>Ga0114966_10005442_pt1 | contig 10775 bp, 6 predicted proteins | sample M_130207_XF_Meta_FD_87029 | JGI IMG/M metagenome (GOLD analysis project Ga0114966, IMG submission 87029) | Freshwater microbial communities from Lake Montjoie, Canada to study carbon cycling - M_130207_XF_MetaG | ecosystem: Environmental > Aquatic > Freshwater > Lake | place: Lake Montjoie...
AGTAAATAAAAGTTAGTAAATAAAAGTTAGTAAATAAAAGTTAGTAAATAAAAGTTAGTAAATAAAAGTTAGTAAATAAAAGTTAGTAAATAAAAGTTAGTAAATAAAACCAGTAAAAAATATATTAACTATTATGCAGTGTTAATTTAATATCATATTATTTTGTTCAAAAGGTGCAAAATTCTCTATACATTCTTCGAAATTGGCGGCTTTCTCTTGATAAATCGTAATCAAATACTAATTTGCAATAACAACGAAGGCATATCAGTACATCGACCTTGGAATTGTGTGCATTATACGGTTTAATGTGAAATAGGTATTCGTGTAGTTCCAACAATGTCGGATATTTGTAATACGTTGATCCATCTTTTCGCAATCTTGCTATTTTGCACACATCGACCGAATTCTGCATTGTGCAATATTCTTTACTAAACCGCAATTGAACATTCGAGTCATCGTTGGAATCAAATCCCTTGTTACGAATTCCTTCAACAATTAGAAGTCGTTTATCAAAAGACAGGTTGTGTCCAATGCAGCAGTCAGATATATTCAACGCACTTTTAAATGCAAGCAGCGCATCACGGATTGGTATTCCGCGTGTTTCAATGATTTCTCTTGTAATTCCGTGAATTTCAACACTTCTAGGGGTTAATGCGACATCATCTCCAATTTTTATAATTTCATCATAATCTTCAATAACCTCTTTGGTTTCAGTATCATACACCATAAAACTTATTTGAACAATATGCGGCCACTTTACTGTATCATAAATAGAAACATTCCTTTCGGGTAGTCCTGTTGTTTCGGTATCAAAACAGATGATTCGCATGATATGTTTCTTTGCGTGTATAACGTTACGTAACTTATAGTAATGTATTTATCCATGTAAATTTTCAATTTTAATAAAATTTTTAAAAACTATATTTTTGTAGGTTTTTACTCCCTTTGAGGAAATTTGTGGGTCATACTCATATCCAATTTAATTTAATTATTACTATTACTATTAATAATAATAATAATAGTAATAATAAAATAGTAATAATAATAATAATAGTAATAATAAAATAGTAATAATAATAATAGTAATAATAATAATAATAAATAAAATAAAATAATAATTAATTATTTTTTCCCAATAGATATATATTTACATAATAATAAAATATAAAGCAACAATAATGAAAATGGATGGTGTTCATATTTTTATAATATTAATGCTGGCTTTAATGTGTTCTTCATGTTTAGGAAGTTTTATGCGTGAAGGTTATGAAAACAGCAACGAAAACAATTACCCAAACGTTGAAAATGAAAACATAAACCCAGATCCTGAAGATAATTCAAAATATAAAAACCAACACTTCTCAGATTATAATGACATGTATAAAAATTTAGACAGAGAGACGATTAAATATTCAAATTCCAAACTTGCAAAAAATAAAAAAATTGGACCGCATCGAAGCAAAGAAGATTATAATAACGATGATGAAAATGAAGACAACAATATTAACAGCTATGGAAACGTAAATAAATATCCAAATGTTGAAAATGATAACATGTTAATGGCGGGCAAAGGTAATAAAAAAAATTCATCGAAATCTCAAATAGTCCCAGGAAGTGAAGATTTATACATTTTAAAATCTGAAATTGTTCCACCCGTTTGTCCCGCGTGTCCCACCGTAACTACATGTCCAAGTGTAAAAGAAAAATGCCCTCCCTGTCCGCCGTGCGCGAGATGTCCCGAACCAGCATTTGAATGCAAAAAGGTTCCAAATTATTCCGGACAGAATGATTCCTATTTGCCACAACCTGTAATGTCTGATTTTAGTCAATTTGGTTTATAATTATAAATAAATGAATTAAAATTTCAAAATATAAAATAAATAAATATACATAAACGTACTTTTTTATAAATTATTTTATAAATTATAAAAATTATAATATAATTTATAATAGTAATATAAGGAACAGCCGGCCACTATTAATTTATAAATTATAATCACGAATTTATGAAAAATAAAAAACTAAAAACATTAAAAATAAAAAATAAAAACGAAGAACATCAAGGTATTCGGATAAAAAATGGTTCAAAATATGAGTTAAATGGGTGGAAATGTATTACAATTAAAGGTTCTCCTTATGAACGCGGTTATGCTCACGGACAATTGTTAAAGTCAGAAATAAAAAACATACATGAAATGTTGAAATATAGTTTATATGAAGATTATGGAAGACCCATTGAAGTATTTATCGAAATGTCGAATGATTTTTTTAAACCACAAATTCAAACAAATTTTCCAGAATTTTACGAAGAAATCGAAGGTATTGCAAAAGGATCGGAACAATCTATTGATTTCATAATTTTATGGAACTGTTTTGTTAGTTTAGATTATTTATACACATCGCTTTCGCAAATATTAGAAGCACGCAATGATAAAACATTAAATGATAAATATGAAAAACTTTTAGAAATTAATGTTGAAAAATTAAAAACATCTCAACTCTCAAAGATAAGTAGTAGTAGTAGTGAAGGGGGGGGAGGAAACGAAGGAGAAGAAGAAGTAAGAATACATGAAGAAGGAGGAGAAAAAACATTAGAAAAAATAAAAACGGCAATTGGAAATCGAAAAAGTGGCGCTGCTGATCGTTGTTCTGCATTTATAGCAGTTGGTTCTTACACAAAAGATGGTAAAATTATTTGCGCTCATAACACATTTGATAATTTTATTGATGGCCAATATTATAATATTGTAATTACAATTATACCATCAAAGGGTCATCGCATCATGTTTCAAACTTCACCAGGTTCTATTTTTAGCGGAACCGATTTTTTTACTTCTAGCAGCGGTATATTTGGTGCTGAAACAACTCTCGGTGGATTCAACGCGTATGAAAATAAAGATCCAATTTGTTGCAGAATTAGACAAGCTATGCAATATGGAAACACGCTGGATGACTATGTTACATATTTAACAAAAAATAACTCTGGAGATTATGCTTCCACGTGGTATTTTGGCGATACCAATACAAATGAAATCATGAGAATTGAACTTGGTCTTAAATACACACCCGTTTTAAGAACCAAAAATGGATACTTTATTGGATTTAATGCGGCATATGATCCGCGCATCAGAAATTTAGAAAGTTCCAATAGCGGCTATGACGACATTCGACGACACCAAGGCGCACGTCGAGTCCGTTTAGAGCAGCTCATGCGAGAACACAAGGGCGAAATTGATGAAGATCTAGCAAAACAAATAATATCGGATCATTATGATGTATACTTGAATAAGATAAATTTATGTTCACGCACGGTTTGCTCTCATTATGAGCTGGATGACCGCGCATTCATGTCACAATCCGATCGTCCGAAACCGTTTGCGCCACGAGGAGCTTTGGACGGGAAAGTGATAAGCAGCAATTTGGCGCGTGAAATGACATTTATGGGAATTTGGGGATCATCGTGCGGAACGCCCTTTTATAAAGACGCATTTTGCGAACGTAATTTGCAGTGGGAGCCATTGAAACCATATTTGCATGACAGAATTTCGCAACCATGGACCACGTTTGAGTCGGCAATTCGGTCATCATCTTTTAGAAAACGCATGAAAACCAAAAAAAAATAAAAATAAACGACAAACGAACGAACAATGAATTAAAATAACTTTTTCTTATTTTTTTTATATTTAGGAACTTGTACTTATTTAATTGAATTCATTTTTTATTTATTATATAGGTATTTTCTTATAGAGAGAAGGGTATAATTAAACAACTAAACTTGAATAACTATAAAATATATTTTATATAAATTTTATATAAATTTTTATATAAAATATTATAATATTATATAAAATATATTATTAATACACATATTTTTTATTTCATTATAATAACACATATAATTAATATATTAATTTAATAAAAAATGTCTTTTAGTTTTCCGTCATTTTCTTCATCATCGTCATCGGATGCCGATGATGGTTATTTTTCCAATTCTTCATCGTCTGCATCATCTGGTCCATCATCTTCTTATTTTTCAAGATTGACGTCTTCATTCGGTTCATCTGACGTATCTGGGAGCAAAGATTTTCTTGAATCAAATACACTCATTGCAAAAACTGCATTTTTACTGCTGGTTATTATCATTTTTTTTATTCTTTTGCGCATTTGCATATCTCTCTTGTCGTGGTTGTTAGCTCCCAGCCAAAATATGACATTGTTGAATGGAATGGCGGATGCCACACAGTCGATTATTATTAGCCAGGACCCGTCTTCGCAATCTTCGATGCCGGTTATTCGATCCGCCAATCAAATCCATGGAATGGAATTTACATGGTCGGTTTGGCTATTTCTTAAACCGGTTGCATCTGTTTCCACAAGTATGTCGCACATTTTTAGTAAAGGTGTTTATAATTCTGGATCCATAGGTGCATGTTATAATAAATCATTTTCAAGTAACGCACCCGGTCTTTATTTGAGTGGGGCAAACACACTTGAAGTTTTAATGGATTCTACAACAACACCTGCGTGCAATACCGGCTCAAATGCACCCATTACGATTGACAATATGCCAATTAACAAATGGTTCAACGTCGTAATTCGTCTTACAAACAATAACCTCGATGTTTACATAAATGGGCGCTTGACTCAGAGAAAACCATTTACTGACGGCGTTCCCAATCAAAATTATGATGATGTTTATATATGTCAAGGTGGCGGATTTAATGGATACATTTCTGACTTGAAATATTATAATTCATCGATTGGGACGTCGGAAATAAATTCAATTGTTTCAAGCGGACCCAATACCAGTATCAACTCGTCAACCCTGAAGAATAATGTGCCGCCATACTTGTCAGGTAACTGGTATGACGATAACGTTCGTTTTGAAATCGAACAAAAATAAAATATAAAGATATAATATAAAAAAATAAATAAATTATATTATATTATATAATGTTACTCTAGTTACTGGGTTTATAAAGGATGTAAATATATTGGTATTCGCGCTGGCTTTTAACCAAATCGTACTGTCCAAGCATTGAAAATCCGGCATCTTTTGCATCACTAATAATGATTTTTTGTCCCGTCATCTTTAAAGACCTTATATTTTTACGCACTTTACCGCGCCGATCCTTCATTGTCTCAATTATTTTAACATTATCGCTATTTTTACTTTTTATTTCATTATTTTCATTATTTGTAGTATCATGCTCAAATTCAAACTTACTTTTATAATCAAATTTGTTGAATACAACATCAGAAGTGGTAATCCGTTTTGGAGCAACGGATTGCGGAGAAACGAGTGTAAACGGTTTTGCAGCTGGTACAATCGGGTCAAACATGTGACGATTTACTAAATGAATAACGAGATATCCGCCGGGTTTTAACCAGTGGTAACAATTATAAAATAAAGTGCGTCGATCTTTAATATAATAAATTGCAAAATCGAGCAATAATATTGCAGTTGCATATTCTGATGAAAAATTCATAAAATTAAGTGGGTCACCCTGCATGAATTTACAATTCGGATACTTTTTTGATGCATACTCAACCATTGCTTTTGACTTGTCGATTCCAATAACAGTGGATCCGCTGCTTTGCTGGAGCGACGATGTGTAACTTCCCGTTTTAGAACCAATTTCAATAACAATGTCTTTCGAAGTGGGATGTATTTCATTTAAAATAATTCCGACTTCATAACTGTTGTATAACTTCTTATAGAATAATTCATCATAAATGTCAACATAAAATGGATCTTCAAATACATCATCATCTTGGTTCAATATAAATCTGGATTCTTGCTCAAATCCTTCTACGCCGCCTGAAGACGAATGCAAATTATAAAAAAATTTAACAACCCATATTACAATAACTACAACTGCTAAAAACAATACAAGTGTCGCCCAACACGGCATGTTGTTTATTTTTATTGCAATATCATCAATTAATTTTGTATTATCTGAAATAATATTATTATTCATGAACGTGTTGTTTTATTAGTTTGGTTAAAATTAAGTATTTAAATAAAAATAATATGTTAAATATGATATATTTATATATTATTTTTATTTTATAGAAATAAAAACAAATTAATAAAAACAAATTAATAAAAACAAATTAATAAAAACAAATTAATAAAAACAAATTAATGTCAAAATTTGATGGTGAAATAAACGATGTACGATTAATTACAGAGTTCAAAGGCACCACATTTTCAAAATATAAAAAATCGGATGTGAGAAGCGAATTAATTAAATGCATTATTGACGGTAAAATTGAACCAGCATGCAACTGGAGTTCTGAATTTATTTGTGCTGGACAATTTTTAGAATTGTGGGATATTATTTTAACCATGATTGGGAAACATATTCATTTAGCAAATCCTAAACTACCCATTTATATTGAAATGCGCTATGATATTTTTAAACAAATCATGTCAAACGGATATGTTGGAACTGAGCTCACTCTAAGAAACAATCAAAAAATCCGAAATTTATTTGCTGAAATCATTTGCGTGTTGTGTCTATCCAATAAAAAACACAGTTTTCAAACCGTGGATATTCGAAAAGATGAATATGAAATTACAACGCTTTCCACAAAACTCAAAGCCCCAAATGTCGAATATGTGAATGAAGTTTTTCAAAAAGATGATCCCAAAGAACTATTTATTTCTTTAAATGAATTTGCATATCACATTTCCAATGACTCTAAAAATAATTTACTGGCATGTTATTGGCTGGAATGGATTCTTGAATTTAATACCGTCTGTAAAAATAAAAAAGAACCCTGCAAATGCTCACGACGAGCATCCGTGCCAGTAGAAGATAAACACCAAATGGACCCTGTATGGATTCTTTGGGAAATTATTACAAAACATATAAGCAGTCCACGATGTACTTTATCTAAAAAAACGGTTGTTATCAAAATAATAAATAGTTTGTTGCATTTATACTGTGTGCGATTCACTCCAGGTTCAAAAAAAAAACGACGTTACCTTTTGTACTTTGCAATTTCCTTGATTACCGAATCATATTCGACGGATAAAGAAATTATTTTACCCCAAAATAAAGACATAATTGATGTTGTCTCTCAAAAGATTAATTCTGTTTATAAACAAATTAAAAAAAATGAAATTGCTCCTGCAACCGACTATTTAATGCACAATGTGACTCGAAGTGATTTAGACAAAACAATTGAAAAAATAGAAAAACTAAATAATTTACAATTTCCTTCAACAATAAAAAAATAATAATATTAAAATGAATTATAAATAATTATAAATTTTATTATTATTTGAATAATAATAATAAAAAGAATATTAGTAATATAATAGTGATACTAGTTAGTGTATTATTAATATAATAAGATGTCTTCCGTTGGAAATGGATCAAGTATTGTATTAAAACAGTCACCATCTTCGCAAAAAAAATGGTATGATGATGATATAGTTATTACCGATAAAGATGAAGGGCGACAATCGCAATTTAGTCAAGCCGGGTTTGACGCAATTCAGGTGAAATTACAAGAGTTGTATGAAGTCGGAGTTCTTAAACTATTTATTGAATCCGAAATATTGAAAAGTAAAACGGGATCTTTTGAACCCGGATTTAAAGAACTATACAATCCTTATTCAATGACGGTTCCCATGCGCATTGGAAAAGATTTGCTTTTCACATCTGATGTTGAATTTAGCGAATCTGGGTTTGTATCCGGATCATTAGAAAATGACAAGAAAAAATGCTTTTTAGATCGAACCGAATTTAATAACTATTTACTTCGTCTTCCTAAACCAATTTCTGATATTGAAACAATAACGCCAATGGATGAGAAAAAAGATATGAACGCATACAAATATTTGCAAATTCTCGGAACTGAACTTCAAGATAAAATATTGTTTTTATGCGACAATTTTATTCAAAGTTACAATCAACAATATCGGCAAAATGCAAATGACATATCTAGAATACAAAAAGAACTCGAAGATTTAAAACGTTTAACGGGTGTAAGAGACATCCAAGAGCGCACATCTGAAAAACAAAAAGAATTGGTCAATGCCAATAATATAAAAGCGCAAATGGAAGCAAAACGTAAAAATTATAAAACAGCATGTGTGATTCTCTCGAATTCTACAAGCAGAAGTCAGTATAATGCATCATTGGTTGCCGCGTATCCAGCTTTAAAAAATGACGCGTATTCCCATTCTACTACCATGATTGACTGGCTTAAATATAAGCAAAATGGTTCGAATTATTTTAGAGATGTTTGTCAAATGTTTAAACCGATCATCCCCAAACAGCTGTTATCTGTTAAACGGTCAATCGTCAGCGCAGTTCAAGAAGTTGCAAAACAAATTGGAGATTTATATAAACCGATATTTGAATCATATTTTTATGAAACATTGAATGAAAATATGGGAATATACACACGTATTATAACCAATAATGATTATGTAACATACTTGTTTAATTTCAGCAGTGAAGTGAATCGAAGAAATGATCCTGCAAAATATTCGTGGTTGAATGTTGATATCATGCTTAAAAAAATATTGAAAGAAACACAATTTGTTAGAGGAGCAATCAATAATAATAATGGTAAGATCAATCTAGAGAGATTGGAATCAATATCGAGCTTACTGGCAAATTTCAACAGCGAAATTTCTATATTTTTTTCTTTACACAAATTTGAAAGAAGCTTTAATAAAAATGTATTTCAACAAGTGGTAGAAGATGATGATTTTTTTAAAAGTGCAGAAAACGTGGATATATTATTTCAAAATGTGTTATATTTATTTTCTATTTTGACCAAAATATCTAATTCGGTGAATAGATTACTTGCACCACACAGCGTATCTGTATCGAATTTTTTAGATGGTAATAACAAAATGATTCGAGTTATTAATAATTTATTACCTGAAATCAACAAGTATCAAGTTGTGGTTCGAAGTTATGATTATAATACACTGCTTGGAATGAAATCACATTCTGGATTTGTTGAAAATGTATTTACTGGAAAGATTGCATTTATATCCCATTTTCATAAAAATAATAAATTTCTGATATCATCAGATTTTATTCAAAATAGTCCGGTTACAATTACAATTCCGGATGGAAACTATACATTGGAATTGCTGGCTTTTACTGTTGAAAATGCACTGTGCACCAATTGCAAATGGAAGGGTAAAAGTAACTATGATGCAGAAATGTTATGGAGGTGCAAATATGACGGTAAGAATGTAATGCAGCTACGATTATATTTTCCACTTTCAAATATTTTAAAATTGAATCGCCCAAACAATATCATTCCAAATATGTCATCGTTATATGCCTACAATTTTATAATTACAAGTCGCAATTTAGGAGGCGTCGATATACCACTGCAAATACCACAGGGCGAATATAAAAACCTAAATCAGGTTTTAGATGCTATGAAAAAAGTAATTAATAACTTTTTAATTTCTCCAGTGAATATGCCAGGAGGAGCGGGTTTAGTCGATATGAAAACAAGAATCGAAATCACTCTCGAGTTGAATCCTGCAACGAATGTAAACTGTATAAAATTTACATTCAAAAAAAAATCATCAAGCGACCGTGATGAATTGTTGGATATCATAATTTTACAACCAAATTTATCTCAATTTTTTTGTCGAAACAATGCAGATGTTATTGTGCATTTAGCCAATAATGTGAATGATCCGGCAAATTTACAAAATGCTGTGCCAAATCAAGAAAAAATGTTGACTCTTCCTCCAAGTAGGACAGATTTACCGCATTCAAACAGCATTACAATTGTGACTGGAACTAAAATTGACGGAGAAGTATATGATGCATCCGATATTTTTGGAACAACTCCAGATTCGTTTCCTCTTTTTCCAGATATTACATTAAATAATTTACACGTTTCAGATAACTATGACTCGTCGAATGAAACACGCATTTGTGATGATATAAATAATCCTAATTATCAATCATGCATTTATATAAACAATATATTGAATGAACATTTCGAATTAAACATGCCGCCAAACCAAATTACCAATATCAGTGACTTTGGAATTTTAAATTTTAGCAGCAATCGAATGAATGACTTGAAAGCAGTAAATATAAAAGACATTGAAAAAAAATCAAACAAAAAAATACCGGCAACAGAATCAAATCAAAATGTTTTCAAAAATGAAATATTGGCAAAAACCGGCGTTTATGTGAATAATCGTCTTATAGATGTTAAATCGGCAAAAGTGCCGGTTATAACTCCTGTTGACGTTTTAAACAGCATTTTATACAGATACCCGTGCATTCCAAGTGAAAAAAGTAAATTCGTCGAAGGTTCTGAAGATTTTGACGAATTCATTGAAGAACGCGTTAATGTTCCCAACTTCAATGCCATTGTGTGCATGGGAAAGGGTGAAAAAGGGCAAACGCCATCTTTTACTTTCAAAAAGGTACTTGAAACAACGCTCATGTATGACGCAAGCGACGATCAACGAAGCAAATTGCTCTGCGATTTGCATTATTCAATTTGTGGTCCCGTGTATGTTGATGCAAACCCCAGTCGAGAAATCAACGTGTTGACAATGTTCCGACAATTTGATCTTGAAACAACTCGCCCGAGTGTTACTCCGACAGGAGTTGCAGTTATTATACCTCCGAGTAAAGTTCCATTTAAAATAAAAGGAATAACGCCTTTTTATGATTATGAAAAAGAATATTATAAATATTTAATTTATGGAGAGTATGATGATGGTTTGTACACAGTCGGGTGCATTAAATACTATGATC
>Ga0114966_10005443_pt1 | contig 10775 bp, 10 predicted proteins | sample M_130207_XF_Meta_FD_87029 | JGI IMG/M metagenome (GOLD analysis project Ga0114966, IMG submission 87029) | Freshwater microbial communities from Lake Montjoie, Canada to study carbon cycling - M_130207_XF_MetaG | ecosystem: Environmental > Aquatic > Freshwater > Lake | place: Lake Montjoie...
GCCCCCCCGCGCGTAAACCTCATCGTTTCGAGGGTTCCATGAACAATTTCCACCGTCACCTACAACGCGTTCTGGCCGCGGTCTGTGCCCTGTGCGTGGGCATCCTGCTCGCGCGCTCAGTGGGTCTGTGAGCCGGGCATGTTCAGTTTTGCCGAATAATCTCTCAAGTTCCGGAAACCCCCCGCCCGATGCCAATAAGGTGGGGCGACAACGGTTCGCCCGATTGCTACTCGATATAGGAGATACGCATGAAGGGCTTCGAACTCGTTAAGGGCTGGGCACGTGAACTGGTTGACATCATGCTGCTGTTCATCGCCATCGGCGTCTTGGTCCAGATCATCTTCGGTACCGAGAGCACCTCGTACTTCGGCAAGATCACTGGCAACCTGATGGCTTTCGTGACGCAGCTTGGTAGCGGTGGCTTTGTTGGTCTGATTGCTCTGCTGATCATCATCAGCATCTTCAGCAAGCGCACCAGCGCCACAAACTGACTGACGCAGGCGCCCTGACGTTGACGGGCGCTGCATGACTGAACACTGGCCCCTGGCGCATTGCGCCGGGGGCTATGTCTTTCGGGGCATCACGCCACATCACGGAATCGTGACGAACATCTGCATGGATGCTGGGTCAAAGTCCTGGGGAACGCGGCCGATGTCCCAGCCGTCAGTGGTTTCGACCGCCACCATGCGCCGACCGCCAAGTTCCATGGTGACATCATCAGCCGCGGGGTCGACGCCCACAAAGAGCATGCTGTGCCCCTGCTCTCCCGGTCCACCGCGACGAAAGTTCACCACCGCAACCGGAAGTGCCGGATCAATGGACCGAATAAGTGTTGCAAGCAGCACACACTTCGAATCGCAGTCGCCGCCCGCGAGCAACGTGGCGCCCGGCGTACGTAGACCAGCACGCTCCTTGCCATCAGGCGCCGCCGGAATGATGACGTACGGAACGGCGCGCTGCACGAAACTAGTGAGCGCATCCACCGTGCGTCGCTGCGAATGTCGACTTTCGTAGGCAGGAAACACAGAAACCACCTTGGCAGCGACCGGCGCCAACAGCGGGCGAGAAACGCTCACAAGCCACGCATAGTCAGGCGAAACCACCATGGATCTTCCATCCACCGCGCGCGGATCAAGCGCCATGCAACATCCATGCGCCGCGAGCGACTCGCGGTACGCCTGCTCCATCGCTGGCTCCGCGGCATCGCCAACAAAGTACGAACGCGCTGGCATCTTCGATGGCCAACCAAAGTGCGCCTCCACCGCGGCGATCGCGTCGCGATCAACCGGCGCGGTACAGGAGATCTCCAGAACATCACGCGCCGGGTCGCGGTAGTCCGTACCTTTGATCCGCACAATCTGCGGACGATTGTCCTTCCACGCAAAGTGCGCGATGTCAGCACGCGGCGCTGGCAATTCCAAGTGGTGATCCTGTGCAAGGAACGCAGCCACCTCCGGCATCCGAACCCGCGCTGCTGCCATTGCCTCAGCACGCGATGCGGCTTGCCAGCTTCCTGTGCGCGCAAACTCTGCAACGCGCGCCGTGCTTGCCGTCCAACCGCCTTCAATTCCATAACGCGCGAACGCGGGGGCGAAGAGTGCGCAGAGAATGATTGCCACAAACGGCGCCAGATTGCCCACCCACCGCCAAGCACGCGACGCTGGCTGACTCACCCGCGCACCAGTTCCCGCGGGGAACCTGCCGCACCACGACCGAGCGCCGAGCGCGCCTCAATGCGATCGTCAAACGGCCGAGTCTGAGTGCCGATGATTTGGTAATCCTCGTGACCCTTGCCGGCAATCAGAACGATGTCGCCCGGGCGAGCGTCGGCCACGGCAAGCGCAATGGCCTGAGCGCGGTCCACTTGGCGAATCACCTCTGGGGCGGACTTGGTTGTTGCGGTCGCGGCCCCGGAAGCGCCGGTTGGTTGACCAGTGAGCACTTCATCGATGATCGCGTCGGGGTTCTCAGTACGCGGGTTGTCGCTCGTCACGATCACTCGATCGGAATGTGCACACGCCACTCGCATCATGCGCGGACGCTTGGTGCGGTCGCGGTCGCCGCCACAACCAAAGACGGTCACCAGCCGACCGCCCGGTCCAACAAGCGGACGCAGCGCGGTCAGAACATTCAGGAGCGCATCGTCTGTGTGCGCGTAGTCAACAAGCACCGCAAATGGATCGGTCGGACGAGTCACTGGCTCGAGTCGCCCCGGAGGAGCCGCGCACGAAGCGAGCGTTTGTTCGATCACATGCGCGGGCACGCCGATCGACCATGCTGCGGCTGCGGCCTGTAACGCGTTCATTGCATTGTGCCTGCCAACAATCGGAAGACGCACGCGCATGCTGCCCCACGGCCCCGCGAATGTTGCGTCCTGCCAACCAAGTTGCGCGCTGTGAATGGTGGCCGTGCATTCCGGCGAGCTGCCTGTAGTCGCGCCCTCTGCACGCACGCTGCAGCGCAACACTTTGGCTGCACACTCTTCAAGCATCACTGCGCTCCATGGATCATCCACATTCACAATCGCTGTACCGGTTGCCGTCAACATCCGAAACAGTTGTCGCTTTGCAGCTGCGTAGGACTCCATCGTCTTGTGATAATCAAGGTGATCGCCGGTCAAATTGCTGAAAATTGCAGTCTGAAAGCGCAGCGCATCCGCGCGCCCTTGATCGAGTGCGTGACTGGAAACCTCCATCGCGCAGGCGCTGCATCCGTTGCGCACCATGCGTCCAAGTGCATGCGCCAATTCAATCGGCCCCGGCGTGGTGAGACTTGCGCGCGTTGACTCGGCGCCATCATCAATCGCCACCGTGCCGATCAATCCGCACGGCGAACCCGCCGCGCGCACAAACTGTTGCACCAAGTATGCCATGGTGGTCTTACCGTTGGTGCCGGTGATACCAATAAGTTTCAACCACTCACTCGGCGAGCCTTCAAGTCGATCTGCCAAGATGCCCGCGAAGCGCACGAGGTCTGTTCCTTCCGGCATCGCAATGCGTACCACCTGCGCCGCCTCCGGATGACCAGCACATGGATCAATCCCAGTGTGCAACACCGCCACCGCGCCGCGCGCGACAGCGTCTGCAACAAATGCACGACCATCGGACGCAGTACCGGAGCGGGCCACAAAGAGGCATCCTGGCTTCACGGTGCGCGAGTCATCAGAAATGGAATCGATCTCGAGCGCAGACCGGCGAAGGTCAGCGGGGAGCGGCATGAGCAGAGAGAAGAGCACCGTGAGTTTCATATGCAGTCCTTTGCAGTGAACGATGAGCCGCAGGGTTGTATGAGTTGAAGCCGCAAATTGGTGAACGCCTGAACGCCCGGCATTCAGAGCACCAATCTACCCTTCATCGGCACGTTCACTCCGCGCGAAAGAGCCGCTTGGCGCATCGACCCACCACTTGGCAGGACGCCGCATCGAAGGCTCCGCTGATGACCCCGCCCGCAATTGGGACTAGCTTGGAAACGCTGCGCGCGCCCTTCGCCCCGGTCTTGGCGATGAGCTGAGCGCCCACCTCGCGGTTGATCTGCGTCATGGTGCGCCCGCCAACACGCTCGACCGCGCTGAGGACCGCGTGCCGCCCCATGGCAACCCCCGCGCTTTTGAGCAACTTTGAGGCAGTGGCATCGCCAACGAGCGAAAGCAAGACCACCGTGCGCACCTTGTCAGAGCGCGGATCGTGTCCATAGATCGATGCAATCGCCGCAGCCATGCGCGCCTGAATGAGCCACGAAGCTGCCACTGATGCTGGAATGGAAATCGGAAGCGTGATAACCCCACCAAGCCCGGTGATGAATCCTGCGGTGAAGTTCTTTGAGGTTTCCCAGCGAATCAACGCATCGACGCGCTTGTCGTTGGATGAATAACCGTTGTCAATCCGGTAGCGCTCTGCAAGTTCGTCGGCACTCTGCAGCGGCGAGATTCCGGCGATCGAACGATCGGTGATCCAGTTTGCCAGTTTCAGTGCGTCGCGCTTGAGATCCTTGATATCCATGACTTCAAGCGTAGCGGGTTCAGCGCTCCGCGTTCAATCCGCTGGGCGCGCCGTCAGCAGGAAGCGTGGACCGCGCCACCGGCGCACGCGAATGTCACGCAGGCCGGCTGCCTCGGCAAATTCCACTGCCTGGCGTTTACTGAATCCATTCTTCACGCTCAACATGGCGTCGCGTTTCGTTTCTGCGGGCGAAGTCAGGGTGGCAAACCAAGCGCCCGCGATGCCGAATCCGTCATGAATCAGGTCATTCCAGATCACTGCATGGCGCGCCACGGCGGACATGGCCTTCAAAGCGCCCACCACTTCCTCGTCGGGCAAGTGGTGAAGCATCAACGAGGCATGCGCCGCATCGAACGATTTCGCCCCAAGGACCGCCGGCGCTTGCAGGACATCCACTACTGCAAACGAAAGCCCGTCGAGCGCTCCGCGGCTGCGAGCCATCTCCACCACCTGCGGATTTCGATCCGTAGCCAGGCAATGCGCCACCCAGCCACGCCGCCCCGCGCGCGCGATGAACGACCGCGCGATGTCCCCGACCCCTGCCCCAAAGTCGACCACCGAGACCTGCTGCCCGCGCGCTGGGCTCATCCGGCGCACCAAGGTGTCCACAATGGCAGTGCCAGACCCCGTGGCGGCGTTGAATTTCACCAAGAAGCGAAACTCGTTCCCGAGCCGGGCGGGGTCCGGGTGCGCCTCGTCCATGAGTTCATGGCCCGTGTTCCGCTTGGTGTGTGGGATAGGCGCCATGGCTTGGGCACGGTACTCGTAGACATTCGAAGGCGCGTCGTGTGAAGCAGTCGACCCCTTCCCGCCGATGAAGTGAACGCGGTCGGAGACCGCACCGACGCTCTTCGCGTTCCGGCCGATGCCGGGCGCGGGTCACGACGGTTCATCACAGGAGGTGGAAATGTCTCAACGCGACCCATCGGGCGCCGGGGAAATGTCGTCAACCCGGCTCATTACTTCCAACGGATTCGGAATGTTCATGCTGGGGATCGCCCTTGCACTCGGCGGCGCATTTGCCTCGCAGAGTGTGGCGAAGGCCATCATCACCAGCCGCAGCGCCAGCAGCATCAAAGTGAAAGGATCGGCGAGCGTTGACCTTCGCGCCGACAGTGCGTGCTGGGTGACCACCGTGACATGCCGAGGCGCCACACTGCAGGCGGCATACGCGAGCCTCTCGAAAGACATGGATCGCCTCCAGCAATTCATGCGCACCAACAATTTTACGGAGACCGAGGCAAAGGCCGGCGCTGTCTCCGCACTCAACATCATGGGCAAGGACACCAAGGGCAACAACACCAACAAGATTGAGCTCTATCAACTGACTCAAACCGTTGAAGTGTTGAGCGCCAAGGTCGACGACGTGGCCAAGGCAGCGCGCAGCGTCACGCAACTGATCAAGGACGGCGTCGATGTTTCGAGTGGGCAGCCCGCGTACTTGGTGTCGAGTCTTGAATCCAACAAAGTTGATCTGTTGGAAAAGGCAACCCGCAGCGCAATGGGACGCGCCGAAACACTTGCACAAGGAAGTGGCTCTTCAGTGGGCGCACTCATCAGCGCAAATCAGGGAGTCATTCAAGTTGTTCAACGCGGCACCACTGGTTCAAGCGATTACGGCGAGTACGACACCCGCACCATCGAGAAGACCATGCGCGCGGTGGTGAGCCTTGAATACGCGGTTCGCTGAGTCGACGCGCTTCACACAATCAACATGGCGTCGCCAAAGCTGTAGAAGCGGTAGCCATCGTGTTGTGCAGTGGCATAGAGCTCTTTCAATCGCTCCAATCCAACAAACGCTCCCACCAGCGCAAGCAGCGTGCTGCGTGGCAAATGGAAATTCGTAAGCATGGCATCTACGTTTCGGAACTGGTGACCGGGTGCGATGAGGATTGACGTACTGCCTGACCAGCCGTTCGCGGGTGCGTCCGCGGGCAGGCTTTCCAATGCGCGGACGCTCGTCGTACCGACCGCCACAATCCGCGGACGCGGTCGTTCCGCAAGCATCGTCATCGTTGCCGCGGGAACCATCATTCGCTCTGCATGCATCGGGTGTTCGGAGAGTTTCGCGGAATCGATCGGCTTGAATGTTCCCGCGCCCACATGAAGCGTGATGCTCTCTTGCCGAACCCCCTTCGCGCGCAACTGCGCAAGCAATGCGTCCGTGAAGTGCAGTCCCGCAGTGGGTGCAGCAACCGAGCCGCGCGCGGTGACATCCGCGTACACCGTTTCGTACTCCGCGCGATCGGCGTCGTCATCGCCCTGCTCGCCGCGGGTCGTACGGGACTTCAATATATAAGGAGGGAGCGGCGTCCAGCCCGAGCGTTCGATCACATCATCCGCCCCGCCACCCGCTTGGCCTGCAACGATCCGCACGCGCCACGCTTCGGCATCGCGCGCTACGAGTTCGATGGAATCGCCAGAATCTGTGCCGTGCGGGGTCACGAGTGGAAGCACGGCTCCCGCTCCGTATCGCTTCGCTCGTCGAATCAACATGCGCCACGTGCCGTCTGCACATGGCTCAAGAAGCAGCCCTTCCGTTCCGTCCATGCAAAGTCGCGCGCGCAGGACCGACGTTTGATTCACAACAAGCGCATCACCAGCGCCGATCCAGCGCGGCAAGTCGCGCACGTACGCATGCTCAACAGTGCCCGCGTTGCGATTGATCACCATGAGCCGCGCGGCGTCGCGCGGATGCGCTGGTTCCGTAGCAACACACCGCTCATCGAACGGGAAATCAAGAAGTTCGGTGGAGAGTTCCTGCGTCACGCGGTTCATGATTCCGCCGCCGGAGCGGCACTGGTCACGGACACGGAAGTGAGAAGTCGCGCGCCGTGCGCCCACGCGCTGAACGGCATGGTGCGACCGCCAGCGGCCTGGACTTCAAGTATTCGAATCGCACCGATACCGCAGATGAGTATTCCATCGGGAGACAGTGTGCCAGCGGGTGCACCCTCCACAGACGCCACTACTTCACAACGTCGCACCTGCATCGACACTCCGTCAATCTGCATGGCGCATCCGGGCCACGGATTCAAGCCATTAATGCGCGCGCGCACGCGCTGTGCGTCCATCGACAGATCAACCCACGCATCAGACTTCGAGAGTTTGCGAGCGCGCGTTGCTCGCGATTCATCTTGCGAGCGCGCGCGCACATCTCCATGACGCCACATGTGCAGAACGCTCGCCACCACATCGGGGCCCAATTCCGAGAGCGCATCATGCAGTTCGCCCGATGTCTGCGAAGCGCCGATTGCCACTGGTTCTTCCGCGTACACGACGCCTGCATCCATGCGTTCTGCAAGTGCAATGACGCTGACACCGGCAACCGGGTCGCCTTCCATCAACGCTCTCTGAATCGGCGCCGCTCCACGCCAGCGCGGTAAGAGCGAGCCGTGGAGGTTGATACTAAAGACATCCGACAGAAGTTCCGGCGACATCTTCTGTCCAAACGCAATCACTACAAACACTGGACCCGGCTGCGCACGACCATCGCGGTTCGCGCGATCGGCGGCAGCTGCGGCAGCGGTTCGAATGAGCTCCGACTCGCTCTGTGTGTTGCAATCTTCCGGGCGGATAAGCGGCAAGTGTCGACTCAGCGCAAACTCGCTCACCGGCGTCGGCGTGAGTTGCTTGCCACGCCCCGCAATGCGATCGGGCTGACTCACCACGAGCGCCACACGCCCAGCGTCGGCAAGCATGCGCAGTACCGGTAATCCAAACGCGCCTGATCCAAAGAACACCACATCAGGAAGCGTGGCCGCTCCGCCCGATGATGGATTTCCAGGGACTGCAGGACGCGCTTCCATTTCAATCAGGCCGATCGACAGAGAGTTTCAGATCCTTCAACGCACGGCGAACACGCAGTCGATCAATCGGACTCATCTTGTCAATAATGAGAATGCCTTCAAGGTGATCGAACTCATGTTGCCACACGCGAGCAGTAAAGTCTGAACTCGTCTCGGTGAATTCGTTGCCATGAATGTCGAGCGCGCGGATCGTCACTTGCGTTGGGCGGCGCACTGACCCGCGGACGTTCGGAAGGCTCAGGCAACCCTCGTCCATTGATTCGAGTTCGCCTCCCATGTCAATCAGGACAGGATTGATGTACGCCTTGCGGGGAACACCGCGCTCGTGGGTTCCGGTCACAAAGATCCGCAGCGATTCCCCCACCTGCGGGGCCGCCAAACCGGCGCCCTCTTCGTCGTCCATGACTCTGTACATGTCTTCCACGAGCGCGCGAATTGCTGCGTCCACGGCATGCACTGGCTTCGCCTTGCGACGAAGCATGGGGTCAGGAAAGAGCACCACGGGGCGCTGCGGAAGAGGTTCATTCGGCAGTCGTTCAGCCATGCGTATTCGATGCTACGCTACGCAATCCCCGCACAGGAGCAACACCGTGATCTTTGGATGGCGTAAAGGCGATTCCAGTAACTCCGAGAAGCCGTACGAACCGCAGCCCGACAAGGCGCGGAAGTTCTTTGACCATGCTCGTACGGTTGGAGAAACCGATCAACTCGATTACTCCCTGAAGCTCTGGGCGAACGGCCTGAAGTTTGACCCCGCCAACATGGTTGCGCACCAAGGGATGTACGAAGTTGCCTGCAAGTTCCACGACCGCGCCTCGCCGGCGACTGGCAAGGACCTCAAGGAAATTGAAGGCCCAAGTCCCATCGACAAGATGGTTGTGAACGAATACACGTGGATGCGGGACCTGAACAATGTCTCGGCCGCCATGCGCTTCTTGGATGCTGCGGGCAAGGCTGGACAGGTTCCGGTCGGCCAGTGGCTTGCGCCCAAGGTCATCAACATGCTTCGCAACGCGATGCAGAAGAAGCCCCAGAAGAAAGTCTGGGTACAGGCGATCGAACTGTTCTCTGAAGTCGAGGCGTGGGGCGAAGCATTCGCGTCCGGCGAAGAAGCACAGCGTCTTGACCCGTCCGATGGTGCGCTTGAGCAGCGCCTTCGGCAGCTGACGGCCGCGCGGGCAATTCAGCAAGGTGGCTACCAGCAGAACTTCGGCCAAGCGGGCGGATTCCGCGCGCAGGTGCGCGACTCTGAAAAGCAGCGCCAACTTGAGGCATCCAACAGCATCTCCGGCGCTGGCGGCAGCGAGGAAATCGCGATGGACAAGGCAAAGAAGGACTTTGATGACAACCCCATGTCGCCAGAGGCCATCAATCGCTACGGATCACTCCTTCGTAAGCGCGGTCAGACCGGCGATGAGGATCGCGCTGTTGAAGTGTTCTTGGCTGGCTACACGCGGCTCAATGAATACCGCTTCAAGATGAATGCGGACGACCTGCGCATCGCTGGTGTCCGTCGCTCTGAGCGCACGGCCCGCGAGCAACTTGAACTGGCTCCGGACAACGCGCAATTGCAGATGGCACACGAGGCCGCGAAGGCCAAGCTCCTTGAACTCGAAGGCGAGATCTTCCGCGAGCGCGTCCAGAAGTACCCAACCAACCGCGAGATGAAGTCCGACCTTGGACGCATTGAGTATGAGCTCGGCAACTATCAAGACGCGATGGCTGCGTTCCAGTTGGCCAAGGATGACCCGAAGTTGAAGGTCAACAGCGCATGGATGCTCGGGCGCTGCTTTGCGAAGGAAGGCTGGCACTCTGAGGCGACCAGCGAATACAAGGAAGCGCTCGGAGCCGTTGACGCCACGCACGCAGAGAAGGAGCTCGACATCAAGTACGACCTCATGCTCTCGCTGATCGAATTGGCAAAGTTGGAGAAATCCGGCGCACATGCCAAGGAAGCCGCAGATATCTGCAGCGCGATCGTTCGCAAGAACATCGGCTACAAGGATGTCCGCATTCGCCGCAAGGAAGTTGACGAACTGATCCGCACGCTCGGTTGAACCGCCCCATGCGAATGCTCGCCACTAGCACACTCGCGTTTGCTCGAATGATCGCGCTGGGGTTCGCAGCAACGCTGTTCACCGGATGCGCGAACACGCTCATGCCGACTCCGACTGGGTTCGACACGAGCGGTGGAAATCCCTTCGAGCAGACGCCGGCGTCGTTGAAGTCCACCTCGGTCAAGATGTTTGTGGCGGCAGACCGCAAGCCTGCGATCCACGACGTCACACGCGGCGACCCGCCGAGCAAATCCGGCGTCGACTTCTTTACTAGCAATCGCGACAGTTCCATGCAGCTCGGACGCGCCACCGTGACATTTACGTCCGATGAGCCAGGTTGGGACTATCTAGCCGCCGAGTCGCGAACCGAAAGACGCGCAAACGATCCAACACTGACCATGGCCGGCTACACGCCGTACGGCGCCTTGTGGGTTGGAGTGCCGCAACTTGATGAGTCCGAGCCCGGTGCCGAGGAAGCAACGTCCAATGCATTTGTCGCGGCGATCGATGAGGCTCTGGCCGCGTCGAACAGCAAGGACATCTACATCTTTATCCACGGATTCAATACCGAGTTTGAAGACAACATGGCGTTGGGCGCGGAGCTGTTCCATTACCTTGGTCGCGACGGTGCATTCATCAACTATGCGTGGCCGTCCAAGGGAAGTCTCTTTGACTACTCCGCGGACAAGAGCACGGCGAGTTATTCCACTCGGCCATTTCGGATGTTCCTATCGCGCATTTCCAAGCGAACGACTGTCGAACACATCCACATCATTGCACACAGCGCGGGCGCGCCAATTGCGGTCGAGGCGCTGCGGCAACTTCGACTCATGCACTTTGACGAGCCGGGTTCCGCCACTCGTGAGCGCTACAAAGTCGGGCGGCTTGTGCTCGTCGCTCCAGACATGGAC
>Ga0114966_10005444_pt1 | contig 10775 bp, 6 predicted proteins | sample M_130207_XF_Meta_FD_87029 | JGI IMG/M metagenome (GOLD analysis project Ga0114966, IMG submission 87029) | Freshwater microbial communities from Lake Montjoie, Canada to study carbon cycling - M_130207_XF_MetaG | ecosystem: Environmental > Aquatic > Freshwater > Lake | place: Lake Montjoie...
GGGCCGCCGCTGGCGGTGAGGATGAGCCGACGCACCTCGCGGGAGTCGCGGCCCTCGAGGCACTGAAAAATGGCGTTGTGCTCGCTATCGACGGGCAGCACTTGCACGCCCTTGCGGCGCGCGGCGGTCATCACGGCTTCGCCGGCCATGACGAGGATTTCCTTGCTGGCCACGGCGATGTCTTTCCCCGCCTCGATCGCCGCGAGCGCAGGCCGCAGGCCGCCGGTACCGACGATGGCGATGAGGACGAGATCGGCCTCGGGGAGCGTGGCGAGTTCGACGAGGCGCTCGACACCGTCGGGGCCGCTCGAGATGGCGAGTTTGGCGTTGGGAAAATCCTTGGCCACGGCGTGGAGTTTATCGGCGTTGGAATGGGCGGACATCCCGACGATTTCCATCCGCTCGGGGATGTCGCGTGCGACTTTCCGCGCGCTCTCGCCGATGGAACCGGTGGCCCCGAGGATGACGACGCGGCGTTTCCTCATGGGACGGAGAGCCTCGCACAAAGGCACAAAGGCGCGAAGGGGTAGAGCTGAGGAGCGAATCCCAAAAACTTTGTGCCTTTGGGCCTTTGTGCGAGCCCTCTCATGACACCCCCACGACGAAGCGCAGGTAGAAATACAGCAGCGGCGCGGTGAAGAGGATCGAGTCGATGAGATCGAGCGCGCCGCCGATGCCGGGGAGGAATTTCCCAGAATCCTTCAGGTCGCAACTGCGCTTGATGATCGACTCCGCAAGGTCGCCGATGATCGCGGCGAACCCCAGCACGAGGCCGAGGATGACCGCGTCCCTTTGCTGCAAATATTTGAGTTGCTCCGGCATCAGCGCGAGCAGGCCGCAGGCACCGCCGGTGGAAAAGACGAGCGCACCAAAAAAGCCCTCCCACGTTTTCTTCGGCGAGATGTGCGGGATGAGCGGATGCTTTCCAATCAGCGAGCCAGTGACGTAGGCACCCATGTCGCTGAACTTCGTCACCACGATCAGCCACAGCACATAGAAATGGCCGCCGACGTGGTGCGTCACCGGATCGCGCGGGATGACATAGACGATCTTCGTCACGAACCCAAAGAGCCACACCACGTAGAGCAGGCCGAAGATGGTGTAGGCCATCGTCTCCAGCGGCGAAATGTCGCGCGTCTTCTGGAACATCTGCCGGCCAAAAACCACGAGCATAAAGAAGACGAGCGTCGCGACTTCAAAGTCGTAGGACTGCACCGGCCCGACCGTGCTGAAGTAATAGAAACTGCCCCCACTGAAGAGCAGGCCGCACCACATGCCGATCATCTTGAAGTTCGGCAACCGCTTGTGATCGAGCATCGTGTAAAACTCCCACAGCCCCACGATCCCGAGCGTGGTGATGAGGAAAAGGAACCCTGGCTCGTAGCCCGAAAAGATGATCCAGAGCGCGACGGACCACAGCGCCAGCGAACTGCCGAGGCGGCGAAAAAAGACAAGGCGCGTGGGAGACATGGATGCGGGCGGGGAAAGTGGGGACGGGGCTGGAGGATGGCAAGCCTCGGCGGATGGAGGCGGCGCGAGGGCGCGGCGGGAAGGCGAGCGGTCATCCTGAGCGGAGTTTCGCCGGGGGCGAAGGCGGGGGCGAAGGCGGGGGCGAAGGCGGGGGCGAAACGGAGTCGAAGGACCTCTAACTATTTTCGGGCGCAGGCGGGGCTTGGAATGACGAATGACGAACGGCACCGCTGCTCGGAAATAGTTAGAGGTCCTTCGACTGCGCTCCGCCATGCCTCCGCTTCGCTCAGGATGCCGTTTTTTGTTTTGCCACCTCCACCACCAGCGCCGTCGTATTGTCCCGCCCGGAGCGCTCCAGCGACGCGGCGACGAGGCGTTGCGCCGGGTCGAGCGCGGCTTCGGCGCCGTCGGGATCGCGGAGACGCTGGAGCAGTTGCTCATTGAAAAGACCCTCCGTCAGCCCATCCGTGCAGAGCAGGAAAAGATCGCCTGGCTCGCAAGCCACCGCGCCGACCTGCGGATCGACGAACTGATGTCCGGCACCGAGCGCCTTCTGGAGAACGTTGCGCCGTGGGTGATCGCGCGCCTCGCGCTCATTGAGTTTTCCCTCGCGGAAAAGCCAACCCACGTGCGTGTCGTCGTGCGTCAACTGCCGGATGCCGCCCTCCTTGGCCGGCAGGTAGTAGATCCGGCTGTCGCCGATGTGCGCGAAATACACCCAGCCTGGCGCGAACCAGCACAGGCTCAGCGTCGCGCCCATGCCCGCGCACTCCTCGTAGCTTTCGCCGAGGAGCGTCAGCGCCTTGTGGATCTGGTCGAAAAGCTCCTCCAGCACATCGTCCACGCCGGCGCTCAATCCCGCCGCCGACTGCTTGAACGCCCGCGGCAGCAGCCGCGTGATTTTTTCCACCGTGATGCGGCTGGCGAACTCGCCCGCCTGCGCGCCGCCCATCCCGTCGCTCACCGCGAAAACAAAATCCGCGCTGGCGGTCGGCGCGGTGCCGATCTTGCCGAGATAGCGCAACTCCTGCGCGTCGAATTGCAGGCAAAGAAACGAGTCTTCGTTATTCTTCCGCACCTTTCCCTGGTCCGTCAGTCCCCACCACTGGAGTCGGGAGGCGGCGGGAGATTCAGCAGGGGAAGGCATGGGTTGGAAAGGTGACGCGGAATTGCCTCGCACGGAGTTCACGCCGTTCGCAAAGAAAAAACTGCACGGACCCGACCCTGCTCTTTTTGCACTCCTCGGGAAATCATGCCTTATGCCGTCTCCGGCAGGATCGTGGCAAATTCGAAGTCGATGAGGCAGAAGCGCCCGTCCTGCATGCGGTAGGTCACGTTGCGCATTTCCGCATCGTCGTGGCGCACGCCATAGCGCTCCAACTCCGCGAACAACTCCCGCGTGCGCGCTTCGTCGAGATGATCCACGCGGCTGCCGCAGTTCGACGTCACGATGCGCAACTCGGCCTCCTCCGCCTCGAGCAACCGCGGCACGAACGGACAGGCCCGGGCTTCGAGATAGCGCAGCACCTTCACCTCATTGGCGAAACGTTCTTCCGCTTTCGGCCCGCGAAATTGTTTGTACACCCGCCCGTCGTAACCCACCCGGACGGCGGCGCGCAGCGTGTCTTTGACGATCGGCATGGTGGTGAAATTGGGGGCTGGAAAAACCGCGAGCTACTCCTCGCAGGAAGCGGGCACTGCTTCAACCGCGAGACACCCGTCCGCCAGCCTTGAGCGTTTCGTAAGCGGCGCGACGCTTCTCGGCTTCGGCTTTCGCTGCCAGGACTTCGCGGGCGGCGGTTTTGGCGGCGCGCTCAGCCTCGGCTTGCGTGGCGCGCGCGGTCTTCTCGATGCCGGGGAGTTCTTTGCGGAGCTGGGCGGCGAGCTGGGCGGCGGCTTCGGTTTCCTTGCGAAAGGCGGCGAGCGATTTCTCGGCAGCGGCCAGTTGCGTGGCGGCGGGCTTGGCGGCGGCGAGCGTGATCTTGAGCGCTTCGCGGGCTTTGGAGATTTCGGCCTGGGCGGCTTTGGTCTCGCTGGCCGATGGGGTCACCACGCCGACTTTGGCGGTCGCGAGCGCGGCCTCCGCGGCGGCGAGGGCGGGCTTGAGCGCCTGCACTTTAGCGTCGGCCTCGGCGTACTCGCTGGTGCCGGACGTGAATTTCGCGCGGGCATCGCGGCGCCGGGCCATTTCGGCGGTGCTGTCGGCGAATTTTGTAGCGGCGTCGGTGTTCGGCGCGGTGCCGGATTTGAGCGTCACGGTCAGTGCCTTGAGCGCCGTCTCCTTCTCTTTCACGGCGGTTTGCGCGGCCTCCACGGCGGACTGCTTCGCGGCCATCTCCTGCTGCGCCTGGGCGACCAGCGCTTCCTTTTCCTTGAGCTTCGCGGGCGCTTCGGTAGTGGCTTTTTGCGCGGCAGCGAGGTCGCTGCGCGCGCGCTCGACGGCGAGGGGCGCGTCCTTCGCCGCCTGCACCGAACTATCGTAAGCCGCCTGCTTTTCGGCGACCAACTGACGCGCGTTGTGGACGCCTTGGAGCACCTGCGCGGCGCGCCATTTGTCGAGGCTGGCCTGCGCGGCGGCGACGCGTGCCTGGCTTTGTTCGATCCCGGCCTTGGCTTTCGCGATTTCCTGCGCGGCGGATGAATCAGCCGGCTTGGTCGGCGGCGCGATCGGCGTCTGCTGGAGCGCGGTGAGCCGCGCGGTGATTTCCTGCACGGCCTTTTCGGCGGCGGCGATTTTGTCGAGCGGTTCGGCGCGTGCTTTCGCCAGCGCGGCTTCCGCCGGCGCGAGTTCGGCTTTCAGTTTCGCCTCGTCCGCGGCCCGCGCCGCTTTGAGCTTCTCCTCGCGAACCGCGAGGTCGGCTTTGCTCTTCGCTTCGGCGGCGGCGAGTTCCTTTTGCAACTCGCCCACGCCGGATTGCGCCTCCGCGAGCTGCTTTTCGGCCACGGCGATGCGCTCCGCGATCGGCGGCGGATTGGCACTCAGTTCGCCGACGCGCTTTCCATCGAGCGACCACACGCGCACCTGCCCGCTCCAGTCGCCGCCGATCACGCGCTCGCCCGCCAGCTCGGCGCGGAGTGCGATGTCGCCAAACGCCTCGCTCGCCATGAGCTGTTTGCCCGCCTGGTCCCACACGCGCACGATTTTGTCGCGCCCGCTGGAGACGAGCCGCCCGTCGGGACTGAACGCCACGCTTTGCACGCCGCCCTTGTGCCCGCTCCAGCTCTTGATCTCGCGGCCCAGATTCGCGTCCCACAGCTTGATCGTCGCGTCCTCGCTCGCCGACGCCACGACGCCGGTCATGAACGACACGCCCGTGACCGCGCCCTTGTGCCCGGCGAGCACGTTGAACTCCTTGCCCTTCGCCGCTTCCCACACGATCACGCCGCCGTTGCGGTCGCCGCTCGCGAGCAGTTTGCCATCGGGCGAAAAGGAAAGCGCCGTCACCCAGTCGGTGTGCTTTTTGATCGAGTGGACGAGCCGACCATCTTTCGTCGCGTAGATTTTCACGAGCTTCGCCGGCCCGCCGAGCGCGACGAATTGCTGATCCGCGCTGAGGTCCGCGGCGAGCACCTGGTCGAATTCCTGGCCCACCGCTGCGATGCGTTCGCCCGTCTCGACTTTCCAAATCACGACCTTGCCCGACTTCCCGCCGCGCCCGCCGCCGGTGAGGATGAGTTGGCCGTTGCGGCTGAAACGGATGATCGTCGGGAAGCCCTCGGGGAAGGGGAGCACGCCGAGCGGTTCGAGCGTCTCGGTGTTGAAAAGGACGATCTGCTTCTGCCCGCCGAGCGCCACCAGCGGCGCCCACGGGCTCGCGCCGAGCGCGGTGAGCGAATTCGCTTTTGCCGTGTGGACGACGGGATCGAGCGGGAGTTCGCGCGGCATCGGCGGCGGGCCTTCCGGACGCGTCAGCGAGACGACGGCGACCTGCACGTTGTTCGCCGCGACCGCGACGGCCTTGCCGCCAGCGGTTTCGAGAAGCTGGCCGTCGATCCACTTGCGCACGATGGCGATTTCGCCGTCGGAAAGTTTGTCGCCCTTCGGCGGCATCTTCGGATCCTCCGTCTGCATTACGCACTTGAGAAGCAGGCTGCCGCTGCCGTCGCCGGACCGGAGCACCTTGCCGTTTTCGCTACCCTGCAACGCGCCTTGGTAAGTCGAGAGATCGAGGCCGGCCTTTTTTTTGTCGGGGTTGTGGCAGTTCAGGCAGGCGTTGCGGAAAATGGGGAGGACGTGGTCGCTGTAGTTGGGTTTGTCGGGCGTTTGGGCGCGGGCGGAAAGCGCGAGCGCAGCGAGAAAAAAAGCCGTCATCCTGAGCGGAGCGCAGGCGGAAAGGCGGGCGAAGCGCAGTCGAAGGACTGCTAACTTTTGCGGGCGGAGGCGGTGGGTCGGGAGAGCGTTGTCGTGGAAGGGCGCGTCGCTGCTCCGGCCAGCCACCGCCTTTGCCCGCGGCGAAGCTCCGCTCATGATGACCGGTTGGGAGGCTTCGTCCATCGCGCGCTCAATGGTTGAACATGAATTCCTTCGCATTGAGCAGCGCCCAGAAGAGGTCAGTGAAAACGGCGGGCTGCTGGTCGGCGGTGGCCCAGTGCGGTTCGAGTCGGGCGATCTCCTCGCTCGTCGGCGGGCGGCCGAAGCAGCGGAGGTAAAGCTCGTGCGTGATCTCGCGCGGCATTTTCTTTTCGCCCAGCAGCCGCTTCACCACCCCGCCGCCCGCGATCTTGGTTTCGATGGTCTCGCCGTTCAGGAAGTGCAGCGCCTGCGAGAGCGTCGGCCCGACTTCCTCACGGGAGCAGATGTTCTCGCGCGTGGCGCGGCCGAAGGTGGTCAGGAAATAGTTCGTCGTGCGCCCGTCGGCGATCTCCACGGCGTGCGCGCCGGCGGGCAGGCCGCGGTGTTTGTCTTTCGTGTCGGTGACTTGCGAGATGCAGTCGAGCAGCACCTCGGCGCGCATCCGGCGGATCGTCGCGCGGGCGAAATTGCGCTCGTCGGTGCCGTTCGTTTCGTTGCCGCGTGTGCTCGTCTGGTAGGTGCGCGAGGTGCAAATTTCGCGGACAAACTTCCGCATGTCGTAGTTCGACTCGACGAGTTTCCCGGCGAGCGCGGTGAGCAGTTCGGGGTTCGCGGCGGGATTGGAAATGCGCGCGTCGTCCACCGGCTCGATGATCCCGCGGCCCATGTATTGCGCCCAGATGAGGTTCGCCATGTGCCGCGCAAAATACGGATTCTCCGGAGCGGCGAGCCACTTCGCGAGCGCCTCGCGGCGGTCGGTGCCCTTGGTGTCGGGGCTTTCGCCGCCGAGAAACTTCGGCGGCACCACGCGGTCGCCGAGCGGGTGCTTCGACTCACCTTCGCGACGGTCGTAGATGATTTTCTCGCGCGGATCTTCGCCGCTCTTGCGCCCGACCTGGGTGAAAAAGGCGACGAACCCGCGGTAGTCGTCCATCGTCCAGCGGTCGAACGGATGATTGTGACACTGCGCGCACTGGATGCGGATGCCCATGAACGCCTGCGCGGTGTCCTCGGCGAGTTTGAGCGCGTCGGTTTCGAGCTGGAAATAATTCGCCGCCGGGTTCTCCAGCGTGCTGCCGGTCGCGGCGATGAGTTCGCTGGCGATGACGTTGATCGGCACGTTCTTCGCGAGCTGGGCGTGCAGCCAGTCGTAGTAGTTCAGCGTGGCCTTGTAGCCGCCGTTGTTTTGGTCGGAGCGAATCTGCAGCAGCTCGCTCCATTTCAACGCCCACAGATCGGTGAATTCCTTGCGCCCGAGCAGCTCGTCCACCTTCCGCTCGCGCTTTTTCGGATCGGGATCAGCGAGAAATTTCTCCACCTCCGAGGTCGGGGCGAGCACGCCGGCGATGTCGATGTGCGCGCGGCGGAGGAAAGTGGCGTCGTCGCACAACGCGGACGGCGTGATGCGGAGGTCGCGCAGTTTTTTGTCCACGAGCTGGTCGATGAAGTTCCGCTCCTCGACCTGCGGCCACGTGAATTTCAAATCCTTCGGAATGACGATGACCTGCGACACGACGGTGTGCGTGGCGAAGCGCGCCATGACGAACGCCTCGCCGCGCTGGCCGGTGGTGATGACGCCGTCCTTCGAGATTTTCGCGGAGCCTTCGTTGCTCGTGAGGAAAAGCGCGAGCGGCGTGACGTCGCGCTGTGTGCCGTCGGAGTAGTGCGCCCGCACCGTGACGCGGTGCGCGTGGCCGGGCGTTTCGAGGACGAGGCGCTTCGGCAGCAGCTCCACGCGCGTGCAAGTCGCCACCTCGGGCGGATCGTTGAGCGCGCCGGCTTCGAGCCAGCGGATGAGCGTCTGCGCGTACGGGCTGTCCTTTTCAAACAGCTTGCCGCCGGTATGCGGCGCATCGCCCACGCATTTCGTGATGATCATGGACTCGGCGGGCAGCGCGAGATTGATGCGGCGTCCGGCCAGCTCGCGGGTGAGGCGGAAGTGGTCGCCCTCGGGGTCGTAGCCGAAGAGCGAAAGGTGGAAGCCGTCCTGCCCGCGCGCCGAGCCGTGGCAGCCGCCGGCGTTGCAGCCCGAGCGGAGGAAGACGGGCATGACATCGCGGCGGAACGAAACCGCGGGATCGGTCTGCGCCTCGCTGACTTTCACCGGCACCGCGGCGGTCTGGCCGGCGTAGGCGACTTTGAGCGTGGTGTCGCCGTCGGAGAGCGGGGCGAGGGTGCCTTTCTCGACGCGCGCTTTCGAGGGGTCGGTGAAAGTGAACGCCGCGTGCGCGGTCACGTCGCGCTGCACGCCGCTTTGCTCGGTGATGCGGACGACGAGCGATTGCGCGGCGCGCTTGGTGCGGAGCTGCACGTCGGCGGGGAAAACTTCGAGCGTGAACGGGCCGGTGGGCGGTGGCGGGGCGGACTCCGCTTTCCCGCTGGCGGAGGTTGGCGAGGGCGTCAGCGCGCTCAGCAGGAAAGCGCCGCCGACCGCCGCGGCGATGCCGGCGCCGATCAGCCAGCTGGACCGCGGCGCGGCGCGGCGTTTGGATTTGGAATGCGGGTTCATTTTTTCTCCTCGGCTTTGGCGACGGGCACGGGGTCGATGCGCAGGATGCCGCCTTGCGCGAAATTTTGCACGATGGGCTCGCCGTTTTGCAGCACCGTGACCTGGCAGAAGAGCGAGGTGTGCCGCGCGACCGGGCTGGTCTTGTCGGCCTGCACTTCAAATTTCACCTCGGTGTCGTCCTTCGTGATCTCGCGCTCGGCGGCGGTGACTTTGTTCGGCAACCCGAGCAGTTGGATCTTCGCCTTGCCCTCAAACGGCGTCTTCTGCTGGAGCTTCACGGTCACGTTGGTCTTGTCGCCCTGGTCCACGGCGGCGCGGGAAATCTGCCCGCCGACAAACGGCGCGACGACCTCGAGATCGGCGAGTTGCGTGGAGGTCCAGACCAGCCCTTTCCCGGTATCCGCCGAGCCGGTCACGGTGATCTTCCATTTCTTCGCCGCCGTTTCGCCCTGCGCGCTCAGCGCCACGATACCTTCGCTTTCGTCGGCCTTGATTTCCGCCGAGCCCGCCGTGCCGATGCCCGTCGGGACGAAGAGCAGCGCGAGGCTGATCTTGCCTTTGAACTCCGGCTTGCGCTCGGCCACGACCTTCAGGTTCATCGCGCCGCCCTGCGCGATCGGCGCCTTTGGCTCGACGAGCCGGATCTTGAAAGGCGCTTCCTCGGCCACCGCGACCGCCAACCGGTCGGCGGTGATGCGGTAATAATACTGGTTGTTCCCGCCGGTCACGAGGTCGATGGCGTGCGCCACGCGGCTCTCGACCGACTTACCGTCGGCGGGCTTCGCGATCAGCGCGAAAGTGCCCGCGCTGACCGTGGCGTCGCCCGCCGCTTCAAAGACCACCGGCACCGTGTCGGCCCCGGCCGCGATCGGGCCGGCCTGCATCGTGATCCCCGGCGGCAGCGCGTCCGCCGCGAGCGTGAGTTCGCCGCCCGCGCCCTCGCGCTTGAGCTTCACGAGCGTGGCGTAGCGGTTGCCGCGCGGCACCACGATGGTCTGCCGCTCCTGCGTGTTCTGCTGCATCTCCGGCAGCCAGAGCGCGACCTCGGATTTCACCGGCGCGATCTCCACGCGGTAGATGAAGGTTGGCCCGCCGCGCTTGAGCTGGTCTTTGATCGCGATGCTGAACGTGCCATCGGCAGGCACCTTCCACCGGAGGTAGCTGTCCGGCCCGCCGCTGTCGTCGTTTTGCAAAAGGCGCGCGCCTTTTTCGTCGTAAATCTCCAGCACCGCATCGAGCGGCGAGCGCACCCGGCGGGCGAAAACATGCACGTCAAACTCGTCGCCTTTCTTCGCGGTGAACTTGAAAAAATCCACGTCGCCTTTCGCGCTGATCACGCCGTTGAACGCGAGCGGCAGCGTCCGCTCGGTCGGCGTCGCCTGCGCGGCTTCGTTGTTCGGCTCGGCTTCCAGCACGTTCGGAAACGGGGACACGCGCAGCCAGTTTGGCGACGGCGCGATGCTGCCGTTTTGCTCGGGGAAAACGGCGTAGCGCGGGTCGGGTTGCGCGGGCAGTTTCAGGGTCGCGGGGATCGGCCCGCCGGCGTCGCCGAGGTAGGTGACGCTGAGTGGCTCGCCGGCCGGCCCGCCCGCCGGGAAGACCACCAGCGGACGCGGAAACGAGCCGACGTGCAGGAGGTAGCGACCGGTGAGCGGCGCGGAGTTCGTGCTGTCGCGGAGCGCGAGCAGATACTTGCCGTCCTCGGGCGCGACGAAGCTGAGCACGGGATCCTGAATGAGCAGCGAGCTGTCATCGCACTCGGCAAGCACCGTGCCGTCCTCCTTTTTCAGCGTGAGTATCGCATCCAAAAACTCCCGCGAGCCCAGCCGCACGCCCACGACTTCCGCGGCGATGCGCTGCCCCTTTTTCGCCTCGATGACGAAGCGATCCGTCTCCTCGCCCGCGAGGCTGCCCGCGACCGTCGTGCCCAGCGTGATCGGCTGCACCTCGTCCTTTTTCGGCGCGGAACTGGTGCCGCGGTCGTTGTCTTTCACCACCGGATACGGCGTGACGTAAAACGTGCGCGCATCGCCCAGGCCGGTCGCCGTCCACACGCGCACCGTGTGCTCGCCGAGCGCCGCGTCCGCCGCGATTTTGATCTTCGCCTTGAACTTCCCCGCGGCCGCTTCCGCGACGCCCGTCACTTCCAAACCGCGACCGTAAAAAACCAACCCGCGCGCATCTTCCAGCCGCGTCCCCTCGCACACCACCTCCACCTCCGTCCCGCGCTGCCCGCCCGCCGGCACGATGCGCGAAAGCGTGGGCGAAGCCGCCTGTGCCACC
>Ga0114966_10005445_pt1 | contig 10775 bp, 9 predicted proteins | sample M_130207_XF_Meta_FD_87029 | JGI IMG/M metagenome (GOLD analysis project Ga0114966, IMG submission 87029) | Freshwater microbial communities from Lake Montjoie, Canada to study carbon cycling - M_130207_XF_MetaG | ecosystem: Environmental > Aquatic > Freshwater > Lake | place: Lake Montjoie...
ACGTCCCGCTGCCGATTGGCAACGGCGAGCAGCGCCTCAACGCCGTGCCAGTCGTCAGTGCGGGTGGAGGACTTCTGGTCGACGACGCAGACCTCACTGCCGACTGGCTCGTCTCGCAACTCATTCCGCTGCTCCGCAACCCTGATCGGCTGGAACGCGCGTCAGCTGCCGCTGGCTCCCTGGGGCGACCCGATGCAGATCAGCGGCTCGTCGAATTCGTTCTGGGCGCAGTGCGCTCGAGGAGAGGAACTGCCCCATGAGCGACTCGACCACGGTCACCGACTCGTCGGTGCCCACCGCAGAAACGCTCGATCGCGTACACATTGTGGGCATCGGTGGTGCCGGCATGAGCGGTATTGCACGACTACTCCTCGCGCAGGGATCACAGGTGTCAGGCAGTGACGCGAAGGAGTCGCGCCGGCTTGAGGCACTGCGGGCGCTGGGGGCTGAGGTGTATGTCGGACACTCTGAGGCCAACCTGCGCGAGGATCGTGCCGCGCAGGTAGTCGTGGTCTCCACCGCGATCTCGGATGACAATCCTGAGGTGGTTGTGGCGCGCGGTCGGGGTATCCCGATTGTGCACCGGGCCGAGGCCCTCGCGGCCGTCATGCGGGGGTCGAGGGTGCTGGCGGTCGCTGGTACGCACGGAAAGACGACCACGACCTCGATGCTCACGGTGGCGCTGCAGCACTGCGGGGTCGATCCCTCGTTCGCCATCGGCAGCGAGTTGAACGAGTCGGGCTCGAACGCCCACCGGGGCACGGGCGACCTGTTCGTAGCGGAGGCAGATGAGAGTGACGGGTCGTTCCTGAGGCTCGGAGGGCAGTCGGGCATCGTGACCAATGTCGAGCCCGACCACCTCAACCACTGGGGAACCTTCGAGGCCATCGAGGGTGCCTTCCTCGAGTTCGCGACGCAGTTGCGCGACCGCGGCGGGTTCCTAGTTGCCTGCGCTGACGACCCCGGTGCCGCCCGGCTGAGGCGACGGTCGCTCGCCGCAGGAGTCGCCGTGGTGAGCTACGGAACCGACGCTGATGCCGACTACCACATCACTGACCTCGCGGTCGTGGGCGACCGCTGGCAGTTCGAGGTGACTCGGCGCGGGGTCCGACTGGGTCGTCTGCGACTGCAGGTGCCGGGCGAGCATAACGCGCTCAACGCCACGGCCGCGCTCGCGATGGGCATCGAGCTCGGACTTCCCGAGGCTGATCTTCGGGCCGGAATCGAGACCTTCAGCGGCACGCGCCGTCGATTCGACTACCGCGGCGCGGCCGATGGCGTGCGGGTCTACGACGACTACGCTCACCATCCCACCGAGATCACGGCAACTCTCCGGGCAGCCCGCGGCATGGCGGGCGGCGGACGCATCGTGGTGGCCTTCCAGGCGCACCACTACTACCGCACCGCCCTGTTCGTGCGCGAGTTCGGCGAGTCGCTCGGGCTCGCCGACGAGGTGGTCGTGCTCGAGGTCTTCGCGCCCGGCGAGGACCCTATTCCCGGTGCTTCGGGGCGCACCATGGCCGACAATGTGCCGCTGCCCCCCGCACAGGTGGTGTTCGAGCCGTCGTGGTCGAAGGTCGCTCGTGAGCTTGCCGACCGGGCGCGACCCGGTGACCTGGTGATGACACTGGGGGCAGGCGACATCGGATTGATCGCCACGGAGGTGCTCGATCTGCTGCGAGCGCGCGAGCAGCGGCGAGCATGACCGACACCAGCACGACCGACATGGCTGACCCGGCCGATCTTGCCGACGCCAGGGCGGCGCGGTCGACGAGATCTGGTGGGAGGAACCGAGGGCGAGGGCGGCGCGCTGTGACGATTGCCGCGGCAGGGCTGCTCGTCGTGCTGGCCATGGCCGGTGTCGCGTGGGTGCTGCTGTTCTCGTCGCTGGTGGCAGTCGACCGTGTCACAGTGCTGGGCACCAGCACGCTGCCCGCCGACGAGATACGCGCGGCGGCGGGGGTTAACCTCGGAACGCCGCTCGCCCGAATCGACGTCGACACGGTGGCTCAGCGGCTCAACGTGCTACCCCGAGTGGGCTCGGTCGAGGTAAGGCGGAGCTTGCCGCGCGAGTTGGTACTGATCGTTAATGAGCGCGTGGCTGTCGCTGCGACTCGGGTCGGGGGGCAATGGAGCACGCTGGACTCCCGGGGGGAGGAGATTGCCAGCCTGCGAGAGAGAGGAACCCTCGTTGAGGTCGCCGCCGATCGAGTCGAGACCCGCGCGATCGCCATCGCGGTGTGGGCAACCCTGCCGGCCAAGGTGAGCGCGGAGACCGTGGTCGTCTCGGCTAGCACCCGCGATGACGTCACCCTCACGCTGCGCGATGGTCGCCGAGTGGTGTGGGGCGACGTGTCGCGGGCCGAGCGCAAGGGCGTCGTGCTGCGCACGCTGCTGACCCGTCCGGGCAGCGTGTATGACGTCTCGGCGCCCGACGTGCCCACGATTCGACCGTAGGAACTGCCCATCTCTCAAGGTCAACATGAGATAGAGGACTTGCACGCCCGGGGTGACCTTCCCTACAGTCCGACTGACGGCAGGTTGACATAACTCTGAGTCTCATGTAGAGGTTGAGAGTTCGGCGGTGGCGATTCCCCGGCACCCGGCGACTCCTGCGGTTCCCCGCGAAAGACCGTGGGGCGCCCGGCACTCCCGGGTGACATGACAACTCGCGCGAGGCTGTGGGAGGCCCAGCGCGGGTCGGCGGAAGGAAGAACTCGTGGCTACACCGCAGAACTATCTGGCGGTCATCAAGGTCGTCGGAATTGGCGGAGGCGGCGTCAATGCCGTGAACCGCATGATCGAAGTGGGCCTCAAGGGCGTCGAATTCGTCGCCATCAACACCGATGCCCAGGCACTTCTCATGAGCGACGCCGATGTGAAACTCGACATCGGCCGTGAGCTCACCCGTGGGCTCGGCGCCGGCGCCGACCCCGACGTCGGTAAGCAGGCGGCCGAAGACCACGCCGACGAGATCGAAGAGGTCCTCAAGGGGGCCGACATGGTCTTCGTCACCGCAGGTGAGGGCGGTGGCACCGGAACCGGTGGCGCCCCCGTGGTTGCCCGAATTGCCAAGTCGCTCGGAGCGCTGACCATCGGCGTTGTGACCCGCCCCTTCGGATTCGAGGGGCGTCGCAGGGCTGGGCAGGCGGAAAACGGCATCGAGCGCCTGCGCGACGAGGTCGATACGCTCATCGTGATTCCCAATGACCGACTGCTCGCACTGTCAGACAAGGCGATCAGTGTCATCGACGCTTTCCGCCAGGCCGACCAGGTGCTGCTGCAGGGTGTCAGTGGGATCACCGACCTCATCACCACCCCCGGCCTCATCAATCTCGACTTCGCTGACGTGAAAAGCGTCATGTCGGGAGCAGGCAGCGCACTGATGGGCATCGGATCCTCGCGCGGCGACGATCGAGCCATCGCCGCGGCCGAGATGGCCATCTCGAGCCCTCTGCTTGAGGCCAGCATCGAGGGCGCACATGGGGTGCTGATGTCGATCAGTGGCGGCAGTGACCTCGGCCTGTTTGAGATCAACGAGGCGGCCCGACTCGTGGCCGATGCCGCCCACCCCGACGCCAACATCATCTTCGGTGCCGTCATCGACGACACGCTCGGCGATGAGGTGCGCGTGACCGTGATCGCGGCGGGCTTCGACGGTGGGCTTCCGCAGACCCGCCGACCTGCCAGCGCGGCGGGCCGGCGCTCGTCAACCGACGAGCCAGCCTCGGGTATCGACGCTGCCTCGGCGGCGGCGGCGGCTGTCGGTGGTACCGGACCTCTCGGTGTCACCAACAGCGAGACCCGTCCCAGTACGCGACCCAAGGTTGAGCCACCTCGCCGCGTGGTCTTCGACGACACGTCCGACGACGACCTCGACGTGCCCGACTTCCTCAAGTAGTCGAGCGCGTGGTTGCGGGCTTGCGTGGCGCGTCCGGCCGGGTGCGGTGGATGTTCACCGACCGGTGGGGCGGTGTGAGCACGGGGGCTCACGCAAGCCTCAATCTGGCCGACCGGGTCGACGACGATCCTGGCGCGGTCAGCGACAACCGGGCGCGAGTCGCGGTGTCAATGGGGGTGGCCCCCGACCGACTGGTGGTCATGGAGGCGTGCCACGGCATCGTGGTGAGCGTTGTTGAGTCTGGTGTCGATCCGCTGGTGTCCGGGGTCGACGCCTTGGTTACCCGCGAGAGCGGCCGCGCCCTGGCGGCACTGGCCGCCGACTGCCTGCCCATCGTGCTGCACGACTCCGGCTCGGGGATTGTCGGAGTCGTGCACAGTGGGTGGGTGGGCGTTCGCGACGACGTCGTGGGCGCCGCCCTCGACGCCATGGCAGTGCTCGGAGCCGTGAGCGTGAGTGCTGTCATTGGCCCGGCCGTGTGCGGCCGCTGCTACGCGGTTCCTGTCGAGCGGGTGGCCGAGGTCGCTGACAGGTTTCCCGAAGCTGCCTCCGTAACCCTCGACGGGCGTGCTGCCCTCAACCTTCCCGCCGCGGTAGCCGCGCGTCTGGTGCGAGCGGGAGTTGAGGTAGCCGACGTGGGCGTGTGCACGGTCGAGTCGTCGGTGCACTTCTCCTACCGGCGCGACCGTGTCACCGGGCGTCAGGCCGCGATCGTCGTACTGGAGGCGCCATGACCCCCGATGAGCGCCGGATTGAACTGGCCACCAATCTTGCCGAGGTGCGCGAGCGGATTGCGCTGGCCGCTACCTCAGCTGCTCGGTTGCCCGACGAGGTGATGTTGGTCGTGGTCACCAAGACGTGGCCCGCGGAGGACGTCGCGCTGCTCGCGTCGATGGGCGTGTGCGACGTGGCTGAGAACCGTGACCAGGAGGCCGCGCCGAAGGCGGCCGCGCTGGATGCGCTGGGCGGACCCGTCGTGCGCTGGCACTTCATCGGCCAGCTTCAGCGCAACAAGGCCAGGTCCGTCGCCCGTTACGCCGACCAGGTCGAGTCTGTCGACCGCGAGTCACTGGTGGTCGCTCTGTCGGCTGCGCGCGATCCGGAGCAGCCACTCGACGTGCTGATTCAGGTGTCCCTCGACGGAGAGGTGGCCCGTGGCGGCTCCCTACCCGACGACGTGCCACGACTGGCAGACCTCGTCGAGTCGACATCGTCGCTACGTCTGCGCGGGGTCATGGCGGTGGCTCCCCTCGACGAAGACCCCCGGCGGGCTTTTGGCCGACTCAGAGAGCTCTCGGAGCGGCTGCGAGAGTCGCACCCGGGGGCCGACCGCATCTCGGCTGGCATGAGTGGTGACCTGGAGGCGGCGATCGCCGAAGGGGCGACACAGGTGCGCATTGGCACGGCGGTCCTCGGACACCGGCCTTCTCTCAGGTAGCCTTGTTCCGACAGGCGTTCGGCGCGGCTCACCGTTGGTGGTACGCGCGACTGAGTGATGAACCATGAGGAGGCCCGATGGCCGGCGGCATGCGCAAGATGGCGGTCTACCTCGGACTTGTTGAGGAGGACCACCTCGACGACGTCGACGACGACTACTACGAGAGCGCGCCCTCCTTCGAGGATCGCTACGGCAGCCGTGACGTGCGCTCTGTCCGCACGGTCGAGCCGCAACGTTCCGAACCTCGCAACGTCGAGCCGCGCTCGAGTCGCTCGTCGGCGCGACTCGACGACACCGATGCCCTCGCCCGGGTCGAGCGGCCCGGAACCCGGCGTCCCACGCCCACACCGTCGGTTGCTGACGGGCACTACCGCATTACGGCCCTGCACCCGCGCACATACAACGACGCCCGGCGAATCGGTGAAGAGTTCCGCGAGGCGACTCCGGTGATCATCAACCTCAGCGAGATGGACGATTCAGACGCCAAGCGCATTATCGACTTCGCCGCCGGATTGGTGTTCGGGCTCCAGGGCACCATCGAGCGTGTGACCAACAAGGTGTTCCTGCTGTCGCCGGCCAATGTCGATGTCGGGGCCGAAGCACGCGCACAGATCGCCCAAGACGGGTTCTTTAACCAGAGCTGACCCCTAGGCCGTCGCGCACCGTCGCGCTGGTCATTCAATCCGGAAGTTGAGGCAATCCTCGGTGTCAATGGTGGGTCAGGTTCTGTCGACCGTCCTGTGGCTGTACCTCCTCGTTCTCTTGGCCCGAGTGGTCATCGACCTGGTGATGATGCTGTCTCGCGACTGGGTGCCCCGAGGTTTCGCGCTGCTGGTCGTCGAGGCCGTCTTCACCGTCACCGATCCGCCGCTGAGGTTGCTTCGGAGGTTCATTCCGCCGCTGCGCCTCGGCGGTGCCGCGCTCGACCTTTCATTCCTCGTGCTGTTTATCATCATTAACGTGCTGCTTGCACTGGTGCGGTACCTCTAGGGCGTCGGTTCGGATTTTTTCTGTGAGCAGTCGCTAGTCTTAGGTACATGCCTCTGTCCCCTGACGACATCCGAGCCAAGCAATTCGCCACCGTTCGGTTCAAGGAGGGCTATCGGCTCGAGGAGGTCGATGCCTTTCTCGACGAGATCGAGGCCGAGATCGCCCGGCTGACCTCCGAGAATGCGGAGCTGCGGTCTCAGGTGGCTCAGGCCCTGTCGGCAGATCTTGCTGCGATGGCAGCTCCGGCGGCCGCCGCAGTGGTGGTGGCTTCAGATCCCACGGTCGAGATGGCGCGGCTGCTGCAGATGGCTGAGGCCACCGCGCAGGCACGGGTAGCGCAGGCAGGCGACGAGGCCGAGGCCATCTTGCTGCGCGCGAGGGTCGATGCCCAGCGCTCGGTCGAAGACACTGCGGCCGAGCGGGCAGCGCAGGAGCGTCGGGTCGAGGAGCTCCGGCTGTTTGAGCGCGAGTACCGCACAAGGCTTCGGGCCTATCTGGCCAGTCAATTGCACGACCTCGACGCCGCGGCGGAGCCATCCCTACCGCCGTCGAACTCCGCGCCTGCGATCAGTGGTGCGGCGCCCATGCCCGTTGCGCCCGCGCCTGCGATCAGTGGTGCGGCGCCCATACCCGTTGCGCCCGTTGCGCCCGCACCACCGCCGGCAGTGGGGGCAGCAGCCTTCGCGCCCCCGACAGTGCCGGGCCTCGCTTCGCCTTACACCCAGGCTGCCCCCGAACCGCCCGTCGACGGCTCCTGACCTCAGTCTGAGTCGGCCGCCCGCCTGCGAATCGCGAGCCGGATCGGTAGCTCGCCCTCGGCGAGGTGCACGATGGAACTTTCGTCGCCGTTGCTGGCAGGGGCCCCCTGCTGGACAGTAGTGGCGAGGACCTCCTGGGCTACGGTGTCGGCGTGCTCGACTAGTGCCATGACCAGCTGGGGATCGTCGCTTGACCACCACAGATCGATGCGGTCGCTCACGTCGTAGTCGGCGCCCTTGCGTGCCTCCTGCACCAGTCGGATGACCTCACGTGCGGTGCCAGCGCGAACCAGCTCGTCGGTGAGGGTGAGGTCGAGCGCCACCGAGGCTCCCGAGTCGGAGGCCACCGACCATCCCTCGCGCGGAGTTTCGGTGATGACCACGTCGTCTGGTCCCAGGCTGACCTCGCCGACCCCCTCGACACTGATGGTGGTGCTGCCACCATCGCGCAGTGAGCTGGCGAGCAACCCGGCGTCGAGGGCCGCAACTGCGGCTGCCACCTCAGGGGTCTGCTTGCCGTAGCGCTGACCCAGGGCTCGGAAGTTTGCCTTGGCGACGACGTCGACAAGCTCGTCGGCCACCTGGCCCGACAGCGAGTCGAGCCTGAGAACGTTGAGCTCCTCGGCAACGTGTGCGCGCAGTTCATCGTCGAGCTGGCCCCAGCCAGAGGCCGACACAAGGGCTCGAGCCAATGGCTGGCGGGTGCGCACTTTACCCTCGGCACGGGCCCCGCGCCCGAGCTCGACCACCCGGCGCACTAGGGCCATCGAGGTGGCAAGTGCGTCGTCGATGAGCGCCTCGTCGCACTGGGGCCATCGGGCGAGGTGCACCGACTCGGGCAGGTCGGGGCTAGTGGGGGCGAACATGTCGGCCCACACTCGCTCGGTGATGAAGGGTGTGAAGGGGGCCATGAGCAGGGTGAGGATGCGAAGGCACTCGTGCAGCGTTGCCAATGCGGCCGGGTCACCGTCCCAAAAGCGTCGCCGCGAGCGTCGCACGTACCAGTTCGAGAGGTCGTCGACGTACGTGGCGAGCATGCGACCGGCACTCTGGGTGTCGAACTCTTCGAGGGCCACGTCGACCTCGCGTGCAACGCGGTGGGCCTCCGACAGCGCCCAGCGGTCGAGGAGGGGGCGGTCGGCCACGGGCGGTGCTGGCGTGGTGGCGGGGGAGTAGCGCGCGGCCCGGGCGTAGAGAGACTGAAACGACACGGTGTTCCAGTAGGTCAGGAGGGTCTTGCGCACGACGTCGGCGATGGCGCTGTGCCCGACGCGCCGTGACTGCCAGGGCGAACCTCCCGCGAGCATGAACCAGCGCACGGCGTCGGCACCGTGCTCGTCCATGAGGGCCATGGGCTCGAGCACATTGCCGATGTGCTTGCTCATCTTGCGGCCCTGCTCATCGAGGATGTGCCCGAGGCACACAACATTGCGATACGACGACCGGTCGAACACCAGAGTTCCGATGGCCATCAGCGTGTAGAACCAGCCGCGGGTTTGGTCGATCGCCTCGCAGATGAAGTCGGCGGGATACGAGCGGTCGAACTCGTCGGTGTTGCGGTGCGGATAGCCGAGCTGGGCGAAGGGCATCGCTCCGGAGTCGTACCAGCAGTCGATCACCTCGGGCACGCGGCGGGCGGGCTCCGCGCACTCGCGGCAGGGCACCACGACGTCGTCGACGAATGGGCGGTGGGGGTCGAGTGCCAGCAGGTCCTCGCCGGCGAGCTGGCCGAGCTCAGCTAGTGAGCCGACCACCGTGAGGTGGTTGTCGGGGCAGCGCCAGATAGGCAGGGGGGTGCCCCAGAACCTGTTACGCGACACCGCCCAGTCGACATTGTTGGTGAGCCAGTCGCCGTAGCGGCCCCACTGGATCGTGGGAGGGAACCAGCGGGTGCCCTCGTTCTCGCGCAAAAGCGCGTCTTTGATCGCTGTCGTGCGGATGTACCACGAGGGCTGCGCGTAGTAGATCAGCGGTGTGTGGCAGCGCCAGCAGTGCGGGTACGAGTGCTCGTACTGCACGTGGGCAAAAAGCAGACCGCGAGCGGTGAGGTCGGCGACCAGGGTGTCGTCGGCCTTCTTGAAGAACATGCCGCCCACGAGGGGGACTGAATCATCGAAGGTGCCGTCGGGTCGCACCGGGTTGACCACGGGCAGCCCATAGGCCCGGCAGACGATGAGGTCGTCGGCGCCGAATGCGGGGGCCTGGTGCACCAGGCCGGAGCCGTCGTCGGTGGTGACGTACTCGGCCAGCACCACGATATGGGCGTCGGGGATGTCGACGAGGTCGAAGGGGCGCGAGTAGGTGACCCGCTCGAGCGCGCTGCCCTGCATGCTCTCGAGCACCTCGGCGTCGTCGCCGAGCAGGCCCGCCACAAGGTCGCGGGCGACCACCAGCACCTCGCCGCTGGCGTTGCGCGCCACCACATAGTCGGCGGTGGGATTGACAGCGACCGCGGTGTTCGACACGAGAGTCCACGGGGTGGTCGTCCAGACGAGCAGAGTGAGCCCTGGGTACCTCTCGAGCAACGCGCCCGAGGTGACGGGGAAACGCACGAAGACCGAGGGGTCGATCACGGTTTCGTAGCCCTGAGCGAGCTCGTGGTCGGAAAGCCCGGTGCCGCAGCGCGGACAGTAGGGACTGACGCGGTGGTCCTCGACCAGCAGCCCCGCCTCGAAGATCTGCTGGAGCGACCACCACACACTCTGGATGTAGTCGGTGTTCATGGTCCAGTAGGCGTCGTCGAAGTCGACCCAGTAGGCCATTCGCTCGGTCATCACGGTGAACTCGTCGACGTGTCGCAGCACCGACTCGCGGCAGCGGGCGTTGAACTCGGCTACTCCGTAGGCCTCGATGTCGCGCTTTCCGGAAAATCCGAGCTCCTTCTCGACGGCGATCTCCACCGGCAAACCATGGCAGTCCCAGCCCGCCCGCCGGGGCACGTGGCGCCCCTTCATGGTGCGGTAGCGGGGGAATACGTCCTTGAAAACCCGTGCCTCGACATGGTGAGTGCCCGGTGTGCCGTTGGCCGTGGGCGGACCCTCGTAGAAGATCCATGGCTCGCCGCTGGAGGTGGCTTCGAGGGAACGGGCGAAGATGCGACGTTCGCGCCAGAAGTCGAGGACCTCATGTTCCATGGCTGGCAGATCGATGCGAGGTGGCACCGCGCGGTAGCTGCCCTGCTCGCTCACTGGCCCTCCGCTCGCTCTGAGGTGTCGATCGGCATGCGCCGACCCTGAGGATATCGGGGTCGGCTTAACGCCCGCCGTGGGGCACCGCTGGCTGCTCCGTGGGCAGGGGTGCGCCAACATTCGCTACGCGCCTATCGGCGTGGTGCGTTGCCAGCGGCCCGATCGTGGCCTAATGTCTGGCGCCACAGGGACACACGAAACTCAGGGGTGTGTGGTCCCCAACGGTGGAGCTCACCGGATCGGAGAGCGAACATGGTGGCTAAGGCCCCCGCGTCAACGACGAAGAAGGCTGCTGTGCCCGCAAAGAAGGCGGCTCCTGTACCACCCGTGAAGAAGGCGGCGCCCGCTCCCGCGAAGAAGGCTGCTGTGCCCGCGAAGAAGGTGGCGCCTGCGAAGAATGTGGCGCCCGCTCCCGTGAAGAAGGCGGCGCCCGCTCCCGCGAAGAAGGCTGCTGTGCCCGCGAAGAAGGTGGCGCCCGCGAAGAAGGTGGCGCCCGCTCC
>Ga0114966_10005447_pt1 | contig 10774 bp, 5 predicted proteins | sample M_130207_XF_Meta_FD_87029 | JGI IMG/M metagenome (GOLD analysis project Ga0114966, IMG submission 87029) | Freshwater microbial communities from Lake Montjoie, Canada to study carbon cycling - M_130207_XF_MetaG | ecosystem: Environmental > Aquatic > Freshwater > Lake | place: Lake Montjoie...
AAATTAGAGAATATGCAAGTGCTACACCTCCATTCCCAATATATAAAACATCATATAACTATCCAGGTGAAGTTATCTATAACCCACCATTTGGTAACACTGCGGGTCAAGATAATACTGTTAAAAGTGCTGGTGATAGAACAAGAACATCTTATTTGGGTATTTCATCACAAGTTGGTTATGACCCTAATTTCTATATGTTTAAAGGTGTTCAAAAACCAAACAATCTTTGTATTGAAGACCCTTACGAACCTTGGGCTTATAAAACAAAAGGATTCCACATGGACTCAGGTGCTACGGTGGTTACAATCGTTGCAGGTCCAACAGCTGGACAACCAGCGTTCTTTGTTGGTGACGCTTCGTTCCAATCTGAACCTGAAACTATTACAAGTCCATACTATACAATTCAATCAAGAAAATTCACTTTTTTAGTTCAGAAAGGTTTTGATGGTTGGGACATATATACAGAAAAAAGAACAAACACAGACAGATTCCAATTAGGTAATGCTGGTTATCAAAAAGGAGCTTGTTCAACAACAAGATATCCAAACGCAACTGGTTGGGGAGCGTTTAAACCGATTGCTTTAGGTGAATTCACTGACTACGCAAATACCGACTATTACGCATACTTGTTAGGTATTAATACATTTGCAAACCCTGAAGCAACGACTATCAACGTATTTGCAACTCCAGGTATTGATTATGTAAATAATTCAAATTTAGTAGAAGATGCAATTTCAATGGTAACTTATAACAGAGCAGATTCAATCTACGTTTGTACAACACCTGACTGTAATGTAAACATACCAATTCAAACTGATAATTTTGTTTATCCAACCGAAGCGGTTGATAATTTAAATAACACAGGTATTGATTCTAACTACACAGCTACTTACTACCCTTGGATTTTGGTTAGAGATACTGTTAACAACACACAAATTTATATCCCACCAACAAATGAGGTGTGTAGAAACTTGGCGTTGACTGATAACGTATCATTCCCTTGGTTCGCAACTGCGGGTTACACAAGAGGTTTGGTAAATGCGGTTAAAGCTCGTAAGAAACTTACACAATCAGATAGAGATACATTGTATCAAGGTAGAATTAACCCTATCGCAACTTTCTCTGATGTTGGAACTGTAATTTGGGGTAATAAAACATTACAAATCGCTGACACAGCACTTAACAGAATTAACGTTAGAAGATTGTTATTACAAGCTCGTAAGTTAATTTCAGCTGTGGCTGTAAGATTGTTGTTTGAACAGAACGATTCTAAAGTTAGACAAGATTTTTTAGATGCGGTTAATCCTATTTTGGACGCTATTAGAAGAGACAGAGGTCTTTATGATTTCAGAGTTACAGTTAGTAACAATCCTGAAGATTTAGATAAAAACCAAATGGTTGGTAAAATTTATTTGAAACCAACTAAAGCTTTGGAATTTATTGATATTGAATTCTTCATTACTCCAACAGGAGCATCATTTGAGAATATCTAATTTAAATGATTAAAACAAAAACAAATATCCCAGTGTCATCATTACTTGAAGGTTTTGATGACGCTGGTTCGCCAGATTTAAAATATTACGCATTTGACTGGGATGACAATTTAATGTTCATGCCAACAAAAATCATCTTACAGGATTCTAAAGGAGCTGAAGTTCCAATGTCTACCGAAGATTATGCACAATACAGACATGTTATTGGAAAAGAGCCTTTTAATTATAAAGGGTATGAAATTGTAGGTTATGCAGATTCCCCATACCGAAACTTTAGAAAAGAGGGTGACAAACAATTTAAAATTGATTCAATGAAAGCAAAACCAGGTCCGGCTTGGTCTGATTTTATAGAAGCAATAAACAATGGGTCTATATTTTCAATTATTACGGCTAGAGGTCACCATCCTGATACTATTAAAGATGCGATTTATAATTTAATAATCACAAATCATAATGGGTTAAATAAAGATTTATTAATTAAAAATCTAAAAAAATACAGGGACATTGTAGGTTTGGAGGATAAAAGTGATTTAGAATTAATCAGGGAATACTTAGATTTAAACAAATATTATCCAGTTACTTTTAGCGACAGTTCAGGAACTGCAAACCCCGAGAAATTAAAAGTGAATGCTATGAGAGAATTTATATCATATGTAAAATCTCAAGCAAACATATTAGGTAAAAAACTATTTGTTAAAAATGATATATCTAATAAGTTTATTCCTAGTATTGGTTTTTCTGATGATGATATAAAGAATGTAGAAACTATGAAGACTAGTTTAGAAGATGAACCATCTCTTAAAACTTATTATACTGGACAAGGAACTAAAACTAGATTCTAAAGAGGAATATAAATTTTGAAAAAACAAAGTAAATACAAAAATTTTCCAGATGGATGTATTTATAAATAAATAAAAAATAATAAAAAGAAAAAAAATAATATACCATGGCTGATTTATTAATGAAAATGCCGGTTCCCTACGAACCAAAAAGAGCGAACCGATTTATACTAAGTTTTGACCCAACATTGGGTATAAATGAATGGTTTGTTGAATCAACAGGAAGACCATCTATTGATATTAATCCGGTTGAAATTCAATTTTTGAACACATCTACTTTTGTAGCTGGTAGATTCAAATGGAACCCAATGACCATAAAATTCCGTGACCCTATTGGACCATCAGCCACACAAGCTCTTATGGAATGGGTTCGTTTACACGCAGAATCTGTTACAGGTCGTATGGGATATGCCGCTGGTTACAAGAAAGACTTGTACTTAGAGATGTTAGACCCAACTGGAGTTGTTGTTGAAAAATGGCAATTAGCTCAATCAATGATTACTAAAGCGGCTTGGGATACAGCATCTTACAGTGATGACAAATTGGCAACAATTGATTTGACTATACAAATGGACCGTTGTATATTGATTTACTAAGATTGTATTTACTTTTTATTATTGATTAAAAATCAAAATGAAATATATTTAACACAGGGGTATAAACCCTGTGTTTTTTTTTATGGATGCAACAATGTTACAATACGGACAACAAGATTTTAATTTACCACATGACGTGGTAAAGTTACCATCTGAGGGTAAATTTTACCAATCAAAAAAGAAAGCTGTAAAAGTTGGTTATTTAACCGCGGCTGATGAAAACATTCTTATGTCAACAAATCCTGATGATTTGTTAATGAATTTGGTGAGAACCAAAGTTTATGAACATGATTTAAAACCAGAAGACATGTTAAATGGTGATATTGAAGCCATTTTAATCTTTTTACGTAACACATCATTTGGTCCTGAATATAAAGTGACGGCAATTGACCCCCAAACAGGAAAAAGATTTGAACAAGACATTCTTTTAGATAGTTTGGATTTTAAAGTTCCAAGTACACCACCAAATGAAGACGGAACATATAGTATTCAACTTCCAAAATCACAAGTTAACATTAAAGTTAAACCTTTAACTTTTAAGGAGGTACAAGAAATTGATAAATTGGCGGAAACATATCCAAAAGGTAGAGTTGCACCAAAGGTTACTTGGAGATTAATGAAACAGATTGTTTCTGTAGACGGAGAAACAAGTGAACAAACAAAAACAAAATTCATTGAAGGACTTCCAATTATGGATTCAAAGTACATTAGGAATTTTTTGAATGAAAATGAACCATCAATTGATTTAAGAAAAGTATTAGTAGCCCCGTCAGGAGAAAAAGTTGATGTCAATATCAACTTCGGGGCAGAGTTTTTTCGGGTTTTCTTCTGATTACGCAAAATATCAATTAGACGAATTTTATGTGTTGGCGACAAATATGCATTTGTCGTGGACTGATTTTATGAGAATGCCTTCGTACGCCCGAAGATATTTTGTAGATAAAGTAATAGAACTTTCTCAAAAATCAGAATGATTCTATTTATAAGATATGCTTGACCCTAGTAATACATCCAACGGTGATGATTCTGAAAAACTAAGTTTATTGGCCAGGGCCGTTAAAATTGTACAAGAAGGAATCAATGATGGATATAAGACAATTAATCAAACAATCAACGATTTAGTTGATGAGTTAGACGACAGTAATGCGTCTTTAACCGCAGTATTTGGTCAAACACAAAAATCGGTAGCAGCATTAAGACAAGAAATTGCGGTATCAATACCTGGAATTATTGGTATGGGTGGACAAGCAAAAGACGCTTATACCATTCAAGAGAGTATTGCTAAACAATTACAAACAAATATGATTACATCGGCTGAGGTTGCCGAACAATTGTATGCTGGTGGTAAAGTTTTAGGGTTTAGTGTAGAACAAAGTGGTAGAGTTGTTACAAACTTTCAAAATGCTGGTATTCAAACAGGTCAAATGGTTAAAGACTTGCAAAGTACTGCGGATATTGCTCGTAAAGTTGGGGTTAATACATCTGCGGTTTTTGAATTGGTTGAACAAAATTTAAACCAAATCAATAGATATGGATTCCAAGATGGGGTCAACGGATTGGCTAGAATGTCTGCTCAAGCTGCGGGACTCAGAATAAGAATGAGCGAAACTTTTGACTTTGCCGATAAAGTATTTAACCCTGAAGGTGCTATTGATATGGTTGCGACTTTCCAAAGATTGGGGGTTGCCGCTGGTGATTTAGCAGACCCATTTAGATTAATGTATTTAGCTTCGGAAGACGTTGAAGAATTACAAAATCAAGTTGTAAACATGACTGAAAAGTTTGTACAATTTGATGAAAAAAATGGTAGGTTTAAAGTTTTACCAAACGCCAAACGTGATTTAATGGAGTTACAAAAAGCTACAGGATATCAATATGATGAGTTGGTTAAAATGAGTGAGGGTGCTGCTAAATTACAACTTTTACAAAAAGATTTTAAAATTGGTGGATTTGATAAAGAATCACAACAGTTTATTGCAAACGTTGCTGAGTATAGTAAAGAAAAGGGTGGTTTTACTGTTAAATTGGGTGTTGGTGAAGAAAAATTAGTTTCAGAACTTAATGTTGATGATTTTTCAAAAATAGAGGAATATAATAAACCTAAAAAATTAGAAGACTTAGCTAGAGACCAACTTAGTACACAAAAAAGTATTGAGTCCATGGTAAGACAATTTGTGTTTGGTGCGGCTGCTCCAATTGCGGGTTCAAGGTTTCCTAGTGATGTTAAAGATATGGAAAGAGCCATAAGTCTTGCGGGAAAAGCGGAAATTGATAAACTTATGGGAAATCCTCGTAATACAATCAAAACCATTGACTCAGGATATAAAAATTTATCCGGTGCCGCGATTGGCGCTTTTGAAGGAAAATTTTCATTTTCAGATGCTAAAAAAATGTTTGATGAAAGTACCAAAACAATATATGGTAATTTAGAAAAATTTGGACAAACTTTGGAAAGTATGTCTCTTTCTGACATTAAACCATTTATATCTGATAGTAATTTATTAGCCAAATCATTGGGTGCTGGAGCTGATGCGGTTATTAATTTTACCGACAAACTTAACAATGCTTTTGCAACGGGTAAACCATTAAGAAATACTAATTTAGGAACTAATACAACGCCAGATAAACCACAAAATTATACTTTAAATGGTGGTGTGAAAGTGGATGTGGATGTAAATGGTCTTGATAAAAACATTTCGCCTGATTTATATCAAAAAATGATGGACGCAATTTCAAAAGCCGTGAAAGAGGCGATTGAAAAAGCATTACCACAAGGACAATACGGAAATGTACCTTCGTCAGTTCCACGATAAAAAATACAAAAGTTTCTATTTATTATAAAAACTAAACATGCCAAGCTATTTAACTCTCGCAGCAACCGAATTTGATAGGAGAAGAAATTTATTAAGAAATTTAAAACCCTATAGAAAGCCTGGTGTTTTTACACCTTTGGGGCAACCTGCGGGAATTGATGAATACATTGAAAATGATTATGCGGTTGTAAATTCACCCGATAATTTAATTGATAATAGCCCATTTTCAGACCTTCTTTACCCAAGGAATAAATTTGGTCCTAATGGTGGTTATAATAAAGACATTAATGGTTTAGTTAATACTTTTCAAACTAAAAGTAATGTTGGTCCCTATGGTCCAACACCACCATTTACAGACGCATTACAATTATATTCAACAAGTTTTATTGGAAAGGCGTACATTAAAAACGCTTATGGTCCTGGTAGTGGTTCATATTCTTATTTTGAACTTTCAAATATAATTAAAACACAATTGAATAGAACTTATTGGGAGCCAATGAGTTTTGTTCCTTCTTCTTATTCACCTTACGCAGTTCTATTACAAGCTGACCCCGCTGGTGATAATGGATTGGCATCCCAAGATTCTAAATTAGCCCAAATAGGTGTTAAAGGTGCAAAAGATTCGTTTCAACAAAGAGTTAATCAGAATATAAGAACTCAAACATTAGGGCGAATTAATATATTAGGGGGAATAAAAGACCCTATTCAATTAGCTTTATTAGTTGCGGGAAAAAGACCTTTAATTGCTCGTAATTTTAAAATTACTGTTGGTGGACAAAATATTTTATCACAAGGTCAAGATATTGTTGAAAGAATTGTTGGTTTTACGCTTCCAATTTCACCTATACCTGGAGATTATTTTCAAAGAAAAGATTACAATTCATCGCAATCGGCCACACGAGCTTTTAGTAACGGAAAAAGAGGAGGTCTATTTGGTTTACGAGGAAACAGACCAACAAACCCATCTCAATTATTTTTGGGATATACTGGTTCAGGTCAAAGAGAACAATTAACTAATAGTTTAGCAAACAACAAATATAGACCATATTATAATACGGGTGGTTCTGGTATTTTATCGGCTTTAGGTAATGCAATAACGGGTGCTTTTGCAAGAGACGAATCAGAAGGTAATTTTTATGTTGGAACCGCAGAAAGAGACCCGACATTTATTGCCTCACCAGCAGGACAAATTCCAATTGACCAATATGGTAATCAAGTTTTGGCCCCTGTTTATGGTCCTGACTTATTAGCCAAAGATTTTGAAGGTGAGGTAAATAATTTTATAACACCTTTTGCAAGAACAAGTAACTTTGCTGAAACAGGTGATTTATCTGGTGGTTTTTCTTGGGTAAGTGGTAAGTGGGCACCAAACTCAGGTAAACGAATGACCCCTAAGGGTGATTACGGGAGTGAAAGTCCTGATTGGAATCAAATATCGGGTTCATTTATTAAAGGTGAGTCAGATACAAAGACATTCAGACCGGGTTCAATATTAGATAACACTCAAAGATTAATTGATTCACAACCAAACAATGGGGGAAGATTTGCTCACGTTGGTAACGCCATACAACAAACATCAAAGATATTCAATGATGGTTACAAACAAATTACCAAGGGTTCACAAGTTATTAAATATTCTGACGGACAAACTAATGTTGGTATTGAATATTGTCGTATCTTCACAAAAGACACACCTTACTATACTTTTAATGATTTACAGAAAAAAGAAGGAAACATTAGAAAGTTTACATATTCTATTTTAGATTCAACATTTAATTTAAATATTGCACCTGAAAAGGGTGGTGATAGTTTAATTACTACAGGTTCAATCAATGGTATTACACAAGGAAGAGTTAAAAAATATATGTTTTCATTGGAGAACTTGGCGTGGAGAACAGGTTATAGACCGGGATATCGTGTTAGTGACCTTCCAGCGTGTGAACAAGGACCTAACGGTGGAAGAATCATGTGGTTCCCCCCATATGACTTATCATTCAATGAGGACGCAAGACCAGCCTTTAACGAAACCGCTTTTTTAGGAAGACCCGAACCAATTTATACATACAAAAATACATCTCGTACAGGTACATTAAAATGGAAGATTATTGTTGACCATCCATCTATCTTAGATTTGATTGTAAACAAAGTATTGGCTAATGAGGGTGATAGAGAAAAAGTTGACTCAATTGTTGATTCATTTTTTGCTGGATGTAAGAAATATGACTTGTATGAATTGGCAAAAATTTATAACACAGTTCCATTAACAGAATTACAAGCGTGGCAAGAATTACTTAACAACCCACAACTTACCAACGAACAATACACGGACGCTTTTAATAGTATCAATCCCGATGAAGGAACTGGTGGTGTAACAGGGGGTGCAACCACTGCTGGAACACCACAACTTACACTTGATGCATACAAATATTTAGGATTTTATTTTGATAATGATATTCCTGGAACAGACCCACAAGATACTACATCAACTAATTTCCAAACTGCGTATAACGCCTATACATCAATTACTAATAAACAATTATATAGTAGTATTTCTGGAACATCGGCAACAACATCAACATTTTTTACTGATATTGTTCAAGACAACTTTACACAAGTTTTGAAATTAATGGGTGAAATGTATAACGCATTAAAACAAAATCAAGTTGCACAAATTATTTTACAATTACAAGGTAGTGCTTCGTCACCACAAAAAAAGGTATACAACAAACATCTTTCATTAAGAAGAATTGATTCTGTTACACAATTTTTAAAAACATATCCGTTTGATGGAACAAACACATTGGGTGATTATGTTGGAACCAAAATATTAATATCTCCAAATGCGGTTGGGGAAGAAGTGACAATTAATACTCCAAAAGGAAAGACTGGAACATTTGGTTCGGTTAATTGTACGGAAGATTTTCCGCCAGGTTCACCATTGAGAGTTTATTCAACAAATGCTATGGCTTGTAGAGCGGTATTAATTACCGATATTACCGTAATATCACCTGAAACAAATCCATCACCATCTAACCCGGCACCAAATGTTGTTAATGTTAACAACCCACAACCTATTAAACCAAAACCACCAGTACCACAACCTACTCAAGATTTGTATAAAGGTGCATCTAAAAAGTTATTAAGATATCTTTTAAATGAGTGTGATTATTTTGAGGTGATGAAGTCTACGGACCCGTTCATTTATAGTTCAATTAAAGAAAAATTAAAATATTTCCAACCATCATTTCACTCAATGACACCTGAAGGATTAAACGCTCGTTTAACTTTCTTACAACAATGTACAAGACCTGGTGATACAATTCCAACCATAGGTCCAAAAGGTGAAAAATTATATAATGATTCTTTAAATACATCATTTGGGGCACCACCAGTCTTAGTATTAAGAGTGGGTGATTTTTATAACTCTAAGATAATACCAACAGGTGTTAATTTTGATTATGAAAAAACATGGGACATGAACCCTGAAGGCATTGGTTTCCAACCGATGTTGGTGAATGTTACATTATCATTTAACTTTGTTGGTGGTATGGGTCTTAAAAACCCAATTGATACCTTACAGAACGCTTTGACGTTTAACTATTATGCCAATACAGAAATGTATGATGAAAGAGCTGAGGCTACTGAAGACACAAGTAAACTTGATAAAGAAATTGTTAATGCGTTACAAAGACAACAACCAACAGTTGGTTTAACTAATCTTGATGACCAATTAAGTACTGATGGTGGAAATACTATTGGTATACAAACAATTACAGGAACAACAGCAAGTGGAAATACTGGTACTTTAAAGTATGGACCATTTATGAATAAGTTTGTATCGCAAACACAAACTTATTATAACACAACCGTTAACACATTTGAAAATGTATTAACAAAGTATAACTATGGAATGTTATCTATGATAAACTCAAATTCAAATAACAATCAATCTTACAACACTGGTAAATTTGAAGATGCAATTCCTGATATTCCACTTTGGGGTAAACCACAACAAACTCAACAATTCACTAACACGGCTTTTAGTGCGTTATTACAAGATGTAGAAGACCAAACTTTGACTATATTTTCTTCTAAATATTTTACAAATCCAAGCATTACGGATGCTCAAAAAAGATTATTTAAAAAGAATTATACTGACTATGTTAATACCTATAAAAACTCATTTTTAAATGATTTAACAGTTGATGTAAATACTTTAGTGAATGTACAACAAGTGTATGTTTACAATGTTGATAGATTAAATTTTGTAACAAAAGGAAGTGTGGATGGTAAATTAGATAAACAAAACATTGCCATAATATATTCAATTACTGGTACATCAGAAACCGCACCAAATGGTACAGTTGTTAATAGTTTAGATTACCTTAAAAGTAATTTTAATGAAATTGGTCAAGATAATTCGGCATTTTTATATTTTTTAGAACAGGCAAAGTTATATGTACCAACATCTTATAAAACAGATAAACCAGGAACATTTACACCACCACCAACATTTCCAACTTTTCTTACGTTTGGTGAATATAGTCAAAGAGAGTATACATTAATGAGTAAAGCCTTATTATTTGATAGGGTTAATTTTATTTCTGCATTAACACAAGGGTTAGATAGAGTTACCTTGAATGCGGTTGAATTTTATTATTCAACAGGAAGTGATTCTTTATTTGGTCTATGGACAAAATTAAATGTTTTGGGTAAAGATTTAGTTGTTAATTATAGAGCTAGTGTTGATGGACTTAAATTTGAAAAATATACACCACCATTTGGAACTACACTTGATAGAATTACAATATTTGAAGAAAATCCAACAGCAAATAGTGGAATAAAGAATTCTTTACAAAATATATATAGTAATAAAAACGACACTTTATTAAAAAACCCATATAATCTTAAACGTAAATTCTTGTAATGGATACATATTATAACCGATACCAACAATTCTTAATAAATGGAGAACAAACTGTTGTTCCATTTACACCGTTGCCATCCAAAACATCAGACCAAAGATATGT
>Ga0114966_10005449_pt1 | contig 10771 bp, 8 predicted proteins | sample M_130207_XF_Meta_FD_87029 | JGI IMG/M metagenome (GOLD analysis project Ga0114966, IMG submission 87029) | Freshwater microbial communities from Lake Montjoie, Canada to study carbon cycling - M_130207_XF_MetaG | ecosystem: Environmental > Aquatic > Freshwater > Lake | place: Lake Montjoie...
GGCCTGGTGCGCCCGGCCGCATGTGGGTGCCCGCCCGCATCCGCGCGCCGGGGCCGCCAGATACCCGCACTTGCACGGGTTCATCGCGGCGATGAGCATGAAGTCGGCGGGGAAATTCATGGAGCCGGCGGCCCGCGAGATGGTCACGCGCGCGTCTTCGAGCGGCTGGCGGAGGACTTCGAGGGTCTGGCGGCGAAACTCGGGGAGTTCGTCGAGAAAGAGCACGCCGTTGTGGGCGACGCTGATCTCGCCGGGCGAAGGCGTGGCTCCGCCGCCGATCAGGCCGACATCGGAAATGGTGTGGTGCGGCGCGCGAAAGGGACGCGTGGCGACGAAGGAATGGCCGGGATCGAGGAGCAGCCCGCAGATGCTGTGGATCTTCGTGGACTCGATGGCCTCCTCAAGAGTCATCGGCGGGATGATCGTCGGGATGCGTTTCGCGATCATGGATTTCCCCGAGCCCGGCGGACCGATGAAGAGCGCGTTGTGATTGCCGGCGACGGCGACTTCGATGGCGCGCTTCACGTGGTGCTGCCCACGCACGTCGGCGAAATCGACGTCGTAGTTTTGGTGCCGCGCGAAAAAGTGGGTGATGTCCTCGCGTGTGGGCGTGAGCGCTTTTTCGCCGGTCAGAAACTCAAAGGCTTCGCGCAAATTGTGGACGCCATAGACGTCGATGCCCTCGACCATCGCCGCCTCGCGCGCGTTCTCCATCGGCACGATGACGCCTTTCCGCCCGCACCGCCGCGCCTCCAGCGCCACGGGCAGCACCCCGCGCACGGGCCGGACCTGCCCGGTCAAAGCCAACTCACCGACGAAGCAATACTGCTCCACGTTGGGCAGTTCGACCTCCGCGCCGACGGCGATCATCGCCAGTGCGATCGGCAGATCGAAGCTCGGCCCTTCCTTTTTCACGTCGGCGGGCGCGAGATTGATCGTCGTCCGCCCGCGCGGCCAGTGATAGCCGCTGTTGGCGATGGCCGTCGTCACGCGGTCTTTGCTCTCCTTGACCGCGGCATCAGGCAACCCGACGACGACGATGACTGGGCTGCCCCGAGCACCATTGACCTCGATTTCGACCTCGAAGGCGTCCACGCCGTAAACTGCAGCAGAGTAAATCTTGGCCAGCACGGGAGCTGAAATGCCAGACAACGGGTGGGATGTAAAAAGGTTTGAGCAGCGATCAGGAGCGCCTGTCGGACCTTTCGATCTTAAACGTGGGTGACTGCACACCGCCCTAGATAATTATGTTTTAAGTTAAGGCTTGTAATCTTTCTTCCGATTGTAAATACGTAGCGGCGACCGGGCTGCTTCCGCCGGAAATAAATAACGCCTAACCGCATCCAACGAATATCTCCGCGACGAATCCGCATCTGCTGACCCGCAAGCTCGAGCCCTCCTAAAATGAACTACAAATCTGGCGAAGATTCCGATTCGGGAATCAAGATCTACCTCCGGGAGATCGGGCAGATTCCATTGCTCACGATCGAGCAGGAAATCGAACTCGCTGCAAAGATCAAAAATGGCGACAATGTCGCCCGGTCCCTCATGATCCGCTCGAACCTGCGGCTCGTGGTGAAGATCGCGCACGACTACGCGAATCTCGGCCTTCCACTCCTCGATCTCATTTCCGAGGGCAACATCGGCCTCATGAAAGCGGTCGAACGTTTCGACCCCGCGAAGGGCGGCAAACTTTCCACCTACGCCGCGTGGTGGATCAAACAATCCATCAAACGCGCGCTGGCGAACCAGTCCAAGACCATCCGACTGCCGGTGCATCTCGTGGACAAAATTTCCAAGATGCGCCGCGTGGCGATGCAGATGAGCGAAGAGTTGGGGCGCGAACCGACCGACGACGAACTCGCCGAGGAAGTCGGCCTCGCCGCTGGCAAAATCTCGCAACTCAAGATCGTCTCGATCCGTCCGGCATCGCTCGACGCGCCGATCAGTGAGGACGACTCCACCGAGTTTGGCGAAATCGTCGGCGACTTGGAAGCGCTCACGCCCTTTGAGCAACTCCGCGACCAGAATCTCCGGGATGAAGTCGGCGACCTGCTCGGCGTGCTCGATGACCGCGAGAAGAAGATCATCTTCTCGCGCTTCGGACTCGACGGAGGGAAAGCCAAAACGCTCGAAGAGGTCGGCAAGAAATTCGGCGTCACGCGCGAGCGCATCCGGCAGTTGCAAAACATCGCGCTGATGAAGCTGCGCCGCGCTTTGCAGAAGAAGGAGAAGCCCATCGAGCATCTCCTGCCGAGCCAGGCTGACGAAACCGACGAATAGAACAGCGACTCCATATTTTCCGGAAAGGCGCGTTCGTGAGAGCGCGCCTTTTTGTTGGTCAATAAATCGTCGGCGCAATGGGGCGCGTCACCCAAATGCCACACTAAAGCCACGCCGAAGTAGCCAAAGTGACAAATGTGGCAAATCCGTCACATTCGGCGCGTAATCTTAACAATCGGGGCCTTCCGAGGGTGCGGTGACCCCACTATCAGGAGGGCGTGATTTCTGACGAAAAAAGCCTGCTTACGAACGCCGCCGCCGCGCCTTTGCGCGAAGTGGATGCGACGGGGTTGCGGGGATGTTCTGGGAGCATTTGGCGTTGGAAAAACTGGCCCTTTTCGAGAGTGCGACGCGTGGTCGTCGCGGGCTTGGTTTGGCATCTGGCGGGTTCCGGCGATGAGGTCGTGGCGGCGCCTGCGGCACCGGCTCCGGCGGTGGCGAATGAAGGCTCCGCGGGCCAGGGCGGCACGAGCCCGCAGCCGACCGGCACGCGGCCGGGTGCGGGAGCCTTGTATATCGCGGAGTATCGGGTGGTCGGGGCGCAGTTGCTGAATGAGGAGGAGATCGGGGAGGCGGTGTATCCGTTTTTGGGGCCGGGGCGGACGGATGCGGATGTCACGGCGGCGGCTGGAGCTCTGGAGAAGGTCTATAAGGAGAAGGGCTATCAGACGGTTTCGGTTTCCGTGCCGCAGCAGGCGGGCCGGGGAGGGGTGATCTTTTTGCAGGTCACGGAAGCGAAAGTGGGGCGTTTGCGGGTGAAAGGGTCGCGCTACTTTTCGCTCGCGGAGATTAAGCAAAAGGCTCCGTCGCTCGCCGCGGGCAAGGTGCCCAATTTCAACGAGGTCACGCGGGATATTGTCGCGCTGAACCAGTGGCCCGATCGCAGAATCACCCCCGAGCTTCGGGCGGGTGTGGAGCCCGGCACGGTGGATGTCGATCTGCAGGTCAAGGACGCCCGGCCGCTGCATGGGAGCGTGGAACTGAACAATCGTTACAGCCCGAACACCGCGAATCTCCGGGTCAATGGGTCCGTGAGTTACAACAACCTTTGGCAGAAAGGTCACGCCGCGGGGGTGAGTTTTCAGGTGGCACCGGAGGAACCGAGTAACTCGAAGGTGTTCTCGGCCTACTATCAGGCGCGCATCCCGGAACTCGACTGGCTGAGCGTGATGGTCCTCGGGACCAAGCAAGACTCGAACGTCTCGACTCTTGGAGGTTCGGCCGTCGCCGGGCGCGGCGAGATCTTGGGCCTGCGGGCCTTGGTCAGCCTGCCGGCGGGAAAGAACTTCTTCCAGTCGGTGAGTTTTGGTCTGGACTACAAGCGTTTTGACCAGGACGTGACCCTGGCTCCCGGTGTTGCGCCGATGACCGCTCCCATCACCTACTATCCGCTTTCCTTGAACTACAATGGCACGTGGATCGGCAAGAACCCCGAGACGAAGAAGGGTTCGATCACCGAGTTCAGCGCCGGCTTGACCTTTCACATCCGGGGGCTGGGCAGTTCGCCCGCAGAGTTTGAAAACAGCCGCTTCAAGGCGGACGGCAGCTTTGCTTCGCTGCGGAGCGACCTGGCTCATACCCATGACCTCCCCGGCGGATTTCAGGCCTATGGAAAGTTGCAGGGGCAGATCAGCAGTCAGCCGCTGGTGAGCAGTGAGCAGTTTAGTGCCGGCGGGTTGGGCACGGCGCGGGGTTATCTGGAGGGCGAAGTCGCGGGGGATAATGCGATCTTTGGCTCGATGGAATTGCGCAGCCCCTCGCTCCTCGGCTGGCTCGGTGAAAAGACCGGCGAATGGCGCCTCTATGCCTTTGCCGATGCCGGACATCTCTCCATCCTCAAAGCTCTTCCGTCCCAACAGTCCAACTTCGACCTCGTGAGCATGGGCGGGGGGACGCGCTTCGAGTTGTGGAATCATCTCAACGGATCGCTCGATGTCGGCATTCCCCTGACCAATCAGACTTACAGCCAAGCCCGCGACCTCCTCCTGACGTTCCGCGTCTGGGCCGACTTTTGAGCACCCACTTTTCATCCGAATCCTCCATGCGCCTTCCGTCCATCATCCGCCGCTGTGCTACTTTTCACCGATGGCTGTTCAGCCTGCTCGTTCTTCTGGCTGTGGCTGCCGATGCCGGAGCATGGTGGAATGAAGGTTGGACCGCCCGCAAGACGGTCACGCTGGACCCGGTCGCCGGTAACATCGGCGAACCGATCGGGACTACCGTGGTTCTGCTGCGGCTTTACGATGGCAATTTCCAGTTTGCCTCGGCCCGCGAAGACGGCAGCGACATCCGCTTGGTCGCCGCCGACGACAAGACACCGCTGAAGTTTCATATCGAGAAATACGACAGCGTGCTGGCCGAGGCCTACGTTTGGGTCAGGGTGCCGGACGTTAAGCCGGGAGCGCCGGTGACGTTCTGGATCTACTCTGGCAACGGTGGGGATGCCGCCCCCGGTGGCGGCGACGCCAAGACCACCTACGATCCCGAGACATTGCTGGTGTATCACTTCAGCGAAACGGGCGGCGCGGCTCCGGGCGACGCCGTGGGCGGTCACAATGCGGAAGGGGCGGGCCTGTCGGTCGCGGGATCGGCCATGGGTGGAGGGATGCGGCTGACTGGCTTGAATGGCGTGGTCGTTCCAAAAGCTCCCGACCTTGTCTGGATCGAAGGCGGCGCGGCCACCGTCTCGCTCTGGCTTAAGCCGACCCTTTTGGCACCGGATGCTGTGGTGCTTAGCCGCCGGGACGGTGACAAGGCTTTCGTGATCGGTCTGAACAATGGCGTGCCGTATGTGGAAGTCACGGGTGCGGGCGGTTCCCAGCGGACCAAGGACGGCACGGCGTTTGAGGCCAATGCCTGGCATCATCTCGCGGTGACGGCGGATGGTCCGAAGCTGACCCTGTGGGTGGATGGGGAAAGCTATGCGACTCTCGCTGCCGGGTTGCCGACGCTGGATGCTCCCATCCTTCTCGGAAAGGACAAGGCGGCCGAGGGTGCGGCCAGCGCACCGGCGGCGTTCGTGGGTGAAGTGGACGAATTGCAACTCGCCAAAATCGCCCGTCCCGCGGGATGGATCAAACTCTCCGCTCTCAGCCAGGGCGGAGGGGATAAGGCGGCCAAAGTCGTGAGCCTCGGCGAGAACGAAGCCGCCCAACACCAGAAAGAGAGTGAGTTGGCCAAGCATGTTTCTTTGATCACAGGCATTTCCAAGGATCTAACCATCGACGGATGGGTGGTCATTGTGCTGTGCGGCTTGCTCGCGTTCATCGGCGGGGTCGTCGCGGTCATAAAGTTGCTTTATTTAAACAAGACCAACAAGGCGACGGTGGCTTTCCTGAAGCTCTGGCCGGATGTTGCGCGCAATCTGCATGTGCTCGATGGAGGTGATGAGGAAGTCATCAACAGCATGGGGGGCAAGGCTCCGCCGCACGCGAGAAAACTGCTGAAGCAGTCGCCTCTCTACCACATTTATCAGAGCGGACTTTCGGAAGTGCAGGACCGTCTCGCCTCGGCGCGGGAGAACTTTCAGGGTCTTTCGGGCCGGTCCATGCAGGCCATCCGTGCGACCTTGCATGGCGCTTTGGTCAGGGAAACCCACAAGCTCAACAGCCAACTCGTCTTTCTGACCATCGGCATCGCCGGCGGGCCTTACCTGGGTCTGCTGGGCACGGTTATCGGCGTTATGATCACCTTCGCGGTCATCGCGAAAAGCGGGCAGGTCGAGGTGAATTCCATCGCCCCCGGTATCGCGGGTGCCTTGCTCGCCACGGTGGCCGGCCTGGCCGTGGCGATCCCGGCGCTCTTTGCCTACAGCTACATCAGCTCCCGGATCAAGGACTCGGTGAGCGAGATGGAAGTCTTCATCGACGATTTTGTGACCAAGATTGCGGAGTTCTATTCTGAACCGAACCGCTAACCCTGCCTCACCCATGCAAGCCGGCGATAACAAATCCTACGACGACATCAACGTCACCCCGATGGTGGACCTCTACCTGGTGCTCCTGCTGATCTTCATCATCATGACCACCGCGGGCGTGCAGGGCGTGAAGATCAATCTGCCCAAGGCCAGCAATCCCAGTGAGATGAAGGGAAAGAAGATGCAGGCGGTCACTGTGGACAGTCAGGGCACCCTGAAACTCAATGCGGAAACGGTGTCGCTCGCGACGCTGGAAAGCAAGCTGGGCGCGGAAAAAGCCAAAACACCGGAACTGCCAGTGATCATCCGCGGCGACAAGCAGACGCAATACCAGCAAATCATGAACGTCCTGAACGTCTGCGGACGACTGGACATCACCCAAGTCGGACTCGTCACCCAGTCGGTTAAGTAATCCCTCCAACCCAACCTGACCCATGCAAGCAGGCGATAACAAGTCGTACGACGACATCAACGTAACTCCGATGGTGGATCTGTATCTCGTGCTCCTCTTGATTTTCATCATCATGACCACGGCTGGAGTGCAGGGGATCAATGTGCAATTGCCCAAGGCGGGCAAACCGGCTCCACCCAAGGACAAGGCGCCGGAACTGCAAGCGATCGCCATCGACAACCAGGGCAAGCTGATGCTCAACGGCAAGCCGACGTCGCTCGCGGCGCTGGAGAGCGCGCTCAAGGCGATCAAAGCCCAGACGCCGGACGCGCCGGTGGTCGTCCGCGGCAACCGGGAAACCCAATATCAACTCGTCATGGACGTCGTCGATCTCTGCGGACGTCTCGGTATGCAAAAGGTCGGCCTTGCGACCCTGCCAACACCTTAGTCACCAGCCCATCCACACCATGAAACAAGAACTCCAAACTCCGGAACCGCAGGCCCAGCGCAACCCAAGCCCGCGCGTCGCCCGGCAACCTGTCCCGATGCGGGAGCGAAAGCCATCTCCGATCAGCCAGATGGAAGACGACGACGATGGCTTCTTTGCCAAGCACCGGATGAAGCTCATCGTTCTGGCGGTGCTCGCGGTGGGTGCAGGCCTCTACTTTGTCCCTAAGCCCGGACCGAGCGCGCCACCGCCGCGCAAGGCGGAAAGGGTCGTGAGCATCACGGTGCCGCCACCGCCGCCTGCGCAGAAGCCACCACCACCGCCGCCGCAGAAAGTCGAGCCACCAAAGGAAAAGATGGAAAAGGAAACCCAGCCGCGGGAGGCGAAGGTCGAACCCAAGCCGCAACCCAAAGCCAATCCGCCACCGGCGGCGCTGGCCACGGGCATCAAGGGTGACGGACCCGGTATGGCTGGCTTGTCCGGCTCCGGCAGCGGACTGGGCGGCGGAACCGGGACGGGTGCCAGCACCGGGACCGGTGGCACGGGGAGCAAGTTCGGCTGGTACGCCGGCCTGGTGCAGAAGAAGATCGCCAGTGCGTTGAGCGCGAATCCGAAGACCAAGAGTTCCTCGATTGAGAAGCTGGAAGTCCGCATCTGGCCGGACGCCTCGGGGCGGATCACGCGCGCGGCGCTGACGAAATCGACCGGCGATTCCGAAGTCGATAATGCCATCGAGCGGCAGGTTCTCACGGGCCTCCAACTCGATGAACCGCCGCCCGCTGGAATGAAACTGCCCATCGTTCTGCGCATCTCGGCGACGCCCCAAACTCAAACCGCCCGCCGTTAATCTGGTAACCGACCGTCGAGCATGCCCAGTAACCGCCCTTTTCTCCGACGAAATCTCGTGCGGATCCTGAGCACGTCGATTTGTGCCAGCGCCGTCGTGCCGCTCTTTGCCGCCTCTCCGGGCGACCTCGCCGGAGCACTACCGGCGGGTGGCGGGATGCGCTCGCTCTTTGCCGCCAACGCGGTGCCGTCGATCACCGGCGACGCCGAGCCGCTGCTCGCGGAGGCGAAGCCCAAGCAAGTCCGGCCCGAGGCTGCGCCGAAGCTGCGGACCGGAGCCGGCCTGCCGAGCGACGGAGGGGCGCGGGCGAAAGAGGAACCGTCTTTGACCAAAGCCGCGCCCTCGCAAAGCGTGACGATCAACCTCATTAACCGGCTCGTGGAAAAAAATCTTCTGTCGAAAGAAGACGCCGCCGGTTTGATCGAGCAGGCCGAGTCCGATGCCGTGGCGGCCCGGGCGCAGACCGAGGTCACGCAGGCGCTGGTCACGCAGGTCGCGCCGTTGCTGGCCATTCCGAATCAAGCTCCGCCCAGCCCGGACATCGCGCCGTACTCGGGGCAGAAAGCGGTGCGCGTGACTTACATTCCGGAGTCGGTGAAAGCGCAGATCCGCGATGACATCAAATCGCAGGTGCTGGCGCAGGCGCGCGACGAGCGCTGGGCCGATTCGCGCACGGTGCCGGAGTGGACCACGCGGATGCGGCTCTTTGGCGATGTGCGCACGCGCTACGAGGGGCTGTATTTCCCGAACGGGAACGACAACACCGGCGCGTTCCCGAACTTCAACGCGATCAATACCGGCGCGCCGTTCGATGTCAGCGGCACGGTTTTCTCGCCGCAGCTCAACGTGGATCAGGACCGCACGCGCACCCGGCTGCGCATGCGCTTCGGGGCGGAGGCGAATCTGCGCGACGGCTGGACCGCGGGCATCCGCATCGCCACGGGCGACAGCAACTCCCCGGTTTCGCCGAACCAAAGCCTCGGCGGGAGCGGCGGCAATTTCAGCAAATACGCCATCTGGCTCGACCGCGGTTTTCTCCGCTACGAACTGGCCGAGGCAGCGGCCCCGGCACCCGCGCCGGAGGTAAAGTCGGACGGAAAATCCGTGAAGTCCGGGGGCAAGGAACTGGCCAGCCCGGCGGACATTGTCCCGCCGCGCGATCGCAAACTCGTCATCTCGCTCGGGCGTTTCGAGAACCCATTTTACACCCCGTCCGACATCGTCTGGGACGACGATCTCGGCTTCGACGGCATCGCCGGCCACGCGCGCTACCAGGTCGTGAAGTGCTTTACGCCGTTCCTCACCGTCGGCGCGTTTCCGTATTTCAACACCGACCTGAACTTCTCCTCGAACCGGCCCGACAAATTCCCCAGCACCGACAAGTGGCTCTACGCGGGCCAGCTCGGTTTCGACTGGAAACCGCACCAGGATTTCAAGGTCAAGATCGGCGGCGCGTACTACGTCTTCGACCGCGTGGCGGGGAAACTTTCCACGCCCTACACGCCGCTCAACGCGCAGGACGCGGGCGACACCGACCACACCCGCCCGGCCTTTGCGCAAAAGGGCAACACCTACCGCGCGCTGCGCAACATCGTGCCCACGGCGGACAACCTTGCGGGCACGAGCAACCAGTTCCAATACTTCGGCCTGGCGTCGCCCTTCCGCGTGCTCTCGATCACCGGCCAGATCGACTACAGCCGCTCTGAGCCGTTCCACGTCATCGCCTATGGCGAGTACGCGCAGAACCTCGCGTGGGACCGCAACGCGGTGGGCGAAAATGCGATCAACAACCGCGGCCCGAGCACCGCCGCGGGACTGCCGGGACTGTATGAAGGCGGGAACACCGCGTGGATCGCGGGCCTGCGCGTGGGCCAGCCGCTGCTCGCGAAGCGGTGGGATTGGAATGTGGGTTTGAACTACCGCTACGTGGAAAGCGACGCCGCGGTGGATGGGTTCGCCGACTCCGACTTCGGCGGCGGCGGGACCAATGTGCAGGGCTACACTTTCACCGGCAGCCTCGCGCTCGGCGAGCGTGTGGCGCTGGGTCTGCGCTGGATGAGCGCCAACGAAATCGCCGGCCCGCCGCTCAAGGCCGACACGCTGCAGGTGGATGTGAGCGGAAAATTCTGACCTATGAAAACCCGATCGTTCCTCTGCTTCTTTTGCCTGCTTCTCCCCGCCGCGTTCGGCGCGCCCGGCGCGGCTGAGGGACCGAGTCCCGCCGAGGTGAAGCTGCGGGAAAGCGTGAAAGCTTTGACCCTGCAAGTCCGCGCCGTCGAGAACGAGAAGGCCGCGCTCAGTGCGGAAAAAGATGAGGCCGTGGCCAAGGCCGCCGCGCTCGGCGAGGAGATCGAGAAGTTGAAAAAGGAAGCGACGGACGCGAAGGCCAGCGGTGAGATCGCGAAGGCGGAGGACGAGACGAAGCGGGCGGCGGTGGTGGCGGAATTGATGGCGAAGGAGAAGTCGCTCGCGGAGTGGAAAAAGGCGCACGCGGAAGTCACGGCGCAGGCGAAGAAGTTCGTCGAGATCGGCAACGCCAAGGAAGCCGAGCGCGCGAAACTCGCCGCGCGGGTCATCGTGCTCGACCGGCAGGTCGCTGACCAAAAGGTGAAGAACGCCGCGATGCACAAGCTCGGGACGGAGATTTTGAGCCGCTACGAAAAGTTTGGACTGGGTGACGTGATCACGCGCAAGGAGCCGTTCATCGGCACCACACGGGTGAAGTTCGACACGCTGATCCAGAACTTCAGCGACGGTCTCGCCGATCAAAAGATCAAGCCGTGAAGCGCCGCGCTCCAGCGCCTCTCCCGCGTCTGCCCGACGATCTCTGGCGCCGCGCCGCCCTGCTCGGGCTGAGCTGCGCGCTGCTCTTTGGCGCGAGCGCCC
>Ga0114966_10005450_pt1 | contig 10767 bp, 8 predicted proteins | sample M_130207_XF_Meta_FD_87029 | JGI IMG/M metagenome (GOLD analysis project Ga0114966, IMG submission 87029) | Freshwater microbial communities from Lake Montjoie, Canada to study carbon cycling - M_130207_XF_MetaG | ecosystem: Environmental > Aquatic > Freshwater > Lake | place: Lake Montjoie...
AGGAGGAGATGCGCCGTCTGGGCTCGCTCGTGATCGAGGTCGCCGAACGCCACCGGGTACCCGCGGGCGGCTCGCTCGCCGTCGACCGCGAGGGGTTCGCCGAGGACATGACCGCGGCCATCGCCGCCGAGCCGCTCGTCGAACTCGTGCGCGACGAAGTCGAACGGCTTCCCGAGGGGCTCGCGATCGTCGCTTCGGGTCCGCTCACCTCGCCCGCGCTCGCGGAGTCGTTGCGCGCTCTCTTCGGGAAGGAATACCTTTACTTCTACGATGCGATCGCCCCGATCGTGACCGCCGACTCGATCGACCTGTCGGTCGCGTTCCGCGCTTCGCGCTACGGAAAGGGCGGCGACGATTACGTGAACTGCCCGCTCGACCGGGAGCAGTACGAGAGACTCGTCGCCGACGTGCTCGCTGCCGAGAAGGTTCCGACCCGGGATTTCGAGCGCTGCGTGCACTTCGAGGGTTGCCTGCCGATCGAGGAGATGGCGCGACGCGGTCCCGAGACGCTCGCCTACGGGCCGCTCAAGCCGGTCGGCCTCACCGATCCGCGCACCGGCCGCCGGCCGCACGCGGTGGTGCAACTCCGCCAGGACGATCGCAACGCGACGCTGTTCAACCTAGTCGGTTTCCAGACCAAGATGACCTACCTGGAGCAACGCCGCGTGTTCCGTACGATCCCGGGACTCGAGCGGGCCGAGTTCGTCCGGCTCGGAAGCCTGCACCGCAACACGTTCATCGAGGCCCCCGAGATCCTTCAACCGACGTTGCAGACCCGGGTGCGTCCTGACCTTCTCCTCGCGGGACAGTTGATCGGTGTCGAGGGCTATCTGGAGTCGACGAGTGCAGGGTGGCTCGCCGGCGTGAACGCGTCGCGGCTCGCCACGGGATGTCTCCCGATCGTGCCGCCGCCAACGACGGCTCTTGGGGCTCTGGTCGCCTACGTCACCGAACCCGGTCGACGCGAGTTCCAGCCGGTAAACGCGAACTACGGACTCTTCCCCGACCTGGCCGAGCGCCGCCACCGTGGCCCGGAGAAGAAGCGTGCACTCGCAGAGCGCGCGCTCGCGGATCTCGAAGGGTTTCGCGAAGAGGCGCTCGCGTCGGTGCGGAGTGCGGCCTGAGTTCCGGCGTGACGAGCGGTGAACCGGACGCCAGCCTGTTCGAGGCGGCCGAGCGCACCTGGGAGCGGCTGGGCCGGCCGCCGGGGCCGACTCCGGCGGACCTCGCGGACGAGGCGCGCTGGGCGGCCGACCCCACGCTCGCGCTCGCGCGGCTCGACGATCTCCCGGCGGCTGCGGCCGGCGTCGGCGGCCTCGATCGCGAGGCGCGCATCGCGTTGCTCGTGCTGCTCGGCGGCAGTGCCCACCTGGCCCGGGTCCTCGCGACGGACCCGGATTGGGCGACCTGGCTCGTGCGGGCCGTACACGGGCAGGATTCCCCCGCATGCCTCGCTCGCGCGGCACTCGCCTCCGCCGAGGCGCTCGAACCCGCCTACGCGGCCCGCGTCCTGCGGCGCTGGCGGCAGCGGGCCTACCTGCGGATCGGGGCGCGCGACCTCTGGGGTCTCGCTCCGATCGAGGAGACGCTCGAGGCCCTGAGCGCGACGGCGGATACGGCGATCGCCGCCGCGGCCGAGCTCGCGCGGCGCCAACTTGAGGCCGAGGTCGGTGTGCTCGAGATCGCAGCCGGCAAGCCCAACGGATTCGGCGTCCTTGGCATGGGCAAGCTCGGTGCACGTGAACTCAACTACAGTTCCGACGTCGACCTGGTCTTCCTGCATGAGTCGGAGGGGGAGCCGAGTACGGGGGGGCCGCGTGGATCGCTCGCGCCCTTGGAATTCTTCACCCGTCTCGGCGAGCGCACGACCCGGCTGCTCTCGGAGGTCACCGACGATGGCTTCGTCTTCCGGGTGGACCTCCGGCTGCGCCCCGACGGGATGAACGGGCCACTCACCAGCACCTTGCAGGCGACCCTCGGCTACTACGAGTCCTTCGGACAGACCTGGGAGCGCGCGGCGATGTTCAAGGCGCGCCCGGTGGGTGGCGACCTCGACTTGGCGGGGCGAATGCTCGCGGGACTCGCCCCCTTCATCTACTGCCGAACGCTAGACTACACCATGATCGCGGACCTCGAGGCGATGAAGGCGCGTGTCGACGATCAGGTCCGGGGAGCCGGCAAGGGGCGGCGGCACGTCAAGCTCGGACCCGGGGGGATTCGCGAGGTCGAGTTCCTGGTGCAGTCGTTCTCGCTGGTGCACGGCGGACGCGATCGCCGCCTGCGCGAACGCGGCACGCTCGCTTCCCTACGCATCCTGGTGGAGGTGGGGCTGCTTGATCCTTCCGACGGGACGATGCTCGCCGACGCCTACCGCTGGCTGCGGCGGGTCGAGCATGCGCTGCAGATCGACGAGGATCGGCAGGTCCATGTGCTGCCCGAGTCGGGGGCGGAGCGCGCCGTCGTCGCGCGCCGGCTCGCGTTGCACCTCGACGGCGAGGGGCCGGTCTGGGCACGAAGCCCCGGTGCGGATGCACTCGCGCGCTTCGAGTCGATCCACGCCGACCAGACGGGGCGCGTGCAGCGCGCCTTCGATGACCTGTTCCGCTCGCGACGCGCCCGGCAGGAGGCGATGGACGGAACCGGCGCTCGAGACCTGATGGACTCGCTCGATGCGCCCGGTGTCGAGGAGCGGCTCTCGGCGCTCGGTTTCCGGGAGCCCGGGGCCGCGGCGGAAGCCCTCAAGTCGATCCGCGACGGCGTTCCGGAGTCGCGTTCGGCGACTCGTCGCACCGTCCAGGAGCTCGCCCCCGTACTCCTCTCGGCGGTCTGCGAGTCGCCGGACCCCGACAGGGCGCTGTCGATGCTCGCCGAGTTCCTCCAGCGGGTCGGTGCACGGCGCACCTTCACGGCACTGCTCGCCGAGAACCCAGCGACACTCCGTCTCCTGATCTCGCTCTTCGCGAGCAGCGAGTACCTCTCGCGCGTGCTCCTCCAGCACCCGGAACTCATCGATACGCTGGTCCGCTCGGATCTCGCCGTGACCATGAAGACCGGGGACGAGATGGGAGCCGAACTCGACGGGCAACTCGCTGCCTGCGGCGACTTCGAGGAGAAGCTCGACGCCCTGCGGCGCTTCCGCAACGACGAGATGCTGCGCATCGGCGTCCACGACATCCTCGGCGAAATGCACTACAACGTCGTCGCCGACCAGCTGAGCGCGCTCGCCGACGTCTGCCTGGCCCGCGCCTACGCGATCGCGCTCGCGGAGCGCACCGCGCGCTACGGCGCTCCGGCCGGGCTAGGACTCGCCGTGATCGCGATGGGCAAGCTCGGGAGCTTCGAGCTCAACTACCACTCCGATCTCGACCTGATCTTCGTCTACGGACCCGCGGCCGACGCGTTCTCCACGCCGGTCGCGACGGCTACGACCGCTCTCCCGGAGGCCGTGGCGGCGGGGGAGAGCGGCGGACTCTCTACGCATGAGTTCTTCAGCAAGGTGGCGCAGCTGCTGATGATGGTGCTCCAGCTCGCCACCCGCGAGGGCTACGTCTACAAGATCGACACCCGCCTGCGGCCGTCGGGTCGGGGAGGGCCGCTGGTCACTTCCCTCGAGGCTTTCGACGCCTACCATGCCGACTCCGCCGCCCTCTGGGAGCGCCAGGCGCTCGTCCGGGCGCGGGTCGTCTGCGGCCCCGCGGATCTCGCCCGGTCGATCGACGCGGTGGTCGGCCGGTTCGTCTACGGGCGAGGCCTCGAGGAGGGCGAGCTCGCCGAGATCGCGCGAGTCCGCCGCCGCATGGAGAAGGAACTCGGTCGCGAGGACGCATCGACGTTCAACCTGAAGACGGGCCGCGGCGGCCTCGTCGACGTCGAATTCCTGGCCCAGGCGGCCGCGCTCGCGCATGGGCATGCACATCCCGAGTTGCGCCATCGCGCGACGCGCCGCCTGGTCGACGCGATGGGCAGGCTCGGACTCCTCTCGGAGGAGGAGAGGGCGGGCCTCGCCGCGTCCTACTCGTTCCTGCGCGGGCTCGAAAACCGGCTGCGCATCGAGGGTGAGCACCCGATCGAGCGCATCGCCCGCGATCCCGCGGCGCTCATCCGGACCGCGCGGCGCATGGGCATCGAGGGGCCGGGCGCGGAGCCCGGCGAGGTTCTGCTAGGGGAGTACGACCGGCACCGAGAGAGGGTGCGGGCCATCTACGACCGGCTGGTCGGCTGCCATGCGCCGGCCGAGCGCCCGGCCTGAGGGGAGCATCGTGGAGAAGAGCGACTGGATCTGGATGGATGGCGGGCTCGTTCCCTGGGACGAGGCCAACGTGCACGTGCTCACGCACACCTTGCACTACGGAATGGGGACCTTCGAGGGCATCCGCTGCTACAAGTTGGTGGACGGCCGCTCCGCGATCTTCCGGCTGCCCGAGCACGTCCGTCGCCTGCGCGAATCGGCGCACATCCTGGGGATCGAAATCCCGTTTTCGCAGGAGGTGCTGGCGCAGGCTTGCATGGAGACCGTGCGTCGCAACCGGCTCGACGAGTGCTACCTGCGGCCGCTCGTCTACCTCGGCGACGGCGAGATGGGGCTCGCGGCGACCAATCCCGTCCGAGTTGCGATCGCTGCGTGGCGCTGGGGCGCCTATCTCGGCGACGAGGGCAAGACCAGCGGCATCACCGCCAAGATCTCCTCGTTCCACCGGATCCACAGCAACACGCTCATGTCCAAGGCGAAGACCGTGGGCAACTACGTGAACTCGATCCTGGCCTCGCAGGAGGCCCGCTCCGGCGGTTTCGGCGAGGCGCTCATGCTCGACACGCTGGGGTTCGTCGCCGAGGGCAGCGGCGAGAATCTCTTCGTGGTGCGCGACGGCGTCGTGCGCACCCCGGGCGCCCACTCGATCCTGCCCGGCATCACCCGCGACACGGCGATGCGGATCCTCGCCGACGGCGGGCTCGAGGTCCGCGAAGAGATGATCACGCGCGACGACCTCTACATCGCCGACGAGATCTTCCTCACCGGCACCGCCGTGGAGGTGACACCGGTGCGCGAGGTCGATCGACGGCAGATCGGCGACGGAAGGCCCGGGCCGGTCACGCAGGGGCTCCAGAAGAAGTACGACGAGGTGGTGCGCGGCGGCGACCCCAAGTACCTGCCCTGGCTCTCGCAGCTCTGACGGCGGGCGATCGGGACCGGACCCATGCATGGTCCGCCGGTCGCGGAGGAGACCGATGAACCGCACGATCGACCTCGCCACCTCATTCGCGGCTTCGGCCGCCCGCCTCGGTGCGGGCCTCTCCGTCGGCCGCCTCGGTAGACGTCCGGAACGTATGCTCGAGATCTTCGAGTTCGAAGCTTGTCCGTTCTGTCGCAAGGTGCGCGACGCGCTCTCGATGCTGGACCTCGAAGCCGTCGTCTACCCCTGCCCGAAGGGCGGGCAGCGCTTTCGGCCGGTCCTCGCGAAGCGTGGCGGCAAGCTGCAGTTCCCGTGGCTCGACGATCCGAACACGGGGCGATCGATGTACGAGTCCAAGGAGATCGTGCGCTACCTGTTTGCGACCTACGGCGACGGCAACGTGCCCTGGCAGCTCTCGATAGGGCCACTCTCGACGGCGACTGCGGCGCTCGCCTCGGCTTGGCGACCGGGTGCGGGCGGCTTCGCCCGGCCGTCGCGCGAGCCGCGCGAGGAACTCGAGTTGTGGAGCTTCGAGGCCTCGCCCTACTGCCGACTCGTGCGCGAGGCGCTGTGCTCGCTCGAACTTCCCTATATCCTTCATAACGTCGCGAAGGGCAGCCCGTCGCGCGAGGCCTTCGTCGCGCGCTCGGGCAGGATGCGGGTACCCTGGTTGCACGATCCGAATACCGGGGTGTCGATGTTCGAGTCGGCGGACATCGTCGCCTATCTCGACCGGACCTACGCGATCGACGGCCGGGTGCGTTCGGCGGCGGCCGCATCCGCCGGACCGGCGTCGTGAGCGGCGCTGCCCGGCTGGCTCGCCTGCTCGGCGACGATGGTCGCTGCCTCGACGTCGCGATCGACCACGGGGTATTCAACGAGCCGGGCTTTCTGCCCGGGATCGAGGACATGGCGCGTGCGGTCGAGACGGTCGTGCGGGCGGCCCCCGACGCGGTTCAACTCGGACCCGGCCATGCGGGGCTGCTGCAGTCGCGACCCGGGCGTTCGAAGCCCGCACTCGTCCTGCGGGTCGACGTGACGAACGTCTACGGCGCGACGTTCGCCGCTCCGCTCTTCTGCGACCTGGTCGGCGCCCCGGTGGAGATGGCGCTGCGACACGACGCAGCCTGCGTCGTCGTCTTCCTGTTGTGGGTCCCGGGGCATGCCGATCTCCACCGACAATGCGTCGCCAACCTGGTCCGGATCGCACCGGAGTGCGTGCGGTACGGGATGCCGCTCATGGTCGAACCGCTCGCGATGAAGCTCGGCGCCGCCGGCGGGCTCGCGACCGACGGCGACCCGGCCCGCGTCGGTGCGCTCGTCCGACAGGCCGTCGAACTCGGCGCCGACGTGATCAAGGCGGATCCGACCGACGATCCGGCGGACCTGCCCGGCATCGTCGAGCTTTGCGGCGGACGACCGTTGCTCGTGCGCGGCGGCGGCAAGGCGTCGGAGGACGAGATCCTGCGGCGGACCCACGCGGTGATGCGGGCGGGGGCTTCGGGGATCGTCTACGGGCGCAACATCATCCAGCACCGCGACCCGGCCGGGATGACGCGGGCCTTCATGCAGATCGTGCACGGCGGGGCTTCGCCGGAGGCGGCGGCGCAGGTGATCGCAGGGCAGTGAGTGGGCGGCGTCAGCGGCGGAAGCGGGTGAAGTCGGGGGGACGCTTTTCGGCGAAAGCGGTGCGGCCTTCGTCGCCCTCGGGGCCGGCGTAGTACATCCGGAGGGCGGCGAAGCCGAGTTCGCTCGAGCCGTGTATGTGGTCGGTGTCGGCGTTGAAGGAGAGCTTGGCCAACTCGAGCGCCGTCGGACTCATCGCCGCGATCTCGCGGCACCAGGCCTCCACTTCGCCGCGCAGGTCGGCGGCCGGGACGACCTTGTTCACGAGACCCATCGCGAGCGCCTCGGCAGATCCATACCTGCGGCAGAGATACCACATCTCCCGCGCCTTCTTCTCGCCGACGACACGCGCCAGATAAGCGGTACCGAAGCCCGGATCGACGCTTCCCATGCGCGGGCCGACCTGTCCGAAGACGGCGCGGTCCGACGCGATCGTCAGGTCGCAGAGCGTGGCGAGCACGTTCCCGCCGCCGATCGCGAAGCCGTCCACCATCGCGATCACCGGCTTGGGAATCCCGCGCAGCGCGCCGTGGAGTCCGGCCATGTCGAGACCGATGCCGGGGCGGTCCCCATATCCGTGGACGTCGCGCCCGGATTGGTCGCCGCCGGAGCAGAAGGTGTCATTCGCGCCCGAGAGGACGGCGACGGCGACGGTGCGATCGCGCCATGCGGCGTGAAAGGCCGCGACGAGTTCGTCCACGGTCTCGGGTCGGAAGGCGTTTTTCACCTCGGGGCGCTCGATCGTGATCCAAGCGGTCGACTCGGCGACGCGGTAGGAGATGTCGGTGTAGGCCATGGGCGAATCTGGCACGCAGGAGGCGGGCTCTGCTAGGCCGACGCCATGCCCGGCGATGCAACCGACGGAAACCCTCTCGCGGCGGATCTCCGGGCGCTGCGCGACGATGCGGCCGTCGCCGCCCGGCCGGAGCGCGCGCTGCTGGTCGTGACCGGTACGGACCGGGGCTCGTTCCTGCAGGGCATGCTGAGCAACGAGGTCGCGAAGCTCTTGCCCGGGCAGGGTAGCAGGGCCCTGCTCCTGAACGAGCAGGGGCGCATCGTCGGCGAACTCGGGGTGATGGTGGCGCAGGAGGAGATCCTGCTCGACGTCGCCCGGCAGGCCCGCCCGCGGGTGCGTGCAGCACTCGAGCGCTTCGTCGTCGCCGACGACGTCGAGTTCGACGAACCGGCAACTTGCGCGGTGGCGCTGCTCGGGCTGCGCGCCGCCGGAGTCCTCGCCCGGGCGGTTGCGGACGACGCCGAAGGCACGTCCTCGGCGCGGCTCGCGCGGCTAGCACCCGGCGGGCACGTCGTCCTCGAAGTCGCCGGAGTGCCGGCGCGCGTCGTGCGCCGTGGGGTCGACCCGGCCGACGGCTTCGCCCTCTGGACCGACGATGCCTCCTGCTGCGACGAGTTGATCGGGCGGTTGGCTGACCGCGGTGCACGCCCGGTCGGCCTCGGCGCGCTCGAGGCAGGTCGCATCGCCGACGGGATCGCGCTCGAAGGCGTCGACTTCGACGACACGACGCTCGCCGCCGAGGTCCCCTCGCTCGCCCACGCGATCTCCTACCGCAAGGGTTGCTACCTCGGGCAGGAGGTCGTGGAACGGGTGGCCGCGCGCGGCCATGTCAACTGGCTCGTGGTTGGGCTGCGCGCCCCGCTTGGGGGCACGATCCTCCGCGGAGCGGCGGTACGCCAGGGGGATCGCGACGTCGGACGGATTTCGAGCGCGATCCGCTTGCCGAGTGAGCAGGGGATCGTCATGCTCGCGCGCATCCGGCGGGAGTCGGCGGAGCCGGGAACCGCACTCGCGATAGAGACCGAGAGCGGCCCGATCGAGGCGGCCGTCGCCGGGCGGCCGGAAGCGACATGACGGACGCGCCAAGTGTCCGGGAGCAGGAGCGACACGAAGATGAGCAACACCCTGGGGAAGCGGTACATCTGCGAAAGCTGCGGCACCGAGGCTCTGTGCAACAAGGCGGGCGCCGGCGGCATCCAGTGCTGCGGTGCCGACATGAAGCTGAAGGAAGCCAAGCCGCTGCCGTCGTCGGATTGATCGCGACACCGGCGAGTGGCGCGTCGGCGCAGCGCCGGAAGCCTCCGAGGGCCCGGCCTGACCGTCGTGCCGCGACACGATGCAGCGAGGCGGATCTCCGCTCTTGATGTTTCGTCGCGCCGACGTCGACGTCGTTGGCCGCTGGCTCTTCGGGGCAGCCGACGGCGCGCTCTCGCCGGGCTCTCCCCTCCGGTTCGAGGTGCGCGCCGGCCTCGTCCGAGCGGTCACCGCATTCGACGCGGATCGTCGAGAGAGTCGGCGCGAGGTACCAGTCCTCGGCGGAGCCGACGCGATCGTGGTGCCCGGGCTCTCCGACTGTCACCTGCACCTGGTCGCCACGGCGGCCTCGCTGTCGGGACGCGACCTCGCGTCTGACCACCCCGGCTCGATCGAGAGCCTGCTCGAACGGCTGGGCGCACTCGCCCGACGGGGCGATCCGGACTCCTGGTTGCGGGTCTCGGGCTTCGAGGAGACGCGCCTCGTCGAAGGCCGCTTCCCCACCGTCGCGGAGCTCGACCGTGCCGTACGCGCGCGTCCCCTGCGCCTGCGCCACGCGACGCGGCATGCCTCGATGCTCAACTCCGCGGCGCGCCTGCGTCTCGCCGAGGCTCTCGGCGAGACGGACCGGGGCGAGGCGGCCGGGGACGCGGGTCTCGGGGAGCGATCGAGTGCGGTATTCGGTCGCGAGACGGCGTTCACCGCGGCACTCGGTCCCCACGATCCGGCGGCCTTGCGCGAGGGGCTGCGTGCGGCAAGCGAATGGCTAGCGCATCGCTGCGTCACCTCCCTCGACGAAGTCACCGGCAGCAACGACCCGGTCCGCGTGGCGTTGCTCGCCGAGGCGGTGGCGCGAGGCGACGTGCGGCAGCGGGTGCGCGTGTTCGTGCCCGATGCCGATCTGGCAGCGGTGGCGCGCGAGGCCGCGGTGGGCATGGTCGAGATCGTCGGCGTGAAGCTCTTCGCGCACGACGAGGACGAGGCCGCCGCGCCCGGCTTCGCCGCGGCGGTGCAGCGTGCGCGGCGCGCGGGCCTGCCGATCGCCGTACACGCGGTGGAACCCGACGTGGTCGCGCGGGTGATCGAGGTACTCGACCGAGCGCCGCGCCGACTCGCGCCCAGCGCGACCTCACCGGGGGCGCAAGCGGCAGCACCCGTTGGCGAGGTTCCCGATCGCATCGAGCACGCCTCGCTCTGCCCGCCGGAACTCGCGCGGCGGATCGCCGCGGCCGGGGTCGCCGTGGTCACCCAGCCGGGCTTTCTGCGGACGCGTGGCACGAAGTACCGGCGCGAGGTGGAGGAGGCCCTGTGGCCCTGGCTCTACCCGTTGCGGACCCTGCGGGAAGCCGGGGTTCTCGTGGCCGTGGGCAGCGACGCGCCGGTGGGGCCGCTCGACCCGGTCGAGGCGCTGGTGGCGATGACGACCCGGCGGACCGCGCAAGGCGACCCGGTCGGCCTCGCGCAGGCGCTCGCTCCGTCCGAGGCCTGGCAGGTCTCGACGGAGGCGCCGCGCCGACTTCGGGCGGAACCCGTGCCGGCGCCCTCCGCCGGGGCGACCGCCGATCTCGTCCTGCTCGGGGGCGCCGCCACGGCGCAACCCGGGTGGAACTGGCTCCGAGCGGCGGACGGGGTCGGCGGGAGTTGACAGGCGCCGCGGCCAGATTGCATGAAACTTCGCGAATTCGTCCGCATCGGCGGGCCTTGGCGAAGGAGTTTGCGATGAGCCGACCGTTCAGGAAAGAGGGCGCTCCCCGGGTTCCGACCGCCGGGCCCGGGCGGTGGCGGTCGTTGGTGGTGGCGGTCGTCATGCTCTCCTGCTGCATCGTGGGGACCGCGAGTCGCTCGTTCGCGGCCTGCACCGCGGCGGGACAGACCTGCGACGACGGCGACGGCAACGCCTGCACCCTGGGCAGTTGCATC
>Ga0114966_10005451_pt1 | contig 10767 bp, 7 predicted proteins | sample M_130207_XF_Meta_FD_87029 | JGI IMG/M metagenome (GOLD analysis project Ga0114966, IMG submission 87029) | Freshwater microbial communities from Lake Montjoie, Canada to study carbon cycling - M_130207_XF_MetaG | ecosystem: Environmental > Aquatic > Freshwater > Lake | place: Lake Montjoie...
AACAACGCTCGAGCCGAGCACCCTTGGCGCCCCGAGGCGCCCGTTGCGTGGTGGCGCGGAGTAATCGCCCGCATACACCACCCCGAAGCGGATGCTTCCCGGACGTCATTGGATATTTCGACGGCATGACGCCGAACATTTGGGGCAAATCTCCCTTAAATCGTGGGAAGGCGGCGAACCTCCTTGACTCACCCCTCGCCACTCCCGATGGTGTTCGCTGAAGACATGCTGGGTTCGCCGACAACGTGCGTTGCGGGAAAGGTGCCCAGCAGACTGGAGGGCACATGGGAACCGCTGTTCGTCATCGCTTGCGACCCGTTGTGTTGGGCGGCATTGCTGGGCTATTCGTCGTTTCCGGCCTTGTCATGGTCGTCCGTGATCTTCGCCTTGACACGACTCCAGAGGCAATCGGCGTTGAACTGCGGCCTGCTCATGCCGCGACGAACACGGATACCACCGATGCTCCACAGACCGCCCTGCTTCTGCGAGACGCGACACGCGAGACTCGCGATCAACTGACGAATGCGGTCGTGCCGATCCTTCAACACACCGAACAGTTGACGCATCGCTCTGGCGTTGTTGCTGCCATGCTCCGTAGTGACACGGCTCTCCTCCGACAGATTGCGAACGAAGAAATCCGCAGGACCGGCAATGTAGATGCACTGGCATTTGTAGATATAGACGGACGACTGTTGGCCGTGAATTCCGTCGACACGCACGGAACTCCATTTCCAGCAGCCCGCATTGAATTGCTGATGAATCAGGACATTTCGCAGCGTCCGGTGGTGAGTGCCTGCCTCCATTCGGACTCGCTCCTGCCCATTCTGGAATTTCAAACATCGTGCGATTTCACCAGAATTTTGTGGGACTCCACCGGACTATCCGTTGCCTGCAGCGCACGAGTCATCGACGAAGGCACTGGCCGCTGTGTTGGACTCGTGACCAGCCGCATGCGATTCGAACGCATTCAATCTTTGATTGAGAGCGAAGAATCACCAGGTATTGACTTACTGATGGTTGACCGCCAAGGTCATGCCTTGGATGAACATGTGCACCGTGGAGAAGTTGGCATGGCCATCACCGACACTGCGCTTGCAGGATTGGTTGGTTCGCTTGACGAATCCGATGCGCAATGCTCTACCGTTGCAACATCCGGAAAGATGGCGTGCGCCTATCCACTCCGAGGTCTGCATACTGTCAAGGGCGGAGATGTGTTCGTCATCGGGGTAGCGCAGCCGCAGTTGATTACCGCAGAAATTGGACACGGGCAACTGGTGACCGCGGCAACCTCCGCAATGATCGTTGGGCTTGCAGGACTTTCGGGCGTGCTCTTGGTCCAAGCCCGCAGCCAGCGCAAAGCGAGCTTGGCACTGGTGACCGCCCGTAACGATGCGGATGCCGCCAGTCGCTCAAAGACAGAATTTCTGGCAAACATGAGTCATGAAATTCGCACCCCAATGACTGCAATCATTGGCTTTGTCGATCTGCTTGCTGATCACGGCGACGGACAACCAAATGCGCCATCACGCGATGAAGCTGTGGAAACAATCCGTCGAAATGCTCGTCACCTGCTTTCTCTCATCAACGACGTTCTTGATCTTTCCAAGATCGAAGCCGGACAGATGCGCATGGATCGCCAACGGGTGCGCACGCTTGACCTTGTGCAGGACGCGCTTCGTCTCATGGACGACCGCGCACGCCAGAAGGGTCTTGCACTCCGCCTTGTCATGGATGGTGATGTGCCGGAGTCCATCAGCACGGATCCAACACGCCTGCGCCAAGTGCTCATCAATCTGCTTGGAAATGCCGTGAAATTCACAGATCAAGGTGCCGTCACTCTCACCATGCGCCGCCTTGACGACGCGCAGGACAAACTCGTCTTCGAGATCGCCGACACCGGTATCGGCATGACTCCCGAGCAGCTCTCTCGGCTCTACCAGCCGTTCGTTCAGGCCGACAGTTCAACCACCCGACGCTATGGCGGCACTGGACTTGGTCTTGCCATCACCCGGCGTTGCATCGACATCATGGGCGGCACGATCTCAGCGCGCAGCGCACCCGGCAGCGGAACAACATTCTCGTTCAGCATTGATACCGGAGATCTTGCGGGAGTTCCAGCGGCTCGCCTTCGCGCCACGGAATCGAAGGAAGGGAGCGGCGTACTGCGTCTTCCATCAGCGGTACGGCAGCCACTGTCCGGCGTACGAGTACTTCTCGCTGAAGATGGCATCGACAATCAACGACTCATTCGCTTCCACCTTGAACGCGCTGGCGCGCACGTAGACATCGTCGACAATGGCGCAAAGGCTGTCGAGTGCGTGCAGGATTCGACACGCCTCAATCGGCATGATGTCATTCTGATGGACATGCAGATGCCAGTCATGGACGGCTACGAGGCCGTTCGCCGCCTCACTACCGCCGGGGAACACACGCCAATCATCGCACTGACCGCGCATGCAATGCCGGGTGACCGCGAGAAGTGCCTGGAGTCTGGCTGCCATGATTACCTGTGCAAACCCGTTGATTCGCGGGCACTCCTAGCCGCAATTCGTCACGCGATTGCCCCGGGGGCAACCGAATGCACGGTGTTGCGTCGTCCGGACGGCGCAGAGAGCGATTCCACCCGATTCCCGGATCAGTCCGCTCCACAGGCGGCTGCTGGTTAATGCGCTCTCTCAGTTGACCGCCAAGCAACGGAGTCACTAGCCTGTCATGCATGGCTACCCCACATCGCTTTCGACGACTCGCGATCATCATTGCGGCTTCTTTCCTGTCATTCCTTGTAATCGCATGGTTCGCGCGGGACATGATTGCCGCGTCGGTCGGGCGCAGTGTTGCCACGCGATTGCTCGGCGTGGAAGTAGAGATCGATTCCGTACACATTGATGTCTTTGGCTTGGCCGTGGAAGTAAACGGTCTGCGTGTTGCCAATCCCGCAGGTTGGGGAACACCACTTCTATTGAACGCGGGTCACATCGCGGTACGCGTCTCCGGCGAAAGCACTCGTCAGAAACTCATCGTGGAAAGCGTGGAACTCAGTACGGTGTCGATTTGGTTCATCCGCGATGGCGATAAGAACAATGTTGCGGATGTAGTGGCCAATCTTTCTAAATCAGATGGGCCGAGCGCGAAACCAACTGAACCAAAGTCCGCACTTGGAATGGACCTCCTGATCCAGTTGCTGGTACTTGAAGACGTCAACGTCTACTACACCGAGCGTTCAAAGATCGTCGGCGACATCCCCGTAGCGGTTCATCTCAAGCACGTTGAAGCGAAGAACATCGATGGAAAGACGGCCGGCTCAGGCCTTGCGGACCAATTGGTCGGACAGGTCTTCGAAGCCGTCATGGTGGCCGTCGTGGCTGAATCCGGCAACAACCTGCCGGCGGTGCTGCGCGACCCCATCAACGGGGCGGTTCGGTCCGGCGGACGGATTGGGGCGTCGGCGGTCAACATGATTGGCGAAGCGGCATCCAAGGGCGGCAGTGCCGTCGAGGGGTTGCTGCACGGCATTGGGGACGCCTTCGGCGGGGGCAAGAAGGACGGCGATGGGAAATCGGGGAGCAAGAACGGCAGCAAGTGACGGCAGGCAGAAGGTAACCGACCAGACCTGCGCGTTCACTCAAGCGTTCTTCCACATTCTGCCGATATCCAAACAACCACCAACCTTTAGGAGATTGCTATGCGCACGGACTCGCGCTTCGTCATCGGAACTGCCATCGCCACCCTGCTCTGTGGCTGCGACGCACCCACCATGCAGTCGCGGATCACTGACTCGATCGGAACGCTCTCCCGCGTGCAGTCGTCGCCAAACCCCGTTGACTCTGAAATCTTCCGCGGGGCCCGCGGTATCGCCATTGTTGACGAGACCCAAGCTGGACTGGTGATCAGCGGCGCTGGCGGGGATGGTCTCTTGCTCCGACGCACTGCTACTGGGTGGTCAGCACCATGCGCAATCAAGGTCGAAGGCTTCGGTGTCGGTCTGACCATCGGCGGTGAAGGTCGCAGTGTTGTCATCGTATTTTCAAATGACGCCGCCCTCGATCAATTCGTTGCCGACGGCAGTTACTTCCTAGCACAGGCTCAGGGCACATTCGGCGATTCGTATAGTCGCACGAGCGATCCAGTGCAGAAGCACGACCAAGTGCGCGTCTGGGCTGTCGCCGGCGGTGTCTACGGAACATGCGCTCTCGGCAGCATTGGATTCAAGATGGATCACGAAGCAAATGTTGCCGCGTACGGCGCCGACATCACCGAGTGGGACATTCTGGACGGGAAAGCAACGGCACCAGTGGGGCATTCAGCGCTCGCTACGCGTATTGATCGAATCACAACACCAGTTGAAATTGGACCAAAGCAGCGCATGCGCACCGAGGCAACGCCTGCGGAAGCGGAAACTGCCGGCAAGTCCAAGGCGTCATCTGTGCAAGGCGACTGAGGCGCGCTCGAAGCCAGCCCACTCCATGAATTCGCGCATGGCACGCACCGTGCCAACGAAGTCATCGCTAAATACGACGTGACCTGCTCCGGGGAGCAGCGCAGTGCGGGCGTTTGGCATTTCCGATGCAAAGACGCTCAACATGGACGGATCGGTGACTGCGTCTGCAGTTCCGTACACCACCAAAGTGGGCGCTCCAACCGCGCCCATCCGCCCGCGCAATCCATTGCTCAGGAACGGCTTGATGGCCTCCACAATCAGTAGCGTCTGTGGCCGATGTGCAATTGCCGTCTCCACGATCCAGCGTCGAAACGGAGCTGGAACTGATGGTGGCCGCGCAAAGACGGAAGTCATCACGCGATCGAAGTCCTCGACGCTGGCAATGTCCAATGGGTTGGCACCTTCAGCAACGCGGCGCATGAAGTCATTGACAACCGGCGCCTTCACACCTGCAGGCGAGAGCATGATCAAACCGTCGACACGTTCCGGAGATTCGATCGCCATCTCGCACGCAACCGCAGCGCCCATCGATGTACCGACGACCGTTGCGTGCGGGACTTTCAATGCCACCATGAACGATACAACTGAGCGGGCGTAGAACTCACCGTCGTGCACTTCGCCTGTATGGAACGCGTGGTCGCCGAATCCAGGCATGTCCGGAGCGATGATGTGCCAACCGTCCGCAGCAAACACTGCGGAGAGTGACATCATCGCCTCCTTACTCGTACCGAATCCATGCAGAAACAAGAGAACGGGACCATCCGCCGGCCCGGCTTCCAAGTATGGCCACTGATGACCACTGACGGTGATATCGCGCGATGCAATACCAAGCTGCATAAGTGCAACTTGGCGCAACGGAATGACAATGACGCGCGGATCGATCCACCAGCCGTAGGCGGCAACTGCTAGGACCACTACAGAAACGCTCGCCGCGGTTACGACTGCGCGACGGATCCACTTGCGAACCGGCCCAGCCAATTGACTCACGGAGCCTCGCTACGAATCGCGCCTGCAGCAGCGCGGATCGGTGCAGCCTTATCCGCTCCGCTCTTGATGGCGCTGACGGTGGTCAGAAGCTTCTGCGCAACGGCACGTTCCGGCTCGCGGGCAACTGCTTGCTCAAACATGGCGAGCGACTCATCCAAGTGACCTGCGTTGTGCGCACTCGCGCCGAGGAACATGTAGCCGTCTGCCATTTCTGGATGCCGGCGCACTAAATCTTCCCCGCATTCACGCAGCCGTCCCCAATCACCAATGCGCCACGCAGCGTGACCCAAGAGCAGCACGGTGCGACCATGCGGATCATTGTCGTCGTGAATTGCCAGCAAGATGTCGCGGGCTTCTTGTGGACGACTGACCAAAATCAGGTTTCGCGCCTTCAAACGCGCCAGATCGGGGCGACCAATGCGGGACGCCAACACCGGATCCTCAAGCGCTGCAATCGAGCCGTTCCAATCGCCCTTGGAGTAGCGAGCAAATGCCAACTCCTCAATCAATTCCGGCGACGCGGTCTCGCGCATGGAAACTCGCTCAAGCAACTGCGCGCACCGATCATCATCGCCGCGCATCTTGGCAACATCTGCGCGGAGGCGATCAATCACTGGACTGAATTCAAACTTCTTCTCGATAGCGGTTAGACGTGCATCGGCTTCGTCGTTGCGACCCATCAGAGTCAGCATCTCAACCTCTGCGGCCACAAAGTGAATCTTGGTTGGCTCCAACTCAGCAGCCTTGGCATATGACTCAAGCGCTTTGTCGTTCTCACGCCAACGCTGATAGACGATTCCCAAGAAGTAATACGGCTCTGGCTTCTTGGGATCAAGATCCACGGCTGCCTGGAACGCATCGCGCGACTCATCGATGCGTGTCATCTCATGAAGAATGCGACCGCGCAACAGTTGGTACGAAGACTCCTTCGGAAAGCGCGCGATGGCGCGGTCGATGTGTCCAAGCGCTGGTTCAAACTGCCCCGACTGGAATGACTGACGCGCTTGGTCATAGGCAATCTGTGCACCAGCACGGTCATACCGACCACGCGCCTCATTTCGAACCTGCTGCGAACGCGGGGTTCCGCAACCCCCCACAAACAGCGTAGTGGCTGCCAATGAACCAGCAAGAATGCAGTTAATAATTGGACGGTTCATTGATTCGGCTCCTGTGCTGGGCGCGAAGACTTCTCGCGTCCGGATTCGCGCGGCAACACCGGCGCATCAAGATCCGGAAGTGGAAGCGGATCAAACGGCGAATAGTCGTCGTCTACTGTTGGCGGAATATCCTTCTTCAAGTCCTCTGGCTTGGGCGGAGTGACCCAGCCCTTGGCGTACTTGAAGGTGTCAGAGAGCGGAACGCCATTGAATGGCTGCCGCTGTGTTGGATCAAGGAGGTCAATGGCATCAAGTTCCGTGCGGAACTGATCCTTGTGATCAGTGCGAATCGCTTCACGCAAGGCCATCATGGACGTCGAATTCTTCTGCGTCCGCAGAGCCTGGTCCACGTAGTAAAGCGCGGTAGAACGGTCGCCTTCCTTCCACGCCTCAAGCGCCTGCAATTGATAATTGCCCGCAAGGTGCGATTCTGAGAATGGCAGCAAGCCCGCTCGCGCACCCACTCTCGCTGCCTCTGATGTGCGAAGCGCCATATCGCCGGCCTTATAGTCCTGCGCGTCTTCCACAACCGTCGGAGTGATGAGGAAGATGATCTCCTGCTTGACCATCTTGCTCGATGCACCACTGAATGCACCTGGAATCAAGTCGCCAAGGCCTGGAATCTGTCGGTTTGTTACTTCGGTCTGCTCTTTGAAGAGTCCGCCGAGGATGATCGTCTGGCCGCTCTTCACGCGAACATTGGTGCGCAACTCCTGCGAGATTTCGTCGGGAACCGTGGCCTTGCCACCGCCTGCGGCGTCGATGTCCTTGATTCGCGCAGTACTCACCTGCGGCGCAAGTTCCAGGCGAACCATGCCATCGGGTGACACGAATGGACGGAAGATCAGCTTCACACCAACATCGAGGTACTTCACTTCCTGCGTGGTGCTGGTCTGCGTTTGCGTCGTCGAGAGGTATGCAATGCGCTCGCCAATCAGAACCTGCGCGCGCTGCCGATTGAGCACCGTCACGGTCGGCCGAGCCAACACTGTGGTGTCCACCACTTGATCGAGCATCTGCAAGAAGATCGCAACGTCATTGGTCATCACCCCCACCTTGGCGGTCGGCGGCGGTGCACCAGTTGCTGACGGATAGAGCGACGCCTGCGAAGCGGTCGACGGAGTTGATGGCTTTAGCAGACCACTCTTCACATCATCGAACGCAAGCAGCGGCGATGTAACGCTCGAGAAATCTATGTTGCCAACCACTGAGATGTCCAAGCCAAATGCAGTCTCATCCGTGAGATTCACGGTGAGAATGGTGGCCTCAACGCGCACTTGCTTCGGTGGCGTGTCAAGTTCAGCGATGAGCGTCTTTACTTGCTCGATGTTCTCTGGAAAGTCGTTGACCATCACCTTTGCGGAGAATGCAAAGCTGTCTGCTCCACCATTTTCTACGGTTGGCTGATAGCCCGGCTCTACCTTGCCGAGCGCGACTGCAGAACCGCCCTCGGTCAGGATTGGCTTCACAAAGGCAATAGCGTCGTCGGCCGAGAGGAACTGCAATGTAAAGACTCGCGCCTGGCGATTGCGTTCGGCGTCTACTTCACCCTGGGTCTTCACATAGATGAAGTCGCCTTCCCGGCGCCAAGCGAGACCGTTGACATTCAAGATCGCATTGAGTGCGTCTTCAAGCGGAACGTCATACAGGTTGACTGTGACGACGCCGCGCACCTTGTCGCTCGCCACAATGTTCTGGCGCGCCTTGATAGAAATGAGTTCGAGAAGCTTGGAAACATCAATTGCCTGCGCGCTCAGTGAGAATCGACCTTCACTGGTGATATCCACCTTCGCGTCGGGCTTGCGATTCGCCGCTGCGGCAGTTGCCGGACCTGAGGGCGTTCCAGGCGCGACGGATGAATCCGGAGCTGGCGGACGACCGCCCGGACCGGTCAGCGGAGTCGAAACGCCGCCCTGCCCAGCATTGGGACCAGGGACGCCCCACACTGCGGGTTTGATTTGAGCAGTTGGGTCGGAACCGGGATCATCCGTTGGCATCGGTGCCGATGCGGATTGAGATGAATCCGCGGTCTTTGCCGCACCAACGACCGCAGCGCCCTTGACAGAAATTGATGTTGCGGTTGCTGCTGCTGGCGCTTTCGAAGGCGTGCTGCTCGGCGTTGCACTTGGTGCAGTGCTCGGCGCGGCGCCCGGCGCACTGCCCGCTACTCCAGATGCGGGAGACTGCGCGCGCGCTATCGCCGCCACGGCGAGTGTTGTGCCGATTGCGGCGCACCACGCCGATCGCGCAAGAGGAGATGCTGATGATGTGTTGTCGTTCGGTGTTGCCATAGGTGCGCTCCATCGGGCGAAACATCACGCCAACGCACTGATAGAAAATCAGGCGCGTCTTTACATGTGATCGGACTTCATAGCGTCCGAACTCTTGTCGATCACCAATGTGACTGATAAGTAACGGTCAAGTCCCCAGTGAAGGGGTCAAGAACTACGCGGGCTCGTTCGGGACCGTCTGTATTGGACACATACACCGTTGGCACGGGATCCATAACACCACCAAAGGGACCAAAGGTGATGTCGCGCGAAGCACTCGAGGTGATCACGACGCCCGCAGCAACCTCTGCCTTGCCACTCCCAAATGTCGTGCGTAGTGGGCCATTTGGACCAGTCAGCACCGTGTCGGGCGCACTTGCGTGTGCGAGGTGGTAACTGCCGCCATTGACAGCTATTCGTAGCAATACAGGATCTGCTGGCGTGGAAAGGGCAACACTGCGTGCGTATCCAAGATCAGCCTCAAGCTGTCGGACGCCCGCGTCAACGCGCTCGTAGCGACTGCCACCAAACATATCAACTGCCAATCCCGCCATGACGCCGATGATGGCCGCCGTGATGAGCATCTCAATCAGCGTGAACGCGCGGCGTTGAATATTCATCGCGCCGACTCCGCATTGAATCCGTATGTAATGACGCGGGAAGGGAACATGTCCTCTGGATCACCACCGCGCGATGGCGCACGACCTTCGGTGAATCCGGTCACAAGATCAAGCGCGTGGTCGTAGAAGAAACTTGCGGTGTCATAGATGAGCAAGTGATTTGCAGCCACTCGTCCATACACCTGCGTGCGACCAAAGAGTCGAATCGGGTTGGTCGGCAGAAACAGTGATCCGACAATCGAAGTGTCTCGGATGTCCCACAGGAAAAAGCTCGATAGAAACTGCCGCATTGGATAAACACGAACCCGCCACGGCTCCATGTACTGCGGCGAACTAGGCGCCACCCCGTAGCAAGCATTCGAAGTGAACTGCCCGAACCAATTCTTCTTATGCGGATCGCCGTCAATCAACACGCTGTTACAAATGTACTGCTTCCGCAAGCCAATCCAGCAACTCCGGACATCCATTGAGTATCCGTTGTAAATCTCAAAGGTACTGTTCGGATTGATCTCCACTGAGGAGTTCTGCCAATCGAGACCGGTCAGCGCCAGGTTCGGATTGATCACAAATTTCACGTCGCCATTGATGATGATTCGCGAGTCGCGCAGGATCCACGATCCGTATACCTCGTAGGTGCCGGTATTCAGCGTGACAGTGGCTCCACCGCGTACTTCGAAATTCTTCGTAAAGAGCTGCGGAAGGAACACCGCACGAACGCGGAATGAGTTCACGCTGTACGTGCCGCCAGTGATGACGTAGTTGTTGGTGTAGTTGGTGTAAGTACTGCCCACCGTTGGTGGCACTGGCGGGCTCACCATCCGAATGGAATCGAGTGGGTCCATGCGCTTGGCTGCAACCGAACTTGCTTTCGCACCTTGGACAATCAACCCGCTCGCCGAGTATGGGTAGTAGATCCATGTGGCTTTCATGGAATCTGGATCGGTCGGCGTCGAGCCAGCAACTTCTGCTTCAAACCGGCAACCACCCTGGAGCCAGACTCCACTTCCGAACCATGGGTAGAGATTACTGAGGAAAGCGAGGTCGGCCTGCGTACCAATATTCACGCGCAACTTCTGTGCGCTCATCGGCGCGTTCGGCCAACGTCCAATGAAGTTGTTGGTTCCATCAATGATCATGATCTTGTTGGCAAAGATGGCATATTCGCCCTTTACTACACTCGGAATGCTCATGTTCGCCACGGAACTCCACGTGGCGCCATTGCGTGTGCTACTGACGGTGACCTCCACTTCGGTGGTGGAATCATCAGGGAAGATGTTGGCCCCGTTGGCAGGGTT
>Ga0114966_10005452_pt1 | contig 10766 bp, 5 predicted proteins | sample M_130207_XF_Meta_FD_87029 | JGI IMG/M metagenome (GOLD analysis project Ga0114966, IMG submission 87029) | Freshwater microbial communities from Lake Montjoie, Canada to study carbon cycling - M_130207_XF_MetaG | ecosystem: Environmental > Aquatic > Freshwater > Lake | place: Lake Montjoie...
AGCCGCGGGCTGAATTGGATGATGCGCAATCAGAACACCAAGACCGGCCAATTGGGGACCGGCACCATGTACGAGCATGGACTCGCCACGATCGCACTGTGTGAAGCCTATGGCTTGAGCAAGGACCGTCGGCTGCAGCTTCCCGCTCAAGCCGCGATCGCGTTCATTGAAGACGCTCAAAACGACACGTCGGGAGGCTGGCACTACTCCCCCAATCCTTCGACGGTCGGCGATACATCCGTCGTCGGATGGCAGTTGATGGCGCTGAAGAGCGGAGACATGGCCGGGCTGAAGGTCAATCCGCAGACACTGGTGAAAGCCAAGCTCTTTCTCAAATCCGTGGCTAAAGGGAAATCGGGTGGGTTGTTTTCGTATTCACCCGAATCGGGAGCAACGCCCACCATGTCGGCCGTCGGATTGCTCTGTAATCAATATGGCGGCATGAAACGCACCGAGCCAGCCATGATCGAAGGCCAAGCCTACGTGATGGCTAACCTCCCCGGAGCAGAGGGCAACCCGTACTTTTTCTATTACGCGACACAGGTGATGCACAACCTGCCCGGTTCCGAGTGGGATACGTGGAATCGTCACGCCCGGCGGTTCCTTATCAAGTCCCAGATCAAGTCCAATGACTGCGATAACGGAAGCTGGAATTCCGTGGGGAAGGGTCACGTCGCGGGGCCGGTCATGATGACCAGCATTTGCTCACTGACCTTGGAGGTCTACTACCGCTACCTGCCGCTCTACCAGATCGACGCCAAGAAGATGGATAAGAAGGAATGACGTGACCGCTAGAAGTAGCCTTCATCGCTCCGCGTGAAGTCAGCCGATTCACCAGCGACCCGGAAACACGGGAAACAGCGTCACGCAGCGTTCGGCTATCTTCACGCGGAGCGATGAAGGCTACTTTTGGCGGGCGCATCAAGAATAGCTGGCGGTCAATGGACGCCTCCCAGCCCGCCCGGTTTCGGGTGGGCTGTTTTTGTTTCGCGACTTGCAGTTTTGATGAGGGCTTGATGAACTTCACTGATCGCTTCGGCCACATCGTCGTCGTCCTTCTTCGGCGACTCACTTGCTCAAGGGCTGTCAGAATGTTTGGGCGTCTCTCGCGACTCGGTTGGTGTTCAACGTGCCTCGTTTTGGGATTGCTCGCGGGGAGCAGTCGCGCTGAAGATCAGTACTTCGATTTCCTGCGCGGCTTGCAGGACGAAGGCTACGGCGAGCTGTCGATGCTGTACCTCGAGCAGATCAAAACACATCCCAGTTTGCCCGAGGAACTGAAGACGACGTTCGACCTAGAGATGGCCACGAGCCTGCGGATCGCGGCAGAAGAAACGCCCAACGCCGACTTGAAACAGAAGTATCTGGTCGATGCCCAGGTGCTGCTCGACAAGTTTTTGAAGGAGTTTGCGCGGCACGCTTCGGCGGGGAAGGCGCAGCTCACGTCGGGAGACATCTCGCTCTATCGCGCTCAGAACACACTGACACTCGCGCTGCGAGACAAGACGAAGCGTGATGCCTTGCTGGTGGACTGTCGCAAGCTGCTGGCCGATGCCCGGCCGAAGTACGACCAAGCCGTGGCCGTGTTCAAGGCGCAGATCGACGCTCCGCCTGCGGAAGGCAAGAAGGCAACGGGCAAGGTGGCGGAGCGGGAAGCTGCGGCATTGAACAGCCAGTGGCTCACCGCGCGACTCAAGATCGCGACCGTGGATTTCAATCTCGGTCTGACCTATGCCGACAAGGACCCTAAGCGCAAGGAGGCGTTCACGGCCGCAGCCAAGGGTTTCGATGCACTCTTTCAGGAGAATCGATACGGTCGCGTTGGTGTTTACGCCCACATGTGGGAGGGGAAATCGCGTGAGGAGATGGGCGATTACGTCACCGCCCTCGACATCTACGACGAAGTGATGTCGGCTCAACCCGAGAAGGCGTCCGCGAACATGGCGCAGTGGATGGCGATGTTTCACGAGGTCAATCGCTACCGCCTGATGTTGCTCGGTCGCACGAAGAACATCGAGAAGCTCATCGACGACGCCACGATCTGGATGGCCGAGAACCAAAATCAAAAGCGGTCAAATGGTTACCAGGGGATCGCGTTGGAATTGGCGAAGGCTCACCTCGAATTCGCGAAGACTGCGGAGAAGACTGGCGCCGCCAAGTCCACTGCGGAAGCGAAGCGACTGCTTGCGGCGATCGTGGAAATTCGGAGCGAGTTCCAGAAAGAAGCGATCCTCGTCAAACGTTTGAGCAGCGGTGGTGAGGAAGCCCCGCTGAACACGTTTGACGAAGCGATCGCCATCGGTGACGCTGCGACCAAAGCGGCCGGTGATTCCCAGACTCCCGCCGACGCGAAGACCAACTGGCAGCAAGCGGAAACGGCGTTTCTCCGCGCGATCGAGCTGAGTGCCGATGTCAAAGACAAGAACCGCGTCCTCGCCGCGCGATTCACGCTCGCCTACACCCAACTGATGACTTCCAAGTCCGCCGCCAGTTACGACACGGCGATCGCTCTCGCCAAAGAACCGGGCTATGCGAAGGCACCGGCTGCTGCGGCACTCGCGGTGAACGCGTCGATGTCACTTTACGGCCAAACGAAGGAGAAGGCCGCACTCGACAAGATCAACGAGGCGACCGAATTGCTCCTCAAACAGTTCCCTCAGCACGCAGAAGCCGATGACGCGCGTATTGCCCGCGGCAAGCTGAAGCTCATTCAGGGAGATGCCAACGGGGCGATCGAGATCTTCAAGAGTGTCAACCCGATTTCGGATCGGTATCCCGTCGCGCTGCAACTCGCCGGAGCCACGCACTGGTCGCTGTATGTGGACGGCAAGCGGCGCGGTGACAAGACCACGGCCCCGCAGCGTGCCACGGCAGTCGATCTGCTGCAAAAGAGTCTCGAAGGCTTTAAGAAGAGCACGGGAGCGGCCAACGTCGCTGCGTTTCAAGAGACGCAGTTGCTGCTGGCCGAGATGCACTTGGAGCAGAACGACGCCGCAGCCGCGCTCCCGCTGCTGCAACCGTTGGTGGACAATCTCAAAAGCAAATCGTTGGCCACTCTGGACCGCTCGTCGCTCCGCATTCTGGTCTCTGCGCTCCGGACGTATGCCGAGCTGAACCAGTCACCGCAAGCGATCGAAGTCGGCCAACTGCTGATGACTGCGGGAGACGACGTACCGGTGGTCAATGGTGTGTTGATCGAGTTCGGCAAGATTGTCCGCGCCAATTGGAAGAAGTCCCACAACGAGCTACTGACGGCGGAACAGAGTCAGGAAGAGGGCCGCATCAACAACGCGAAGCTGGCCGAAACAGCGGCCCGCGAATCGGCAACCAAAGTGTTGGAGCAACTCGCCGCCCGCAAGCAGATTGACCTCAGCGGACTCGTGTTTCAGGCGGAGTCGAGCCAAGACCTCGGTCTGAACGACAAGGCGCGCGAACAGTTCCAAGCGATCCTCGATCGAGCTGCCGCAGACCCGGCCTTCGCCAAAGTGGCCGCGAAAGCGACGACTCGCATTCGATCGCAACTCATCGCGCTGCTCCGCTCGGACGGCAAATTTGAAGAGGCCCTCGCACAGGTTGAGGCGTTGCTGAAGGATCAGCCCAACGCGCTTGAGCCACTCTTGGAAAAGGGGAACATCCTCCAAACGCTGGCCGAGAAAGATCCCAATCGCTACGACGAAGCCGTGCAGTGGTGGACACGCATCCGCCTGAAACTGGCCAGCGCGCCGGGCAAGAAGCCGGCGGAGTATTACGAAGTGATCTACAACTGCGCGGTCTGCCTACACGCTCAGAAGAAGCCCGACCTGAGCCTGCAAGCGGCGCAGTTGCTCAACAGCACGCTGGCCCTCAGCCCCGACTTGGACAGCCCGGATCGCGTCGAGGAGTACAAGGCTCTGATCAAGCAACTCCCCACGCCACCCAAGCCCGCTCCAGCCCCAGCGGCAGCACCCAAAGCCAAGCCCAAGGGAAAGAAGTAGCGGGCAATGCCGATGGTCTGCCACTCCACTGAGGGGTTTGCTTGCGCGGCGCCCCATAACCCTTGAGGCGTTGATTGGGATGTTTTAGGCGAGCCGCAGACCAGTACTCCTGGGCCTCTGAATCCTGTCGTAGGTCGCGCCTTTTCGTGTTCAAACAGTAGCCTTCATCGCTCCGCGTGAAGGCTACTTTGGCTGCAGCTACGCCGCGTCTTTTCACCGCATCGGCAACGCCCCGAGCGTTGATGGGGAACAGACTCGAAGGTCGCTGGAAGCGCGGGGCGTTGCCCACGCGGTGAAAAGACGCAAGAGGGCATCACAAAGCCTAGAACGTCGGCCGACCGGACATTGTGGCCTTGAATCGCGCGTCCGAGACGAACGAGAGAAACTCTTGGAACTCGGGTTCGTACTCGGTGATGTCGTCCGTCTGGCGGGTGTTCAACCAGACGAGGAACTCGCGGTTGACCGGGTCAACTTCGGGAACCGGCTTCGGTGCGACGATTTCGGCCAACGCCTGACACAACTCATCGGCCGACTCGAAACGGTCTTCCGGTTGCTTGGCCAATAGCCTTGAGACGATGTTCTGAACGGCTTCGGGGATGTCGTGGTCAAAGTCGAACAGTGGCTGAGCGGTTGCGCGCGCATGACGCAACATCTGTCGCACAGGGTTCCTGTCCGGGAAGGGAACCTGGCCCGTCAGGCAGCGATACAGGGTGCAGCCGAGACTGTAGAGGTCGCTGGCGGCGTTGGCGGATTGCGGGGCCTCAACCTGCTCGGCTGACAAGTAGTCGTAATGCCCGACCCTCACGCTGACGAAATCGTCGTCAGTCAAGCTGGTTGCCGAAACACCCGCCTCGCCGTCCATCTCATCCACAAACGACAGGGCATCTCGCGCGCCCCCGAACTCCATGATCTTCAATATGCCTTGAGCCGTGATCCACAAGTTCGCGGGACGAATGTCGCAGTGAACGATTCCTTCCGCATGAAGGTAGGCCAAGCCCTGCGCGGCTTGGTGAATCAATTGGCAGGCGGAGGAATACGGCAGCCGACCGTTGCGAGCCAACCGCTGCTCCAGCGACTCGCCATAGAGTTCTTCCATCGCAATGAAGGGAATCTGCCCGACTTTGCCGACCTGGTACGTTTTCACGACGTGCCGGTGATCGGCTAAAAGTCCGATTCGTGCTTCGCGCCCGAAGCGTGCCAGCCGCTTCTCATCGTGACTGATTGCGGCGGGGAATATCTTCAAGCAGACGGGCTGGCCATGTTCCACATGTTCCGCGTGAAAGAGGTCTCCCAAGCGGCCCGTGGTAAGTCGGAAGCTCAAACGATAAGGCCCCAGCATGTACGGGCCGGGGATGCCCGCCTGCAGTGCGGCAGCTTGAAAGTCGGTGAGTTCGTGCTGATCAACGAGCCATTGCGCGAACCCGGCACCATCGTCGTCCGAGCCTCCGCGCGCGAGCCACGCCTGCCGCCGATCCTGTATTTGGTCCGCAATCAAGAGTTGGCCGTCCACCGCCAGCTTGCCAATCTGTTCGCTATTCATCGCCTTGGTCCCGTGAGGCCGTTGATGTTCGTATTCGATTCCGGTTACTAGGCTACTCATCAATTGCGACTCCGTCGATCATCGGCGACCGGCACTTAGGGCCTTTTGCGGAGTGAAAGGCGACAAACAGCGGAGTCATTCTTGGACGAGTTCTTAGGCAACACCCAGTAAAAGATTTACCGATCGAAGCCTGCCTCGCAAGCGAAGAAGAACGGTTCACTTGCGCGGCAGGCTCTGATGAGCGCGGGTACGATATCTTGCTTGGCTTGCCTTACGGTCGCGGGATGCGACCCGAGACCAAGTGGTAGCCCTTGGCTTCCACCGAGTTGATGTGGATGAACCACATCGGCATTCGTTCGACGAACCAGTTGGGGGTCTTCGTAACGACCTGCACGAGGCCGCCCGGCTTCAAGGCACGATAGGCCGTGTCGAGGAACAGTTCCGCGATGGCATAGCCCGAGAAGTACGGTGGGTTGGCCAGCACGAGATCGAAGTCGTGCGTGGAGGCTGTTGCTCCTTCGCAGTCCAGCACGGCGGTGATACCCGGCGCGTTGTTGATCTCCGCGTTGTGCTGAGTGCATTGAACCGCACGCGGGTTGGAATCGAGCGCCATGACCGTCACGTTCTCGGCGCGAAAGGCCGCCGCGAGACTGACGGTTCCCGCACCGCAGCCCATGTCGAGTACTTTCATCTTCGGCTTGATCTCCATCGCGTTGATGAGCGTCCTCGCCCCGAGATCAATGCGGCGGTGCGAGAAGACACTCGGGCGGCTGAGAACCTTGATGAGTCGCCCCTGGTCGCGGAAGGCGAACTCTGCGTCATAGTTCTTCACCTTCTTTAGTGGCTCGGTTTTGGTCGCGAGGTACAGCGTGCCAATCTTTTTGAACGGCCGTCGCGTCACCTTCGGGAACAGATTCTGAAGCTGCTCGTGCAGCCATTGGTCTTCGTCGTTGTCGGTCGAGGCGATCATGCGTCCGCCGATGGCCAGCCGCTGGAAGCCCTGCTGCATCAGATCGCGCGTCAGTTCCGCGTCGCCCCCTTTGCGGAAGACGAACGCGACGAGGTCTTGCTCACCCTCGGGCAAGTCGGGCTTGCAAAGCAACCGCAAATTCTCGACCGGCCCCTGATCGAAGACTTGGAACTCGGTCTGGTTCTTCTGGTAGAGGTCGAAGAAACAGCAGGCGACTTTGGAGTCGGGCCGTTCGCGCGCGTAGGTCTCGGCAAACTGACCGCGACCGGCCGTCGTACAGACAACGCGGGCTGCTTCGAGTTCGGGGATCGCGTCGATCAGGAGTTGCTCGTGCGGACGAACGGGGAGCGCGGTGGATGCCTCTTCGTCGTCATACGACTCCTCCTCGGAGTCATCGTCGTCGAGTCCCTCTTCATCGAGATCGTCTTCATCCAGATCATCGTCGTCCAGGTCGTCCCCTTCGAGAACCTCGTCATCGAGGTCGTCGTCAAGTTGGTCATCGTCACGAGAGTTTTTAGGGCGAGGCACGCGTTGGGCTTTCTGATTTCGAGCGTCAGCTCACGTCTTCGTTTTCGTTCAAACTTCTCTAAGCGGGGTGGCGTCAGCCCCCTGACTCTTCATGCAGGGCTGACGCCCAAGAGCCAGGGGGCTGACGCCGCCCCGCTCAGAAGGACATTCGAGGCTAACGTCCACACTAAATCACGCGGCAAAGGTAGCACTTGAGGTAGTCGGATTCGAGACACGTGACGGAAGTCGGGTGATCGGCCGCCGCGCCGCGTGTTTCCAAAATCTGAAGCCGTCGGTTTTCGTGCAGGGCCGCCTGAGCCACCGCGTCCAGAAACCGCTCGTGCGACACCTGACCCGAGCAACTGCATGTCACGAGGAACCCGCCCGGCTTGAGGATGCTCAGCGCCGAGCGATTCAAACTGTAATAGCCTCGCAACGCGGCCTCGATCCCCTGCTTGTGTCGCGCGAGTTTCGGTGGATCGAGGATCACGGTATCGAAGCGTTCGCCCGCCGCCGCGAACTCTTCAAGCGCTTTGAAGCAGTCCCGCTTCACCAGCGTCAGTCGATCAGCAACGCCGTTCAACTCCGCATTCGATTGAGCTAGGGCGAGGGCCGACTCGGACATATCGACCCCCGTGACGTGACTCGCCCCGCCGTTGACGAGACAGTTCAACGAGAAGCCGCCCGAGTAACAGCAGACATCCAGTACGCGATGGCCGCGTACCAGATCGGCCACTCGGCGGCGGTTGTCTCGCTGGTCGAGGAAGAAGCCGGTCTTCTGCCCTTCCGCCACATCGAGTTGAAACTGCACCCCGTTCTCGCGAATGATGAGCGGGCGCGGCGGAGCCTCACCCCACAACAAACCGTCGGCCAGTTCGAGTCCCTCGGCCTCGCGAATCCCTTTCTCGGTCCGCAGCCAGATGCCGCGCGGGTTGAGCTTGGATCGCAGCAGCTCGACGATCAGGTCCAAACGTTTTCCAAGGGCGAGGCTCGTCACCTGCAACAGCAACCAATCGCCATACCGATCAACGGTCAGCCCCGACAACCCGTCGGCCTCACTGAAGACAAGGCGACACGCGGAGTCGGGTGTGAATGTCCGATGACTCTGGGTGAGCCGGGCGGCGTCAGCCCCCGGACTGTTTGCGTCGATTGGAAGAGTCCGGGGGCTAACGCCGCCCGGCTCACCTGAATTGAATTTAGGGGCGAAGGGCGAGGTTGACGACTCAGCCGCGCCAAACAGCCCAACGCGCAGCGTAATGGCATCATCCAGTCGCTGCGACCAGAAGGCTTCATCGAGCGGCACAGTCTCATCCCACGAGTAGAGCCGCACGCAAATCTGACTCGCGGGGTTGAAGATTCCCCTCGCGACAAACCGCTCGGCATCGTCGATGACATCGACCACATCGCCCGGCTGAGGGTCTCCCACCAGCCAATCGACCGCTCCCTGAAAGACCCACGGGTGCCGACTGAAAAACGGCAACGCCTTGCGTGGCTTGAGGACGATCTGCGGGAGAATGATGGATGTCATGAGCGGAAATTCTCGCATTCAATGTTGGCGAGAAGACCCCTCACCCAAGCAACTCGTTGATCTCACGTAGGGTAAGCGTCTCGCTTACCCGTCACCGAAACTCAACCACCGGAATCGAAAGACGGGCAAGCGAGACGCTTACCAGCCTGTTGAAAAAGCCGTAGCACAGGCGGCTCGCCTGTGTTTTTCAACTAAAAATACGAGCAGGCGAGCCGCCTACTCTACGTTTTCAACAGGCGGTTACCCTACGGCTCACTTCAGCCCGAGCGACTTTACCGCTTCGCCATCAACTTCTTCGAGGTACGCGAGCAACCGATCGCGTTGGTTGGTGAGATGCCGAACTCGCAGCAGTGACCGAACGCGCGTGGTCAGCTCCAGCCGGTGAACGGGCTTCGTCAGGAAGTCGTCTGCGCCCGCTTGGACCGCTCGTTCGATGTCGCCGAGTTCGTTGAGGGCCGTCACCATCAGGATCGGGATGTCCTTGGTCGCCTTGTCGGCCCGCAGTCGCTTGCAAACTTCATAGCCGCTGAGCTTGGGCATCATGATGTCGAGCAGGATCAGGTCCGGCTGGAACGTTGCAACCTTGTTCAACGTCTCTTGGCCATCGTGAGCCATCGCGATCTCAAACGGCTCATCGGCGAGGTACGCGTCGAGCAACTCACAGTTTTGCAGGTTGTCATCGGCGATCAGGATGCGGGAAGAAATCGTCGTCATAGTGCGCGGGTCCGTAGCAAAGTCATCATTACATCAAGGTCGCCCGTAAGCCGGGCCATTCGCGGGCGAATCCTATCGACTTCCCTCACGAAGCGGAATTGGCCCGACATCACACGTGGTGTTCGAGCCTCACAGCTCTGCGTGGTGCATCAAGTCCTGCTTGGTCACGCGCTCGCCCGCGAACTCGCGCGTGATGCGGCCACGGCTGAAAGTGAGGATGCGGTCGGCGTGAGCGAGGATCAGTTCCGGCTCGGTCGAAGCGAGGATCACCGCCGCGCCGTCTCGCTTCAGTTGAGCGACCAGTTCCATGATTTCGGCCTTCGCGTGGACATCCATCCCGCGCGTTGGCTCTTCGAGCAACAAGACTTTGATCGGGCCGAGCAGCCACTTGGCCAGAACGACCTTCTGCTGATTCCCTCCCGACAACGAACCGGCGCGCAGCGCGGGGTTCGGCGGACGGCAGCCGACTCGTTCGAGCAGCGGCTGACAAACGCGGTGTTCGTTGCCGCGTGTGAGCCACGCCCCGAGCGTCCTCGCCAAATGAGCCAACGTCGCGTTGTGCGCGATTGGGGCGCGACGAGCCAGCGTCTGAGCGCGATCGGCCGCGACGAGAACGATGCCGCGTCCCACGGCCTGTGGCACATCTCCCGGTCGCAGTCGTTGATTGTCCATCACGCATTCGCCCCGATCCGACGTGTGCGATCCGGCCAGAGCGTGAACCAACTCCTGATGTCCCGCCCCGACGAAGCCATAGAGACCGAGACATTCCCCCGGCTTGGCATCGAGCGAGATGTCGTCGAAGTGGCCGAGATGACTCAACCCGCGCACGGTCATTCGCGAGGTCAGCGTTGATGCTGCAGGCAACGTCGCGTCCGTCTTTTCGGCGGCTCCCGAGTCGCGCGTCTCGCCGACCATGTGATGCAAGATCGTGGCGCGATCGAGTTCCTGCGCGTGCTGAGTCACCAACTGAAGGCCATCTCGCAGGATCGTCACGCGATCGCAGATGGCCAGCACGTCTTCAATGAAGTGACTGATGAAGACCATCGCCACGCCGCGCGCCTTCAACTTGCCAATCAATTCAAACAGCCGCCGCGCCTCGGGAAGACTGAGTGCGCTGGTTGGCTCATCCAGAATGAGAACTCGCGCGCCGCTGCGCAGCCCTCGCGCGATCTCGACCATCTGACGAATGACCAACGGAAAGGTGTCGAGCCGTCGTCGCACGTCGATGTGAATGTCGAGTTCCGCGAGTGACTCGGTCGCCTCGCGGTTCATTCGACTCCAATCGATGCGACCCCACTTCGTCGGCTGTCGTCCGAGAAACAGATTCTCCGCCACCGACAGCGCCCCGATCCCCGACAGCTCTTGATAGACCATCGCGATCCGCTGCGCCAGTGCCTCGCGCGGCGAACTGAGTCGCACCGGAACGCCATCCAACCGGATGTCACCGCGATACTCAGGGACCGCACCCGCCAGCACCTTCATCAGGGTACTCTTCCCCGCCCCGTTGCATCCGACCAGCCCATGTACCTCACC
>Ga0114966_10005456_pt1 | contig 10760 bp, 7 predicted proteins | sample M_130207_XF_Meta_FD_87029 | JGI IMG/M metagenome (GOLD analysis project Ga0114966, IMG submission 87029) | Freshwater microbial communities from Lake Montjoie, Canada to study carbon cycling - M_130207_XF_MetaG | ecosystem: Environmental > Aquatic > Freshwater > Lake | place: Lake Montjoie...
ACCTTAAAACGCATTAAAAAAGAAATAGATGAAATGAAAAAGTCGCCGCCGGATAATTGTTCGGCTGGACCGATTAGTGAAACCAATTTGTATGAATGGCGCGCCACAATTCTGGGACCCCACAGCAGCCCGTATCAGGGCGGCGTGTTTCAATTGAAAATAATGTTGCCGCCGGATTACCCTTTTAAAGCCCCGCGCATCACCTTTCTCACCAAAATTTATCACTGCAACATAAATGCCAACGGCTCTATTTGTTTAGATATTCTCAAAGACAATTGGAGTCCCGCTTTAACAATTGGTAAAGCTCTGCTCAGCATCTGCTCGTTGATGGACGACGCCAACCCGAATGACCCGCTAGTTTCAGACATTGCCGATTTATTGAAAAAAAATAGGACGCAACACGATGCGAATGCCCGCGCTTTCACAATAGAGCATGCGATGGGGTGATGAGGGTAGGGTATGGGGAATTATATAATTATAAAAAAATATATAATTAACACGTGATATTTTTCTTAAAATTTTGGCCCATTAACATTTGTATCCATTAATATTTGCGCCGGCGAATCGTTTTCCGTGGTATTTTCACTTTAGAATGTTTCTTGGTCTTATTTTTCTTGCCCCCTCCCATTCGTAAATTTGTAGCAGTTTTTGTTACTAGTGCTTTTAATAATAACGGTCTCTTCTTGGTGGTTGCTTTTGGTGATGACGTTCTTTTCTTGATGGTTGCTTTTGGTGCTTTTGCATATTTCAAATTTGAAGCTTTTACTTTTGGTGGTTTTGCTGCTTTGGGTGATAATTTACCAAATTCCACTAATTCTTTGTATTGTTCTTCGGTTAAATCACCTTTTTCTTTTATATCAAACTTTTTAAATAATTTTATTTCTTCTGGTTTCAGTCTACCTTCGCCTGTTTTTTTATAATTTTCATATCCAATTAAATCTTCCGGTGTTAATTTAAATAGTTTAATTAATAATTCATCAGTAATATTGTCTTCATCTGTTATTTTTGTGATATCTGGTAAAAGTTCAAATACTTTATTGTCCAAAAATTTCATTCTTGTTTTTGTAATGTTAATAATGTAAAATATTAATATTGTATATAAATAATTTTGAATTTGTTTTAATTCTTTTAAATTATTATTAGAATAAATTATACCAAAATCACTAGAATAAGTATATATTATGCCGATATTATCTAATATTGGATAACCCATTGAGCTATTTGCTAATAATATTTTTTTTTCATTATTTTTATTATTATTTTTTTTACTATATGTTATTTCTATATTTTTATTAGAAATTTTTATAATAGGATATTTATAGTCGTCTTCGTATTTTTTAGATGTTTCAGTTGCTTTTTTGCCATTAATATATTTGGATTTTAAATTACCATATTTTTTAGTATATTCAAATATTTTTTTCATCATATTAATCGATTCTGTAGGTACAAAATTGTTTATATATATATTAAATTTAACAAATTTATTGATAGCTGTATCATATATTTCTGTATCATTTTTACTATTTATATTCTGCAGTAAATAATAAGTTAATGGAATTTCTCCTGATTGGTTACCAAATAATGAATGTGCTTTTACAACATTATAAAATCGTAAATACAATAATTGTTTACTTATAATCATTTCACCATTTTTTGATTTTAACCCAATCCATGAGGCAGGATGTATGAAGAACAAATAAGAATTTTCATCATTTAATATATTTAAACTTTTTTGAACAAATTCAGGCCATATGGTTTTACTTTCACTTTGATCACGTGTTATTTTGTCTGTTGATTTAGCTTTTATACCCCCACTATTATATGGCGGATTTCCAATAATAACATCAAATTTATCAACAGCCAATTCTTTCATCCATTTACCTTCTTCTTTTAAAAAATCCGCACATACAATATGTGCAGTAGCACTGCTATCAATCATTTTGAATATTTTTTTACAAACTTCTACATTTACTTTATTTAATTCAACCATATAAAGCATATTTTCGATAATATGTTTGCTTCTTACTTCTTCATCTTCATATCCCGAAACATCCTTTAACCCTTCCATCAATTTATAATACGCTATTATTGGAAAATTTCCAATACCATTAGCTGGATCTAACCATTTTAATTTTGGATTTTTCCATACTGCTTTGGGTAATTTATCTAACATTTCACATATTAATTCAACTGGTGTAAACACTTCGCCATTTTGTTCCTTTTCATCTTTACGCACGGTTAAATGTTCGCGAATTATTTTTAATATTTTTTCATTAGCAATAAAAACACTAGTACAATCAGGTGTTTGTTTTCCAATTTTTGTATCTTCCTCATTATAGGTTTTCATATTATTTTTATTGTCCTTATTGAATTTTTTAACCATTAGAATTTTATCCTTAATATTACTGTATAATTTAAAAAATTCCTTTGTTTTTGTTTCATCGTTTTTTATATTTTCAATTATGATTTTAAATATTTCCCTATTATTATGCAATTTTTGCAATGAATCTAAAATTATTTCTTTTAATATTTTAATTCTGTCAATTTCTCCAGCCCCTCCTTCTCTTTCATCATCATCATCTTCATCATATTCATCATCTTCACCATCTTCATCATCATCATAATCTTCTTCTCCTGAAAAATTTGTTTCTACTTTTGATACGGTTTTTGCTTTTGCTACGGGTTTTGCTTTTTTTTTTATATTCGTTATTGCTTCTTCTAATTTTTTTTTATATATATCTTGTAATCCAATTGATTGAATATAATAACAGTCTATTATATTATTTTTATTACATATATCCATAATAAAAGTTTCAATATTTTTGTATGTTTCTAAACTCTTAACATCAGGTAAATTTTCTTTTGAAAATGTATTAAATCCATTTTCAATTGCCGCTGCATTAACTGTATCATTATCTGTATCATCATTAAACAAAATATATAATGTTAATAAATTAATAAGATATACTTGTATTTTTTCACGCTTTTGTTGAATTGTTAATTCATCCTCTTTTTTTTGGATTTCTGGTGATTGTGATGGAGCAGGTGTTTCCTGATTTTCATCCTGATTCTCATCCTGATTTTCATCCTGATTCTCATCCTGGTTCTCATCCTGGTTCTCATCATCATCAACGTCGTTTACTTGTGGAACTGTTGTAGGATTAAATATACCCACCCGATTTAATAAGTCTATGTCTGTTGTTTTTGACAATTTGAATGATTGTTGTTGTTGTTTAATAATTTCATATAATTTATCTATAGTAGTATCATCAATAAGGTTAACGATTCCATTTGTCATCGTTTTATCATCACTGAATTCGTTTGTTTTTTGTGTAAATGTATATTCATCGCTTAAACCTATTTCTTTTACTAACTTTTTATATAAACTAACATACGATTTTGTATTATCCTGCATAGAAATATTATTTAAATTAATGCTGTATAACATATCACGTGCTTTTTCAAGTCTTTCTTTTCCCTTTAATGGGTTTTTTTTATTATTATTTACATTATCTTCTAATTTATAAAAAAAATGTATAAATCTTGATTTTAATAAATCAACAAAATACGCTTTTTTTTTACCATTTCTTTCAGTTAACACTCTAAACATACTTTGATATATAGTATCTACGTCAGATATTGGATCCATATGAAGAGCAATATCAACGCATGGTAAACTTACACCTAATCGCATTTTTTGCCCAGTTAAAATAATTAAACTTTTTTTTAATTTATATGAATTACATTCTTCTTGTCTTATACATTCTTTGTCGCTCATATTACCTTTTTTTAAACAGCGTGTTGAAAAACATAATTGTTTATCCTCTGAATTTAATGGTAATAAACCGTTTTTATTTGGATCTGGTATATCCAATTTAGACACATCTTGTATTGTATAGTTATCATTTTTATCTTTGTATAAATTTTTAATATCAGTATATTTTGTTTCTAATTTATCTATTGATTTAGAATGTAAGATAAGAAAACAAAAATTGTCACGAAAGATAGGATATTTTAATAATTCTAATATAAAATACCGCATCAATGGTTCAACTATACCATCATCTTCTTCTCCATTTGATTTTAAATGTGTTGGCATAAACCATAACTGTGTATGTTGTTGATTTAATACATTAAAACCGTTTCCGTTTAATAAAAATTCATCATATATTGTTTTGTGTATATATTCTAATAATTTTTGCATAGGTTTAACTTGTTTTTCTTTTATTTTTTTCAAATCAAAAATATCTTTTATATTTAAATCTGTATGTTCATCATCTCTTATTTCGGCAAACTCTGAGTTTGGTGTGGCAGTTAAATCTGGACATATAACAATTAATTCAGGATATAGTTGATATTCATATTGTAAATCAAATAAAGTTTTGCCCGTATTTAAATATTTTTGTATTAAATTCATAAATATTTCACTTTTCAATTCGCCATCTTTTTCTTGTGACAATTCATTTTTCATATATTCTAATGTTTTTTCGTTTGAAATTTCTTTCATACTTTGTATCATATCATAAGTCCACTGAACAATGAGTGGATCAACCAAACCTAATTCTTTATATTTTAAGGTGGGTTTTGAAAAAGTGGCAGTAACCATAATAAAAGGAAAATCTAATACTTTATTGCCAAATACATATTCTTGTAATAACTCAAGTTGAGCATTACTATCGCTTCCCGAACCTTGATGAATTTCATCAAAAAATATCATCTTATCTTTTTCTTCTAGTAATTTTTTTAATTTGTCTACTATTTTTTGTTTCTTTTGTCCTTTTTGTGTTTCTGTGTGAGGTTCTGTTTCTGTTTGCCATAATTGTTGCTGACTTATAATAACAATATTTTTTCTAGATAAATCAATCTCGTTATATTTTGTTTTTGACTTTTCATCTTTTATATCTACGATCTTATAACCTTCAAAAGAACTTTCTTTATAATCTGTAAACATATCAAAAAATTGTCTATGTGTTTCACTCACAGCACCTAATATTATTAAAACATTTTTGGGTTGGCGTTTTGCAATTAAACCGCCAATCATAAAAGATTTTCCACTACGTGGAACAGCACCCCATACGTATTTATATTTACCTTTTTGAATATTTTCATCTGTATAATTGATTACATATTCTTGATGAAATCTTGGTTGTATTTCACGTTTTCTATCAACAATATCATCATATGTTTTTTCATCTTTAATAAATTGTAATAATCTTTTATAATATAAATTCAAATCACTCATATCGTATGAAATTGATCTATTTAATAACCTTGTCTCAACTTTTGTTGATTTACGACATTTATCAAAAAAATCAGTTTTATCTCTAACTAATACACCAATATTAATATCTTCAAGTTTATACTTCGCTTCTTGTGCAATATCATTAATATTATATTTTCTAACCTCTCGCTCTTTTTTAAAAAATTTTGAAGAATAAAAAAATCTACGTATTTTTTTTTTATCTCCATCTGGTTTTACTATATCACAACCACCTTCACATACAAATTTTTCATCAGAATTGACGTTATATTCTTCTTTCAGTATTTGTTCAAAATATATATCTGCTACACCACCTGAACGCGATGCGTTTACATTTGCTTTACGTATAAATTCAGATGCTTTATGTGTTAAATCAACTGATATTCCTCCTTTTTCTAAACTTTTATATAGTATTCTTTGTTCTTTTGATATATCAATTAAATCATCTAATTTTAAAACAAAAATAATAATCCATAATGCTTCAAAAACATGTGCACTGGTAATCTTGACATTTTTTAATCCTTCCGATGGAGGAAATAAATCTATAAAATCTCTACATTCCTCAACATTTTCATTTTTTATTAATTGTATTAACTGATCTAATGTTAATGGTTCGTACCCATATTTAAAATTAGTTTTATATTTATCACATTTATCTTTGTATTCACTTAAAATTAGTTGTTTTGATTTAATTTCCTCATTTAATTCTTCATATTTTTTACAAAAATACTCATTTGTTAAAGTATCATCAGAGTCATCATCTGGTTCTTGTTCTAATTTTGTTATTGACGATGACGAATCCGACGATGACGCATCCGAAGATGACGATGACGATGACGCGTCCGACGATGATGCGTCCGAAGATGACGACGATGCTTCCGACGATGACGCATCCGACGATGACGCATCCGACGATGAAGATGACGAATCCGAAGATGACGCTACTGGCGATACTACCACCGGAGCTACTACCAATGGCACTTCTGCTACTGCTGGTATATTTTTTTTTGTATATTTTCTTTTTGGACGACATTTATCTGAATTTGTTTCACGAATTTCATCTGGAGGACAAGGTTTTAAACAATAATAAACACCATCAATTAGAACTTGTTCTTTTCCTTTATCACAGTTTTTACGTGTTTTTTTAGCTAAACTTAGATTAGCACTCATATATATAAATATCTAATATAATATACAAACCTAATTAAACCGATCCCGCTTATATATATCAAGCGCAAATATGCCCAACGATTGTTATAATGAATTATTAATCGTGTCTTTATTTGACGACGGCCAAGAATTGAATTCAATGATTGAGAACGAAATCATACACCTCCCCGAATTAATCATTCACGAAAGAAGCCGCCGCGCCATCCGGGTAGGCTATGTTACGCCATGGGGTCCTTCGGTCTATTGGATGGAATCTCTCATTGTCAAGTATCCCAGATGCTGGCTTAAAAATGATTGGAAAGAAGATGGAGGAATGGCAGGGGTGTGGGTTGGTCGAATGATGAATGGCTTGAAGTATATTAGAAATCTGGAATGGATTGATATTTCTTATGACTTTGAAAATGAACTGTTTGAACGTTATCCCGAGGAAGAGGAGGAAAATTAGTGCAACAAAAAATTGATAAGTAATTAAAAAATAAATTCAGGCTATATAAAAAAAACTTAAAATGCAAGCACAAGAGCAGCATACGCAAGCACAAGAGCCTATTATACAAGAGCCTATAATGGAGACAGCAATGCCGAAGCAAAAGAAGGTAAGTAGATGCGGTAACTGCAAAGAGCCGGGACATAAGAAAGCCAAGTGCCCGATGCCCTTAGTCGTGCCAGAGCCTAATGCGCCAATCACTGTTTCAGACATCGGAATATGGAGTACAGGTAACACCCGAAGCGACAACGATGCCGCGAATAAGATCCGCGAGCGGGTATTTGAAATGCTGGCAAACGGGCTGATGCCAGAAACATTTACCACCGATGCCGTCTATGGCGCCAGCTGGCTGGCGCTAGCCGAAGAAGTGAAAAACGCCATCCAAATGCTCGTGTCCGAGCCCGTGGTGTATACGCACTACCGCGTAAAGCTCTTGGCGGGGCGCGGTCATAACCACGATTTTGATATCGTCTTTATGAACGGTGACACCGTCGTGGCGAAGCGAGAATTAGAATTTAAATTCGGCGCCAAGTCGGTGGATAAACTGCCGCAGTTTCTCTCGATGACAGCCAAATCGGACTTATTTAATGTGCCTTACCCAGTTTATTACTACCACAACTTTATGGACGCTTATCTGGCGACAGATGCAGGACTCGCGGCAGTACCGAAACCTACGCTCACCGAGTATTTGGAAAACGTATATACGACGAATTACGATGTCACGCCCTTTATTGCTTTGCTCAAATCGCGAGAAGAAATCGCCAAGCCTGCTAAGAAAAAGGTGGTGAACGCCTCTATTAAAGCTTATTTAGAAGCACACAGCCGAGAGATTAAATTGGACCAATTCAAAGAAAAGCTAGTAGCGCAAAACGGCAAGGTGTATATGCTGTACGAGCCCCGGACGAAAAAATTTCATATGGAGAAAATCGAACACGGCAAAAACGAATTTAATTTAAATGACACATTCGTTCGCAAAGGCAACGTGTTGGAGATACCCGCGGGCGATATGCAGTACGGACTCCTGCTCCGTTGGCGCAACCATAAAGGCATTTTAATGCCGGCATGGCAGATTTCGTTAAAAATGTTAAAATTTGTAAAATAAAATAAAAAAATATGGCACACGGCGGCGGCAAGAGGCAGCTTACAAATAGATAGGGAAAATCGTTTCTAGTTCCGTTTTAGAGAGTCCATTGTTGCCAATGAATAAACGAATAAACTCTAGAGTTTTTTTATTTTCAAAACTCTTTATGACCTGGTTAAACAATGCCAGCACTTCTTTCTTGGCCAGTTGTTTACTACCGGCATAATAAATCTCATTTAAATGATTTTCTACCAAATACGGCGAATTTGCTGGCAAATCAATCAGCGCGTAATTTAAAACATATTTGCTGTTGCCGTGCCCGCGTTTAACCACCATAATCGTTTCATTACGTCCTTCTTTTTGAATGTACTGAAATTTTTTTTCTGTTTTAAAAGTGGTTAACTGAATTTTATGCTCTTTGGTTATATTCGTATCATATAATAGCACCGTATTATTTGCTGGGTCAGCCGTCAAAAGTTCTTTATTTTGATTCCAAACGGTATTACCCGTGCGAACTTTTAACCCGATTTGCGATAATGTAGTAGAGCCTTCAAAAATAGCTTTTAAGGCAGCGGCATCACACGTAAATATATACTGATCGCCGATTTTAATGGAGTACGGACACCACGGGGACACCCCGTCAACCCCGAGGGGCGCTGCCCCTAATAAAGCGTCGTGTGGGGGCGCAACCCCGTTCTTGAACAAAATCAATCCAAATGTTTCCTGTTTCGTATCTATAAAATCATTGTCTTCGCCAAAATCAATGAGTTTAACAATCGTACACGTTGCTTTAATGTGTTCACGAATTTTGGCATAATAAAGTGAGTTCAAGAAGCTCTTAGGTATAATAAACGCCGCGATTCCGCCTGCCCGTGTAAGCGACAATTGATGGAGAATAAATATTCCGAAAATATTTGGACGTCCATTAATGTATGGTTTATATTGTTCTGGTACACTTTCCTTTTTACAGACGAAATAAGGTGGGTTAGAAATAGTTAAATCATATGGGGTTGGGGTTGCGCCCCCACACGACGCTGTATTAGGGGCAGCGCCCCTAGGGGTTGCGCCCCCACACGACGCCGATGCCTCCGCCGCCGATGCCTCCGCCGCCGATGCCTTTTTTGACTTTCTTTTAGTAACCTTTTCTGTAGGGGCAGAAGAGCCCTCCTGGATGTCCCCGTTAATCGGGGTTGAAGGGGCAGCGCCCCTTGGGGTTGAAGGGGCAGCGCCCCTATATGTAAGGAAATCCTGATGAATCAGCGTGACTTTATTTTTAAATGTCTTTTCTAAAGGTTTAATGGCCGAAAAAACTTTATCATTTAATTCAACAGCATCAATCGTAATTTTTGGAAAATACTTATCACAATAATTTACGATTTCGCAAGTGCCGCAGGCAGGTTCTAAAATAGTTTTAATCGTCAACTGTTGTTTAGAGGCGAAATCAGAAATTTCTTTTACTATTTTTTCAATAATGGTTTGTGGTGTTATAAAGATGCCAAAATCTTGTTTTTCTTTTTTGTCAAGTGATTTTGTGAGGGAGATGGAAAGTTCGCTGTGTACAGTCTTTGTAGTCTTTGACATATTACTAATAGTATAATTGATTTATTTTTAAGTAAATATAAATCAATTTTTTTAAGAAATCCGCTTGGTGGCAATTTTTGCACTGACAATGTAAAGCGAATTCTCAGTCACAATAATGTACTCCCCCTCCACCTTGTAAATTTTCTCAATCGGTGAAGTGTATTCTTCTTCGCTTTTCACCAACAATTTTTCGCCGTTCTCGCGAACCCCAATCAAAACTTTATTTTCGTTAGAATTATTCCAATAATCAAGCATAATAGGCTTATCATCTACGGTCGCAATTTTTACACAATGTTGTAAACATTGATTGCTAGGTGCCGAAAATGTTGTTGCAGCTACTGAAGCAGTACTAGATTTATCACTCATTTTATATATTTACGGTTTTAAAATCTTTAAATACTTTTAAACACATTAAAATATAAATATCTCTCTTTGTAATATAATAAATGGATAAATCCTGGCATATGTTTCTAGAGTATCTTAAAATAATCAATGAATATATGTTTCATTACAAAAAATCTGCTAAATATAATAACCACGAAAAGGATCAAGCCTATCTTTTTCTAAATGGGATCAATGTCTTGACGCATATTTTTAAAATGGTGTTACATCAAACAAATCAGCCGATCGTGGCATTAGAGAATATGCAGTGTTCCATCTATTATTATACTCAGTTTATTGACCAGATGAATGAAAATATTATGTATGATTTAAATGTATCCTCTAATAGTGCATCTCTCTTTTTATATAAAAAAGCCGTAGAGAATATAGACGAACATTCGCTACATATTCCGTTGCAGAGAGATGTTGTTATAAATTTGAATAATTTAATTCTTATTTACAAAACCCTAACTGAACTTCAAGCGATTATTGAAGAAGATAAAAATAAACAATTAAATTCGGTAATGCAAGAGTTGATTTCAAAGATAAAAACCGAACAAGAATTACAACCTATATTAGAAAGGGTCATATTATTTATTAATAATAACAACAAATATGACTATATTCAACATTACATAAAAAAATATAAATATCAGCCTTTCACATTACAACTCTTTTTTGAAAAAAAATCGACATATGAATACGAGAAAATCTTCAATTCCAATGATGCCGACAAGTATATTAAATGGTTATTGAATTTGTAACCTTATATTGTAACCTTATATTGTAACCTTATATTGTAA
>Ga0114966_10005458_pt1 | contig 10757 bp, 9 predicted proteins | sample M_130207_XF_Meta_FD_87029 | JGI IMG/M metagenome (GOLD analysis project Ga0114966, IMG submission 87029) | Freshwater microbial communities from Lake Montjoie, Canada to study carbon cycling - M_130207_XF_MetaG | ecosystem: Environmental > Aquatic > Freshwater > Lake | place: Lake Montjoie...
GCGGGAATCGCTGGTATGATGCGCGCCCTTGAAGCCATCAACTACGCGCCCGTAGCTCAGCTGGATAGAGTACTGCCCTCCGAAGGCAGGGGTCACAAGTTCGAATCTTGTCGGGCGCACCATTTCCAGCCGGGTCGAGACTTTAGGGTCGGCTGAGGCGCCTGCCGTCCGGCGACGAAAAAGTACAATTCACCGGGTACGGCCCAAGTTCAGACTCGAAGTCGGTCGGTCGGCTTGCCGGGTATCAGGTTTTCGCGCGTGTCCGGCACACCAAAAAATCGAGTGCACTCGGGGTCAAACGCCCGGTCCGACGCTCTATAATAACCGCCGATTTACAGGGAACACATCATGACCAATCGCCGGGAATTCCTGCAGATCGGGCTGGCTGCGACCGCGCTGCCCGTTGCCGGTGGGCTGTTCGCATCGGGGGCCGAGGCCACCGTCGCACCGTCGGTCCCCAAGATCCCGCTTTACAAGGTGCTGTTCGACGACCGGTTCGCCCAAGGGAAGGCTTTCGGCGACGTGGCCTCGAATCTTGGGCTGGCTTGCCACGCCATGCAGGCGGGGGACGTCACCGACTTCTGGTACCACGACCTCGACCTCGCTTGGCGCGCCGAGCCGAAGCCGATCGCAGGTTTCACACGGCACGGTCCCCTGTTCGTGCTCGAACACTTTGGTTGGGACCGTGGCCTGCGCGTGGTTTTCCGCGCCGAGCACCACAGCCTCGGTGGCGGCGTCATCGAGCACCGGTTGTCCGGTCCGGCCGAGTCGCTTTCGACCGCCGCCGCACTCATCCCAGCCGGCAATGACTGGGTACGCCTGATGGCGGCCACGGTCACGCAGTGTGCAGTTGGCTGTTCGCAGCCGGCCGAGCGCACGGTTGTCACGCGCGGGGCCGCAAGCCTGCCGGACGATGAAACGTTCTACTCGTGGGTCATTGCGCCGAAGGCTTGATCCTTCACGCATCGCCTGCCCAATACTCTTCAGGGGATCCAGATGGCTACTTTGCCTGCCGGCGTGAGCGCAGCCGACTTCAACGCCGCGATCACGAAGTTCAAGGCCGCTGTCGGCGAGAAGCATGTGTTCACTTCGGATGAGGATGTCGCGCTGTATCGCGATGCGTACTCGCCGATGTGGGGGACGCCGCAGGAGTTACTCGCTTCCGCAGCCGTGGCACCGGATACCGTTGAGCAGGTGCAGGCCATCGTCCGTGCAGCCAACGAGCACAAGATCCCGTTGTATCCGATTTCGACCGGCAAGAACGTCGGTTACGGCGGCTCGGCGCCGAACCTGCATGGCAGTGTCGTCCTCGATCTCAAGCGGATGAATCGCATTCTCGAAGTCGATGACCGTCGGGGCTTCGCGCTGGTCGAGCCCGGCGTCGCGTACTTCGATCTGTACCGCCACATCCAGGAGAAAAAGCTCAAGGTCTGGATCGACTGCCCGGACCCGGGTTGGGGCAGCCTCATCGGCAACTCGCTCGACCATGGCGTCGGTTACACCTTCGGCGCGTTCCGCGACCACTTCGGTTCCCACTGCGGCATGGAAGTCGTGCTGCCGAACGGCGAGATCATGCGCACAGGCATGGGCGCCTTGCCCGGATCGAAGACCTGGCAGGACTACAAGTACGGTTTCGGTCCCTATGTCGATGGCCTGTTCGGCCAGGGCAATTTCGGCATCGTGACGAAGATGGGGTTCTGGCTCATGCCGGAGCCGGAGGCTTACCAGTCGGGCTACGTCAGCGTGCCGAAGCGGCACGACATCATCGCGTTGGTAGACCACGTCAACTATCTTGAGCACATCGGACTCATCGGCCAGCCGAACTACAGCAGCCCGCTCGGCCGCACACAACGCAACGAGCCGGATTTGCGTGCGCTTGTCGGCAAGGCCGGTGGCCCGAGCGATGAGGAACTCGACCGATTCGGCGCAGCGAAGGGGATTCCCTCGTGGGAAGTGGAGCTGCAGTTCTACGGACCCGCCAAGACCGTCGCCGCCAACTGGGAATACGCGCGCGAACGGATTGGCGCTTCCATTCCCGGCAGCACGTTCCGTGACGGGCACAGCTACCGTTTCCCGATGACCGACGAGCAGAAGGCCGCGGTTGAGCACAAGGTGGCAGTGGGCATTCCGGCGATGTCGATCTTCTCGATCGGCGCACGCTCGGAACTCAACCCGAGCCCGACGGACGGGCATCTTTGGTTTGCGCCCATCATCCCGAAGACGGGTGAGGCCATCCTCGAATCACAGCGTGCGTTCGCGAAGGTGTACCAGGAGTTCGGGCTGAACGTCGGCGGCATCTTCCAGACACCGGCCACGTGGATCTACCGCGCGTTCGTCATGATCGTCGGTATGCCGGTCAGTCGCAGCAACAAGGAGATCAATGCCAAGTCGATGGCAGCGTTCAAGCGCGTCGTCGAAGTGGCGGCCGAGCACGGCTGGGCCGAGTACCGTTCACCGCCCGCCTTTGCCGATCTCGTCGCGGATTCGTATTCGTACAACGACCATGCATTGCGGCGCTTCAATGAGCAGCTCAAGGACGCCGTCGATCCGAACGGCATCATTGCGGCCGGTCGCGGCGGCATCTGGCCGAGGCACCTGCGCGGCGGGAGGAAGGCATGAAAATGCGAGTCCTCGCCCTGTTCGCCCTGATGGGCATTGCCACCACCGGCTTCGCAGCGGCGCCTGGCAAGGCGCAACAGATCGCTGAAGGCGAGAAGCTGTACAAGTATTGGTGCTCTGGCTGTCATGGTCCCGGCATCGGGCAGAACGGTGCGCCGTATCTGCCCGGCGAGACGGCGCTCCGTGCCAAGTACAAGGGCGCGGTACCTGGTCTGCTCCACGAGCGAACGGATCTGACGCCGGAGTTCGTGAAGCTGTTCGTGAGGCAGGGCATCACGATCATGCCGTTCTTCCGCAAGACCGAGATCGACGACCAGCAGTTCGACGCGATCGCTGCGTATCTGACCCGCAAAAGCAAGACGAAGTAACCGAGTGACGCGCGGCCAAGGCGCGCCATTCCCGATTCCAGACCAAGCAATATCCCAGGGGAAAACGAATGCAGGTATCCAAGGTAGTCCTGACAAGGACGGCGCTGACAGCAGCCATCATTGCGGCGATCGGCGGAGTGGCACTCGCCGCAGAACAGCCGCCCGGCCCTCCCGGCGCAGCCGCCCTCGCCCAAGGCACGGTTTCGATCAGCCCCGTCACCGATGCGATGCTCCGCAATCCTGCACCGGGCGAGTGGCTGCAGTGGCGCCAGAACCAGGCCGGCTGGGACTACAGCCCGCTGACCCAGATCAACACGCGCAACGTGAAGCAGCTGCAGATGGTCTGGAGCCGCGCGATGGGCGCAGGCATCCAGGAAGCGATGCCGCTCGTGCACGACGGCGTGATGTTCCTGCCGAATCCAAGCGACCTCACGCAGGCACTCGATGCGGCGAGCGGCGACCTCAAGTGGGAATTCCGTCGCCCGATCCCCGCCGATGCGAACAAGTATTTCCCGGTGCCATCCATCAATCGCAACGTGGCGATCTACGGCAAGCTGATCATCGACATGGGCATGGACAACTATGCGTATGCGATCAACGCCGAGAACGGCAAGCTCGCCTGGGAGACGAAGATTCATGATTACCAGAAGGGCGCACAGCAGACCTCCGGCCCGATCATCGTCAACGGCAAGGCCATTGCGGGACGCGGTTGCGAGCCTGAAGGCGGCCCCGATGCCTGCGTGATCACCGCACACGACGCAGTGACCGGCAAGGAACTCTGGCGCACGCGCACGATGCCGCGCCCCGGCGAACCCGGCAGCGAAACCTGGGCCGATCTTCCCGACGAGGCACGCTGGCACACCGGTACGTGGCTGGTCCCGAGCTACGACCCCGAGCTGAACCTCGTGTACATCGGCACCAGCGTGACGTCGCCGGCACCCAAGTTCATGCTGGGCGGCAACGATCACGAGTACCTGTACCACAACTCCACGCTCGCGATTAATCCCGACACCGGCAAGATCGTGTGGCACTACCAGCACGTCGTCGATCATTGGGACCTCGACCATCCTTTTGAGCGCATCCTCGTCGACACCGCCGTGACACCCGACAAGTCGGAAGTAACGTGGATCAATCCCAGGCTCAAGCCGGGCGAGAAGCGCAAGGTGTTGACGGGTATCCCGGGCAAGACGGGCCTCGTGTACACGCTCGATCGCGCGACGGGAGAATTCCTGTGGGCGCGTCCGACCGTCTACCAGACCGTCATCAGCAACATCGACGGCGCAACCGGCAAGGTCACCGTGAATCCCGCTGCGTTGATGCACAAGCAGGGTGACACGGTCACGGTATGCCCCAATGCCAACGGCGGCAAGAACTGGCAGGCCGGCACCTACAGCCCGCTCGGTAACGTGATGTTCTTCCCATTGCAGAACACGTGCGCGCAGGTCACCGCGATCGCGTCGAAGCCCAGCCTCGACTCGCTGTATGCGGTCGCTTCCAAGGCCAGCATTGCCCCCGGCACCGACAAGGTCGGCACGATCCAGGCGATCTCTGTGGAAACGGGCAAGACGCTGTGGAAGTACGAGCAGCGCGCCGGCACGATGTCGCTGGTGTCGACTGCAGGCGGACTCGTGTTCGGCGGCGATACGGCAGGCCGCTTCCGTGCGCTCGACCAGAAGACGGGCAAGGTGCTGTGGGAAGTGAACCTCGGTTCCAGCGTCACGGGCTACCCGATCTCGTACTCGGTGAAGGGCCGGCAGTACGTGGCTGTCAGCACGGGCATTTCGCTCGCGGGTGGCGGCACGTCGCAGCTGACGCCGGAAGTGCGGGCCAGCGCTGGCAACAACATCTTCGTGTTCGCGCTGCCTGAGCGGTAAGTCACGAAACCTTGTGGGGGCCTCACGTGTTCAGAATGCGTTCAGGCCCCCGCTTCATACTTGACCTCGAGGAAGCCCGGCATGGGTGCCGGAACGCGCTTCCAGTTTTTGCAGCAAAGAGTCTAATCAGATGAGCAAGCGGATCGTCGGTGGCGCAATCGTTCTCGGGCTGGCTGCAGTCGCAGCCGGCGCTGGCATTTCCTTCGGTGCCGAAGCCGGCCGGACCGTGTGGGACGGAATCTACACGGAGGCGCAGGCCGCTCGCGGCCAGAGTGTGCTGACGGACCAGTGCGTGCTGTGCCATGGCGAAACGATGCGCGGTGGTGGCGGCGTACCGTCGGCAGTAGGTCCCGAGTTCATGTTCAACTGGAAGGACAAGTCGGTCGCCGAGCTGTTCGCTTACCTCAAGATGATGATGCCGCCGACAGCGCCGGGCAGCCTCAGCGACCAGAAGTATGCGGATGTCATGGCCGTGCTGTTCAAGATGAACAAGTTCCCCGCCAGCGAAGGCAACGAGATCCCGGCGAATCCGGACGCGTTGCCCGACGTGCGGATTGTCAGCGACAAGCCCTGATCGGTTGCAATCGGCGCGCGCAGGCAAACGGGGCCTGTGCGGAGGGTGCTACGATCCCGCGGACATGAGTAGCGCTCCGGTTTCCTTCCCAACCTCGACGAACTGCCGCGACGGGTGACCCATGCGGCTCTTGCTCGTCGAGGACGACACGATGATCGGTGAGGCCGTCGCCACGGGCCTGAAGCGCGACGGCTTTGCCGTCGACTGGGTACGTGACGGCAAGGCCGCGGATCATGCATTGCAGATCGAGACCTTCGACCTGCTGCTCCTCGATCTCGGCCTGCCGCAGATGGGTGGCCTCGATGTGCTGAAGGCGCTGCGTTCGCGTGGACAGGCCTTGCCGGTGCTGATCCTGACCGCACGCGACGCCGTCACCGACAAGGTGCAGGGCCTCGACGCCGGCGCCGACGACTACGTCGTCAAGCCCTTCGACCTCACTGAACTCTCCGCCCGCATCCGCGCACTGTTGCGCCGACAGTCCGGCCGCGCCGAGCCCGTGATCGAGCATCTTGGCGTATCGCTGAACCCGGTGACGCATCAGGTGCTTCGCGACGGCAAGGAGGTTACGCTGTCTGCCCGCGAGTTCGCATTGCTGGAGGCGCTGCTCGACCGCCCAGGCGCAATCCTGTCGCGCCCGCAGCTGGAGCAGCGGTTGTACGGTTGGGGCGACGAAGTCGAGAGCAACGCGGTGGAAGTGCACATCTACAGTCTGCGCAAGAAGCTCGGAACGGACTTCATCCGCAACGTGCGCGGCGTCGGCTATCGCGTCGCCCCCGTTCCATGAGATCGATCCGCGCGCGCCTGCTCGTTTGGTTGCTCGGCGCGGTGCTGCTGACGGGGCTCGCGGGTGGCTGGCAGATCTATCGCAACGCTCTAGCCGAAGCGAACGCGTTTTTCGACTATCAATTGCGCCAGACTGCGCTGACGCTGCGCGACCAGTCGTTCCAGTACGCGGCGCCTCCGGACCTCACCCTCAATGAGCCGGGATACGACTTTGTCGTGCAGGTGTGGAGTCTCGATGGCGTCCGCATCTACCTCTCGCAGCCGCATGCGGTGTTGCCCGGAATCACGACGCTCGGCTTCTCCACCGTGGACACGACCGGTGGACGGTGGCGGGTGTTCGGCGCGGAGGCGCGTCGCCAGGTGATCCAGGTGGCGCAGCCCATGAGCGTCCGTTCCGAGCAGGCCGCGCGATTGGCGTTGAGAACCCTGCTGCCGTTCGCGTGGTTCGTTCCGTTGCTTGGGCTCGCAATCTGGTTCCTCGTCGGTATGAGCTTGCGGCCGCTCGATCGACTTGCAGGAACGGTAGAGGCGCGCGATCCCGCCTCACTGCAGCCACTGCCCGATACAGGCTTTCCCGAGGAAGCACGTCCCCTCGTCGCGTCCCTGAACACGCTGCTCGGTCGGCTGAATTCGGTGCTGCAGCGGGAGCGTGCATTCATTGCCGACGCAGCCCATGAACTGCGGACGCCGATGACGGCATTGCGCCTGCAAGTCGAAGCGGTCGAAAAATCGACCGACCCCATGGAGCAGGCGCAGGCTGTGCAGCAGCTGGCTGCCGGCGTGGAACGGTCGTCGCGCCTCGTCGAGCAACTGTTGTCACTGGCCCGGCAGGATCCGGGGATTGATCGCCCGCATGTCGCAGTGGCGCTCGATCGTGTGGCGTCGGATGTCGTTTCGGAGATGGTTCCCGTCGCAGACCGAAAGTCAGTGGATGTGGGGCTAGACGAGACGCCACCGGTGCAAGTGCAGGGCGATGAAGATTCGTTGAAGACGCTGGTGCGCAACCTGGTCGACAACGCAATTCGATATAGCCCGCCGGGCGGCAAAGTGGATGTCGCCCTCATCAAGGGTGCGGACCATGTCGCAGTGCGCGTCACGGATAGCGGCCCCGGCATCCACCCCGCCGACCGCGGCCGCGTGTTCGACCGCTTTGTGCGGCTGCCCGGCAGCGGCGCGATCGGCAGCGGCCTGGGGCTGGCCATCGTCAAGACGATCACCGAGGCCCACGGAGCCACAGTTGAGCTCGCCGATGGATCCTCCGGGCGGGGTCTGGCCGTGACCGTGAAGTTCCCCGCCCCGCGCCAGTGAAGGTCCATGGCCCTCGGGACTATTTCGTTCATTTAAGTCAGCCTTAAGTCTTCCCCTCCAGTCTCCCCCTCCATGAGGCGCCTCTCCGCCAAAGGCAGGCTGCCTCCACCGTCACTGGTCCGAGCTGGAGAGTACTGCCATGTCGATTCAGACCCATATCAGAAAGCCCCTGGTGGCCGCCGTCCTGGGCGCGCTGGTTGCCGCTGTTCCATTGAGCACGCTGCTTGCCCGTGGAGCGCCTGTTGTGCGCGACGTGACACCTGTCAGCGCAGTGGCAGCCCTCGCTGCCGCTCCGACGCCTGCCGCGGTTGCTGCGCCGATTCCCCGCACCGGAGTGCAACTGCCCGATTTCAGTGCCCTCGTCGAGCGGTATGGCCCAGCCGTCGTGAACATCCAGGTCAAGTCCATGGTCAAGACCAATGGCGGCCTGCAGTTGCCGCCGGGAATGAGTCAGGATGATCCACTGTTCCGTTTCTTCCAGGGCCAGGGCGATCCGCGGCAACAGCGAGAGACACCGACTCGAGGCGAAGGCTCGGGCTTCATCGTCGACGCGAACGGCATCGTGCTGACGAATGCGCATGTCGTCCAGGACGCAAAGGAAGTGATGGTGAAGCTCACGGACAAGCGTGAGTTCATCGCCAAGGTCCTGGGGAGCGACGCGAAGAGCGACGTGGCCGTGCTCAAGATCGAAGCGAAGAACCTGCCAACTGTGCGCTTGGGCGATCCGTCGAAGGTCAAGGTCGGCGAATGGGTCGTGGCCATCGGCGCGCCCTTCGGCTTCGAGAACTCGGTGACGCAGGGCATCGTCAGCGCCAAGGGCCGCGTGCTCCCCGACGGCTCGTACGTGCCGTTCCTGCAGACGGACGTCGCAATCAACCCCGGCAATTCGGGAGGCCCGTTGTTCAACCTCGACGGTGAAGTGATCGGCATCAATTCGCAGATCTACTCACGCAGTGGGGGTTACCAGGGCGTGTCGTTCTCCATTCCCATGGATGTCGCCATGGGCGTCGCCGCGCAGTTGCGCGATAGCGGCCATGTGTCGCGTGCGCGCCTCGGCGTCACGATCCAGTCGCTCGATCAGGGCCTCGCGCAATCGTTCGGCCTCGATACGGCCACGGGCGCCCTCGTTGCGAATGTCGAGAAGGACAGTCCGGCAGACAAGGCCGGTATCCAGGCTGGCGACATCATCCTGTCGGTCGCGGGCCAGCCGATTGCCGATTCGTCCGAGCTGCCAGTGCAGATCGCGAGTCGCCAGCCGGGCTCCAAGGTTGATGTGGAGGTCTGGCGCAAGAACCGCAAGCAGAATGTCTCGGTGAAGCTCGGCGAGATGGAGGGTGCGCGAACGGCCGCCACGCAGGGCAACCAGGGTGCGGACTCCGGCCGACTCGGCCTTTCCGTACGGCCGCTGACCGGTGATGAGCAGCGTGAACTTGAGACGCAAGGTGGTCTCTTGGTGCAGCAGGTCGGCGGTGCAGCAGCGGAGGCGGGCATTCAGCCCGGTGATGTCCTGTTGTCGGCCAACGGCCAGCCGATCAAGAGCGTCGAGGATCTGAAGAGCATCGTTGCTAAGAGCCAGAACCACATCGCGCTGCTCATGCAGCGTGGAGATTCGCGGTTGTTTGTTCCCGTCGAGCTGGGTTGATTGAGCGGGCGCGACTGCACGCCCCTTTGCCGCTGTGTTTGAGTTGATGTTGATGTGTCTGTAGGTAACTCGGACCGGTACACGTCCCCCCGTGTGCCGGTCCCTTTTTTTCTAGCGCCGCGCCGCAGTTGCCGCCTGCAGGATCGTTTCCGCCACCTTGCCGTAGTCACCGTTGAAGTGATGCCCTCCCGGCAGGGCGATCGACTGCACGCGTCGTTGATCGAGTTGCGTACACGACGACTCCGGATCCTCCTTGCCGTAGATGCAGATGGCCTTGGGGCTGCCGAGACGAGCAGTCTCCGGAAGAATGGCAAGCGCCAAGGCGGAAGCACCGGCCCAGTTGGCGAAATGAAATTCGAAATCGGCCTCGAGCCCAAGCCCCGTCATCGCGACGAGCGAGACCTTGCCGCGCGCGTCACTTGATAGGCGGTTCACGAGAAACGGCAAGACGTTTGCTCCCTGAGAATAGCCGAGCAACATTACATGCGGCTTCTGCCATTGCTGGCTGTAGTGCGCGATGACACGACTCGCATCGCTTGCCAGTTCTTCTGGCGTGCGCGCTTTCCAGAAGTACCGCAAGGAATCCCAGCCGACGACGGCGATGCCGCGTGCCGCCAGTGCCGCAGCGACATCCTTGTCGAGGCCTGTCCAGCCACCGTCCCCCGATAGCAGTACGGCGAAGGTGTCGGTACCGGCTCCTTGAGGCAGTACTTCAATGAGAGGCAGGTCCGCGAGGCTCGCCGTGGCAGGCCTGATCGCGACTACCGGATGCGAAAAGAGTTGTCCGATGGCTTCGAACGTTGCAGGTCCAGCGGGATCTGTCACCGCAGTCCGTGCTGAACGCACGGTGATCAGGTCGCTCGCAGGCAAGCGGCCAGCAAAGGAGCGGGCGGCGCGCGCATCGCATCGCAAGCCAGATTCATCAGGCTCAAGCACCCAGCGGGTATGCGAGCGGGTCAGGGGGAGCAATTCGGTGCTGCCAGTGGCGGCATGCTTCGCAGTGCGCAGGTCGTCGCCATGGCACAGCGGCGTGCGAATCTTCACTTCCGGGCAGAAGTCGAGCGAAAGTACGCCTGAGAAGGTGCTCGTTGGCGCTTGTGCCAGCAACGCATACACCAACGCCGCGCCATTGCCGATGCCGACGAAGTAGGGGGGGTGATACGTCGGCAGCTGGTAACGGGCCTGCAGATAGTGGCTTTGCCCTTCGAAGTCGGAGCCGAGGTCGACGCAATTCCCCTTGGCGTTCTGCAGTTCGCCGATCAGTTTGGCTGAATCGATGCGGACTACCAGTGTCGATTCGAGAGCGAGCCTTTCGCCCAGGCGCGCGATGGCGGCTTCCTGCGGACCCTGATCGGCAAGCAGGTACACCACGTCCTTGACCTCCCCAGTCGGGCGGTACACTTGCATGTCGTGATAGTTCTCATCCGGCAGGATCTCTACTGCGCCTGCCTGGGCTGCAACCACCAGAATCGGTAGAAGGGCCAACCGCACTCTGCGATTCATGTCGTGGCTCTTCCGTGCGGGCCTTCCGCGATCAGTGCGGCGATGTCCGCCAGCATGACGAGTGGCATCAACCCGCCAGGTGCCAC
>Ga0114966_10005459_pt1 | contig 10756 bp, 6 predicted proteins | sample M_130207_XF_Meta_FD_87029 | JGI IMG/M metagenome (GOLD analysis project Ga0114966, IMG submission 87029) | Freshwater microbial communities from Lake Montjoie, Canada to study carbon cycling - M_130207_XF_MetaG | ecosystem: Environmental > Aquatic > Freshwater > Lake | place: Lake Montjoie...
CCACTCGTAGCGATCGGCCAGGTCGCGGGCGAGCACGTAGTTCATGGCGGTGGTCGACTCGCGGGCCAGTCGGTCGTCGGACCCTTCCGAGCGCAGCCAGACGTCGCGCAGCCAGGACAGCGAGTCCCGACCGCCGAACTCGCCGACCGAGCGCAGCAGCAGGAGCTTCGTGCGCCGGTCGGGCGCGACCCGGTCCTCGATCGCACCGAGACCGCCCGGGGTGCGCCGGGCGATCCCCAGAATGCCTAGCAGGCGCGCCCGGCGCACGAGCCGGTCGGGGTCGGCCAACCCGGCGCCGGCCCCGTTCGCGTCCGCCGCGGTGCCGGTCGTGGCGAGGCGACGCGCCGCCCGGACCTCGTCGCGGTAGGCGCCGTGGGCGAGCGCGGTCGAAAGCGCTCCGCCGAGTGCGCGCGGCGTCGCGAACTCGGGGTGTGCGTCGGCGAGGTCGCGCCGCAGTAACGCGTCGAAACGCCCGTAGCGACGCACCAGTCGGTAGTGTCCGAGGATCCAGTCGCGCAGCAGGAAGTAGTAAGCCGGCGACGACGCGAAATAGCCCAGACGGTCGTTCAGCGTGATCGCGACCTTGGGCGGATCCGCGTCGAACACGGCGACCATCGCCGCCTCGTCGGCATGCGACGGTCGCCCCGGAAAGAAGTAGTCGTGCGGAACCGGCGAGGCCCGCCCAGTCATGAAGGAGATCAGGCCGAGTGCCGGAAACGCGATCAGGGAGTCCCCGGGCGCGGTCTCGCCGACGACGAAGTCGGCCACGCGCTGTAGTTCGAGCAGGTCGTGGTCGCGGTCGCGCTCGACCTCGACCGGGAGTGCCGGCGAGGCGATGCGCGTCATGCGGCGCAGGTGCGGCCCGCCGTCGAAGGCGAGGCGCGACTCGGCGAGTGGCGCCGCCCGCGAGGCGAGGGCGAGTGCGATCGGGGCGAGCGAGAGTCCGCGGGCGAGCACCCGGGCGCGGCGCGCGGATGCGTCGCGCGGGCTGCGGTCGAAACCCAGCGCCGAGAGCCAGTCGCGCCGCACCGCGACGAGAGCCGCCGCTGCGACGACGAGCGCCGACGGCATGCTGATCACGACGTGCATGAAGTCGATGCGCGGGTAGAGCTGGATGAAGAGTAGCAGGGCCCAGGCGAGCGCGACCGGTGCCGTCGAGGAGCCTCCTGCGCCCGCGGCCGCGCCCGCGGCCGACGGCAGGCGCACCCGCCGAACCTCGGCCCACAACTCGCGAAGGACCGCGCCGCCGAGCAGGAGGGGCAGCACGAAGAACGAGAGGTTCTCGATCTGCATCGCGGTCGAGACGACGAGCCCTTCGGGCGCGACGGCCGAGCGCGCGACGGCGGCGAGAACCCCGAGCAGCGCTCCGACGCCGAGCCCGAGGCAAGCGCGCGAACCGATCCAGCCCGCCCGGATCGCCCGCGGCAAGAAGAGCACGCCGAGCAGTGCGCCGACCGCGAGGATCGACCACGGGCTCGGCTCCGGGTAGGCGAGCCCGTAGATGCGCTCGACGCCTGCGCCGAGCAGCAGCACGTCGCGCGCGAAGCTCGCGAGCCCGAGCCGCGGCAGGAAGTAGGCGAGCCAGGCGACGTTGGCCGCGGCGAAGCCGGCCGCGATCACCAGTCCGTCCGCAACCGCCGCGCCGACGGGGCGCACCGCACCGGCACCGCCGCGCGCACGCCGCCGCGCGCGCAGGACGGCCGCGGCGAGCAGCCAGGCGACGAGCGGGAGACCGAGCCAGGCAAACTTGCCGGTGAACACCTCGAAGCCGAGGACCGCCGCGGCCGCGAGCGCGGCGACCACGAGGACGACGCTCTCGAGGAGTAGCCCCGCCCACCCGGCGAGAGGGGCCGTCGCCAGCAGGTGGCCCAGAACCGCGGCGCCGAGGCCGAGGATGCCGGTGTTCGGCTTGAAGGAGAAGGCGACGCCGCACAGGAGCCCCGTCGCGAGAAGCCATCCGCGCCGCCCGGTCTCCACCGCGCGGAACCCGGCGAGTTCGGCGCCGAGCCACGCGGCGAGCGCATACCATGCGGGATAGGGGATATTGAACGACGCGAACTGCCCAGCGAAGAACGGCATGCACAGCACGTAGGCGAGCGATGCCGCCGCCGACTCAGCGACCGGGGCGAAACGCAGTGCGAGCCGGAAGACCAGCACCGCCGAGAGCGTGTTCACGAATGCGAGCAGCACCCGGACCGGCAGCACCGAGATTCCGAACAGGCGCAGCAGCAGTGCGTTCACGTAGAACATCGCCGGCGTGTAGCCGGTATGGAAGTCGAGGTAGGGGCGCTCGCCGCGCGCGGTGCGCAGGACCTGGTTGAGGACCGTGCCCTCGTCGTCGAGGTTTACGCCGTAACGGACGAAGGCGAAGTAGAGCGCGAGCACCGCCGCCCCGAGTGCGATCGTCGAGCACCAGGCGCGCGGCGGGACGCCCCTGTTCTCGGCGTCGCCCGCTGGCGCTCGCCGGCCGCGGACGCCGTCGACTTCGCCCCGGCCGCCCGTCGCGCTCAAGCGGGCCTCCTCGCCCCGGCCGCTTCGTTCGCGCCGATCGGCCCGAGCAGGTCGGGCGGCTCCGGCAGGGACGCGCGAGTCGCCGCCGCGCGCAGGAGCCCCGCCATCGACGAGGCGGCGCGCTCCCAGGTGAAGCGCGCCGACCAGGCGAGCGCCCCGTCCGCGAGGCGCATGCGAAACTCGCGGTCGCCGAGCAGTCGCAGCAGGCCATCGGCGAGGGCCGCCGGATCGGCCGACGGCACGAGCAGCCCAGTCTCGCCGGGGCGCACCGAATCGCGCAGCCCAGGCACGTCGGTCGCCACGACCGGCGTGCCGCAAGCATTCGCTTCGAGGACGGTGAGACCCCATCCTTCCTTGCGCGACGGTTGCACGACGATGCTCGCACGACGCATGCGATCGACCTTGGTGCGATCGTCGACGAAGCCATCGAAGACGACTCCCCACAGGCGCGCGTCGGCCACCCGACGACGCATCTCGTCGAGGGCGGAACCCGTACCGAGAATCGAGAGGCGCGCCCCCGGCCGCGCCGCGGTCACCGCCGGCCACGCGGCGAGCAGCACGTCGAGTCCCTTGTAATGCTCGATGCGCCCGACGAAGACGACGTGCTCCGCCTCGGCAACGACCCGAGGATCCGGTCGGTAGAGTTCGTGGTCGATACCGTTGGGCACGACGCGGATCCGCTCGCGCGACAGTCCCCGCCGCAGCAGATCTTCGCGTGTGCTCGGCGACACCGCGACGAAGGGCCACCGCCGGTAGAGCAGCGGAAGCGACGCCTCGGTCGCAAGTACGGCCAGCGCCGTCGGAAACGCCACCTGTCGGAATGCGCTTCTGCCGAAGAGGTGGTGCACGAGCCCGAGGCCGGGCACCGGACCGGCCCAGAGCGGCGAGAGGAATACCAGCTTGCACAGGTTCTCGACGAGCAGGTCGTGCTCGCCCCGGCGCAGAAGCGCGCGCGCCCGCCCGGGGACACTCGCGTAGTACTCGACGCGATTGCGGCCGAGGCGCAGGAAGCGCATGCCGCCGCGGGCCTCTTCGGGCGTGCATCCGGCGAAACCCGCACAAAGGACCGTGGTCTCGATGCCGTGGTCGCGCGCCAGCCGCGTGCCCGTCTCCTCGAGGTGGACCTCCACGCCGCCGGCCAGGGGATGCCCGAGATCGCGCTCGTTCAGCATGAGGACGCGCAGTGGTCGCGTCCCCTGCCCCGCGCCGCTCACAGCCTCCCGAGGGCGTGCCGCGCCTTCAACTCCCAGACCATCCAGAGGGCCTCGAGCCCGATGCGCTTGGACATCTTGGAGGTGCCGACCTCGCGATCCATGAAGATGATCGGGATCTCCTGGATGCGGAACCCCTTGCACCAGGCGCGGTAGGTCATCTCGATCTGGAACGAGTAACCATTCGCGCGCACCTGCTCCAAGTCGATCGCGGCGAGCGCCTCGCGCCGCCAGCACTTGAAACCGCCGGTCGTGTCGCGCACCGGAAGGCCGGTGATGCGCCTCACGTACTCGTTGCCGAAGTAACTGAGCAGCAGGCGCCCCATCGGCCAGCGGACGACCGTGATGCCGTCGAGGTAGCGGGAGCCCAGCACGAGATCGTGATCCCTGGTGCCGTCGAAAAGCTCGGGCAGCGAGGCGATCGGGTGGGAGAAGTCGGCGTCCATCTGGACGATGCGCTCGGCACCCAAGTCGAGCGCGCGCCGGAAGCCGGCAAGGTAGGCCGGACCGATGCCCTGCTTGGCCCCGTGGCGCACGACGTGGACCCGGCCGGTCGAGCGGCCGATCGCCTCGGCCAGATCGGCCGTCCCGTCCGGGGACTCGTCGTCGACGATCACGACCTCGAGGGCCGGGTCGAACGCGAGAAGATCCGGGAGCAGGCGCTCGATGTTGCCGCGCTCGTTGTAGGTGGGGATGACGATGACCTTGTCGGGCACGGCGCTCACCGATCACGGCGCCCGACGCGGCCCCGGCCGGAGTCCACCCCCGGTCCCGACACACGCAGACGCCGGCGTTTCGTCTAGGGAAAAACCCGCCGGATCACAATTTCGCCGCGGGCTTCGCCGCAGCGCCGCGGCGCCGGGCCGTCGTTCCGAACCGGCCCCACCGCCACGGCGTCTCGGTCAGGGGGTCGGCCGACCGCCGAGCGCCGCACCGAGCGCCGCGAATTCCCCGCGCCCGATCTGGCCCGTCGCGAGAAGGAGCAGCGGAAAGCCGCACACGAGTCCTGCCGCCCGGAGAAGCGGCGGCCCCGGCAGGAACCGGGCCGCGAGCAGCAGGGCCAGCGCACAGCCAACCGGCCCGGCGGCGGCGCGCAGGCACGGCGCCACCACGGCCCGTGTCCCGGGTAGGACCGCCAGCGCCAGGTGGCTCGCCGCGCTCACGACGAGCGAGGCCGAGGCGGCGCCGACCATCCCGAAGCGCGGCACGAGCACCCCCTGGAGCGCGACCAGGCAGGCCGTCGCGACCGCGTTCAGCCCGAGGAGGACCCGCTGGCGTCCGCTCGCGACCAGCACGCCCCCGTAGAGGGTTCCCAGGGCTGCGAGCAGCGCGCTCCAGGACGCCACGATCAGCGCCGGTGCCGCACTTGCGAACTCCGGGCGAAAGAGTCGGCCGAGAAGGTCGGGGGCGAGCGGCGCGATCGCCAGAATGGCTACGAGAACCGCGATCGCGAGACCGCGCGCGGTCGTGCGCGCGACCGTGACCATCTCGAGCGGCGCCGTGAAGGCGCGGCGCGCGAGCAGCGGAAACACGGTGAGCATCGCTCCGTCGGCGATCAGGTTCAGCGACTCGGTGAGCCGCATCGCCGACGAATAGTAGCCCACCTCGGCCGGACCGCCGGTGCGCATGAGCAGCAGCGCTCCCATCCGCAGCCCGAGCGTGACGACGAGCACGTTCGCGCCGATCGGCCAGGCTTCGCGCAGGAGATCGGCCCACAACGCGGGGTCGATGCGCGGACGCACGAGTTCGCCACGACCGGCCGCGAAGCCCGCCGCCACGAGCCCGAGTGCCTGGGCGGTCGCCACCGCGAGGAAGATGGCGGGGAGGCCGTACCCGTTCGCCGCCGCGAGTACGGTTGCCGCGAGCACCAGCATGCTCGACCCCGCGGCGACCGCAAAGACCGTCGCGATGCGCAAATCCGAACGCAGCAGGGCGCGAAACCCGGGTTGGCCCTGGAGCAGCAGGGCCGCGGCCGCGCAGGCGACGACGAGTCGTCCGTCGACGGCCGTGATGGCGCCGCCCGCGAGCGGCGCGAGCGCCACCGCGAGCAGTCCGGCCAGCCCGGCGAGCGCCGCCCGCAGCACGAGCCCCGCCCCGAGCAGGCGGGCGCGGTCGGCACCGGGTTGCGCGAGGCGGCGCAGCAGCACGGATTCCAGCCCGGGATCAGCGAGCACCTGGAAGGCCGCAAGGTAGGCGACCACGAACGCCCAGAGCCCGAACGACTCGGCCGGGAGCAGGCGTCCGAGCGCGACGATCCCGACCAGCGCGAGAGCGCGCTCGACCACCACGGTTGCGAGTCCGAGTGCGCCGCTGCGGGCGACCGTGGTGGCTGACATCAGTCGAGTCCCAGCGCCGCGCGGGGGATCGGCCGCCCGAGGAGCGCATCGCGCACGCCGCGCAGCTTGAGCCGCACGCCCTCCTGCTCGCCCGTCAGCGCACGGCGCGCATACTGGAAGGGCAGCGACGCGCAGAGAAAGCCCCAGAACTGTGCGCGGCGCAGCGGTGAACCGTGCGCCCGCACGAAGCGCACCATGTTGCGCGCCGTGAGGTACTGCCGGCGGCTCACGTAGACCGGGCCACCGGAGCTCGCCTGGCCGCGGTGCAGCACGACGGCCCGCGGTTCCCACACGACGCGCAAGCCGGCCTCGCGGGCCCGCGTACACCAGTCGACTTCCTCGTGGTAGGCGAAGTAGTCCTCGTCGAAGAGCCCGATCGCGTCGATCGCGCGACGCGCGAGCAGGATGGCGCAGCCCGACACCCAGGGCACGTCGCGCTCCGACGACCACGCGGGTCCGTCCGGCGCATCGGCCCCGACCAGGCGCACGAGGCTCTGCCGCCAACTCATCTCGCCCCAGGCGAGCCAGAGCCGGCTCGGGTCGTCGGCGCGCAGGATCTTGGCACCGACCGCCGCGATCCGCGGATCCCCGCGCGCCGTCGCGACCAGGGCGGCGAGTGCGCCGGGCTGCAGGACGGCGTCGTTGTTCAGGACGAGGACCCACTGCGCCCCGGCGTCGAGCGCCAGCCGCAGGCCGCGGTTGTTGCCGCCCGCGTAGCCCTCGTTGCGCGGGTTCGCGAGGGTCCGCACTCCGGGGTGGCGGCGGTGCACTTCCTCGAGGACCGGCTCCCGGGAGGCGTTGTCCACGACGACGACGTCGAGGTCGAGGTCGCCCGCATCCGCGAGTACGCTCGCCACCGCGTCGAGCGTGTCCGGCCCGCCGTTCCAGTCCAGGACGACAACGCCGATGCGCGGCACTCCTGCGGCATCGCGTTGCGCAACCACGCCTGCGCGATAGTGGCGCATGCGGACCGGGTCAAGCGTCCGCCGCGGGCCCGGGCTCCGGGTACGGTGCCGCAACGCATCTGGTCGCGCGGTGCAGGGACCGTTAAGATGATCGGCGATGCGTCGATTCACGGGGATCGCGACCGCGGGACTCCTGCTCGCCCTGCTCCCATCCGCGAAGGCGGAGGCGCATGCGCGCCTCGTCGCCGCGTCGCCCCGCGAATCCGGCCTGCTTGCCGCCTCGCCCGCAAAACTCGACCTCTGGTTCGACGAGGTGCTCGACGAAGGCTTCCACGAGGTCACGGTCGTGCCGGTGGACGAAGCCCCCGACAAGGCGCGCAATCGCGCCGGTGTGGTCGCGGTAGACCCCGACGACCGGACGCACCTCTCGGCACCGCTCGAGCGGCTTCCCAACGGTGCCTGGGCCGTGCGGTGGCGCGTCCTCTCCCGCGACGGCCACGGCGCGCACGGCCGATTCGAGTTCCGCGTCATCCGCGATCGCGACGGAGCCTACTGACCGGTGGAGCACGCAGCACTCCACGGGATTCAGATCGTGGGCCTGCTGCTGGCACTCGCAGCGCCGCTCCTCCTGCTCGGGCTGCTGCGGCCGGCCTGGGCCGGCGCCCCCGCGAGTCGCGACTTCGCCGAGCGCATGGCCCGTTCCGTCGCGACCTGGGCCTGGCGCGGCGCGGCCGCAGCCGCGCTGGCGAGCGCGGTCGGGCTCGTCGTCTCGGTCGCGGAGATCGAGGGCAACAGCGCCGTGGCGGGCGCGGATCCCGCGCTCGTTGCGCGGTTCGCCGCCGGGACCACCGTCGGTCGCCTCGCGGTCGCACGCGGCGTGCTGCTGCTCGCCGCGGCGCTCGTCGCGCGGGGAATCGCCCGCTCAGACGACCCGCTCGACAGAACGGGCGCATGGCTGACCCTCGCCGCGTGCGCTGCGAGCGCGGTCGTGGCCACGGCGCTGGTGAGCCACGCTGCAGCGTCCCCGAGCGGGCGCGACCGGGCGGTCCTCGGGCAGGTACTCCACCTCGTAGCCGCCGCGCTCTGGATGGCCACCGTGCTCCACCTCGTCCTCGCTCGCGCCGTCGTGGCGACGGCCGAGCGGGACGCCGCGTCGATCGCGCTCGTCGCCGGCCTGGTGCGGCGCTTCTCGCCGCTCGCGCTCGCCTCGGCCGCGACGCTCGCGCTCTCGGGAACGCGCGCCGCCTGGCTCGCCCTCGGCTCGACCGCGGCCGTGTCAGACTCGGCCTACGGACTCACGCTCCTCGTGAAACTCGCGCTGCTCGCGCTGGTCCTCGTCGCGGCCGGCGTAAACGCGTGGGCGGTGCGACCGGACCTCGAGCGAGCCGCGAGCGATCCCGGCCTGCGCGCCGGCGTCTTACAGCGCTTCGGGCGCATGCTCGAACTCGAAGCGACGGCCGGGCTTTTCGTGATCCTGGTCGCGGGGATCCTCGGATCGGTGTCGCCGCCCGGGGGCAACGGTGCAGGGCGCCTCCTCCCGGCGCAGGTCCGGGCGGTGACGCACCCTCGCCTGCCGCAGACGGACGTCGTCGACCCGGCGACCTGGGTCGGGCGCGATACGCGCAGTGACGACGACCTGCGCTATTCCGAGTTCATGCACAACGGCGCGGGGCTCGTCGTGATCCTCCTCGGCTGCGCCTGGTGGCTCCAGGCGCGCGGCGGCCGGATCGCCGGCAGCGTGGGGTCGCTCTGGCCGCTCACGCTCGTGCCGTTCGCCGGTTTCATCGCGATTGCGAGCGACCCCGAGGTCTGGCCGATGGGAACGGTGCCGCCGCTCATGGCGTTGCGCGACCCGGTCGTGCTGGAGCACCGGATCGGCGCTCTCATGGTGCTCCTGCTGGCCTGGCTCGGGCTGCGCGAGGAGCGCCGGGGCGGCGCCGATCGCCCGCTCGGCCGCGCGCTGCCCCTGCTCATGATCGTCGGCAGCCTGCTCCTGCTCGGCCACGCCCACTCGAGTCCCGGAACCTCGGAGTCGCTGGGCACGCTCATCAACGTGCAACACGCGGTCTTGGGCGGACTCGGACTGGCAGCCGGCGTCGTGCGCTGGCTCGAATTGCGCGGGCTCGTTCCGCCGCGCGTCGCGCGGTTGACCTGGCCCTCGCTCGTGATCGCTCTCGGGGTGGCGATGGCCTTCTTCTACCGCGAGCTCGCCTGAGCGACGGCACTCCCGCGCCGGCCGAGAATGATGCAGCCACCGGTCTTCGCCACCGTCTCGTAGTGATCGGCGAGAAAGGCGGCGATGCGGTCGAAGTAGGCGTCGGCCCCGGCGAAGGCCGGCTGGGGGTCCGCGTGCAGCACGGCGAGCGCCGGCGGACGGCGCTCGAGTTCCGCGACGATCAGCGTCTGGTCGTCCCGCGAGGGGCGACCGGGGACGAAGTAGAGGTACGTCCAGGGCATCGGCCGATCGGCGAGGAAGCCGAGGCCCGGAATGTCGGGAAAAGCGAAGATCGGCTCGCCCGGAGCGCTGCGCGCGCGCACCTCGCGCACCGCCTTCTCCAGCCATGCGAAATCGCCCGCCCGCGCCGCGGCGACCTGGAGCGGCGCCCGCGGGCCAAGCTCGAGGGCGACCATCGGCTCGCGCAGGCGCGCGAGCTGCGTCGGCAGGGCGCGGCCTAGGGCCAGAGTGGCCGCGAGGGCGACCGCCGCAGCAGCGAGCGCGCGCGGCCGCCTCGCCGCGGCAAGCGGCCCTTCGCCGAGCCGGCTGCCCACGACCGCGGCAGCGAGCAGCACCGGGGGCGCGGACATCGCGACATGGATCAGGTCGACCCGCGGAAATTCCTGGAGCTGGTAGAGACTCGCAAACGCGAGCAGCGCCTGTTCGCGAACCCCGCGCAGCCCGCCCGTGGGGAGCAGGAGACCGAGTCCGAGGAGTACCGGGCCGATCCAGAGCCAGGCGTTCTCCGCGGCGAGGCGAGGCACCTCCTGTGCGTTCACGACCCAGGCCGCGCCGGCGACGAGGCCCGCCAGCAGGAGCATCGGCGCCCAGCGCGCGCGCGCGCCACCGGCGGTCGAGAGCCAGGCGGCCAGCGCACCGCCGGCGACGAGTGCCAGCGTCGCCGGCGACGGCGGAGCGATCGCCACCGCGTAGGCGCGCAATACGCTTCCGTCGAGATGGAGCACCCGGTCGATCGCCTCGAAAAGCCCGAGGCTCGCGACCATGCGCGGCGCCCAAGGAAGCACCGGGAGTGCAAAGCCGAAGGCGATCGCGGCAAGATCGACGAACAGCGGCGAGGTCGCCGCGGCCAGCGTCCGGACACCCCTCGGAGCGTCGCCGGGGTGCGCCGGCACGGCCGGAGGCCGCAGTACCGCGAGTCCGACCGGCAGCGCGAACGCGCAAGCCGTCGCGACGTCGAGGCCGCCGCGCAGCAGCAACCAGGTGCAGCCCGCGGCGGCGAGGCGGATCAGGAACGAGAGCGCTGCGGCGACGCCTCCCCGGCCGCGCCAACCGGCCGTGACGGCGAGAGCGATGCCCGCGAGGGCGAGCAGTCCCGCGTTCGGCTTGATCGAGAAGGCACAGCCCGCGGCAAGCCCGGCGAGGACGGCGACGGGTACGCCCGTCGCCGTCGCGTCGCGCGCGACACGGCCCGCACCCGCGCGGAGCAGCGCCAGGTGCGCAGCGCACGCCTGGGCGACGAGGGCCGCGGGCATGGCGAGCCAGCCCGGGTAGGGAATGTCGAAGGGCGCCCCGAAGCGCAGCGAGAACGGGAGCAGAAAACCGACCTGCAGGAGAGCC
>Ga0114966_10005461_pt1 | contig 10754 bp, 19 predicted proteins | sample M_130207_XF_Meta_FD_87029 | JGI IMG/M metagenome (GOLD analysis project Ga0114966, IMG submission 87029) | Freshwater microbial communities from Lake Montjoie, Canada to study carbon cycling - M_130207_XF_MetaG | ecosystem: Environmental > Aquatic > Freshwater > Lake | place: Lake Montjoie...
AGCGAGGCCGAAATCTTCAAGCGTCAAGCTGAAGATTTGCAGACCAAATTCGACGCGCTGGCGCCGGGTTCCGGCGGCGGGGGAGAGATCAAGGAACGCCTTCTATCTACCGTCAACGAACTCACATGCCAGCAGAACGAAAACAGCCAGTTGCTCGAGCGCCTGCTCGCCCTCACCGAGGGGGTGCAAGCCTTCATGAAAAGCGCGCAGGGGGCCAACCCCGAGATGCGCGCCAACTTGGAAAAAGAACTGCGCCTCGCCAACGGCATGCTGACAGCCGGCGTGGAGGGAACGGAACCGTCCGGCGGAGCCACCCTCACCGACGCATCGGTGGTGGAGATCAAGCCTGAGTTCGCTCTCGTCGTGGCCAACATCGGCCGCACAGCAGGGGTGAAAGTCGGGATGCCGTTCCAAGTGTGGCGCGACAACCGTCAAGTCGGCGAAGTGCGCGTCATCGATGTCCGCGACCGCATCAGCGGCGCCGTAGTCCAGAATCTCGTGTCCGAAGAGGATTCGATAAAAACGGGAGACCGCCTTCGGGTGGACGCCCGACGATAGGAAAAAAACCAAACAACCGAAAATTTCAACAAAATGGAAACCAGATCGATTTACAGATTTGCCCGGATCTCGCCGTTTAAAGCGCGCGAAGTCACGCGGGAGATTCAGGGACTGCCCGTGAGGCAGGCCCTCGATCTGCTTGCCTTCACGCCCAAGAAAGCGGCGGGACTCGTGGCCAAGACACTGAAGAGCGCCGTGGCCAACGCGGAGAACAACCACCAGGCGCGCGCCGAGGCGCTGGTCATCCGCGAAGCCGTGGTCGGCGAAGGACCCACACTCCAGCGCTTCCAACCCAAGGCCCGCGGTAGCGCCGGCCCGATTCGCAAGCGCACGAGCCACATCCGAATCATTCTCACGGACGAGATCCGGATCGAGACCCGCGAAACCCGCAGGGCGGCCAAGAAAGCTTCCGCCAAAAAACCTACGGCCAAGAAAAAGGCCACGGTGAAAAAAGAAGAGAGCGCCGCGCCGGCCGAAACCGCCGCCCCGGCCGCAGAGGAAACCAAATAACATCATGGGACAAAAAGTTCATCCGATCGGCTTCCGCCTCCCCATCTCCCGCGACTGGGGATCGAAGTGGTATGCACCGCGCAAAGACTTCGCCAACCACCTGCATTCGGACATCAAGATCCGCGAGCATCTCAAAAACAAGCTGCGCCAGGCGGCCGTGTCCAAGATCGTTATCGAACGCGCTTGGAACAGCTTGCGCGTCACCATCTACACGGCCCGCCCCGGGCTCGTCATCGGGCGCAAGGGATCGGAGATCGAGAACATGACACGCGATGTCGCGGCCCTGTCTGGCGACAAGCAGGTCAAGATCGACATCCAGGAGATCCGCTCGCCGGAGATCGAAGCGCAGCTCGTGGCCGAGAGCGTGGCCGGCCAGCTCGAGCGGCGTATTTCTTTCCGCCGCGCCATGAAGAAAGCGGTGCAGATCGCCATGGAGCAGGGTGCGCTGGGTATCAAGATCCGCTGCTCCGGACGCCTCGGCGGATCGGAGATCGCGCGCACCGAGTGGTACCGCGAAGGCAAGGTGCCCCTCCACACCATGCGCACGCCCATTGACTACGGATTCGCCGAGGCCAAGACCGTGGCTGGCGCCGTCGGCGTGAAGTGCTGGATCTGTAAGAGCGAAGAGGTCGTCGAGCCGAAGGTGTCGGTGCGCGAAGACAAACCGGCCCCCGTTCCGCAACCCTCTGCCATTTCGGAATAATTTTTTAGGAGACTTTCGCCATGCCAATGCTGCCCAAACGTGTGAAGTTCCGGAAATCCCAGCGGGGGAGCCGCAAGGGAACCGCTTCGCGCAACATCAACATCGACTTCGGTGAGTTCGGGCTGCAGACGCTCGATCGCGCCTGGATCACCAACGTGCAGATCGAGGCTGCCCGTGTCGCCCTCACCCGCAATATGAAGCGCAAGGGCAAGTTGTGGATCCGCATTTTTCCCGACAAATCCGTTACCGCCCGCCCGCCGGAGACCCGAATGGGTAAAGGAAAAGGCGCGCCGGAATACTGGGTGGCCGTTGTGCGCCCGGGGAACATCCTTTTCGAACTGGACGGCGTGCCCGAGAGCGTGGCCCGCGAGTCCCTGCGCCTGGCCGCCAACAAGCTGCCCGTCCGCACCAAGTTCATCAGCCGCCACCACGCCTCCTGACGCCATGAACACCAAGGAAATCGCCGAACTCAGCACGGATGAACTCCGCGGACGCAAGCGCGAGCTGCGCCACGAGATCTTCAACCTGCGCCTGCAGCAGCAGAGCGGCCAGCTGGAAAAACCTTCCCTCATCCGTGCTCTGCGCCGCGAAGCCGCCCGCGTTGAGACGTTCCTCACCAAGAAAACCAAGACAGCCAAACCATGAGCGACACCGCCACCACCACCGCACCCGCACGGGATCGCGGCATCCGCAAAACCGTCGTCGGCGAGGTCGTCTCGGACAAGATGGACAAAACTGTCGTCGTCCGCACGGTCAGCCGCGTGCCACACCCGCGCTTCGGCAAAATCGTCAAGCAGATCGCCAAGTTCCATGCCCACGACGAGAAGAACGAGGCCAAGCTCGGCGACAAGGTCCGCATCATGGAAACTCGCCCGCTGAGCAAACAGAAGCGCTGGCGTCTCATCGAAGTCCTCAAACACTAAACGCCATGATCCAGCTTCGCTCACGTCTCGATGTCGCCGATAATACCGGCGCCCGCATGGCCACCATGATCGGTGTCATCGGTAAAAAATCACCCTTCGCCGTCGTCGGCGATGTCATCACCGCCAACGTCAAGGAGGCTTCGGCCGGCGGCACGGTCAAGAAGGGCGATGTCGTCCGCGCGGTCGTCGTGCGCACGCGTCAGCCGCTCCGCCGTCCCGACGGCTCCGCCTTGCGCTTCGACAGCAATGCCATCGTCATCATCGACAAGGATCTCAACCCTCGCGGCACCCGCATCTTTGGACCGGTGGCCCGCGAACTGCGCGAAAAGAATTTCATGAAGATTGTCTCGCTCGCCCCGGAGGTCCTATGAGCCGCCTGAAAAACCACGTCAGCAAGGGCGATATCGTCCGCGTCGTCGCCGGCAACCACCGCGGGGCCGAGGGCAAAGTCCTCAGCGTCCTGCGCACCAAAAACCAGGTGCTCATCGAGGGCGTTCGCCTCATCAAGAAGCACACGCGCAAGTCGCAGGAACACCCGAACGGCGCCATCATCGAGCGCGAGGGCCCCATCCACATTTCCAACGTCAAGCGGATCGAAGCCGCCAAAAAGGAGACCGCCAAGACCAAGGCGAAGTAACCCATGGAAGTCGAACTCTACAAAGAATACACCGCCCGCGTTGTGCCGGCACTCAAGACCAAGCACGGCTACGCCAACCCGCACCAGGTTCCGCGTGTGAACAAAGTCGTGATCAACACCTCGATCGGATCCTCGCCGGACACGAAGGAGGCGCTGGAGATCGCGGTGCGTGAGCTGCAGACGATCACAGGCCAGACGCCGGTGCGCACGCTCTCGAAGAAGAGCATCTCCAACTTCAAGCTCCGCAAGGACCAGCCGATCGGCGCGAAGGTCACCCTGCGCGGCCGCAACATGTATGAGTTTCTCGAGCGCCTGATCAAGACCGCGCTCCCGAAGATCCGCGACTTTCGCGGCATCTCCCCGAAGGCCTTCGACGGCCAAGGGAACTACACCCTCGGCGTGGCCGACCAGAGCATTTTCCCGGAAATCGAGCTGGATAAAATCAAGCGCAACATCGGATTCGACGTGACCATCGTCACCACGGCCCGCACCGACGAGGAGGCCAAGTCGCTCCTCGGCGAGCTGGGCATGCCGTTTACCGACCGGGCCAAACCCGCCGCCAAACAAGCCTAATGAACACCGATCCCATTTCCGACCTCCTGACCCGGTTGCGCAACGCCACCCGTGCCCGCAAGACAGAGTTGCTTGTGCCCTACTCGCGCATGAAAGCCGACATGGTCGCCATCCTCAAAAAAGAGGGCTACATCACCGACTTCGAGGTCAAATCCGAGGGGCGCCCACAGCTGCGCATCGTCAACAAGTTTGCCGACAAGACGCCGGCCATCACGGGATTGAAGCGGGTCAGCCGCCCCGGCTTGCGCCGCTACGTGGGGGCGACCGAGATCCCCCGTGTGCTCGGCGGCATGGGTATCTCCATTTTGTCCACCCCCCGCGGGGTGCTGAGCGGGCGCGAAGCGCGCCGCCAGAAAGTAGGCGGCGAACTGCTAGCCTTTGTTTGGTAAGGAGGAACTCGCTATGTCACGCATCGGCAACAAACCCGTCCCGCTCCCGCCCAAGGTGAAAGTAAACCTTTCGCCTAACCGCTCCGTCCAAGTCGAAGGCCCCAAGGGCAAACTCTCTTGGCAGCTGCCCGAAGGCATCGAGGGCAAGGTCGATGGAGAGACCTTCAAACTCGAGCGCAAGTCGGAGACCCGTCAGCTCCGCGCACTGCACGGCTTGGCCCGCGCGCTGGTCAACAACATGGTTACCGGCGTCAGCGCCGGCTTCACCCGCCAGCTCGAGATCCAGGGCGTCGGCTTCAAGGCCGCCGTGCAGGGACAGAAGCTCAACCTCTCCCTCGGCTTTTCGCACGCTGTTGTTTTCGATATTCCACAGGAGATCAAGATCACGGTCACCGACAACACCAAGCTCCTCGTCGAGGGCATTGATCGCCAACTCGTCGGCCAAGTCGCGGCCAATATCCGCGCCTACTACCCGCCGGAGCCCTACAAGGGCAAAGGCGTGCGCTACTCCGACGAGAAGGTCCGCCGCAAAGAAGGCAAAACCGTCCAGTAAACGCCATGACACGTCACGCCAGCATCCAAATGCGCCACAAGCGCATCCGCAAAAAAGTCTCCGGCACGCCCGAGCGCCCGCGTCTCGCGGTGAACTTCTCCGGCCGCCACATCCGCGCGCAGGTCATCGACGACACCAAAGGTGTCACCCTCGCCGCGGCCAGCACGCAGGAGAAAACCTCCAAGCCCGGCGCCAACGTGGCCAACGCGCAGACCGTTGGCAAACTCATCGCCGAACGCTCCAAGTCGAAGTCCGTCTCCAAGGTCGTCTTCGACCGCGGTGGTTTCCAATATCAGGGCAAAGTCAAAGCCCTCGCCGATGCCGCGCGTGAAGCCGGCCTCGAATTCTAAGAAAGAACGCTCATGCCTCCTAACGCACGCAACACCGGACGCCGCGACAATCGCCGCAACGACAAACCGAAGGAAGCTTCCGACACGGTCGAGAAGGTCGTCTTCATCAACCGCTGCGCCAAAGTCGTCAAAGGCGGCCGCCGCTTCAGCTTCAGCGCCCTCATCGTGACGGGCGACCACAAGGGCCGCGTCGGCTGCGGCTTCGGCAAGGCCAAGGAAGTCAGCGAGGCCATCCGCAAGGCATCGGACTCCGCCCGCAAAGGCATGAAGATCTTCTCGCTCGCCGAGAACACGATCCCTCACGAGGTGACCGGCGAGTTCGGCGGCGGACGAGTCCTGCTCCGTCCGGCGTCCCCCGGCACCGGCATCATCGCTGGCGGCGGCGTCCGCGCGGTCTGCGAGGCCGTCGGCATCCGCGACGTGCTGGCGAAATCGCTCGGCTCGAACAACCACGCCAATGTGGTCAAGGCCACCTTGGAAGCCCTTTCCAAACTCCGTCCGCGCGAGGAAATTTTCCGCCTCCGCGGCATCAAGATGAAACCCACCAAAACGGAGGCTGCCGTGGAGGTGGCCGCCACCGCCTGATGACCATGCGCCTGCACAATCTCTCACCACGTCCCGGCTCGAAAAAGCGCCGCAAACGCCTCGGCTGTGGCGAAAGCTCCGGCCACGGCAAGACCAGCGGCAAGGGCCACAAGGGCCAGAAAGCCCGCTCTGGCGGCAGCATCCGCCTCGGTTTCGAGGGCGGCCAGATGCCGCTTATCCGCCGCCTGCCCAAGCGCGGCTTCAACAACGCGGCCTTCAAGACCCGCTATGGCATTGTCAACCTCGACGATCTCAATGATTTCGCCGATGGCGCGACCATCGACGAAGCGGTCCTGCGCAAGGAGGGCCTCGTCCGCGGCAACATCGACGGGGTGAAAATCCTCGCCCGCGGGGAACTCAAGAAAAAAGTCAACATTACTGGGGCCAAGTTCAGCGAAGCCGCCAAGCGCAAGATTGAGGCTGCCGGCGGCACGATCTCCTGACCGGATGATTGCGGTAGACAAGGTGGAACAAACGGCGCCGGCCACGGCGTCCCTACATCCTGCCGGTGTTGGCTCATCGCTTTGGTTAGCGTCGCTCCCTTTGTCGTCGAGTCACAACTGATCAACCGCAAATGATCTCCGCCTTCACCAACATCTTCAAAATCCCGGAACTGCGCCATCGCGTGCTCTTCACGCTGGCGATGATCGTCATCGTTCGCGCGGGTTCGGTCATCTCCACGCCCGGTGTCAACTCCGAGGTGCTGCGCCAGTGGTTCATGAACGTGGCCGACGCGCAGGCCGGTGGTGGCGTGGCCGCCCTCTTCAACCTCTTCAGCGGCGGCGCGCTCGGGCACGCGGCCATCTTCGCGCTCGGCATCATGCCCTACATCAGCGCGTCCATCATGCTGCAGCTCATGACCGCGGTGATCCCGCAACTCGGGCGCTTGGCACGCGAGGACGGCGGGCGTCAGAAAATTTCGCAATACACGCGCTACCTCACCATCGTACTCTGCGTTTTCCAAGGCTACCTGCTCGCGCTCTCGTTTGAGAGCCCCGAGTCCAATCCGTTCCTCCCGGGCATCATGGACACCATCCACCGCCTCGGTGTTCCCTTGGTCTCCGATCCGGGTCTGGCCTTCCGCTTGCTCACGGTGATCACGCTCACGTCCGGCACGATGTTCCTTGTCTGGCTCGGCGACCAGATCACCGAGCGCGGCATCGGCAACGGAATTTCTATCATCATCACCGTCGGCATCCTTGCCCAGTTGCCGGGCGGCTTGATCCAGGCTTGGCGCACCTTCGTTCCCTCTGGCGGCGAAGCTGCGGCCGTCAGCCCCGTCGTCCTTGTTCTTCTCATCGCCTTCCTCTTCATTGTCATCGCGGCCGTCATAGCAGTGACGCAGGCTACGCGTCGCATCAGCGTGCAATACGCCAAACGCGTCGTTGGGCGCAAAGTCTACGGTGGCCAGACGCAATACATGCCACTGAAGGTCAACTATGCGGGCGTCATGCCGATCATCTTCGCGCAGGCCATCCTACTTTTCCCGTCCACTATCCTGAGCATGGCCTTCCCCTCGCAGCGCTGGGCGAGCGAACTCTCGACGCTGCTCGCCACCGGTTGGCCGCACTACGTGCTCTTCGGCGGCATGATCTTTTTCTTCAGCTACTTCTGGGTCGCTACGCAGTTCCAGCCGGCGCAGATTGCCGATGACCTCAAGAAATACGGCGGCTTTATTCCCGGCGTGCGCCCGGGCAAGCCCACGGCGGACTTCCTTGACTACACGATGACGCGCCTGACCTTCGCCGGCGCCATCTTCCTCACGGCCATTGCCGTGCTGCCCCAGATCCTCGCGCGGGGCATGAATGTTCCCTACATGGCGGCGCAGTTCTTCGGCGGCACCGGTGTGCTCATCATCGTGGGTGTGACCCTCGACACCATGCGCCAGGTGGAGACCTACCTGTTGCAGCGCCACTACGACGGCTTCCTGCGCCGTGGCAAGCTGCGCGGACGCTTCGAGCGCACGGCGGGAGGCGCCGGCAGCGCCATCTCATCCAGCGCCATGGTCTGGATCTATGCTGGCCTCGCGGTCATCGTCATTGCCGGCACCGCGGCCTATCTGGCCAGCGGCAAGTAAGCAAGTTCCACCGTGTTCCGCTTGCCCTGCAGCTTCTCTTTTCTGTCGTCGATGATCCCGATCAAGAACGAGCGCGAGATCGACATGATGCGGTCGGCCTGCCGCGTGGCGGCCGAGGTGCTCGACAAACTGGAGGCTCTCGTCACACCGGGCATGACCACGCGCGACATCGATGACGCCTGTGCGCAGTTCATCGCCGAGGCCGGAGCAAAAAGCGCTTTTCTCGGATACCGCAAATTTCCCGGACAGCTCTGCGTCTCGGTCAACGAAGAGGTCGTGCATGGCATCGGCGGCGACCGCCGGCTCGCGTACGGCGACATCGTCAAGCTCGACGTTGGAGTCAACAAGGACGGCTGGATCGGCGACAACGCGACCACATTGCGGGTCGGCGTGGTTTCGCCCGCCGTCGACCGCCTCGTCGAGGACACAGCGCACATTCTGCGGGACGTCATACCCTCTGTGACCCACGGTCGCCGGGTGGGGGACATCTCCTCCTTCGTGGAGCAGGCAGCTCTGGCCCGCGGGTATTCCGTGGTCCGTGAGTTTGTCGGTCACGGGGTGGGGCGCAAGTTGCACGAAGACCCCCAAATCCCCAACTTTGGCAAGGCTGGACGGGGTCCCAAGCTGAAGGCAGGCATGACCTTGGCCATCGAACCTATGATCAATCTGGGGGCCAGCGGGGTGCGGGTTCTGGACGACAAATGGACCGTGGTGACGGCCGACGGACTACCCTCGGCACATTTTGAACACACTGTGCTGGTTACAAAAGATGAACCAGAAGTTTTGACATGGCGAAAAAAGACGCTATTGAAGTAGAAGGCAAGGTTGTCGAGCTGCTGCCGAATACGATGTTCCGCGTGGATTTACCCAACGGGCACCGAATTCTGGCCCACATCTCGGGCAAGATGCGCCTGCACTTCATTCGCATTTTGCCGGGTGATTCTGTCATGCTGGAGTTGTCCCCATACGACTTGAGCAAAGGACGCATAACCTACCGAAAGAAATAGAAGGAAAACAAACCGATGAAAGTAAGAGCTTCAGTCAAACGCCTCTGCGAGAGCTGCCGGGTCATCCGGCGGAACAACGTCGTGCGCGTTGTATGCAAAAATCCCCGACACAAACAAAGACAAGGATAACACAACATGCCACGCTTACTCGGGGTGGAAATCCCGCCCAACAAACGCATCGAAGCCTCGCTGCCCTACATCTACGGCATCGGACCGACGGTCGCCAAGCGCGTCCTCGCCGAGGCCTCCATCGATCCCGACACCCGCGCGAAGGACCTCTCGCCGGAGCAGATCTCGCAGATCGTGCACATCATCACCAACAACGGCATCCTCATTGAGGGTGACCTGCGCCGCGAATTGCAGGGCAACCTCAAGCGCCTGCAGGCCGTCAATTGCTACCGTGGCATCCGCCACCGCCGCGGGCTGCCCGTGCGCGGCCAGCGCACCTCGACCAACGCCCGCACCCGCAAGGGCCCGCGCAAGACGGTCGGTGTGCAGAAAAATCCCGACGCCAAAGCCGGCAAAACATAATCCCTACAAAGTATGAGCGACGAAAAGAACGAAACCATGGGCGAATCGCAGGACGCGCGGCGCCACGATGAAAACGCGGAGCACCACCCCGCCACCGAGGCCCCGGCCGAGGTGAAGGCCGAGGTGAAGGCGGAGGTTGCCGCGGAAGTAGCAGCCGCCGAAGGTGCCGCCAAGCCGGCCGCGGAGAAAAAAGCCGTCAAGCCGAAGGCCGCCAAGGGCAAGACCGCCAAGAAGAAGGAAGCCGAAGGTAAAGCCGCCGAGGCCGCCTCGCCCCAGGCTGTGGACGACATGCTCTCGCTCGACGCGCCCATCACTCCGGCCAAGGTGGTCAAGGCCAAGGGCAGCAAGAATATCTTGCAGGGCATCGCCCACGTGCTCGCCACCTTCAACAACACCATCGTCAGCATCACCGATCCCCGCGGTGCCGTCCTCGGCGCCTCCAGCGCCGGCAAGGTCGGCTTCAAGGGCTCGCGCAAGAGCACGGCCTACGCCGCACAACTCGTCGCGCAGGATGCCGCCCGCCAAGCCATGGGCCACGGGCTCAAGGAAGTGGAGGTCCGCGTCAAAGGCCCCGGCGCCGGACGCGAGTCAGCCATCCGCGCCCTCCAGGCCATCGGCCTCGAGATCACCGTCATCAAGGACGTCACCCCTGTGCCGCACAACGGCTGCCGTCCTCCGAAAGCCCGCCGCGTTTGATGCTCCGGCTCAACACTGAACAACCTTAAACTGTAAACTTTTTCTATGGCACGTTACACCGGACCCAAGACGAAAATCAGCCGCCGTTTCGGCGTCTTCCTCATCGGCTCGCCCAAGCACTTCGAGCGCCGCAGCTACCCACCGGGCATGCACGGACAAAAGGGCATGCGCCGCAAGACCTCGGAATACGGGCTCGCCCTCGCCGAGAAGCAGAAGCTCAAGGCCCAATACGGTGTCCTTGAACGCCAGTTCCGCCGCTACTTCGAGACCGCGCTCTCCCGCCGCGGCGTGACCGGCGTGACCCTGTTGCAGCTCCTCGAGACGCGCTTGGACAATGTCGTCTACCGCCTCGGCTTTGCCCGCACACGCACCGCCGCGCGTCAGATGGTTGCCCACGGGCATGTGCAGATCAATGGACGCAAGAACGACATCTCCTCGGCCAATGTGAAGCCCGGCCAGGTGGTAAGCATCAAGGACTCGGCCAAGCCGCGGGCCCTGGCTGCGCGCCAGATGGAGGCCACGCAGATCCGCACCGTGCCCGAGTGGCTGGTGGTGGACCGCGACAACTTCAGCGGCACGGTCAGCCGCATCCCGACCCGCGAAGAAATCGCGCCGGTCGTCAACGAGCAGCTCATCGTCGAGCTCTACTCGCGGTAGGAAAA
>Ga0114966_10005463_pt1 | contig 10748 bp, 9 predicted proteins | sample M_130207_XF_Meta_FD_87029 | JGI IMG/M metagenome (GOLD analysis project Ga0114966, IMG submission 87029) | Freshwater microbial communities from Lake Montjoie, Canada to study carbon cycling - M_130207_XF_MetaG | ecosystem: Environmental > Aquatic > Freshwater > Lake | place: Lake Montjoie...
ATGGGAATTGCCAAGCCGCGTGATACAGACCTCAACCTTGTGCAAGAGGCGCTCACCAATTACGGTGCTGGCGGTGGCGTCAAGGGAAAGGTCGGTGGCGCCAAGGTTGACATGCTGGTGATTGATGACTTCGGAAATCCCGAGCAGACATCGGCAGGCCAAGAGGTCGTGGCGAGTGACACCATTCGCGGAACATTCAACCTGACTCGCGAATTTGATTTCTCTGATACTTCAAAGCTTCAGCTGCGCACTTCTTATGTAACCGATGAGAGTTTCCTGCAAATTTGGCGGCAACAGCAATTTGCCACTGATTTCCAGCGCGAAACAAGCACCTACTACGTAGACCGTGGCGAGCGATCAGAATTTTCGGCGCTCGCTTCTATCCCGACGAACGACGTCATCACCAACAGTTCGCAGTTGGCATCACGACCATATCAAGTGCGAAAGTTCCCAGAGGTTGCCTACAAGCGTTGGGGCGACACACTGTTTGGCGACTCCATCGTCTGGCAGCAGGAATACAACATGAACCTGATGGCCTTGGAGTTCGGCCGCGGTTCGCAGGGCAGTACCGGTGTCAAGAACAACACTTTCAACCTGAACGGTCAGACATACGCGCCTGGCAAGACGTTTACCAATTCGACCACGCTGACTGATCTCTATGAGTCAAGCGGATACAACGGTGATTCGGTTGCGCGCATCTTCACGCGACAAGAGCTCTCGAGCACATTCGGTGGTAATGGCTGGAAATTCACGCCATTCACTTCGGCCAATGTCTTTGGATATGTCAGCGGCGACCGCACCACTTATAACGCCGATGCGGAAGATTTCCGCGCCATCATCGCCACCGGATTCCGTTCCAGCGCGGACTTCACTTCTAACTTCGACAAGTTTGAAATTGCGACGCTCGACCTGCACCGCATGCGCCACGTACTGACTCCGTATGTCAATACCTGGGCTGGCTACAACTCCGCTGACAACCTCGCCTACGCGGTGTACGACCAAGAGATGGAAGGCGCTACTGGCGGCGCGGCGGTTCAGGCTGGATTGAAGCAACGTTTGCAAACCATGCGCGGCGGACCTGGAAACTGGCAGTCCGTCGACTGGTTGATGCTTGATGTTGGAATCATGTGGAACGAAAGTGGCGATGACCTCGCGCGCAACTACACCGATGGCGCCAAGTACAAGCAAAGTCTGTTCCCACAGTATTTCGCTTGGCGCCCAGAACTCAGCCAGTGGGGCCGCAATGCGTACGGAAGTTTCCAATTTGCAGCGAGCAGTTCGTTGACTCTTCGCGGCAGCCTCACATACCTCCTCGCCGATGACCTGCCATCCGATGGCACCGGCGCCTTCGGTATCGCGAGTGCTGGTCGCGGCTCCATCGGCGCCACCATGCAGCACTCGCCGGATGTTTCGACATTCATTGAATATCGCGGCATCAACAACTTTGCGCCGGAAAGCGTGTACCTCTCTGATTCGCTCCTGTCAGGCGGCGTGAACTACCAGATCAGCAAGGCATACACCGTCTCGTTCGTGCCCACCTACGACCTGCAAGAGAACGATTTTCGCCTGTTTACTGCGAACCTCAGCCGGGAAATGCCCGACTTCACGCTTCTTGCCACCTTTGGCTACGACGCAATTCAAGGTCAGTACTTTGGTGGCATCAATATCGCCATCGGCGGCAAGCCGAGCTCAGCGCCATTTACCACGCAGGCAATCAATCGCTAATTGCGCGTGATTGGCATAGCTGCGAGACGCACCATTCCTGTGCGCGCGTCAATCAAATAATTCTTCAGAACGCGCCGGCGGCTCGATGCCCACGTGCTGGAATGCCGCTGGCGTGAGTCGCCTGCCCTGCCGAGTGCGTGCCAAGAATCCCACCTGCAACAGATAGGGCTCGACCACATCTTCAAGTGTCAGTGCATCTTCGCCAATGGTGGCGGCGATCGCCTCAAGTCCTGCCGGTCCGCCGCCGTAAGTCGTTGCCAGCGTTCGCAAATAGCGACGGTCCAGTTCGTCAAGGCCGAGCACATCAACGCCCTCGAGCGCCAGCGCGTCGTCCACTACACGCGTGTCGAGTCGCCCCGATGCGCGCACTGCGGAGAAATCGCGGACACGGCGCAGAAGCCGGAGCGCAACGCGCGGTGTGCCGCGGCTACGTTCGGCAATCGATTGCAGTGTGCTTGCAGTGATTCCATCCATGCGCAACAACCCAGCGGCGCGCGCAAGAATCGCAACAATGTCCGTGACCGGATAGAAGCCGAGATTGTGCGCAATTCCAAATCGCGATCGCAACGCCTGCGTCAATAGACCCGAGCGCGTGGTAGCGCCAATCAGAGTGAATGGCCGCAGTCCGATCGTCACCACCTTGGAATTCATGCCGCTATCGACAGTGAAATCGATGCGGAAGTCTTCCATCGCTGGATATATGTATTCCTCAACCGCGGTCGGCAGCCGGTGAATCTCATCAATGAAGAGAACGTCATGAGCCTCCATCTTGGTGAGCGTGCCAATCAAGTCGGCGGCCTTGGTAAGAGCTGGGCCACTCGTCACATAGGCGCGCGTGCCCATTTCTGCAGCAATGACGTGCGCCAGAGTGGTCTTTCCAAGTCCTGGTGGACCATGCAACAGCACGTGCTCCATGGGCTCGCCGCGCCCCTTGGCAGCTTCAATAGCAATTCGAATCCGTTCAATCAGATCGCGCTGACCGACGTACTCATCAATACGAACTGGGCGCAGCGCACCGGTCGCCTGTTCGGCGTCCGTGGCTTGTTCTGCTGCAGAAACGATGCGTTCGCGTGCCATGCCAACGAAGCCCGTCAGAACTGAACCTGCGGAGCATTGCGCTGCGCCGGATCATCCACTTCAAAGAATGGCATGTCTTGGAAACCACACATACGGGCAATGAACAGTGCAGGAAACTGCCGGGCGGTGGAGTTGAAAGTCTGCGCCGCTCCGTTGTAACCACCGCGCGCACCAGCGATTCGATTTTCAATCTGCGAAAGTTCGCCTTGCAGTTGCAGGAAATTCTGATTCGCCTTCAAGTCTGGATACGCCTCGGCAACAGCCATCAGGCGACCAAGCGCACCGCCCAAACCTTGTTCTGCCTTGAGGCGCTCATCCATATTCATGCCAGGGCGCACCGCGGCCGCACGCGCCGAGATGACGCTCTCGAAGGTCTGCTTCTCATGCGCGGCGTAGCCCTTGACGGTATTGACAAGGTTTGGTACCAGATCATGGCGACGCTTCAGTTCAACATCAATACCACTGAAGGACCCTTGCGCGGCAATGCGCGAGCGCGTGAGTGAGTTGTAAACACCAATGCCCCACAGCACCAGAATGATTGCCAAGACGGCGATCAGGCCAATGATTCCAAGCGCGACGACTGTGATTCCACCCATCGAAGTCCTCCTTGCGCCAACGAATGCTGGCGACAGCGTAAACGATACCCCAATCAGCGCTTCTGGCCTGTTGCAGAAGTCTCCATCCGCAACACCGCGGCAAACTCCGCGGCAGTCACCGGAGTCACGCTCAGCCGATTTCCCTTCTGCAGGGCTGCCATGGACTTCAGGGCTGCTGCGGCGCGCAACTCGTCAAGGCTCACTACGCGGCTGAAACACTGTACGAATTTCAGGTCGCGCATCACCCAGCGCGGCGCGGCGCGCGTTGACTTCGGGTCGTGGTATTCGCTCTTGACATCAAACTGGGTTGGATCGGCACGCGGCTCGCCCACCACCTCTGCAATGCCTGCAATGCCGGTTGGGTCCGCATTGGAGTGGTAGATCAACACGCGATCACCCGCAGACATGGAATCGCGCATGAAGTTGCGCGCCTGGTAATTGCGAATGCATTCCCAGCCGGTAACGCCGTCGCGGCGCAAGTCCGTGATGGAGTAGACGGACGGTTCAGTCTTGCAAAGCCAGAAGGCACTCATGCCCTGAGGATATGCTCGTTACAGATGCTCGCCGCGATAATCAGCGCCGCACTCCTGACCGCGCCGCCCGCCGCGGGCGCGCCAGTAGCCGCACCGGCAGTCGCGCCGGCGGCCGCGACCACACCGCCGGCCCCCGCCACGCCGCCAAGCACAGTCACGCCGCCGCCGACCACCGCCACGCCGTCGACCGCAAACACACTGCCAATCACGACCACCCCGCCGGCACCAACCCCCGCCGAATCACTCGCCGCGCGCCCCGCTCATGGCACCGGCGCGAACCCAAGCCGCGACGCGCGCACCGCCGCTCGAAGCACCGCCGAGTCTGAACTCATGGCAACCTTGGTGCCCGCGCCACTCACTGCAGAAGAAATACGCGCCACCGCAACTGCTCTCGGCGCGGAGCCAGGTGCTCGAGATTCCGTCGACTCATTGTTGCTGCGGTACGAGACGCTCACCAAGGAGCCGTACGAGAACGCCTCATCCGCTGTTCATGCACGGCTGTCCGCCGCGTTCAGAAGTTCAACCGCTACTGGCTCTCTCGATCCGATGCCCGGTCCTGAGCTTGCAGCGCTTCTTGAAGCAACCAGCGAGTGGCGCCGCGCACTTGCTGCGGCAGACATACAACTATTAATCACTGCCGCCACACTTCGAACTGGTGAACCAACACAGTCCGCCGGTCTCGCGCTGTATCTGCGTGTTGTCAAGCGCGACGATGTCCCTGCAACCGACCCGGCAGCCGCTGTTCGCTTGCCCGATCTTCTCACTGAGTCGGGACTCACTGGTATTGATCGCCGCCGCATCGAAGACGCACTCGAACGGCATTGGACGCGCATGGCGACCGTGATTGCCGCGCGCCGTGTTGAGTTGATCACCACTGCCCTTGAACGAGCGCGCCTCGAGGAATCGTGGGGTCCCGCGTGGGAACTCACCGCCACACAGGCAACTATTGACGAGCGCACACGACTTCTCGACCAATTTGCCGCACGCGACCGCGCTTCGGAAGCACCGCTGCGTGCCGCTAATCATGATGCCGCCGTCGCGCTCTTGCGATTGTTGCCTGCGCCGGCCGCTGAGCTCGTTCGTGATGCAGCCGATCGTTCTATCTGGCCATGGATCTTCGATTCTGAGACCGCACTTGAACAATCCGTAGCGCGCGCCACGGCGATCGCTGGTCCACCACTTGGCGAACCACTCACCGCGATGATGTACGACCTGCAGCAGCGACTGACTGCGTCGCGCCGCGAACTCAGCAAGCGTGCCGCAAATTCTGAGGAGCTTGATGCGATTGTTGCAAGCGCACAGTCCGGTGCGCCGCCTCGTGATGTTGTTGCACTGCTCGCAGCGCAGCACCGCTTGCAAGAGTTGATCGATAAACGACGCCGACTCGTACGCGACACCGCGGTTCGCATGGAACAGGCGTCCGCGGGTGATCCACGTACCCGAGCAATATTCGCTGAGCGAATCACCGCGTGCGATGCCGAATCGCGAACCGCGCAATGGCGTTTGAAAGGGATTGATGAACGGATCGCGCAACTCCGCGCGGGCGATGAAATAGATACTGATATGGATTCCCCTCTGCCAGGTGATGGCCGCCCGAATAATCGGTGAATGAGCGGGAACGAGCGGGAACGTGCGGGAATCAGCATGAATCAGCATGAATCAGCGTGAATCAGCATGAACATGAATGGACCAAACCGAACCGTACGGATGCGCCGCCACGCGTTCGCAGCACTCGCGTTCGCCGGGGTATGCATCACTGCGTTCATAGCAGGACCCCAGCTGACAACCGCTGCTCCGCCAACAGCAGTCGCGCCAACAACGACTGCCATCGCGCCGCTCGCCGCACGCGTCGAAAGTGCGCGCGGGACATTTCGAATCACGCTGCGTGCTGCTGAGGCACCCATCTCCTGTGCGAACTTTGTGAATCTCGTACAGCGCGGCGTCTACGACCACAGCGCGTTTCATGATTGGACGCGTGTTCTCCGGCAGAGCGGTGGTCCCGGACAATCGTTCGACCCCGGCTACACCATTCGCCGCGAATTCAGCGCGAAACTCATGTTTGAGGGGCCAGGCATGGTGGCTATGCAGAAGGCCCCGGACGGCGAGCACGCGCACGGGACACAGTTCTTCGTAACCGTGAGGGAACAGTCGCGCTGGAACCTCGACATTCCAATATTCGGCACCGTTGCATCTGGCCAAGAGGTCGTCGATGTCATTGAAAAAGGCGACGGCATCACTCGCATCGTGATCGAAGGCGACCCCGGCCCGCTGCTGCAACGCTTCGCAAAGGAAGTGGCTGCCTGGAACACTGCGCTCGACGCCGCCATGATCCGCGCAGAATTACCGGCACTTCGAGCCCCTTCAGAAGGAGCCGCGACTCCAGCTGCTCCGGTCGTTCCATCCGCTCCATCCCCTCCATCCCCTCCATCCCCTCCATCCCCTCCATCCCCTCCAAGAACACCGGCAACCCCTGCGCCGCCTGCAGGCTCACCGCACTCCTAATTCCAACTCTCGCCCTTCGGCCAGTCAGCGCTGTGCTGCCGTTCAGCGAGCGCAATCAGACGTTCTAAATCAACAATCGCATCGCGCACAATGGATGCGCGCCGAAATGCATTCGGCTCAGCGAGCAATCGATATCGATCTTCTGCATTCCGCACCAATGCATAACCAGCGACTTCAATCGCCGCATGGGTCGGGACATCATCGCGCGCAAACCAATCCAATACATGTCGCGCTGCAATCACTCGCTCGAGCCGCGGTCGCGCTAGCAATGCGCGCATCGTTCGGCGTACGCGCAGCATCGCTGGTCTTGTTCCATCAACTGGCTCAAGCGGCTTGAGTTCAGCCATGCGATACAGTCGATCACCATCGGCTTCATGCATTGCCACAATCTTTGCCCGCGCGACTCCGTGCAACATGATGTCGTGACGCCCATCAGGCAAGCGGCGATGCTGAACAATGCGCCCAACGCAGACCACCGGGCGCAACTCCGGCGCATCTCCGTAGGAATCCCGCCACGCTTCACCGTGAAATGTTGCCATCGCGATCGGCGCTGTGTGCTCAAATTCACCCGTTAAAGAATGACCAAGCGCATCAAGCACCATGCGTCGGTAGCGCGGCTCGAACACATGAAGTGGCTGTAACGCATGCGGAAGCAGTGACACCGTCGGCAGCGGGAAGAGCGCTACCGGCTGTGAGAAATCAACTGCGTCAGCATCGAACATGAAAGCAATGGTAGGCAGCCCGCGCTCAGGGCGTTCGAGTGCGCAGTTCAATACAGCCCTCACCACGCTCGCGGCGGATGTCCCGGCGCTGACCGAGAGCCTCGCGCCACGCGTTCAGTACCCCCAATCGCTCCACCGTGGCGACCGCGGTGCTTCCCATCAAGTCGCACTCGGCAGCCGGAACGAGCCCGTCCGACAGAATCTTCATACGCCGCCACAACTCACGCCGCTGGCTGCGCAGTGGGTTCGACGCATCCACCAACCGATCGTGTGCTGTCTGCTCCTCTTCGCCCATGAACGCAATCGGCGGAGCTTCAAGGACGGCGGTGCCCAGACGCCCCCATTCCTGCCAGAAACCAGCGAGATCAGCAACTGTTGCGGAGCGCCGCTGCATACGAGGGACAACAAACGGCAGTCCAAAGAGATCAATATCAGCGCCACTCGGCGCGCGACGGAGATCAAGCAGACGACGCACGTTCGCAAGCGCATCTTCATAGCGATCGAATCCCATGGTGTCGCGGTACGTATGGGCGCATGCAGCATTCAGCTCTACGCTTACCACATCAACGCCAGCATCCACCATTGCACCCATGACTCCAGACGAGGCGAGCAACTCGGTGCGAACGTGAACTGCCCGGACCCCGGCGTTCTTCGCCATGCGGATAAATGTCGGAAGCTCTTGGTGACGCATGGGATCACCAAGCCCTGCGAAACTGATCACCACATCGCGTGCATCAATTAACTGCTCCAAAATGCGTTCCATAAGGGCATGCGTCATCGGCGGGCGCTGAATGGTTCCGTAGCGATGCGGACTTGCGCTGCCATTTGCAAATCGGCCTGTACAAAGTTCGATAAGCAAATGCTGCGGAACGAAGGTTGGCAGCGCTGCATATTGCCGTTCCAATGCAGGAATAATTTCCACCCAGCCCGGAAATGCGCTGCTCGTTTCTGGCAGGATCGGCTCAAGCCCGCGACGCATTCGAATCTTGGCGCGCGGCGAATCAAAGATCGCGCGCACTGTTGCAATGCGCGCTGCGAACGGCGCGTGCACTACCCAACGCGGCGCGCTACGCAAGTCGTAATTCCACTTGCCACGTAAGCCAGCCATTGCACCGACCGTCGCGCCGGAACCTCGTTCCGCCAAAAATCGCAGCGCATCAAGACCAGCGGCACATGGCGAGAGTCCTGGTGGCGCGTCGCCAAAGACCACACCGCGGCGACCAACAGCCTCAAAGCGCGCCGCCACATCCTCAATGCCCGCGCCTCCGTCAACAAGTACGAGCGGCCAATCGGCGCCAACAATCAATGCTCCGTCAATTCGGCGCGCCGCGAGGCATTCCGCAATCGCATGCGGAGCCAGCATCTCATCAAAGACCGTACTTCCGCCGATGCCGCCGCCCCACATTGAGTCGCACCACAGTCGGCTCGCAGCGATCGCTTGCCATTCCGCGCCGCGCAATGAACCGGCGCATCCCTCGACTTCCAATGGAACGCGAACGCGGACCTTCTCCAAGAGAGCCGTCATGACTTCTGGTGCGTCAGTCAGCACAATGATGCGCTCAATACTGGGCGCGCTTGCCATGCGTTCAACGGTTCGCGCAAGCACAGGGCGACCACCGAATTCACTGTCAAGATGACGCGAAACACCAGTGCCGCCGTATTGCGAATCAGCAACAATGACTCCCACAATCGATCGCACCTGTCGCGGCGGACCAACATTGATATCCGTGCGCGGCACTGGCTGTCGACGCGGAAGCGGGAGCGGACGACGCACCACCGCATGGCGAAGAAGTACTTCGCTGATGGGCATTTCTGCTGCATCTGCAACAATTCCAGCGCCTGCATCAAGTACCCGCAGCCCAGCTTCGCGATCTGCGCTCACAAAGGCGCGCACACGCCGCATGGCCGAGTCATGAAATTCGCGACGCTGCATGCCTAAGCGCCATTCAAGTGTCGCGAGCGTGATGAACGGATTCAACTGCGCACTCCATGCGGAATCGAGCGCAGTGCCCCGTGCGTGCCACACCCCATCAAGCCCCAATGGATCAACGCCCACCAATGCCACCGGATCGCAACCGATGTGACGCAACAATCGATGCGCGCGTTCCTCCGCACGACCAGCGCCGAGCGATCCAAACTGCGTGGAGTCACCGCCTCCTTCACCAGTCAAGCGGATCAGTCCACTCCACCACCGTTGCGCCGCAGACTCCAGCACTGCTGGCACAAAGAGTGTGGTGCTCGAAAGAAGCCGCGCCGGCAACTGCCCAAGAATCGCTTCAAGATCCGGCTCCTCGACACCCAGCACCACAGCGTCCGGAGCAATGCCCGCGGCAACGAGCGGTCGCAAAGCACCGGCCGTGCACACCATGATGTACTTGCTGCGCGGCCCTGAATCCGCCAATGCGGGAAGCGCCTGCGCGAGCGACGGCCCCTCCGCAACCAATACCCCCAACGAGCCGGCGCACACCGCGGAGAGTTCCGCAACGCCATCAGGAGTTTGAGAAGTGGGAGCCGAGGCCATGATCGCTATAGGCTACGAGCGCAGAAGGCGAGGCGCAGGACCGCCGCGACCCGTATCCCAGTATGAACCTTGAACTTCCATCCTCGCCACTTCTCGTGACGCTCTTCGCTGAAAGCCCGTGGACCATCGTGTTCCCAATGCTCGCGATCGCTGCGGCGCTGGCCTGGTGGGGCGCGCGTACTGACCGCGTTCGCGCCATCCTTGCCGGAGTTGCCATGATGTTCTGTGCAGCAGCAATTCTTGCGCTTGCGGCCGTTCAAGTCTCTCCTGGCGAGCACGCCCAAGTGACCGTTCGGTCGCTCGTTGCTGCTGCTGAATCTGCTGACATCCCACGATTGCGAGCCTGCTTCGCGCCCGACGCATCGATGCACTACGGCGGTCCGGACAGCCCGGGCGATGACCTCGAACGCCTCATGCACGCGGCCGAAAGTCTGAGCGGCAAGCACCGTATCGAATCAAACACCGTGACGGAACTTTCCATTGCAACCAAGGATGCCAATACCGGCATCGTGATGCTCGGTTGTCGCACGACGACCGCTTCGAGCTACGCCGCTATACCAACGCGCTGGTGGATTGAAGTCCGCCGCCAAACAAATGGCGAGTGGCTGATCGACCACCTCGCATGGATCGAATTACTCAATCAAGTGCCCGCGCGGGGCACTCTCTGACGGTCACTTGCCCTGCACAGCAGCGGCAATTTCACGAACCGCGCGCTCAATTCCCGCAGCATCAACATCACGATGCGTCACCGCACGAACGCGCTGCGGATCGAGACCCATCATCCGTACACCCTTGGATTCCAAGCGCGCACACAGGGCCTGCGCCGTTCCGATCGATGGATCGACATGGAAGAACACCATATTCGTCGGCGTCTCTTCGGCACTGACATGTGGGCGCAATCCGCGCAAGGCAGAGATTCCGCGTGCAAACGCCTTCGCATTCGCATGGTCGTGCGCTAGGCGATCGACGTTGTGCTCCAGTGCAAAGATCGCCGCGGCGGCAAGCAAGCCACTCTGGCGCATTCCGCCGCCAAACATCTTGCGAAATCTCCGCGCACGTTCAATGAACGCTG
>Ga0114966_10005464_pt1 | contig 10747 bp, 9 predicted proteins | sample M_130207_XF_Meta_FD_87029 | JGI IMG/M metagenome (GOLD analysis project Ga0114966, IMG submission 87029) | Freshwater microbial communities from Lake Montjoie, Canada to study carbon cycling - M_130207_XF_MetaG | ecosystem: Environmental > Aquatic > Freshwater > Lake | place: Lake Montjoie...
ACCGACGGCCTCGATCACTCCGCCGACGAGCTGCAGGCGGTCTATTGAACCCATGAGCATCGCCGCGCCCGACGAGATCGCCTTCCGCTATACCGCGGTCGACCGCACGGGGCGCCAGGTCAGGGATGTAGTGCGCGCCCGCGACGCCCGGGCCGCCGCCCGGGCCCTGATCGGCGAGGGCCTGACCCCGATCACGGTGGTCGAGGAAAAGAAGGCCGTTGCAGGCGGCTCGAACCGCGACCTGAATTTCGCCGAAAAAGTCGCCGTGCTGCGCCAACTGGCCCTGATGGTCGAGGCGGGCGTCGGCCTCCTGGAAGCCATGCAGACCGTGGCGGCCGGCATTGTCGTGGCCAAGGGCAAAGCCAAGTTCGAGGCGGTGATCACGGCGCTGAAGCGCGGCGACCGGCTGGCCAACGCCATGGAAGTCCATGCGCCGGGTTTTCCGTTCTACCTCTACGCCATGTTGCGGGTGGGCGAGTCCACGGGCCGCGTCGCCGAGGTGATGCAGGAGGCCGCCGACCAGATGGCCTATGAGCACAAGCTGCGGCGCGACTTCATCGGCTCGCTGATCTATCCGGCATTTCTGATCATCGTGGCGCTTATCGTCATGGTCTCGATGGTCATGTTCATCGTGCCGAAATTCTCGGACATGATCGGCAAGGACCGCAGCCGCATTCCCTATCTGTCGCAGGTGGTGTTCGGCATCGCCGATTTCATGAACCACAATATCCTGGCGCTGGGGGTCGGCTTCGTCGCCTTCATCGTGGTCACCGTCATGGTTCTCATGAACCCCTCGGTGCGCGTTCAGCTCTACAACGTCGCTCGCGGCGTGCCGGGCCTGGGCGGAATTTTGAAGGCCCGCGAACTGGGCTCATGGGCCAAAGTGCTGGCCTTCGCGTTGTCCAACGGCGTTGGTTTGCTGGAGGCTGCGACCCTGGCCCGTCAGGCCGCCCCGCCCGGCGAATTCAACAAGAACCTCGATCAGTTCGAGCGCGACCTCAAAAGCGGCGTGGAAGTGGCCGAATCGCTTTCGCGTCATACCCGCCTCACCTCCATGGATCTGTCGCTGATCCGCGCCGGCTCGAAGTCCGGCGCGCTCGCCCGCATGTTCACCTATGTCGCCGAGGGCTACGATTCCCTCCTGCGCGACCGGCTGAAGACCCTCTCGGCTTTCGTCCAGCCGGCGGTGATCATCTTTGTCGCCATCATCGTCGCAACCCTGGTGATGGGCATCATGATGGCGCTGCTCAGCGTCTACCAGTCGATCGCCTGATCATGACCTGGCCCATGCAGGCGGCGGCGTTTGCAGCCCTGGCCCTGCTGGCCTGGACTCACGCCCGCTTTCCCAGGGCCCTGTTCGCCGAGGCCGGTGAGGCGCCGGTGGCCCGCTGGACAGAACCCAGGCTGGCAGCCGTTCTGTTTGCGGCCGGCGCCTTGCTGTTCGTAGCCTTTCCGGCTCACGCGCCGGCGGCGCGGTTTCTGACCGCGGCCCTGGTCATGGTGCTGTGCGCCATCGTCTATGCCGACCTTCGCTATCTGGTCATTCCCGACCTCTATAATCTGGCCATCCTCGGCGGCGGGGTGGCGCTGAACCTGGCCGCGCCGGTGGCCCGCGCGCCGGGCGGCTGGGTGGAGATGCTGATCGGCGCGGTGCTCTGCGGCGGTTTCCTGGGCGTCGTGGCCTGGGCCTTCAAGCGCGTCACCTCGGTCGAGGGCCTGGGGTTCGGCGACGTCAAACTGGCCGCCGCCCTTGGCGCCATGCTGGGCCCACAAGCCGGCATCTGGGCCATCACCGTCTCGTCAGCGGCCGGCGCGGCCATCGGCCTTGTCCTGCAGGCCAGGTCCAAGACCAAAGGCGAGACCCTCTATTTTCCCTACGGCGCGCCGCTGGCGCTGGCCGGCGCGGGGTTCCTGATGTGGGAGCGCTGGTCGTGAGATCCCGCGCTGGATTCACCCTGCTGGAGGCCATGGTCGCCACCCTGATCGCCGGCATCTGCCTGACCGCGATCTTTCAGCTGCAGCACGCACTTGTTCAGGGCCAGCAGAAGCAGGAGGCCATGCTGAAGAAATCCGCCTTGCGGCGTGACGCCCTGGCCATAGTGCGGGACATCAATCCCGACGTCACGCCGGACGGCGATGTCGACCTGCCGCCGGACAAGAGCCTGCACTGGTCCAGCAGGGCGGTCAGCGAGCAGAAACTTTCGGCCAACTTTCCCAGCGGCGATGGCCGCTACTACGTCACGCTCTATAATGTCACCGTCGAGGTGGACGGACCCGATGGCATGCCGCTGGACAGTTTCGAGGTCGAGCGCATGGGCTGGACAAGCCAGGGTCAGGCCTCAGTCGGCCTGACCGGCGTCGCCCCCGCGCCGGCTCCGACAGGCGGTTAATCAGCGTTACCTGAAAATACCTATTTTTAACGTCACCTGCCCATAATCGGCGACCAAATGACGGATTCCCCGTCCAGGACACGACGATGAGCCAGTCGCCCGCACAGACGATCAATGTGCCGAATTCCTTGAAGCTCAAGGTCGGCGGCCGCTTTGCCGGCATTGATCCGGCCGCGATCGCCAAGGCCGAAGCGGCGCTGAAGAGCCTCTCGTCGAACTTCTCCGAATGGCTGCAAGACGAGATCACCAAGCTGGACGCAGCGAGAGCCCGCGTCCGCGGCGAAGGCTGGACGACCGAGACGGCCGAGCATCTTTACCTGCGCGCCCACGACCTGAAGGGCCTGGGCTCGACCTATGAATTTCCGCTGATCACCCGCATCGCTGGGTCGCTGTGCAAGATGATCGACAAGCCAGAGACCCGCCTTTCGGCCCCGATGGCGATCATCGACGCCCACATCGACGCCATCCGCGCCTGCGTGCGCGACAACATCAAGGACGACACCAACCCTGTCGGCGCGGCCCTGGCGGCCGAGCTGGAGCGGAATGTGAAGGCGTTCCTCGGCTAGCGACCGCGAAGGACTGAACGATCCCAAGACCCGGGCCCGCGCGCCGAGGTTTTTCTTTTGGCGCGCCCACCGCCAAAGTGTAATCTCCTTCCCTTAGGTCAGGAGAGGAAAGCCCATGTCCAAGAAAACCCAGATCGCCGTTGCGGCGGCGCTCGCCCTGGCCATCATGCCGGCCATCGCCATGTCTCAGACCAACGGCGCGGCCAAAGCTTCGGCCGCCAAGGCCCCGGCTGCGAAAGCTCCCGCGAAAGCCGGCGGCTACAGGGCGCCTCGCCTGGCCGATGGCCGGCCCGATATCGGCGGCTTCTGGCAGAACGGCACCATGACCAAGCTGACGCGAGACGTCAGCCTGGGCGATCGCAAGAACTACACCGAAGATGAAGTGCGCAAGATTGAGGGCGATAACGCCGCCCGGACGGCGAGCTTCAACAAACCCACCGATCCGAACCTCGGTGTTAACACGCCCGACCAGTGCCAGAGCGGCTCACGCGGCGCGGCCTGCGGCTACAACGCCGGCTGGACCGATCCGGGCGATCACATCATGCGCGTCAATGGCGAGCCCAGAACCAGCCTCGTCACCTATCCGGCCAATGGACGGCCGCCCGCGCCCAAGCCCGGGGGCAACGCCCGAGGCGGCAGGGGGCCGGCTCCCGTGATCGTGGCCGATGATGGCGAAGGCGGCGAGGGCGCTCCGCCGTCCGCGCGCGGCGGCGGCGGCGGGCGCGGCGGTGCGGCCGCGGGCCGCGGCGGCGCCCCGCAAGGCGGCGCGCCGCAATACGCCAACCCGGAAACCGCGGGCCTGGCCATGCGCTGCATCATGAGCTTCGGCCAGTCGAGCGGCCCGATCATGCTGAGCCAGCTCTACAACAACAACTATCGCTTCGTGCAAGGCAAGGACACGGTGGCAATCTGGGTCGAGATGGTCCACGACGTGCGCATCATCCGCATCGGCGGCAAGCACCGCACCGACGGCGTGCGCCCATATATGGGCGATTCCATCGGCCACTATGAAGGCGACACCCTGGTGGTCGAGACGACCAATTTCCCGTCGACCAGCAACCTGCAGGGCTCTTGGGCCAACCTGACCATGATCGAGAAATTCACTCGCGTTGGTCCGAACCGGCTGCTCTACCAGTTCGAGGCGCGCGACCCGACGATGTGGGATCAGCCCTGGGGCGGGGAATACGAATTCGTCCGTTCGACCGGTGTCTTCGAATACGCCTGCCACGAAGGCAACTACGCCCTTGAAGGCGTCCTGGCCGGGGCCCGGGCGGAAGACAAGGCCGCGGCGGCGCCGAAGTCGGCGGCGCGGTAGGCCTCAGGCCACGCCCAGTTCGCGTTCGCGCACTTCGGTGCGCACGCGGTCGAGCTTGTCGATCAGATAGTCCATGTCCTCGCGCGTGGCCGGCTGCGGCTGGGTGAGGAAACGCTCGAGCATGCTTTGCTGGAAACGGTCGCGGTCGGAGAGGCCGCCTTCGCGTTCCAGCGAGTGATAGGTGTCGATGCCGGCACGGAAGGCGGGATAGAGCCGGGCGGGCAGGCCCGCGCGCTCATAGATGGCTTTCAGGCCCAAAGGCCCGGCGTCATGCACCATCAGCCAGGCGCGGTGGTGCGGCACGCTGGAAAGTTCGGCGACGGCATGTTCGAGGAACGTCATGTGCCCGTGGGCCAGCGCTCTTAGCAGTAGCGAAGGCGTCAATCGGCCAGCCTTGTTGAGGTGGACGGCGAATGAGCGGACATCGGCGGTGCGGCCGGCCTGATCGACCAGATCGACACTGGCCCGCTCGCGGGCGCCCATGGTGATCTGCAGCGCGGTCTCGGGTGAGACGGCATGATGGCTGACCAGATGCTCGCGCAGAGTGTCGCCCACCAGGGTGATGAGTTTTTCCGTGACCGCCAGGGGCAGAACCTGGCGGTAAGCCACCGCCTGCAGCACGCTCTCGGCCTTGGAGAAGCGGTCGATGGCCTTTTGCAGGCTCATCTCCGAGAACCGGGCGTTGTCGTTTGAGCAGGCGACCTCGACCGCCTTCTGAACGGCGAATTCGACGATCGTCGCGGTGACGGTTTCAGAAAGCTCCGGCCGGCGGGCGACGGCGATCTGCCGCACCGGCTCGCCCAGTTTGACGATCTCCTTCAGGTCCTCGTCGGTGAAGGCGGGGGAGAAGGCCAGAACCGGCAGGGCGATGGAATCGATGTCGTTGGCCAGTTGCAGGGCCACGTCGCGCGGCAGGTTGTCGGAGGCTTTCAGCGTGACGGCCAGAGCCCGGCGGACCAGCTCGGCCGCGTCGGACGCCATCAGACGCAGAATCTCGTGGGCGCGGGTGCGTTCTTCCGGGGTCAGTTCAACGTCTTCGATCCGCCGGCAGATTTTGTGGGCGGCTATGGCGCGGTCGTCCGCTGTCGGCCCCTTGATGAGGGCGCGAATGTCCTCGTCGGTCAGGGCGGTGCGCGTCGTCGCCATTGTCGTTCCCCAACTGCGGACCCGTTCCGCAGGCGGAGATGAGAATGCCGGTTTATGCTTAACGAAAGCCTAGTGTGGAACGTCTTGTTAAGCCCGTTTCCTAACCAGGGTTAAACTCCACCTATGGGAGCAATGCGGCACCGAAAGGCGCCCGCATGATGACCTTCTCCTCCCCCTCCATCCCGGACGGTCAGCCTGCGGGCGCCGCCTCTTCCCAGGCCCTGCGGCTGATGGGGCTGGACGCCCAGGCGGCGCTCCTGCCCTATGCCCTGGCGTTTTTCGCCGTCGGCCTGATGCTGTTTGCCTGGACCTCGTCCTTCGCGGCCAATGCGCCGCTGATGATCGTCAGCCTGGCGATCTTCGCCATCAACTGGGGCGGCTTCTACGCCCTGGCGACGACGGCGCGCCGCAAGCCCGAGTTGCAGACCAACGCGCCCGCCAGAACGCGCATCCATATCCTGGGCGGGCTGTTGTGGGCGGTCGCCATCGCACAGATCAGCGCCTTTGCCCTGGGCGCGGGTCCAGCGCGCGAGTCCATCCTGATCCTGGCCTGCGGGGGCGCCATGGCCACCTTCTTCTTCCTTTCGCCGGTCCTGATCACCTTGTTGATCGTCGCCCCGCTCGCCTGCGCCGGGCCGCTGATCTGTCTTTATCTGTTCCCGGACACCCAGCAGACCGCGATCTTCACGGCGGGCGCCCTGGCGCTGGGCATGGCCTTGTCGCTGCTGGTCAACCGCATTCTCGAGCGGCAGTTCGCCCTGACGGTCGAGCGCGACCGGCTCACCTCGGCGTTCGAGGAGGCCGCCCATGTCGCCGAACGGCTGGCCAAGTCCAAGTCGGCGCTGATCGCCACTCTCAGCCACGAAATCCGCAACGGTCTGGCTGGCGTCACCCATGTGCTGGCCGCCGCCGCCGGGGTTTCGGCCAGGTCCACGCCGTCGCGTGAACAGCTGCGTGCGGCCCTGGAGGCCTCACGCGACCTCGCCGAGGTGCTCGACGCCACCCTTGATACCGAAACCGCCCAGGCCGGTCAGCTGAGCGTCGCCATCGAGCCGTTCGACCCGGCGCGGCTGGTGCGTGACCTCGCCTACCTCGCCCAGCCGCTGGCCGCGGCCAAGGGCCTGGAACTGACGGTCTTTGTCGATCCGGGACTGGCTGGCGGCGCGGTGATGGCCGATCCGTCCCGCACCCGGCAGGTCGTCTCCAACCTGATCGGCAATGCGCTCAAGTACACGGCGCGAGGCCGGGTCGAGCTGCGCGTGCGCCGCGAAGGGGAAAACCTCGCTCGCTTTGAGATCGCCGACACCGGCCCCGGCCTGACGCCGGACGAAATCGAGATGGCCTTTGAGCCGTTCGCGCGCATCGAGCGCACCAGCGCCGGTTCGGCCGGGGCCGGACTTGGCCTGTCGTTGGCCCGGTCTCTGGCGGGCCTGATGGGCGGCGAGGTGGGCGTGGTCAGCGCCGCCGGCGCCGGAAGCTGTTTTTGGCTGGACCTGACTTACGATCCGGCCGTCGAAGCCTCGCATGAGCCGTCGGACGATGATCAACCGTCGACCGCCCTCTTCGTGCTCAGCGTGGTCGAGAACCGCCTGGCCGCCGCCAATCTTCGAGCCACCCTGGAAGGCCTCGGCCACCAGGTGATCCAGGCTCAGAGCCCGGAGCGGGCAACTGAGCTGCTCAAAATCGGCAAGATCGACGTCATTGTCGCCTCGTCTCCCGTGATCATCGCCTCGCTGCGCGCAGCCGGCGACGGAGAGCCTATTCTGGCTCTAACCGATGGCGCCCCGGAGTCCGCCGCCGCTTGTCTCGCCGCCGGCTGCGCGGCCGTGCTGCGGCCGCCGCTCTCCGCCACCGCCATGGCGCGCGCCCTGGCAAGCCTGGATTTCCGCAAACCCAAAGCCGCCAACGCTGCTTAGGGGATTAGTCCCGCCTGGCCTGCCCGTATGCGACGGCCCGCATCAGGGCGGCGTCGAAAAGCGAGCCGGCGACGGAATCGCCACTGTCTTGTGAACCCCGCAGAACGACGTTGATCAGTTCGCGTTGCTGCTGAAGACGGTCGTTTTGCCGGCCCGAGGCATAGGTGATGAAAGCTCCAGGCTGGGCCGGCGCCGTAGCGTTCATCAGCGGCGTGGCCTCTCCGGCCGGGGTGGTTGTCAGATTGGCGTAGACTTCGGCCACAGTGGCTGGGCGACCAGCGCGATAGAAAATATTGTGGTTGGCCCTGGCCGCATCCGGGAACAGGTTGGCGGCGGGCGATCCGGGCGTGGCCTGCACAGCGCGGATCAGGCGAGCCGAGCCCTCGGGCCCCAGGAAATGGGCGGCGTAAAGCTCGCCCGAGGTCGGATTTCGACCGACGCTGCCGCGCAGGTATGCGGCATGGTCGCTGGTCAGCTCACCGGCCATCAGCGAGGCCGCGCGGGGATCAAAGCGCAGATCCATGATCATCTGGCGGGCGTCGGCGCCGGCCGGAACCTTGTAGCGTCCGTCCGAACCTTTCTGGATGAGATCGGCGTAGCGCGCGTAGCCGTACTTGGCGCCGTGGGTCTTTAGGGTGCCAAGCCAGGTCTGTTCAACGAACTGGAAGAGGCCTGCGGCGCTGGAGCTGGGGGCCTTGGCCGAGGGGTTGAGCGCGCTTTCGCGCCGGGCCGTCCCCATGAGAAAGCCGAAGTCCACGCCCGTCGCCGTCGACGCGCGCTGGATCGCCGCATCGACGACACCCTTGATGGACTCCACAGGCATGGAGCCGATTGATCGCGATTTATGGTTAACGAAAGCGATATTGCGTTCACGCTACCGTGTTGCGTCATGGCAATATATATCTTGATTACAGCGGTAAGTTCTCATATGTTTACGCCTGTCCACGACAATAGCCCGTGGGTCAAGAAGGAGGACATCATGCTGGCCATCCGCGCCGACGCCAACGAACGCAACCTCGCCGATCTGTTCTATCGGGAGCCATCGCCGCTCCGGCTCAGCCGCAAGACCCTGCTCGCCGCCGCTGCGGTGGTGGCGGCCTACGGCGTCCTGGGCGCCTATTTCGCCGTCCAGAAATGGGTGATCGAGCCCATGCGCGGCTTCAGCGACCCCAAGATTGACGTCCAGACCTATCGGCAGATCATTCCCAACGAGCCAACGCCCACGAAGAATGATCCCCCGCCGCAACAGCCGCTCGTGGCGGACCCTCAGCCGGTGATCGCGCCGCGCACGGTCGAGAGCGTCGTTCCGACCCCCGATATTACCCCCATCTCCGCACCACCGCAGCCGACGCCTCCAAACCCCGGTCCGGCGCTTCTGGCGAGCGCCAACATACCGGCCCCAATCATCAACCCTCCGGCGCGACGTCCGCTGGCCATGATTCTCGACCCCGAATGGATCGGCAAACCGACGGCCGCGCAGGCGAACAACGCCTTTCCGTCGAGAGCCCTGCGGATTGGCGTATCGGGCCGCGCTGAACTGGTCTGTACGGTGCAGGTGTCGGGCTCGGTGGCCGCCTGTCAGGTCGCTTCGGAAACCGGTTCCTACGGCTTCGGCGCCGCGGCCCTGTCGCTCGCGCCTTTCTTCAGGATGAAGCCGCGCACCGTCGACGGCCAGGCGGTGGAAGGGGCCAAGGTGCGCATCCCGGTGGACTTCAACGCGGGTTGAAGCGGGCAGGTCGGAGGCGGGAATCCTCATCGCCTTCCGCCAGGCCGCCGGCGATCAGCCGGGCGGCAAGCGGGGCGAACAACCATCCGTTCCGCCGCGCGCCGGCGGCGAGCCACACGCCGCCGGCGCTTTTTCCGATCATGGGGAGTCCGTCCGGCGTTGCGGGCCTGACGCCGGCGAAGGCGGAAAAGCCCGCGCCTGAAAGGTCGGGCGCCAGGTCCAGCGCCTGGTCCAGCAGCCGGCCGGTTACTTCCTGATCAATCGCAAGATCGCTGAATCCCTCCTGCATGCTCGCTCCGGCCGCCGCGCCGTCAGCGCCCGGAACCACATAGCCCCGCGGACTGCGCAGGATCGGTCCAACGCTGACGGGGCCGGCGTCGAACCTGAGAAGCTGACCCTTGATCGGCGTCAGCAGGGAAAGCTCGGGCGCGAGGTTCCGGCCACCATAGCCACAGGCAAGGATCACCGTGTCGGCCTCGATCGTCTGGCCGCTGAAGAGCGCAATATGGTTGGCCCCGGCGCCGGTGACATTGGCCCTCACCGCGTCTCCGCCCAACCTGACAAAGGCGCGCCGCATTTCGGTCAACGCCCGCGAAGGGGCTATGCGCCAGTCTTCGGGGGTGAACAGGCCATCGCCGTCGATCCGGTGTTCCGCGCCCTGGCCCCGCAACGCCATGCCAGCCCGCTCGAGAACCTCGCCGGGCGCGATCAACCGGGCGCCGCAACGCTCAAAGCCGACCGGACCCAGACCCTTGAGAAAATCCGGCCACAGATCCCGCGCCTGAACCAGCAGATCGAAATGGCCCGCACTGACCGGATCGAGTGCGGCCTCAAAGGCCGGAGCCAGCATGCCAGCGGCGATCGACGAGGCATTGGGGCCGCCATCCCGCTCCACAAGCCGGACACTTGCGCCCGCCCGGGCCAGGGCCAGAGCGATGGACAGGCCGAGGACACCGGCCCCGACCACAGCGACTTTCATGGCGTGCAGGCTGCTCATCCCGGTCTCGTCATGGCGAAATCCCGGAAGATCCCGTGGTACCACCTCTCGGGCTCGAACCGAGGACCTCTAGATCCACAATCTAGCGCTCTAACCAACTGAGCTAAGGCGGCGTCCACTCGGGCGCGATGGGTTCTAGTCTCCCGCGGGCCCACGATCAAGCGCGCGCGCTTCAAAGAAAAGCCCCGGAGCCTTGCGGCGCCGGGGCTGCTTCAATCGCACGTGATAATCTACTGAATCTTGAACTGCACCGGCACGTCGACCTTGGCGCCCCCGACGGGGGCCCCGTCCTTGGTCTGCGGCTTCATCTTGAACTTCGGCGACAGCGACAGAGCCGACTGGCCAAAGCTGTAGCCGGCCGGATTTTCCGAAACCACCGTGCAGTTCCCGACGGTGCCGTTGTCGTTCACCACGCAGCGGATCGTCGCTGAGCCTTCCCTGCCAATACGCATGGCGCGTTCCGGGAAGGCGCGAGCCAGGTCCGGAGCCGTCGGCTGTGACAACCACTCAGGATTGGTGATCGTCGACGGCCGGGCCGGCGGCGCGGGCGGCGCAGGAATCGGCGTCGGCGGCCGGGGATCTTCGATACGCTCGGCTTTCGGCACGGGCGGAATCGGAAGCGGCGGCGGCGGCGGCAGCGATATCGGCGGCGGCGGCACCTCGCGCGGCTGGATCGGCGGCGGCGGCGGCG
>Ga0114966_10005465_pt1 | contig 10746 bp, 7 predicted proteins | sample M_130207_XF_Meta_FD_87029 | JGI IMG/M metagenome (GOLD analysis project Ga0114966, IMG submission 87029) | Freshwater microbial communities from Lake Montjoie, Canada to study carbon cycling - M_130207_XF_MetaG | ecosystem: Environmental > Aquatic > Freshwater > Lake | place: Lake Montjoie...
ACCAACTCCCCGGCCTGCGCCGAAAGGAACTGGTCGTAGACCCGCTTCACGTCGTCGACATGAAGATTTGCAATCAACATCAGCTCATCGGACATGCTTGGAAAATGGCGAACATCGCCGGGCGGATACGGATTCAGTCGCTGATTCACCAGACGCGGAGCAATCGCTTGCGGCTCAGTCGCCTGTTCCTCAAGGGCGCTGCTCTTCTGTTGTTGTAGGATGGCGAACTCGGTTGTCGGCAGCGACGGCTCACGCAGGACCTGCCGCAGCAGGTCGATCACGTCATTCAAATTGGCGCGCTTCGTCTGGATCGTGAAGTCGACAGAGCCGGCCGATCCACTGGCCCTCCAACTGGCATTGAGTTCGTCCAGCCGATCCTGAATCTCGGCCGCATTGAGATGCTTGGTGCCACGTGTCATCAGTTCGGGCAGGAATTCGCATGCCGGACCAAGGCCGAAGAGGGTCTCGGCTTTGCCGTAACGCAGCCGCAGTGTGAGGACAACGTTTCCGCCGCGATTCTTTTTCGTCAGAAATGCTGTTTGAACACCGGCAATGGTTGAGCGATGGACGCGTTTCTCAATGGCGGCGGGCGAGGCATCGAAAGCCTCGCCGATCGAGAATTCTGGGCGACCGCTGTAGTCCTTGAACAACGTGGCGACTTCGGGCGGTGCTGCGATCGGAGTGCGTTGCGGTTCCGTGGTCGGAACATAAAGTCCAACCGTGCGGTTGCTCGTTTGCAGGAACTTCTGGGCAACGCGGTTTACGTCGGCGGTGGTCACTTGCTGCAGTCGGTCGCGATGCAGGAAAAACAAACGCCAGTCGCCGGCTCCTGCCCACTCGGACATCTCTGCGGTGAGCCTCGGTGTATTGGTCGATGCCTGATCCCACAGCTTGAGCAATGTCTTCTTGATGCGTGTCACTTCCACATCCGTCGCACCGTCTTTGACCAACGCTTCGATGGAGTCATTCATTCCTTCGAGGACGGCAGTCGGTTCATGGCCCGGAGCCACTTCAGCGGCAAAGGTCATCACGCTGGGATCGTGCCACGCATAGGCATTACCTTCGATCTTCGCCGCGCGGCGGCGTTCGACCAACGCCTTGTAAAGTCGTCCGCTCTTGTCACCCGACAGAATGCCTTCGAGCACAGCGACCGCAGCAAAGTCCGGATCGGTTGCGGCGGGGATGTGAAACATGACCGACGCAACTGGTACTTTTCCAACGCGCCGCAGAGTGACGTGACGCTCGCCGTCTTGAGCGGGTTCATCGGTGTACGTGCTTCGAATCGGTTCGGTTGGGCGTGGGAGTGGCGAAAAGTATTTCTGAACGAGTGCCAGTGCATGGGATTCCTCAAACCGACCGCCGATGAACAGGACCACGTTGTCGGGACGATAGTATCGTTTGTAAAAAATTCGGAGGTTTTCAACGGGGACTCGTTCGATGTCGGCTCGATTGCCAATTGTCGACTTACCGTAGTTGTGCCACTCGAAGGCCGTTGCCAGCATCCGCTGTTCGAGGATCATCTTGGCGTTGTTTTCGCCCATCTCGAACTCGTTGCGGACGACGGTCATCTCACTCGATAAGTCCTCGGCCTTGATCGGGCAGTTCACAAGTCGGTCGGCCTCGAGACCGATGGCGTATTCAAGATTGTCATCGCTAGCGGGCAGAGTCTCGTAGTAATTTGTCCGGTCGGTCCATGTCGAACCGTTATAATCCGCGCCGCGTTCTTGAAGGTCGCGGTCGGAGTGCGGATGCTTCTCCGTTGGCTTGAACAGCATGTGTTCCAGCAGGTGCGCCATCCCCGTTTCACCGTAACCCTCATGCTTCGAACCAACAAGCACGGTCATATTGACCGTCACTTTCGGCTGTGAAGGCTCGGGAAATAAGACGACCTTCAACCCGTTCGACAACTGATACTCGGTGAACCCTTCGACGCTGTTCACCTTTGTTGGGGCCGCCTGGTCGGCCGCCGAGCAGACGACATGACTCATCACAACAGCCAATCCTACGCCGTACAAACTTCGTATGCTCATTACAGAAAACTCCATTGAGACCAAATCTTCTCCCAATTCTTTTCGCTTGTGTCACGCAACGGAAGGTTATCGACCCAGAACGGACTGTGCGAGGGACGGACACCGGGACCGCATACGAATTGTCTCTCATGTCCTGCCTCGTTTTCAAGAGACAGAGATGATGAACATCTGCCGAGCCTGGCGAATTTCATTGCACGCGGTCGTTGGATTTCAAAAAAGCATTCGTGGTCAACCGATCCAATTGTCTGGAGAACAATGCGTTCCAAAGAGAAACACCCTCGTTATTGGACATTGCGAGAGGGGATGTCATCTGCGATCCGGAATTTGGCCGACCGATTCGTCCGAGTTAAAAAAGATGGATGGATCACGATTCTCCTTGGATTTCTTCGGCGGAAACGTACGGTCGAGATTTTGGATGACAAGGGTTTCGTTCTATGAGGCACGATTTGAGGGGGAATGGCTAGCCGGCAGGAAAAACTCGACGACGTGAGCGACCAGAACCTCGAGAAGAGTTGCTTTAACAGCCAAAGGATCTTGCTCAATCGGGCTGCGCCGTCCACGCGGCAAACGCAAACGGAATTGTCGACTCCTTGGCAGCCGGCGTGGCGGGGGCGGGAGGGGTAAAATGTTTGACAGAAATGTCAGAGCCTCCGACTCAGTCAGAAACGAACGGGGCTTGCCATACAATTTTAAGTCGGCCGCTCAGCTCTGTGATAAAGATTGGCAACGAAGTATCCTCAAGTTGCTGTCTGTTCACCTGTCGACGGAGAGTGTGGTTAGCTTTCGACAGCGTCTTTAAAAAAGAACCGCTGCGCCACACAGAATTCAACAGGACGTCACCCCTCTAGATCTCGAGGCCACGACAACGACGATCGAGAAAAAACATGAGATGGCATCGCCAAGATCAACATCCCGAACCGATTTCATGGGTGATTCTTATTGTCGCCGCGTTGATTTCGTTGATCGGTCCGTCCCTCCTCCAAGCCGATCTTATCAAGCTTTCCAACGGGGGTGAGCTTCGCGGGCGGATCATCAAAAATCCGATGAACAAGGGGGCCGCTGAAGAATGGATTCACCTGGAAACGTTGACGGGCGCACGAGTCGTCGTGCATCAGAGCGACACTCAGTTTGTGACCATCAGATCGTTGACCGTAGAAGAGTACGAGGGGCATGCGAAACGCGCTGTAATGACAGTGGAGTCTCAATGGCAGTTGGCGGAATGGTGCCGACAAAAGAGTCTTTCACAACAGCGGCAGGTCCATTTGATGGAAATCGTGGAAATCGATCCAACACACGCGAAGGCGCAGGCCGCACTTGGCCGGGTCTGGCACAATGGAGAGTGGATCGACCGGGATGAGCTAATGGCTTCCCGGGGGTATGTGAAATACAAGGGAAGGTATGTTACGACACAAGAACTCGATGTTTTTCAGCAGACCACTGACGAACTCGATCAAGAGCGCGCGTGGTATAAAAAGATCAAATTGTGGCACGGCTGGCTCGTTGGAGCTCAGGAAGAACGCCGAAAGACGGCCGTGAACGCGTTGAAGCAAGTCCGTGATACGCACGCGGCTCCGGCCTTGATTCGGTATCTTTGCGAGTCCAGCAACGCTGATGTGCGGTTGCTGGGTTCGACGGTTCTTTCAACAATGGCGGGGCACCGTGCCGTCAGCGGCCTGGTGAAATTGACACTGTTGGACGTCGATTCTGAAGTACGCTTCGTATCACTCAACGGAATTCAGCCGGAAAACTTCGAATCAGCGCAACCTGTGTTTATCAAGGAGCTGAAAAGTGCATCCAACACAGTTGTGGGTCGTGCCGCCGTGGCCTTGGTCCGAGTCGGAGATTCCAAGGCGATCGCGCCGTTGATCGACGCACTGATCACGACGCACCGCTATAAGGTTCGGTCTGATGAGCCCGTCGGCGAAACATACAGTTTTGGAACGGATGGAAGTTTTGCATCGGGATCGGATTCTAGGCTTCCTCCGGATGTCGAATTGGCGTTGCGAACCGGACAACTGCCTCAGGGAGTGATTGTGCTCCCCTCACCGACGACAGCGAATCTGCAGAAGAAAATGGTGCTGGTGAAAGTTCAGCACCGGAACCACGATGTGCTGACAGCGCTTCGAAAGATGACTCAGCAAGACTTCGGCTACGAGAAACGAACATGGCACCTCTGGTGGGCGGCGGAAAAGACAGTCGGAGGCTCAGACAAGCCGTTTCCCAAAAAATAGCTCAGACTTGCGAAGGGCGATGCTCTTGATTAAGCAACGTGCCAGGGTCAATCGCTGTGGAAGATCCTCGGCTCATCAGGAAATCCGGGGCAATGGTTTGCCCCGGCGTGAACACAGGTAGAGCGGAGCAACGGGGTGATTGAGCTTCCGCAGCGCGGAAATGCCCGCCGCCAAATTCACAGGGTTTCTGAAGTCACAAGCCCGGCACACGAATTCCACCGAGGGATTCGGTTCGGCAATCGTGGCTCGGTTACGGATTCGCAGTCGTTGTCGCAGACTCCAAACACTTTCTGGCCATGCCGTGGCACGATTAACAGGCGATCATCGCAGATCCGCTAGCCCATTGGATCGACTTCTCCGATTCAGCAGAGTGAGAGCCGTCATTCTTCTGGACTGCAAGAGACAGATGACTGGCGGCGGGCGAAAACATTGATCGTCCGGCATCGGCACTCGGGCTGGATCCGATTGACATTGCGGAGACCGAGTTGATCAACCGTTCGCCGATGTTTCCACGAGGCGACTTGCACCTCTGGTGCAGATGCCAACACGAGATCGTCTTGAACGAAATGTGAGTCTTCAGCGATTGAGGAAAATAACCAGCACTCAGCGACACACTGCGGATTGGCAACGCTATTTCGAATGTGATGCAGACACCGACGCCACAGAAATCCTTAGGATTGTCCGGCCTAACAACAAACGTTGAACAGCCTCGCTGATCGCCGTTGAAACCCCGACCGATCTAGCCTGTGCGACGCGGAAGAAGATTTTCGCGAGACGGAGTCTTGCGAATGATCAATACGCCCTTGGAACTTAGCGGACAAATCTTCGAGTGGTTTACTGAAAGCACTTCAAACAGGGTGGATCGGCCCACACTGCAAATGGAATTTCTCTGCCTAGAGCCTCGGTAAAACGGCGAAGCGAACTTTCTTGATGCCGCTCCGTGCGGCCGAAAGCAACAACGGTTCGACCACCGAATAGGGGAGATTTCGATCAATTCGAATCCGCAATTCGGTCGAGTTGGCTCCGTGTTCCTCCGCCATCAACAGGAGTTGTTTTTCGATTTCGTCAATGGAGGCTTCATGTGCTCCGAGTCGCAGTCGCCTGTCCGTTGCAACGGTGACGACAACTCGACTGGTGGCGTCCTGTTGGTCACGCCCCTGAGTGGCTGTCGGCAACTCAACATTTTCGAGTTGCTCGTGGCGAATGAAGTGGCTGGCGACGAGAAAAAAAATGATGAGCAAAAAAACGACATCGATCAGGGGTGTGATATTGAACTGAAGTTCTCGATTCGCGTTTGCAGAAGGAAGACGCATGGTAGGACATCCGCAAGGCGGTTTGAAATTTTGAAAAACAAATGGATTGGTTGAGAAGGGTGAGATGACGATCGTTGTTTCCGTGCGGAGACGCCACTGCGTGGAAGAGTTCCTTTTCTTGCAGGAGAAATGTTATCGCTCTTCGCGAGGACGACTGGTCACGCCGCGCTTGAATTCGGCAAAAATCTGCTCGGCGGTCAGGGCTGTTTTTGCGACCAGCTCATCAATCCGATTTCGGAAGAATCCAAATGCGGAGATTGCTGGAATTGCGACGATGAGTCCAAAAAGTGTCGTGACGAGTGCTTTATAAATTCCGGGGGCCAGTTCGCTCACCTGTGGGTTGGCTTTGCGTTCGAATTCCATGAAGGCGAGGATCATTCCCCAAACGGTTCCCATCAGTCCAAGCATCGGCGCGACGGTACTAATAATAGAGAGATACTCGATCTTACGCATGAGTCGAGCGGACTGCTGAGCGGTGGCATCTTCTAACGCCTTTTCCACGGCTGAGTACCCAAAATCGACTTCCTGCAGGGCGGCCCCAAGTAAATGTCCCAACAGACTCGGGCTTGCACGGCATCGCGTTTCAGCAACCTTGAACTGTCCCTGCTGGATTAACTTTTGAATGTCCTCGGCCATTCCATCGGGGATCAACGTCCCACGACGAACGGTGATCAAGTGTTCAAAGACCAAGGCGAGCATCACAACGCTCAGTGCAACAATAATGTAACCGATGGCACCGCCATCGAGGAACAACTGGCGAAGATCGATGTCGGGAGGGGCTTGACGTGTGTTCGCCGCCGCGTCTTGCTCCAGAGCAAACGCCGCAAAAGACGTCGACCCCCATAAAAATGGGGTCAACACCGGGACGAGCCACGGCATCTGTGATTTCTTTTGTGTCGTCGGCACAGAGATCTCCTCTTGTTAAATTGCAGAATCGTCATTTTCAAATTTGCTCGGTGCAAAAAAACGGGATTTTGTGCATGCATTCTGCATCAAGACAAACCCGGGCCCGATGTTCATTCGCGGGCGATTTTCGACGCAATCAGTGTTGATTTCTAGAGTCGCGAGGCGATTTTATCCAAAGCGGCAGAGGCTTATGGCGTTGCGTGGGCTGCTCGAATCTCCTTCCACGTCACCTCGGCCAATGATCCCCATCGCGTGTCTCCGTAACGAAAGACCATATCACTAAAGAGATTGATCGCTTGAGCGTGGTCACCGATCAATTCTAGCTGTTCCGCGGCTTGAAAGCATGCACGAGCGGCTAGTTGCCGATCGGTGTCATACACCAGCGGCAACCACAGTAAGGCGTTGGCGGACCGTTCCGGATTCATCTGCTTGCGATGGGCTTGTCCGAGCACGAAATACCCCCCCGCACGCAACTCTTGCGGTAACTCTTCAAGAGATGCTTCCCATCGGGTGAGATCGCCCGAAGTTGACGCTCCGGTCATCGTTCGACTTCGCCAGAGTTGCATCTGTGCCAGACGCTGAATACGCAGGTTGGAGTTTCGTGAAAGTTGTCTCAAAGTCGACTCGCTTTCATCCGCTGAATCCGGGGAACACAGCAATTGGCTAGCGCCCATCAGTTTGGACGCTGGAGAACTTTGGGACATCCATAATTTCGCCTCGTGGACGAGCTTGATATCGGGCACATCATCCGCCCATGCCAGGGGCGCAACGTTGTAGTGAAATGTCTCCTCATCCGATGCGACAATTTTTAAGAAGTCTGAAGCGGCTGTTAAATAGTCTCCCGTCCAAAGAGAACATTTGACAAGTGATGCGAGAATTTCCCGGTGAACCCAAGTTCGATCCTCCTCATTCAGAGCGAGATTGAGTTCCACCGTTGCATTCAGTATGCGTCCACGGGCCAGCATTTGCCGACCTAGATCGTGGTGCTGCGTGTAACTTGCGATGACCTCAACGACCTCAGACTTAGGGAAAATACGTATTTTTTTCCCCACCCGAGTCCGCATCGTCAACTCACGTCCGGTAAAGTTTTCGATCTCTCCTGTGATCGGCAGACGACTTCGCCCCTGTTGCTCGATCATGACCTGATCATCGGCAGACAGAGCGGGATTGAAAAATACGCAAAGCAATCCGGTCGCCAGAAATCGAAGCAAGCCGTCTCTGAGGCGATTCGTCATGCCGGGTCTCGTCAGATACCTTGAGCGATGCACGTTTCTCAGCCCCTCTGCGTCACGGCGTCCGAAATGTCGTGACGTCGTGATATCGATATGTCCCACCATTTCGCCGCGCTAAAACACGTAGAAAATTCAATGTGTACTCGACAAGTTCCGGTCCATTACCGAATTCAATGGCATGGATCCGAACTCTGCCGCTGTTCAATTTTTGAATCTTCTGCATTTGATTGGCTTGCATCTCATCCCCGGCATCAGTCAAAAAGAAAATAACATCGGGATGCAACTTGAGGGCCAGTTCAAGTGCTAGAAAATGGTCCGTACCGGAGCCAGGTTGGATCCCGGCGATTTTCTGGCGTGCGAAGGTTTTATTGATCTCGGTGGCATGGGTAAGCGTAGGCTTTGGTTCGTCATTGATCTTCAGAACGTGGGGTTGGTCGTCATAGAAAATGACCAGAAATTGCTGATGCTCATCTAAAGAATAGAGGCTGGAAAGCATCGCGTTTTTTGCAACCTGAATCGAATTCGAAGTCTGCATGCTTCCGGATGCGTCAATGGCGTAGATTATCTTCATGCCTTCATCGCGTGTTCCCATAAATGACACGCCACGAGGTCCACCAGCCGTGCCCGAAAATTTCGGGCGTGTGGTGCCGTTCGACTTGATGAGTTCGCGAAGTTGGGGGATTGCATCATCCTTGGGGCGATTGACTCCGGGACCGATCGCCGTTTGGATGTCCGCTGTTGGTAACAAGACTTCAGCGGGAGGGGTCTCGGGGAACAACGACAGTGGCACTGCTTGTTTTTCAGCACTGGCGAACTCTGAGGGAGACGCATTGAGCGAAACTTCGCCCTCGGACTGCGGTCGGTCTTTTTCATCCTTGATGCGAATTCCCACGGTCCGCAGGATTTCGTCGGAGAATCCCACGGGAGCCTGATCGCAACTCCGCAGGGCGGTTGCAAAAAAAATCAGAAAGGCCCCGTGAACAACGGCCGAAAGAAAACTCGGTATGACCAGCACTCTCGGTAGCCAGTCGGGAAGCGAAGATTTTCCGTGCGACGATCCTCTTACCATTCTCGTTCTTGTCTCGGGTGCCACGGTTCAACTTGCGGTGACAAGTGAACTCTATGCCTCCCGAGAAATTACGTCAATTCAAGTCGTTGACGACGAGGATGTTGGGCGTTGTTGTCAAAAGCGGACCGCGTGATTTTGAACGGTCTTAAAATCCAGAGGAGATCTCCGTCCGGCATCGGTCACATCGTCGATCTCGATTATTCGCCCAACAAACCCTTGGCGAGTTTCTTGAGTGCTTCACTTTCGATCTGTCTCACGCGTTCACGCGTGAGATTGAGTGATTCCCCAATCTCTTTGAGAGTTCGTGGCTCGGCATCGTCGAGACCAAATCGCATCCGCAGGATTGTCGCTTCGCGAGGGTCCATCTTATCAAGCATGCGGTAGGCATGCTTGAGATTGTCAGCGTCCAGCAACTCGTCCTCGGGCCCCTTGGCCCGTTGATCCGCAACCATGTCATTCATCGACCAACCGCCGTCCTCTTCGTCCGTCCGCGGCGTCATGTTGTAGACCTCGATCGCCGTTTTCACGAAGCTCAATTTCTTTTTGGGCAATCCAAGCTCTTTGGCGATTTCCTCCTGCGTCGGTGGTCGACCAAGTTCGTCATCAAGCTTGGCTGTTGCCCGACGCCATTTCGAGAGTAGTTCCACCATGTACGCGGGAATGCGAATTGTTTTACCCGTGTTGATGAGTGCTCGCTTGATGGACTGCTTGATCCAGTAGCTGGCATATGTACTGAACCGAGTATTCATATCCGGATCGAAGCCTTCGACCGCTCGAAGCAAACCCAAGTTTCCCTCTTCAATCAAGTCTTGAATGGGGAGACCCTTGTTTGTGTAGGCCCTAGCAATGTTGACGACGAGTCGCAAATTGGCTCGGACCATGCGGTCTCGCGCTTCATTGTCACCATTCGAAATCCGCCGAGAAAGCTCTTTTTCCTCGTTCGCCGAAAGAAGTGCCGTCTCATTGATTTCGTGGAGATACGTCTCCAAGGGAGTCTGAGCAGCCATTGACACGGGATGGAGGCGTGTAGTCTTGGTCATAGAATGTCTGCCGATCAGGAGTCTGACGTAACACGACGCCACCTCCTGTGGCAAAAACAGAGCAACAGAGCTCCTAGCTCAACTATCGGAACGAATCTCCTGAAATTAAAAAGAGACAGACCGAAAGTTGAAAAAGCTTGGGGAAAATCGGCAGCCATTGCAATAATAACGGCCCTTCGGAAAGTACCGAAGGGCCGAGGTCTTTATTTTCTAACTTGCGGAATTGCGGCTTGACTTCGTTAAATTCCGAAGTTTCGCTTCGTGTTTTTCATCGATCCAGCAACTTTTCCAACGAAAAATGTCAGGATTCCGGGTCGGCCGTTGGGTCTCCCATGCTGAACAACGGGCCGGATGCGCCTTCCATTCCACCTTTAAGCTCTGTTCGGGGCTTGGGCAAAGCCGATTCGGCCTTTGCTTCATCCGTTGCCTCTGGAATTTCAACCGCCGTCCGTCGGCTCAAACCAATCTTTCGATCACTGGCATCGATCCGCAAAATGCGGACATCGAGATCTTGACCAACTTTGACGAAGGTCTCTGGATTCTCGATCTTCTCGTCCGACAGTTCGGAAACGTGCAATAGGCCTTCGAGTTCCGGTTCGAGTTCGACGAAGACACCGAAGTTTGTAATCTTTGTCACTTTACCGACAACTTGTGATCCCGGTTTGTACTTTTCTGGAATCGTCGTTTCCCACGGATCGCCCGCAAGTTGTTTCAGTCCGAGCGCAATTCGTTTCCGCTCCTGATCAACAGAAATGACCTGGCAGGTGATTGGGTCGCCCTTCTTTAGTAGTTCGTTGGCATGGGAAATCTTCCGCGTCCATGACATGTCACTGACATGTAGCAATCCATCGACACCTTCTTCAAGTTCGATAAAAGCACCGTAATTGGTCAGATTGCGTACCGTTCCGCTCACGCTGGCACCCGG
>Ga0114966_10005466_pt1 | contig 10745 bp, 10 predicted proteins | sample M_130207_XF_Meta_FD_87029 | JGI IMG/M metagenome (GOLD analysis project Ga0114966, IMG submission 87029) | Freshwater microbial communities from Lake Montjoie, Canada to study carbon cycling - M_130207_XF_MetaG | ecosystem: Environmental > Aquatic > Freshwater > Lake | place: Lake Montjoie...
CCCAAGCGGATGGCTCGATCCCGCAAGCTTCGATCCTTGAAGGTGGTCCCAGCCTTGAGGTCGAACTGGACGTGGCTTGGGTGATCCGTGGCGGGTCAGACCCCTTGGCGTGGATCAACCGCTACGCAGGGCGCATCACGGCGGCCCATGTCAAAGACATCGCCCCCAAGGGCCAGAACGCCGATGAAGACGGCTGGGCCGATGTGGGCCATGGCACGGTCGATTGGAAAACCATCCACGCGGCGCTGAAAGCCGCAGGTTGCAAGCACTTCGTCTTGGAACATGACAATCCGGCGGATCATAAGCGCTTCGCGTCGCGCTCTTTCGCCACCCTGAACGCTTTGTGAGGCTGACATGACAAAACTTGGCATCGGTATTATCGGCTGCGGCAATATCTCGACCGCGTATCTGAAACTTGCGCCCCTGTTCAAAGGGCTGGAAGTGCGCGCTGTTGCGGATATCAACATGGAAGCCGCCACGGCCCGCGCGGCAGAGTTCAACGTCACAGCGCAAAGCGTCGATGACCTGCTTGCGAACCCCGCGCTCGACATCGTGATCAACCTCACGATACCTGACGCGCATTACCCCATCACCAAGCGCATTCTGGAAGCGGGCAAGCACGCCTATTCCGAAAAGCCGCTTGTGCTGACGCTTGAACAGGGCACGACCCTGCGCTATCTGGCCAAGGCCAAGGGCCTGTCGGTTGGATGTGCGCCCGATACGTTTTTGGGCGGCGCGCATCAGCAAGCCCGCGCCATTCTGGACGAGGGCACGATTGGCGAGATCACCACAGGCAATGCCGCCATTCAGGCCCATGGGCCCGAAAGCTGGCACCCCTCGCCCGAGTTCTTCTACCAACCCGGCGCTGGCCCGATCATGGATATGGGGCCCTATTACATCGCCACGCTGATCAACCTTCTGGGGCCTGTGAAGCGTGTGGGGGCTTTGACCTCTTCTGCCGAACCCGAACGCACGATCGGCTCTGGCCCGCGTCAGGGGCAGAAGATTAAGGTGAACACACCGTCGAACATTCAAGCACTGCTGGAATTTCACTCTGGCGCCACGATCAGCTTCTCAGCCTCGTGGGATGTGTGGCACCACAAACGCAACCATTTCGAGCTTTATGGCACCAAAGGCACGCTGTACGTGCCCGACCCGAACTTCTTTGGCGGCACGGTTGAAGTGGCCTTGGCGGGCGGTGAAGCCCAAGTGCAAAGCCCATGGGATCACCCGTTCGGGAAGATCAACCAAAACCACAACGGCCGCGATCTGGCGAACTACCGCACTGCAGGGCTGGCCGATATGGCGCAAGCCCATATGGAAGGGCGCGACCACCGCTGCTCACTGGAACGCACGCTGCACGGGGTGGATGTGATGACCTCGATCCTGAAGTCGGGCGAGACGGGGCAGTTTGTCACCCTGACCACCACCTGTACCCGCCCCGCAGCGCTCGGCATCGCCGAAGCCCGCGCGCTTTTGGCCTAACGAAACCGGGGGGCCGACTGGCCCCCCGCCGTGTCTTGCCAAGACCCCTCCGCGCGGGTCAAGGCTATGGATGCCCCGCTTGCTCTTGATTGCTTCGCAAAAGCCGTCATAAGGCAGGATGTAACCAGCGGGATGCCCTATGACCGAGATGCGCAAGATCCCGACCCATGAGGTCACCTATGCCCGTCTTCGGGATATGATCCTGTTTGGTTTGCTGGAACCCGGCGCACCCGTCACCATTCAGGGCCTCATCAACGATCTGGGCGCGGGCATGACCCCCGTGCGCGAGGCGTTGCGGCGTTTGGCGGCAGAGGGGGCCCTGTTGCCGCAGGGGAACAGACGGGTGACGGTGCCGCGCGTCAGCTTGGCCCTTTTGGATCAGATAGCTTTTGCCCGTTTGACCATTGAACCGCACTTGGCAGAACTGGCAGCCGCCCACCTGACCCCCGCCTTGATCGCGCGGCTTGAGACTTTGGATGCCCAAGTGGATGCCGCCATCCGCGCGGGCGACATCACCGCCTATCTGCAAAGCAACCACGCCTTCCACTTCGCCCTGTACGAGGCGTCGAACGCCCCCGTCTTGGTCGATATGGCGCGCTCGCTTTGGCTGCGCTTTGGGCCTTCGCTGCGCATCGTCGTCGCGCGGGGTGGGGCTTTGGCTTTGCCAGATCAGCACGGGCTGGCCCTATCGGCCATGCGGGCGGGCGACGGCGCAGGCTTGGCGCGGGCTTTGCGGGACGACATTTTGCAAGGGGTCGATCAGGTGCGCACTGCTCTTGTGCGGGGCGAGGTTTAGCACGGGTCTGGCTTGTTTGAATAATTTGATCAAATTTCTTGAAGCCCTCTGCTTTTGACCTTAAGCTGACGTCAAAGGGCGCATTGCGCTCGCCAGCACAAGGGTCGCGCCATGAATAAGATCGCCAACCACATGCCCACAGCCGAACTGCAAGCGCTGGACGCGGCCCATCATATGCACCCGTTCACCGACAATTCCGCCCTAGCCAAAAAGGGCGCGCGCATCATGAAATCGGCCAAGGGTGTCTGGCTGACCGACACCGAAGGCCACCGCATCATCGATGGCATGGCGGGCCTGTGGTGCGTCAACATCGGCTATGGCCGCAAGGAATTGGCCGCAGCCGCAGCAGCCCAAATGGAAGAGCTGTCCTATTACAACACCTTCTTCCAAACCAGCCACATCCCCGCCATAGCCCTTGCCGCCAAGATTGCCGAGGTGGCACCCGGTGATCTGAACCATGTTTTCTTTGCAGGCTCGGGGTCGGAAGCGAACGATACCAACATCCGCATGGTGCGCCGCTATTGGGACATCAAGGGCCAGCCCGAAAAGCGCATCCTGATCGCGCGGACCAATGGCTATCACGGGTCAACCATGGGCGGCGGGTCTTTGGGCGGCATGTCGGGCATCCATGCCCATGGCGGCAAGATCGCGGGCATTGTGCACATTGGCGAGCCCAACTGGTGGGAGCAGGGCGGCGATATGACGCCCGAAGACTTTGGCCTGCTGCGCGCCCGCGAGTTGGAAACGATGATCCTGCAATTGGGTGTTGAAAACGTCGCGGCCTTTATCGGTGAACCGGTGCAGGGTGCGGGCGGGGTGATCATTCCCCCATCAACCTATTGGCCCGAAATTCAGCGCATTGTTGACAAATACGGCATCCTCTTGATCGCCGATGAAGTCATCACCGGCTTTGGCCGAACGGGCAACTGGTTTGGCAGCGAAACCTTTGGCATCAAGCCCCATATCATGACCATCGCCAAGGGCCTGTCCTCTGGCTACCAGCCCATCGGCGGGTCGATTGTCTGCGATGAAGTGGCAGAGGTGATGGGATCAGCCGGGGATTTTAACCACGGCTACACCTATTCCGGCCATCCCGTTGCCGCGGCCGTGGCCTTGGAAAACATTCGCATCCTGCAAGAAGAGCATATCGTGGAACACGTGCGCGATGTGGCGCATCCTTACCTGTGGGCCAAGTGGCAGGCCCTAACCGACCATCCTTTGGTGGGTGAAGCGAAACTGGTTGGCCTGATGGGTTCTATCGCGCTGACGCCGAACAAGGCAACCCGCGCCAAGTTTGCGTCTGACACGGGCACGGTCGGCTATCGCTGCCGCGAGCGGTGCTTTGCCAATGATCTGATCATGCGCCATGTCGGCGACCGTATGATCATCTCGCCCCCCTTGGTGATCACGCCAGACGAGATCGACATCCTGATCGCCCGCGCCACCAAATCGCTGGATGAATGCTATGCGGGCCTGAAGGCGGACGGCATGATGAAATCCGCCTGAGCGTCTTGCCCGTGGCGGGGACGGGCCAGCCCGTGTCGGCACTGAGCAAGCGGCGGGCCATGCGCTGATCTACCAAGCGGCATGATGAGCATGTTCACCCTGCGACAAACCCGCCCCGCCCTAGCGGCGTTTTTTGTTATGGGTATTTTGTGGGGCAGTTTTTCTGCCGATCTGCCTGATATCAAAACCATGCTTGCGGTCGACGAAAGCCGCCTTGGCTTTTTGATGTTTCTAACCCCCTTGGCGGCGATGCTTGCCATGCGGGCAGCCCCTTGGATGAGCGAACAGCTGGGGCGGTCTGTTTTGGGGGTGACCACGGTCTGCATGGCTTTGGCCTTTATCTTGCCCGGCCAAACGGGCGTTTGGTATCTGTTCCCCGCAGCAATGCTGGTCTGCGGGGCCACCACAGGGGCGGTGGATGTGCTGATGAATGCCCGCGTTTCGGCGATGGAGGTGGCACAGGGTCGGCCTTTGATGAACCTGTGCCACGCCGCCTATTCCTTTGGCTATGCCGGAGGGGCTTTGGGCACGGGCGCGCTGCGGTCGATGGCGGCGTCTCCGGGCGTTGTCATGGCGGCTGCGGCAGGGGTGGCAGCCCTTTTAGCCCTTGCCGCCTTTGAAAAAGACGGAAAGATCGACGGGCTTAACGCGCCGCCCGAAGGGACCAGCGCCAACCTTGGCATGATTCCCGTCATCGGCGGGGCCATCGTGCTGATAGCGTTTATGAGCGAGAATGCCGCGGAAAGTTGGTCGGCCCTGCATATCGAAAAGACCCTGCACGGGTCGGCCGTACTGGGGTCGGCGGGGCCAGCCGTGCTGGCGCTGACGATGGGCATGGCGCGACTCTTTGGGCATGGGCTGTCGGCCAAGATCAGTGCGCTGCGCTTGCTGCTGACCGGTGCTGCGATTTCCGCCTGCGGGGCCTTGGCCGTGGCTTTGGCCCCAAGTGCCTTTTTGGCTTATGCGGGGTTTATCGTGATGGGCATTGGATCGTCGGTTATTGCGCCCACAGCCTTTACCTTGGTGGGCACTATGGCGGCCCCCGAAGCCCGCGCCCGCGCTGTGGCGCGTGCCACGATGCTGGGTTACGCGGGGTATTTTGTCGGCCCGCCCCTTGTGGGGATGATTGCGGGCGGTTTGGGCCTGCGCGCCGCGTTTGTCTTTACCGCGGCCCTTTTGGGCTTTGTCTGGCTGCTGGCTCCGCTACTGGCGCGCCTTCAGCCAACCCGTTCTGTTTGAAGAAACCTGCCGTAGCGTCCAGCAAACGGTCAAGCATTTCAGGCCCTTGGGTTGCGTTAAACGAATGGTCCATATCTGTGATCCACGCCTGTTGCTTGCCCTTATGCGCGGCCAGAAACTTATCTGCGGCATGGGGCAGCACGGCGGTATCGGCCAGCCCGTGCGCCACAAACAACGGCCCCGCATAGCGCCGAATTTCTTCGGCGGGCTTTAACGTCTTCATCCCGTCAAAATAGCCCTGCTTCAAAGCAATCGTCTTGTCATGCACCACGATATGCAGCGCGTGATCGCACGTTTTCAAACCTGCGGCCAGAACATCCGCGCCCAATAGGCCGCCTATGCTTTCCACCGGATCAGCCACCGCAGCCCATAGCGCTGTCGCCAACGGAAGTTGGCTGCGTGCAGCGACACAAGCGGCAACCAAGCCGCCTTGGCTCCACCCCAGCAGAGCCACGCGCCTGCCTTGCACGCGCGGTTCATGCGAAAGCATCTGCAAAGCCGCCAGCGCGTCCGCAATTTGGCCTTCATAGGTCGTGTCGGCAAAATCACCCTCTGATGTGCCGCTGCCGCGACAATCGATCCGCAAGGATGCCAACCCAAGCTGTGCCAAGCGGCGGGCAGAGCGCGAGAAAACACCCTCGCCCATGCCCGTCACCGCCATTTCATCGCGCGATCCGGTAAAGCCATGCACCATCAAAACCACGGGGGCAGGGGCCCCTTGCGGCAGGCACAAAGTGCCGGTGACGCGCTGGCCTTGCACGGGAAAGTGCAGCAGGGTTTCGATCATTCCCAGCGGCCTTCGAACCCTTCGGGCACCAGAACATGCTCACGCGAAAATGCACGCGCGTGCTGCACGCCGCACAGGGCCATGGTGATGTCGATTTCCTTTTGGATCACTTGCAACGCACTGGTCACACCCGCTTGCCCCATCGCCCCAAGGCCGTAGAGATAGCTGCGCCCGATGAAGGTTGATTTGGCACCCATCGCCAAGGCTTTCAGCACATCTTGGCCGGATCGGATGCCGCCATCCAGATAAACCTCCATCTGGTCGCCCACGGCGCGCACCACTTGCGGCAGGCTGCGGATGGTGGAAAGTGCGCCGTCCAATTGCCGTCCGCCGTGGTTCGACACCAAAATAGCATCCGCCCCCACATCCAAAGCCATGCGGGCGTCTTCGGCATCTAAAATGCCCTTTAAGATCAGCTTGCCACCCCATTTGTCGCGCAGCTTGCGCACTTTGCCCCAATCCAACTGGGGGTCGTAATTTTCATTCGACCAAGCGTTCAGATCACGCAAGCTGACCACGCCCTTGGCATGGCCCACCACATTGCGAAAGGTGCGCCGTTTGGTCGTGGCCATGCCGTAAGACCACGCCGGATGCAGAGCCATATCCAACAGGTTGCGCGGTGTCATGCGGGGCGGGGCGGTGAGGCCGTTTTTGATGTCTTTGTGGCGCTGGCCCAGAATTTGCAGATCAAGCGTTAGCACCAAAGCATCGCATCCGGCGTTGCGGGCGCGTTCAATCAGGCCGTCAACGAAATCTTCGTCGCGCATGACGTAAAGCTGAAACCAAAAGGGCGCTTTGGTATGGGCCGCGATATCTTCGATGGAACAGATGGCAAAGGTCGACAGGGTAAAGGGCACGCCAAAGGCTTCGGCCGCGCGGGCGGCTTTGATCTCGCCATCCGCCGATTGCATTCCGGCGGACCCTACCGGCGACAAGGCCACAGGCATCGCCACATCGCGCCCCATCATGGTGGTCGCGGTCGTGCGCCCTGACAGGTCGCGCGCAACCCTTTGGCGCAGGCGGATCTTGTGAAAATCGCTGCTATTTTCGCCGAACGTTTGTTCGGTATAAGACCCGCTTTCGCAATAATCCCAAAACATCTTGGGCACTTTGCGGCGGTGCATTTGTTTGAGGTCTTCGATACAGGTGATGATGGGCATAAGATCCTCGGGCGTGGTTTGCCGTCAGTTTAACGCCCTTGTTCGGGAAGGACAGGGGCAAAGCGGCTCTAATCCAGCCTTTCCACGCGCCCGATCAATGCCGCTTGGCCGTGTCGGATGCCGGTGGTGTCGGTCACTGTCCATAAGATCGTGTCAGCAATGCGAAAACGCCGGCCTGTGGCGGAAATGCGAATGCCTTGGTAGTCGCTGACAAAGCCTTTAGCTGCCGCCTGTGCCAGATAGCTGCTGCGGTCTGTCTGGATGGCGGGGTCATCTTGGGCAGACAGGCGCGAGGGCAGCTTGGTAAAACTGTCCCAATCCATCTCCCACAGGGTCAGGGCTGCGGGGTTGGCATAGCGAAAGATCGGGTCGGCTTCTATGCCATGCGACACCAAGGGCTGCGCCAAAGTCCACGGGTCGCCCAAGGCTTGACCCGTCAGGCGTTCGAAACTGTCGGCCAAAAGCTTTGCATAGCCAAGGTCGCGCATCAGGCGCGGTGCGCGCCTGCGGCAAGGGTGGCCACAAAGGCCAGAACGTCCGACACAGAACGCCCCTCGCCGATTTGCTTGACGATGGCAGAGCCTACCACACAGCCATCGGCAACGGCGGCAATGCCCTGCGCTGCTTCGGGGGTGTTGATGCCAAAACCCACGATGATCGGAAGCTTGGTCTGCGACTTGATCCGCGCCACTTCGGGGGCGACATCGACCGCCAGTGCTGCCGCGGCGCCGGTGATGCCGGTGATCGAGACGTAGTACACAAAGCCCGAGGTGTTTTGCAAAACCTTGGGCAGGCGCTTGTTGTCGGTGGTGGGGGTGGCCAAGCGGATAAAGTTGAGGCCCGCTTTTTGTGCAGGAATGCACAGTTCGGCATCTTCTTCGGGTGGCAGGTCGACGATGATCAACCCGTCAATTCCCGCGGCTTTCGCTTGGGTCAGAAACAGATCAACGCCGCGCGCATAGATCGGGTTGTAATAGCCCATCAGCACGATTGGGGTGGTGCTGTCAGACGCGCGAAAATCGCGCACCATTTGCAGGGTTTTATCCAGCGTCATCCCGCCTTCTAACGCGCGTTGGCCTGCCAGTTGGATCGTGGGGCCATCGGCCATCGGGTCGGTGAAGGGCAAGCCCAGTTCGATGATGTCGACACCAGCGGCGGGCAAGCCCTTCATCACGGCCAAGGCGGTGGCAACATCGGGATCGCCTGCCATGATATAGGCCACAAAAGCCTTGCTGTTTTGGGTGGAAAGGCGGGCGAAAGTGTCATCGATTCGGGTCATGTCAGCGATCTTTGCCAAAAGAGTTGTTATGACCGATGTGCACTTGGACGCGGGGAAAAGCAATGGCTTGGCCCTACCCAAGGGCCCTTGGTGCCGTTTTTTGAGATGCGGGGCAGCTTGAGCGCCTGTAACCACCGCCCGCCCCCTTGACCAAGACGCGCCCGCCACCTATGCCGCGAGGGCGCAAAGACGGAGGGTGTCATGGGTTTCAAAATGGGTATCGTGGGTTTGCCGAATGTAGGAAAATCTACCCTTTTCAATGCCTTGACTAGAACGGCAGCGGCACAGGCTGCGAACTTCCCCTTTTGCACCATCGAACCCAATGTGGGCGAAGTGGCCGTGCCCGATGCGCGGCTGGATAAATTGGCAGAAATTGCAGGGTCTAAGCAAATTATTCCGACACGCATGACCTTTGTCGACATCGCGGGGTTGGTGCGGGGTGCATCGAAGGGCGAGGGCTTGGGCAACCAGTTTTTGGCCAATATCCGCGAATGTGACGCCATTGCCCATGTGCTGCGCTGCTTTGAGGATGGCGATATCACCCATGTCGAAGGCCGAATTGACCCCGTGGCCGATGCCGAGACGATTGAAACCGAGTTGATGCTGTCTGATCTGGAATCGATCGAACGCCGCCGTGCGGGTTTGGCGCGCAAGATCAAGGGTGGCGATAAAGAACTGGTCGATCAAGACCGACTGCTCGCTTTGGCGCAAGTGGCGCTAGAAGCGGGACAGCCCGCGCGCACCGTGCTGGTGGGCGAAGACGACCTGCGCGCCTGGCGCTTGCTGCAATTGCTGACCTCAAAACCTGTGCTGTATGTCTGCAATGTCGAAGAGGCATGCGCTGCCAAGGGCAACAGCCAGTCAGACCGCGTGGCAGTGATGGCCAAGGCGCAAGGGGCGGCTTCGGTCGTCATCTCGGCCCGCATCGAGGAAGAAATCAGCCAGTTGGCCGCTGACGAGGCGGCGATGTTCTTGGAAGAAATGGGCTTGGCTGAGGCGGGCTTGGATCGGTTGATCCGTTCGGGCTATGAGCTGTTGGGCTTGCAAACCTATTTCACCATCGGCCCGAAAGAGGCGCGCGCTTGGACGATCCTCAAGGGCACGCTGGCCCCGCAAGCGGCAGGCGTGATCCACGGCGATTTCGAGAAGGGTTTTATCCGGTCAGAAACCATCGGCTACGCCGATTATGTTGCGGGCAATGGCGAGGCGGGGGCCAAGGACGCGGGCAAGTTCCGTGTCGAAGGCAAGACCTATGAGGTCAAAGACGGCGACGTGTTGCACTTTTTGTTCAACGCTTAAGGGGTCTGCGGCCGCCGGAAGGCCGGGGGGCGCTGCCCCCCTGGACCCCCCCGGGATATTTGAGCACGTATGAAAGGGCAAAGGGCGTTAGCCCTAGCGCGCGGCTTTTTCGGCGATGCCGGAGGTGCCTGCGCGCGTGTCGAGTTCGTTCAGCACATCCTGAAGCGCGACATCGCGGGCGGCGAGCATGACGATCAGGTGATAGAGAACATCGGCGGCTTCGGCTGTCAGTTTGGCCCTGTCGCCTTTGACGGCTTCAATGATGGCTTCGACCGCCTCTTCGCCAAACTTTTCAGCGCATTTTTCGGGGCCTTGGGCCAGAAGCTTGGCTGTCCAAGAGCTTTCAGGATCAGCACCTTTGCGCGCGGCGATTGTGGCGGCGAGGCGGGTAAGGGCGTTGGTCATGTCAGCCTCATTGGGATACCAGCGGCCTGCATATGGGCCTTGGCCTGCGCAATCGTGAAGGTGCCGAAGTGGAAGATGGATGCGGCGAGCACGGCGGAGGCGCCGCCTTGGATCACACCTTCAACCAGATGGTCCAGCGTGCCCACCCCGCCCGAAGCGATGACGGGCACCCCCACCGCATCGGCAATAGCGCGGGTGAGGGGCAGGTTGTAGCCGCCCTTGGTGCCGTCACGGTCCATCGAGGTGAGCAGGATCTCGCCAGCGCCTTTTGCCGCCACAGTGCGGGCGAATTCCACGGCGTCTATGCCAGTTGCTTTGCGCCCGCCGTGGGTAAAAATCTCCCATCGGCCGGGGGCTACGGTTTTGGCATCTATCGCCACGACGATGCATTGCGACCCAAACCTGTCGGCGGCTTCGGCCACGACATTAGGGTTGGCCACGGCGGCCGAGTTGAAGCTGACCTTATCGGCCCCTGCCAGCAGCAAGGCGCGCACATCGTGGTGGCTGCGCACCCCGCCGCCCACGGTCAGCGGCATAAAGCATTGCTCGGCGGTGCGGGCCACCAGATCAAACATCGTGCCGCGGTTTTCAGAGGTGGCGTGGATGTCTAAAAAGCACAGCTCATCCGCACCTGCGGCGTCATAGGCGCGCGCGGCCTCTACTGGGTCGCCCGCGTCGATCAGATTGGTGAAGTTCACCCCTTTGACCACGCGGCCATCGGCGACATCAAGGCAGGGGATGAGGCGGGTTTTGAGCATGGGGCCCTTATAGAGGCAAGGCGGGGCAGGG
>Ga0114966_10005470_pt1 | contig 10743 bp, 7 predicted proteins | sample M_130207_XF_Meta_FD_87029 | JGI IMG/M metagenome (GOLD analysis project Ga0114966, IMG submission 87029) | Freshwater microbial communities from Lake Montjoie, Canada to study carbon cycling - M_130207_XF_MetaG | ecosystem: Environmental > Aquatic > Freshwater > Lake | place: Lake Montjoie...
GCGAGCGCGAGAGTGGCACGCGGTCATCGCGCATCGAAACACCAGCGTGCTTGATGCGAACAATCGCGCGCGCGGCTGCAACTTGCTGCGCGGCCGACTCGGATGCGCACTCGGGATCATCACGCTCACCGAGCATGATTGCAGGCAACACGAAGTTGCCCGCAGGATCAAGCACGAGTCCAACGCTGATCTTCGCGCCAACGAGTCGAAAGACGGGCGTGATCGTTTCGATAGGAAAACAAGCTGTTTCCTGCGATGTGCGCTCGACTCGCGCACTCGCGCGCGGCGATGATTCTTGTGGTGCGTGCGGTGCGTCGGGTGCCCGTTGGGCCGGTTCCATGTCGCCCCCGTCCCATGTCGCCCCCGTCCCATGTCGCCCCTATGTCGCCCCTATGGCTGGCTCTTCCGCGCCGTTCCTAGTTCGTGTAGTAGCCCCGCATCAGGAAAGCCGGTCACGACGCTGGTGCCGATGTCTGTAATGACGATCTCCGCGATGGGGTGATCGCCAGCGGACATATCGAGCCCCCTGTGACGATCCGAGAGGAGATGCACTTTTTGATTGCTCGAGCCACGCCAGAGCAAGCCGTCTGCCTTCATCTCGCGGATGAATCTGCCCGTGACGACGATGTCCAGCAAGCCAAGCAGGCGTTGTTGGTGATGGTCTGTGAGTTCCTCGAGCTCGTAGCCCGTGAACGCCATTAGCGATAGATCATGGGTTCGAAGCCGCTCGGCCAACTCTGCCAACACTTCGGCTTGGGCGAAGGGTTCGCCTCCTGTGAACGTGACTCCATCGATCGGCATCTCCTCCAAGATCTGGTTGCCAAGAGCCGTGACCCGTATGAGTTCACGGGGCGATGGCGACCACGTATCAGGGTTCCAACAACCCGGACAATGCAGCGGACAGCCTTGAACCCACAGCACGAATCGTTCCCCAGGACCATTCGTGCTGCTTCGGAGCAGACACCTCGCGACATTGACAACATGATCGTCGCGCATTAGTAGACCCGTTTCGACAGTACAAGCCTGATGCAGCCCTGCTCCTGCCGCTCCTCGATCCGGTATCCCTGCTTCTTTGCTGCTTCGATGACAGCATGACGCTGGGCTTCGACAAGTCGTCTGCGTTCTTCTTCTGCGGCGAGGCGCTGCCCGTCGGCAAGCCGTTGCTCCTTCGCGGCTCGATGGAAGTCATACCGCTCCGCGACCTTCCTCAGCCAGCTTTGCTCGAACTTTGATGCAGCGGCCCCGCGAGCCTCAAGCCGAAACCCGGTTGGCGCCCATACCAAGCTTGCCGTCCCCGTTGAATCAAGGTTGATCACCTGACTCGTGGCTCCCGATTGGCTCGAGCCTGCTGTAGCCCGCGTGCCAGATTGCCCGGCCACTTGGGCGACGACTGGAGAGCATCCCACGTCAGCCAAGGCGTCGAGCAGACACTCCACACTTGTCATCGGCGTCGCTAACTGAATGTACGCGCTCATGGCTGCCCCCCCGTGCGCAGATTCGTCTTCGGGGCTGCGGCTGTGGTCGAAGGCCGCTCGGGCTGCTTTCGCTCGACCTGCAACCACGCGCCACCGCAGTCAGCGAGTAGCTTCTCGAGGTCCTTGATGCAGGCGTCTCCCAAAAACCCGTGAGCGTCCGCCTTGATACGGCCATTTTCGTCTATCTCGATTTCAACTCGCTGTTCTCGCATGTTCTAACTCCGAGGTGCGACCATCTTTGCCTTTAGTCTTACCGATTCTTGACGGGCAGCAGGCAACTGCTCCCACGACTCAACCACGAGGAATCGCTCAGATGCCGCCTCGTAAAGCTCGCCGACGGTGGGGAGAGATTCAACGGGAATCTGGATCCTGCCCAACAACGGCTCTGGAACGAATCCCGTTTTGGACTTTTCTTTGTTGTCGGGAGAGGGTTTGCTCTTTGGTTCAAACTGCTTCTCGACAAACTGGGCATGGCTGCTCCGGCTGCCGTTCAGATTTCCAATGGTCGCACGAGAAGCCTTGACATCGTCGTCGAGTTTGCGCTTCCTTGCTGACCAGTCTGCGTCACTCTCGCCATCTCGTTTGCCCTGCTTTAGTGCGGTCTCGTGTTGTCCAAGCTCGTCTCGAGCGGAGCCGATCTGCGCGTCAATCGATCGCAGTTCGGAGGCGTGCTCGTCCCGCTTTCGTTGCCACTCCTCACGCTGACGCTGTGCATCCGCATGAGTGATGTCGCGTTCGATCCCTTGCAGATGCTCCGACACCCTCTGCCGCAGTTCTCCGATCCTGTCAACTGCCTTGTTCGCCGAGTCCGTACTGATGCTCGATAGCTTGATCTGTGTCAGCGCACGGTGCTCAGCCATAAGAGTGCCGTAAGCGCGGTCATATCCGAGTGCACCAGCAAAGAACTTCGCCAACCCTGAGCGAGCTTGATCAACATGAGTCTTGGCTTTTTCCAGTTGACGACCGATTTGTTGGAGGCTTGACTCAAACAACTGCGATGCCTCGTCCCATTGCCGGTAGAGGCTGGACTTGCTGGCTTTAGGGGGCAACATCGGAGGCTGGCAGATCCAGCGGTACTCGACCGCACGAGCCAGGGGCGGGGCAAGCGGAAAGTCTGCTGGTTCGGCCGTCAGCACATCCTCGATCGCGTGGCAAGACACCTGACCGGCTTCGAGCACCGCATGATCTTGCGACGCCTGTTCGGTCTGGGCTCCTGCCAACCAGATCTTACCGTTCATCGATCCTAGCGAAGCATTGCAGCGCAGTTTGGCATCTGTCTGCACGCGGCTCAGCCCTTCGTGCAACGACCTAGCCTGCGACGCTGTCAGCCGGAGTCGTAGCAAATGGTCGCCGCAAAGCCATTCGACCATGCCCGACGTTCCGTTCACCCACAGCGAAGGCAGTTCGGCGATAGCACCGAACACTTGACAACCCGCGGCGGAAAAGCCCGCGAGCGCTTCCAGGCCTTGCCCACTCGGCCGCACAAACGCCCGACTCGTTCCCTTCGCCAAGGTCGCGTCGTTGCCACAAACGCAAATTGCGCCAGCTGGAACGGGCATGGCGTTCTGCGGACGCCGGAGGAGTTGCACCGCGCCATCACGTGGCGGTGGAACGTCAAAGGGCCGTTCCTGAGCTGCCTGGAATCGCAGTCCGGAGGCCGACGGATCAGTCCATGCTTCGTCCGACGCGTGGTGCCAGAACCAATGCAGAGTGACACGAAACATGCCTCTCGACTGCTCCTCATCGAGCTCAACGACCCATCGTGGGGCTCCGTGTTCGAGAGATCCAAGCCATATCACGGCTCGCTGCCGCTTGCAGTCAAGCAACGCAGGAATGGTGGGCACGGCAGTTCTGCGAACAAGCACCTGAGCCTTCAAGCGATCACGAAGCCCGGGATCTCGCTGGCCTTCGCCAAAGCCAGGGGCAGCAAGCACGTAGACCCGACGCTCAGTGTCGCTCGCCTCAAGCACCAGCCGACTGAGCGTTTCGGGTGGAGATGACCCCAAAACGCAAAGGACGGGAGACCCTCTGTCGGCAAGCATTCGGCGGGCCATGTCGACGGCAGCAGAGTCTCCTGCGGGAGTAAAGGGGGGGCTGATCACCATTGGACCAGGCCCGGAACCGGACCGCTCCCAAGCAACCGGAATGATCGTGGAGTTGCGATCCTCCAACTTAGTGCGTTCCCGCGCGACGATGGGACCCGTTGGGGTGCTCATGACTGCCTCCCTTGGGTGAACCACATAGACATCGCAGGAAAGTGAAGCTCGTGCGGTGACACCGCAAAGCACGCCAAATCTCTCCATCGCATGGGGCTATCGATGGCCCATGCACCGTTCGCCGAAGGGCGAGCGTCCAATGGGCTATTGGACATCTGCCATGCCAATTGCGTTGAGCCGCCGTCAATCAGCAAGTACCGGTCGTGAGGCCGATCTGCAGTGCTACGCCCGAAGACATCGGAGTACCACTGGGGAGCTCTGCCGAGAACTGTACGGACCGACGCCTCCTGTCGAGTGTCGTCCGGATCACGATCCGTCAGCACTTCCAGAACCGCTGCGGGTGACGCGGACTGCAGCGTCTTACGAAGCACATCCAGTGCCTTTAGGTTGTACTCCCCACGAACGTACTTGTCGCAGAGCAGGACTCGCTTTGGCTTAGCACCGCCAAGTAGTTGAACCACAAACTGCTTCATGGTGATCGTGCTGCCCGGGCCGACGCGTACCACCAAAGGGGAATGCTCGGAAGCGCGGGCCGCATTTGGCGCAGGACCAGCCCTCACCTCTAGAGACGGAATACAGAGGTCCATCGGTGCTGCGACTCGCCAGAACATCCCACGGTCGCGCTGACATTCAGCAGCAAACTCTGATGCTTGCGGTGAAGTGGTCATCATCTGCAGCGGAGTGCCTTCCACCACTGAACCGTACTCGGCCACAATGTTGTCGGCGGACCAGTATCCGGGAGTCGCCAGTTTGCGCCGTAGCCTCCAGAGCATCCATCTGCGTGCATCAGCTGCTGAGGAGGGCCCAACCGGCACGTCCTGAATGCGCACATCCGAATAGGTATCTCCGTCTGGCCCCTCGGCCTCATCGAGGGGTACTGCAGTTCGGAAATCAGACAGCAATCGTTCGTCCGCGTTTTCCGTGAAGCCAACGTCAAGTCTGCGTTCCTGACGATTCCACCTTCCGATAGTCGGCTCAACGCCGCTCAGCCATCGGTCAGCGAGCGCTCGCAGGTCGCACGCCCGATCGGTCGCATCAGGGAGAATCGGCAGTTGGGGATCCTTCGAGCCACCGCGCAGATACCCCGACAAATGCCATCGGCTCACGTCTGCGTTGAAGTCGATCGTCCAGTGAAAAGTACACTCCGAGCGGTGTTCGCGATCCTCAAGGCCAAGCGGCTCCGCATTGCCCGTTGGCAGGTCACGAAGCACGAACGACGCTTTCGCCAACACCGCTGAACGCCAATGCTGGCCCCTTGCAGGGGCCATCGGTAGCGGTTGCGGGTTCGCGTCCTCATCGCGATCGATGCGCAAGCGATCCCAGTGCAACACTCGATTCCCCAACACTGGATGTTCCACGCCCCAAAACGCGTAGACACCCTGTTCAATCAGCGGGGCTTCGCCAGATTGCGCCGCATGAGCACCATGCTCGTTGAGTCTTCCGTTGCAATCACAAAGCCCGATCTCGCAGCACCAGTCCACGATGTTCCTTGCCGCAGCCTCCGTCGCGCTCGGCAAGATCTTCCGGATGACTTCCGCAGTAACCGTGCCGCCTGCTTCCACTGCGGCTTTGCACATCGCCTGGAGCTCAGGCCGGCGCACGTAAACCGCCAGTTCCGCAAAGGCAGCGAAACGATGCACGACGAGGGGCTGTACGAGTTCACATTTCATTTCTTGCCGTCCTCGTTCGCAGTGCGAGTCATTGTTGCCAACTCACGCAGTTCCGCCGCTACCCGTTCGTCGCGGCTGAAGAAGCCATAGTCACCAAAAATGACGAGCTGCTGACGAGCCCGCGTTACCGCAACATTGAGCCGGTTGGGGCTGTCCAGAAAGCCAACTCTGCGAGTGTTTCTCATGGAAAGAAGCACCAAATCCGCCTCGCGACCCTGAAAGCGATCCACGGTGCCGCAGCGGATCTCGACAAGCGAGTTGTCCTCATCCGGATAGAGAAAGCAGTGTCTCGCGTCAGAACCCACCAGGTCACGCACCATCTCTGACAACGCTTCTTCCTGCTTCAGGTAGAAGCACAGGCATGCCACCTCCCACAGGCCTGATCGCCTTCCCGGCGGCGGCCCCTTTCGCTGGGCCCACCCAAGAAACCGCTCAAGCATGCGGCGCATCGCTCGTACCTCTGCCTCATTGACGCCTCGGTGCTCAGATCCGCGCACGTCGATCCATACCCGACGCTTGCCTAGCGCCGGTTCGAAGTCCCACTTGATCTTCCGGTCCCGCTCCGCAATTGTCCCTGCATCAAGCAGCGCCTCACGCCGTGCGAGACGCTTGTAGACCACTTCACGCGGATAGTCAGAGATCTCCGGATGCATCCGGTGCTGAAAAGGCAGCGACGTGAATCGTGACTCAAAGACTTCGGGATTCGGGGCGTTCCTTAGCCCCTCTGCCAGCGCGTTCCTTCGTCTCGTGCGGGCTGAGCCAACGCCCTCCTGGATCACCTCAATCACACTCGGCAAACCAATGTCCCGCAGCTCGCCCACGACATCGCGGACTCCCACCCACTCTATTGGTACGAGTTCATCGAAGCCCCGCTTCATCCGGTCTCTCTCTGACCCATCGGAACTCCACCGCAACTCATGAACGCGTTTGAGACGCCAGGCGGTCTCTGCGGCCCACGAGCGCCGGGACAGGAAACCTCCCTCCAGGGTTTCCAAGTCACCCTTCGTCGCGATCGGCTTGCCGCGCTCCCGAATCGGCGTAATACGTCCGAAGCGATTCAGGGCCGCAGTGTGGCGGAAGGCCCATGCCCCAATCTCGGCGGCAGGACTACTGGCAACAACGACGCCAGGCGGCAGATAGTCGGTGACGTCACGCCAAACCTCTTGATCGACCAACAACCATTGTGCTGTGTTGACCAACAGCGCCGATGGCGACCCGCGATTCAACTCCTCCGGAGTTACCACTGGGAAGCAACCTGACCTTTGCCCTCGTCCAATGCGAACGACTGCCGGTTCCGGCTTAACGACTCCCAGCTCGCTTTCAAGGTGGTCCAGCACCGCGCGAGGTTCCGCCACGAGCCAACGCACCCCCGCGTTCTTCACCGCGTCACGGGTCAGTCGCCACTTCAGCAAACGAGCTCGCTGCTGAGCGGGTGGGGTCAGGGGCTTGCCGTCATTGTCGGAGACATGCGCGACGTTGGCCTCTAGGTCCTCGATGTTCGTGAACGGAGGCAACTGCTGCACATCACCAACAATCACGTGTCTGCGCGCCAACAAAGCAGGCACGAGGAACTCCGGCACGGTTGTTTTGCTCGCCTCGTCGATGATCATCAGGTCCCAAGGCACGAACGTGGTCAACGGGCGGTCAGCGCCGGCAAAGCGTGCTGACCTCAGCTGGGGATGATTCAAAATGCCCGCCGTCGTGCCGCACGTGAGGTTGGCGCTCATCACCACGATGCTCGCTGCTGCCTCGTAGTGATCTTCCTCGAGGAGATCGGCGAACAGCCCCGCAGCTTGCCACGACGACCGCACTGCCTCAATGCGTTTGTCGATATGTAGATCTTTGACGTTCTTGTCGACCTTGTCTTGATCGAAACCAATCCGGATAGCCTCAATAAGGTCGGGGCGAGCGGAGTGCATCTTCTCCAGAGCGTTGTCGATGGCCACGTGGGTCGACGCACAGAGCAGAACACGCTCCTTACGTCGAATCGCTTGAAACACCAACTCACAGATCGCGGTCGTTTTTCCAGACCCGGGAGGACCTTGCAAAAGGCAGAGATCAGAACTTGCGAGCGCGGCGCGGACAAAAGCTCGTTGCTCAACTACGCCATCGATGGACTCGTCAGTGAGCAACTCCCACTCTGGCTCAGAGATTGCTGGAACGTCCGGCCATCGGACCTTGTCGGGGTGTTCGCATAGGCGTATGAGCCCTCGATGCGCGGGCAGTGGGCTATGCCGAAGTTGTTGAACGGCACGCTTCTGCGTGTCGACGGCCCGAGTGTCGAGGGGCGCAAACAGGTACTGTGTGCCCAGGGGCGGGTAGTCTTTCAGTCTGAGTTGAAAACGATCGCGATCCACCTCACAGATTTTGATGAGCGTCGCATTACGTTTGTACGACTCAGTCCAGATCTCGCGAACCTGTTCGCCCTCGCAAAACTCTGCACGCGGGTCGATGAGTGCTTGCTCAACAGCAAAGTCATCGGGAAGCAGTAGCTGAACCCAGTTACCGCTTCGCACGCGGCCCTGCATCGGTTCGACAGTGAAGCGAACGCCGCAGTTTCCCTCGAGAACGGACCCTACGGGAGCGGCCTCGGTACGAAGCTGCTCACCATAAACGGGAAACGGCGTGCCTTTGCTATCGCGTGCTTGGCTGCATTCTGACCACGCCGGTAGCGGGGTGGCTGAGCGCAACTGACCATCAACGATCAGTTGCTCGTCACCGACTTGACCCTCCAGACAGACAATGTCGTCGTCTCCGGCGCGACGGTGCCATCGAACCTTCAGCGAACGGCCTGCGGTGTCGGTGACGACCTCCGGGCGACGAGATTTTAACGCAGGCTTTAGCGTGCACTGTTGACTGCACCACGAGACCAAGTCACCGGATTGGAGGGTTTGAGCGTCTGTCTCGATGAGCAGCCCATCGCTGGTCGCTACCGCTTGCTGTACGGCGAAGTACCCCTCTTGGGTGAGATTGTTGACCTTTCGAGAGATGTCAAAAGTGGCAGTGGCAGGCCAACCGTCCAACCTCCATCTCTTCTCCGCCTTCGCGGGCAGCAAGAGAAGAGTGTCCATCGGCTTGAGACGAAAGACCTGCTTGCGCCGCACCACCTCGAAGGCGAAGCGGTGTCGCTTCTGCCGCTCCTGCGCATTTTGGCGAGCTTGGAATAGGTACCGTTCAAATGGGCTGAGAGCGTCACGCGCCTGTTGTTGGATAAACCGCGCTCGTTGCGGCGGCTCCATCGCTAGAAAATTGAGTAGGCCCATATTCAGTTCTCCGACCGATCATCAAGATCTGCCTGCCAGAATAAACTCTAATCCAGATCCTGATGCGAATGTCCAATCGGGTCTGAACGAGGAACAAATGGATTGCGCTGCTCCTGCCTAAGCACTGGAACGCTATCGATGTTGTCATTGGGCAGTTGCTCAGATGATTCCGCCGTTGCCAACCGTGCTCGCGCTTTCGCCCACTCGCGAAGCTGTACGATCTGGTTGCGCATTGTTCGTGAAAGCGGGCAGGTCGCCTTCAGAGCCTGCGAGATGTGTTCGGAGGTGATTTCTCGCCCGTCTGAGAACGCGTTGAAGAGACCCTCTTTCACTGCTTCCTCCAGTTCCGCGCCTGAGAACCCGTTCGCCTCACGCGCAAGTCTGTCAACGTCGAAATCCCCCGGGTCGCGCTTCTTACGCCGTAGGTGGATGGAGAGAATCTCCTTTCTGGCTTGGAAAGTAGGCAGGTCTACGAAGAAGATCTCGTCGAAGCGCCCCTTGCGGAGAAGCTCGGGCGGCAATGCTTCAATTCTGTTTGCTGTGGCCACAACGAAGACGGGCGCGGTCTTCTCCTGCATCCAGGTCAGCAAAGTTCCGCCCACTCGTGCGGAGACGCCCGCATCAAGCTGGTCCGAGCTTCCCATCCCCGACAATCCCTTTTCGATCTCGTCTATCCATAGAACGCATGGTGCTAGCGCTTCGGCAACCTGTAGCGCCAATCGCATGTTCGCTTCGGATTGCCCCACGATACCGCCGAACACCCGGCCAAGATCGAATCGAAGCAACGGAAACTGCCACGCAGCTGCGACCGATTTCGCGATGAGGCTCTTTCCGCAGCCCTGAATCCCGAGCAACACGATTCCGCGAGATGGCTCAAGCCCGTACTCGCGGGCTCCAAGACCAAACCCACGTCCCCGTCGCGCTAGCCATACCTTCAAGTTCTCGAGGCCGCCGACGTCTGCCATGTTCGTCGTGGGTTCGAAATACTCGAGTACGCCGCTTTGCTTGATCACGCGAGACTTCTCCTGCGCGACCGAGCGGATGGCCGCGGAGTCCAGCTTTCCGAGTTCCTGTGCCGCTCGCGAATACGCGATTCGGGCTTCCATCACAGTCAGCCCCCGAGCCGCTTCGAGCAATGGCTCGACGGGATCGCAGGGGATGGATCTGCTTGCGGCCACCGCGCGGCAAACCTCGAGCAGGTCATCTTGCCCCGGCAGGGGTAGATCCAAGGACAGAATCTCCTTAGTCAGTTCGGGAGGAAGCCCTGGGACGGGTCCGGAAAGCACGAGCAGTTTTCGAGGCACGCCTCGTACTCGACAAGCCTCGCGCAGCCAGCGAGCGAGCTCGTGGCGACGATCTGAGTTCAAGTAGAAGTGGTGAGCGTCTTCAAGCAGAAGGATTTGCGCGTCCTTTGACTCGCAGTGCTGCTTGATGACTTCTTGCGGATCAGTTTGGCCGGGCTCGCTAGGCGCAACTTGGGCATCATGATCAAGTTTCTCAACGCCTCGTGAGAGACTCCAAACGACGGATGGGACCGAGAGTTCTCGGGAGAGACCAGCCGCGAGCCCGCGAACCCGCTCCCACTCGTGCGAGACGATCTGGATCGCGGGGACGTCGGCTCGCGCAAGGGTTACGAGTTGCTCAAAGAAGCTAGTCATAGGCGCAGTTTACGGCACACCGTGGAAAGAAGTGTTGGCGCGCTGCACAGTTTCCCGAGACACCCATTTGGGACTCAAGGTCACAATGCACGACACCACGAAGAAACCACGACACAAGACACCTTCGTCGGCGAAGCGAGCGCGGAGCCGACCGCCAGGATAAGGGGCGCTAGTCGAGCTGACCTGCCCCCCGAAATCTGATCCATCCGCGATGAGAACAACAAACTGTGCAAACTGTGGACAGGCACTTTCCTAATTGAGGACAAGCGTCATTCGTGCGGCGCTTTGCTCATTCGTTTGGCGAGTGTGTGCCCGCCGCACCGCTTGGATTTTGTTTACGGCGTGCCGGTGGGCTCTTCCGCCGTTGGGTGTCGTGAGTCGAGTGCGCCCGTGGAGTCGATGTCGCCGCCTGCGTGCGACTAGCGTTCGCAGCCTCGGTGGTCGAAGGTGAAGAGTTGGCC
>Ga0114966_10005471_pt1 | contig 10739 bp, 5 predicted proteins | sample M_130207_XF_Meta_FD_87029 | JGI IMG/M metagenome (GOLD analysis project Ga0114966, IMG submission 87029) | Freshwater microbial communities from Lake Montjoie, Canada to study carbon cycling - M_130207_XF_MetaG | ecosystem: Environmental > Aquatic > Freshwater > Lake | place: Lake Montjoie...
AGATGCCCCGCCTGATCGCGATGCCGACGCCCATGCGCACCGCGTGGCGATTCGAATTCTGGGGGGCGCTAGCAGCAGCCGCCTCTTCACCGAAGTGCGCGAGAAGCGCGGCCTCTGCTATTCAGTGGGAGCCTCCTCAGCACTCGGACGCGACCGCGGACTAGTGCAGGTCTATGCCGGAAGCACCCACGAACGCGCCCCGCGCACCCTGGAATGCATCATGACCGAACTGGAGCGATTCGAGCAGGGAATCACCGCCGATGAGTTCCGCGACGCCCTTGTCGGCGCAAAGGCTGGTCTCATCATGAGCGGTGAAAGTTCAAGCGCCCGAGCTGCAACCATTGCGTCCCAACTATGGCGCCTTGGTGAGGCCATGGATCTTGCACAGAGCGCGGCTGAGTTTGACCGCCTCACCCTTGCTGGCGTCAACGAGTACATCGCGCGCGATATGGGAGCCGCTTGGCGTGCCGGACGAACTCAAGTGACGGTTGCACCGCGCTTGGCGGGCTAAGCGCGAACGCTTGGCTCGATGACCGTGTACTGGTCAAGGTTCAGCACGGTGATCTCGCCATCATCCGTTTGAATCTCAAGACGATCGAGCCACAGGCGGTCGTGCTGACTGTGCGCGAACCAACTCCCGGTCTCAGACTGACGGTAACGAAGCACCTTGCCCTCGATGGTGGTGGTGCTCACATGGCGCACCGCGGGGAGTTGCTGCGTGACCCGGACGCGTGTTCCGGCAGAGAATGCTGACATTTCGAGGGACATGGACTGCGCAGTATAGGAACGAGCCGCCGTTACGCGACCGCCGACCGGGCGCGAATTCGCCACTGACTCAAGATCACGCCGGCAAACATCAGGGCGCAGCCAGCCAGTTTCCAGCGCGTCATCGGCGACCCGAGGCTTGTCCAGCCCGTCGCCAGAAAGACCGCCTCGGCCACTGCCGCAAACACACTCTCAAGGCTCAAGAGGATGGCGGCATGTGCGGGCGGCGCACTGCTCTGCGCCACAGTCTGCAATGTGAATGCAATGCACGTGGAGAGCAACGCCGCAAAGGCGAGCGGCCAGGCCACTGCCTGCAAGGCTCCAAACTCGAATACCTCGCGCGCGCCCCAAACCTCGGTAGGCCAACCATGTGCGACGACCTGCGAAGCCAGTAATGCCACAGCTCCGGTGACAGCGAACTGCACCACACTGATGACGAACGGATCGGTGTCGGGCGCTGCCCAACCAATGATCTGCACATGAAAGCTCCACGCGAGCGCGCACGCGAGCACCCAGACATCGCCTTGATTGATCGAGATGCCAGTGACGCTTCCTGAAGGGTCGTACAAACTCAGATAGAAGAGCCCAACCACTGCCGCGAGCGCGCCGACCCATACATTCCAGCGGACTCGTTGCCCAACAAAGAGACCGAGCATCGGCACGATGATCACATAAAGACCAGTGATGAATCCGGCGTTACTCACGCTCGTGGAATGCATTCCCACTTGTTGCAATGTGCTGCCGAGCGCCATGGCGCATCCAGCCAAGCATCCACCGAGGAGCGCATTGCGGCGAGCACGACCCGGGGCGATGCGCCGAAAGCGGGGGAGCGCGATCGGCAGCAGAATGGCTGCACCGATTGCAAAGCGAATGCCAGTGAAGAGCAGCGGCCCCATGTGTTCGGTGGCAAATTTCTGCGCAACGAATGTGGCGCCCCAGATCAATGCCGCGGTCAAGAGGAGTGCATCGGCAGCGAATATCCCAAGCCTGCGTGGCGCCGCCGAGGATGCGCTGTCGGTCATCGCGCCGTCTCCGGCCAGCGCACTTCGCGCGAGGCCGTCATCCGAGCTCCGTCAACGCCGTCAAAGGTGGCCTGCAACACAACGACGCGCCCAGGCGGCGGATCAATGGAGAGCGGGATACGCATGGAGTAGGTCTCCGTCACCGAATCCCATGCGCGCGCATGCCCGCCAACTCCAGCGAGGTCTGCCGATTGGCGACCAATCTCGTTGCCATCGAAACGCACCAAGACCGTGAGCTCGCCCAATGCCTTGGTTTCGTCGCGCTCGCTGTCGTAGAACGCAATGCGCGCGTCGATCATGGAACTACGCCCGACGCGTGCCACAATCGGGGTTGTGAGCGCACTGACTTCCATCTTCTCGGCACGCCAGCGCCAGGTCGCCCCGGCGCCAGCACTTGCAACATCCTGGCCGGCGTGTTCGCCGCATGCCGAAAGCAGGATTGCGATCATTGCGAGGAACATTGGCGCAATGGCGGCGGGACGGGGCGAAGAGCGGTGGTGCGGTTGGTCCATGGGGTTCGGCGAGGCAGGAAGATAGTCGCTGCAATGGCGCTTGTATCATCGCCAATCATGCGATCCCCCCTGATCCCCACATGTTGCATCGCCCTCGCACTCGTCGGATGCGCAAGCACCGAGCAACCCGCGGAGCTGTCGACGGCCACTGGAAGCGCAGAAACATCGGGCGCGGGGTCGGTTTCGGGTGAACCTGGCGCCCCAAGTATGGCCGCTGACGCGAACGCCGATTCACTCGCGGTGGCCGTCGAACGGCCTGCGGGAGAAGTGAAGCCAGTCCCGGTTGAGATCTCCGTGGACGGAGCGATGACGACGACCGATCCGAAAGCCGGAGCAAACGCGGCGAGTGCCAAGAGCCCAACAGACACCACTCCAACGCGCGATGGCATGGCACACCGATGGGAGTTGCGTGCGTTCAGTGGCAACCGCATCGAAGTCTTTATGGATTCGCAGCCGGTTGCGCAAGACCGCATCGTTCGCAATGCAAACCATGTTGCAGTGCTTGATGCCAAGGGAACGGTCATTGAGCGGCTCGATATTCCGGATTCGTGGACACCTGAGCACGGGACGAAGGTTGATCCGCCAGGGGTATACCGAACGCGCGATGGCGCTCCGTTGACCGCGCCGAAAGCAATGCTCGGTGGTCGACTTGAGGCCGTGCCGGCTTCAACATTGGCGCACCTGCATGCAGAACACACCAATCCATCGGGCGCGGAATGTGCATACGTTGCGCAGGTCATTCCAGGACTTGCACTTGACCAGGCCGGCGTGATGCCGCACGACGTCATTGTGGGGATCAATGGCTCAAGCAACGCATCGCCCGAAGCAATCCGCGCAGTGGTTCGCACGGCTGCACCGGGAGATCATGTGAAATTCACGGTCGTGCGTGCTGGACAAACCCGCGAAGCAAATGTCACGCTGATTCCTTGGGAAGCCAAGCACATGTTGCGCGCAATCGGGCAGGTTGATGCGGTGGCTCCAGCGACTGCCTCGAGTACCCCCGCTCCAGAAACGGCGGCGACTGCTGCTGCGAAGGCAACAGCAACGGCGATGGCGGCGGCGAAGGCAACGGCACCGGTCGCTATACCAGCGGCCGCCCCTGCTACACAGGATGAACTTGCCAAGGCGCGTGCGCGCATCACCGATCTTGAGCGACGGATGCAGGCGGACGAAGCTGTGCGTCGATCGATTCGACCGCAGCCGATGCCTGCGCCAAGTAGTGGTGCGGCGCCGGCACCTTCCGATGCCAAGCCTGCCGCGGCGCCGGGGGCCTAAGGGTTCTCAGGATTCTCAGGGTTCGATGTCCACACGGTCCCATGCCTCACTCAGCGCGGCGGGCGCTGCAAGAGCGTCCGTATTGGCTTTATCGGCATCGAACAGCCGCTTCCCCCTATGGCATAGCCGCGCTAGAATCTTCGGTTCACGATTTGGGAATTGGTGTAACGGTAGCACAACTGACTCTGACTCAGTTTGTCTAGGTTCGAATCCTAGATTCCCAGTTCATTGATCTTCTTCGAACACCGAACGCCCGGTTCATCGCCGGGCGATTTCGTTTTTATTGTCGAACCTCGCCCGATGCCATTGGTTCAAAGGCAATGGAACGAACCCCGTCCGACCAAATGGCCGCTGCACCCGATGATGGTCGAAACCATGTGACGAAGTCGAGGGCCGTGCCTTCAATGCGATCGTTGCCGCCATCATCAAGGAGCGAGACTTGGAATCGATATCCCTCGCCAATCAGACTGCGGAATCTGCCAAGGTCAAGGTCGCGGGTCGGAATGCTCCAGACGTGAATCGGGTGATCACCGGGTGCGGTCGGTGAGCCCGCCGTGCCCATGCGATACGCCGCAACATTCAACTTGCCGTCGCGCCAAATCGGCGTCGGGTACGGCCGCGCAAAGAGGTAGAGCTCAATACTGAGCCGATCGGGGCGACCGTTGGCGTCGCTATCGGTGGGTTTCGGGGCATACAAGACACTCATCGCATTGACTGCCACGCCATCCGGTGCCGTCTGTGGCACGCGCGCATGCGGCGGCATTGGCCGACCGTCCGACGTCTCCTTGGACACGGTCTCGCAACCGATGAGACTAAGCAACGCACCGAGCGCAAGGCAGATGTATGGCGGGAAATTCATGGTGCCTTTGGTGTAAGCGGGTCAGTCGGTGGTGAGGGTTCTGCGCTTGGGGCCGGCAACTTGGGACCAATGGTGATGCTGCCGTTTGCCTGCTTGGTGGTTACTTGATCGCCAGGCTCTGACGGGACAGGCTTGATCAATGTTGACTCGCCCTTCGTTGGCATGGCGGCGTCGCCATCGGCGGCTGGAGTCTCAGAAGGCGCGCCGATCGGATCAATCCACTCGCCCTTGTCGTTGTACCTGCCTTGCGTGCCCTTGAGTTCAGCCTTACGAATCTGTTCCTTGAGGCCTGGCTGCAAGGACATGCGGCCGACCGCGTCTTCGGTGATTTCCTTCATGCGTTGCGGGGTACGTACGACGTGTGGTCGCAGCACAATCAGTAGTTCTGTCTTCGCGGTGGTCTCGGTCTTCTGCCGGAACGCAAGCCCAATGATCGGGATGTCGCCGAGAATTGGGATCTTGCGGTCGGAACGCTCATAGCGATCGTTGATGAGACCTCCGATCACCACGGTTTCGCCATCGCGCACGGTGACAGTGGTATTCGCGCGACGACGCTCGATGATCGGACTGCGGAAATTTTCCGAAATATCCACCGTCTGCTTACTCAGTCGACTGATTTCTGGCTCCACGGCCATCTTCACGAAGCCGTCCGGATTGATTGACGGTGTCACTTCAAGAATGACACCGACTTCTTCGGCACTCACAGCACTCTGCTGTCCCGCAGCACTCACCGTGACAGCGTCAGGAACTCGAATGGTTTCTCCAACCTGAATACGACCGCGGGTGTTGTTCGCCACCATCACGCTCGGGTTGGAAAGCATCTGCACCCGATTCTGTGAGGCGAGTGCATTAATCAACAGATCAAAGTCTGGACCACCGACGGCGATGTTCGGAATCCCGATGCCGGAGAAGAGTGCTGGCGCGAGCCCCACAAGTCCGGGAGCCTTTGGCTGCAGTGGACCAAATCCCGACTTATTCAGGCCGAATCCACCAGCTGAGTAATAGCCATCGCCGTAGTCGATGCGCGAGAATTCGATGCCGATGTCCTCGTTGTCAACGAGGGTTACTTCCGCCAACATCACTTGAATCAAGACCTGTGGTGGGTCGACGTCCAATTCCTTAATTACACCCTTGAGTTTCTCTACATAGCGCGGGCTGCCAGTGAGCAGTACGGAATTTGACTTTATGTCGCCGACCACCGTGACCTGTGCATCGAGCAGGCGACTTGATGCGGCCTGACGATTGTTTCCGTAGACCTCAAGCAACTTGGTTCGTTCGCCATCAGCAAATTTGGTGAGTGTCTGTGCAACATCGTTTGCAGTGGCGTTCTTGAGATGCACAATGTGCTGGTCGCGATTTCCAAACTGATCGGTGTCAAGTTCCTTGACTACTTTCTCGACTGCACTGAGATAGTTTGGCGTGCCGCTCACCAGCAAACTGTTGGTACGCGGGTCAACGGTGATTGAAAGCTCTTGGCGCTCGTCAGGGACCATGTTGAGTTCAAGACCAGCAATGGTCGTGGACTTGCCGGCGTTCTCTGGCGCGGTGCCAGGAGTGGCGCCATCCGCGGACGGTGGCGTGCCACCTTCGCGCGGCTTGAGAACATATAGATTTCCCTGCTTTTTCAGGCGGAATAGCTCATTCAGAATCTCCAACACACTCTCCGCCTCGGCATGCGCCATGCGGATCACGCGGACGTTCTGCGCAGAACTATCGTCGTGATCGAGATCCTCAATCATCTTCTCAACCAAAGCCATCGAGTCCTTTGGTGCGCGAACAATCACTGTGTTCGATCGAATGTCAGGCGTGAGGCTGATTGATTGCCGCACCGCCGCGTTGATTTCCATCTCCGCGCTCTCGGTGTCAAGTCCTGGTATCTGCTTGAGGTAGCGCACGATGGTGGCCTGCTGCGTACCGCGCGAAGCAAGTGAGTTTCCGGAGAGAACACTATCGATCAAGCTGATCAGTTCGAGAACATTCGCGCTCTTGAGACGGACATACTTGATCTCAACCACTTCGAGCGGCTTGGTTGCCTCAAGTTCGCCGATGATCTTGCTCATGGTGGTGATGTCGGATCCGGCACCAGACAGAATGACTGCGTTGGTGCGGGCGTCAACAATCGCTCGCACGCTGTCGTTGCCGCGGCGGCGATTCTCTTCGCGGATGTACATATTCTCAAGCATCTGCACAATGTCAGTCGCACGGCTCTTCTTGAGCTGAATGGTCTGGAAGTCACGTGTCAGCGCGCTGTCATTTCCAACCGATTTCAGGCTATCAATCAGTTGCTTGATGATTTCCGCGTTCTCTTGGCTTGATGCAACAATCAGCGTGTTCGTGGCGAGGTCGCTCTCAATGGAAATGCGGTCCGATGGACGAGCCGTATCGCCAAGCGTGGCCATGCGCTCGCGCATCACTGTCTGCAGGCGTGGCGCAATTGTCTCCACGCGAACACCCTGAACTGGGATGACATGGAGCGCGACGGCTGGGTCAGTGGGCTGCTCCTCAATGCGTGCGACGAGGCCTTCGATGTCTTTGAAGTCTGGTTCCGTTGCAGCAATCAGCAAGCAGTTGGAGCGTGGGTCCGTCATCACCAGCGGACGCGCCCGCTTGGCGACGGTCTGCGGCATATCGGAGTAGCGGCGCTCCATGATCTGATTCACAGCAGTGGCTACTCGATCAAGATTGCCGCGCTTCATCGGCAACACATGTAGGGGGGCCACATCGGATCGCTCAAGTGTGTCGAGTTGCGCAACAATGCCCTTAATGACATCGAATGCATCCGCGCCGCCAGAAACCAAAAGTGCATTGGCTTGCTCATCAGCAAGCACAGTCACCTTCTGAAGATCAGCGGCACGCGGCTCGGCGGCACGCACGCGTTCAAGCCGAGAATCCATGAGTTGCTGGATGAGCGGTGCCAAGCGCGTGGCGCTGGCGTGGGTGAGCTGCAACAGTTTGAGCTCGCGGAGATCGGCTGGAATCTCGCGATCGAGTTGCTTCAGGAGTTCCTCAAGAACCGAGAAACTGCGCTGCGAAGTACTCACCACCAAGGTGTTGGTGCGATCATCAGCCACCATACGCACCTTGTCTTCGGGGCGAAAGTTCTTCTGCTGCGCCTGTGCGTTGAAGAACTGTTCAAGCCGCTGCGACACGGTGGTTGCGCCAGCGCGCGTCAAGGGATAACTACGAACAGCCGATGCGGGCGATGCGTCCGTTGTGTCAAGCCGCTGCTGCATGGCTTCCACCAGGGCAACCGCTTCGTCGCGGCCGGCAACAATCACGGTGTTCGTGCGCTCTACAACCGTCAACGCAAAGTCATCGGCGAGCGCAGTACCAACATCGCCCTGCGGCGCGCCGGTCAGCGTGGTTCCTGGAATCTTGCCAAGCGCCTTTCCTTGCGTGAACAGTTCGCGAACGACGCGTGCGAATTCTTCGGCGTCGATGTTCGCCATGGGAAGAATGCGCATGGTGACTGCACCAGTCATCGGAACATCGTCCAACATGGCGATGAGTTCCCGCGCCGCGTCGACATTCTCTTTGGCGCCAGTCACCATGATCGAGTTGGTCTTCTCGTCTGCCACAAGTTTGAGTGGCTTGGTGAGGTCGAGCATCAAGTCAGCGGTCAGCACACCATTGCGGTGAATTCGCAAACGACGAACTTGCTCCTGAAGTGCCTTGGCAAGTCCATTGGCACCGGGCGTTGCCGCGGCGTCAATCATCTTCTGTAGCGATGCAGCAACTGCGGGCGCGGCGGCCTTGCTGAGGCGCACCAATTCGCCCTCGCTCTGCGCCCAGGTCGGCTCGGTATCGATACCCGCAACAAGGTCGGCGATCAGTGCGCGATCCTCTGGAAGCGCAGCAATTGCAAGCGAATTTCGACCAGGAACTGCGAACACCTTCACGGGTCCGCGGACCACGCGACCCTTTGGATCGGTGGCGCCAGCGGAGGTGAGACCGAGGCCGTTCACCGTCTCCGCAGCAGCTTCGGCGGACAGATGCTTCAGTTCCACCATGAAGAGCGAACCGCTCGCCTCTGGGCGCATGCCCTGCAAGGTGGCCGCCAGCGCTGCCATGTCTTCGTAGTCCTTGTCTTCAGCGCGAATGATGATGGTTCCAGCTGTTTCGTCCGGCACGATGCGCGGCGAACGAATCCCACGCGGCTGACCGTCCGCCGGGGCAAACACCGTGCGAAGTGCATTTGCCACTTGAGTCGGGCTGTGACCTTCAAGGACCTTTATCAGGCGCGGCGCTGGAAGGTCTGACACCTGCTCGGCATCCAACTGCTGCACGATCGTTTCAATCTTTGCAAGGTTCTTGCGGTTGGCACTCACAATCACCGAATTGGTGACCGCGTCTGCAACGGCACTCACCCAACTCTCGCCCTTCACCAAATACGCCGGAGCCTGACGCACAGGGCGACCGTCATTTCCCACCGGCGCAGCCTGTTGGCGCTCCTGCGGATCACCCTTGAATGCCGTGTTGATTGCCGTTGCGACGCCGGTCGCCTGTGCGTGGCGCAAGGAGAACACGCGCAATTGCAGGTTAGAGTCATAGTCCTCGCTATCGAGCTTACTAATCATGGAACGCAGTCCGTCCCACTCTTCCTTTGGCGCACTGACCACGAGTGAATTGGTAGCTGTGTCTGTAACGATGCGCACTGCGCGTCGACCCGGAGTTTCCGCGTCAACTGCGTCAGGGCCGTAGAAGTAACCGAGCGCCTCGCGAATCTTCTGCGCTTCAGCATGCTTGAGCGTCATGAACTCCGTGGTTCGAACAACATCGGACGGGCGATCAAGCTCTGCGAGTAACTGCGTTGCGGTTGTGATCTGATCCGCGCTTCCAGCAATGATCAATCGATTGCTCGCGCGGTCAGCATCAATTCGGACTCCTTGCGCCTCGTTACGTGATGACAGAAGCTGTCGAAGCGTCCAGACCAATTCGTCCGCCTGTGCGTGGGCGAGTACGAAGGTCTTCACTTGCACATCAGCCGCGGGAGAACCAGTGTCGAGCTTGGCAACCAATTCTTCCACCTCCGCGAGCGCTGTCGGGGAGGCAGTGACCAGCAGAGTGTTGGTGCGTTCGTCGGCGCTAAATTGCGGCGCAGCCATTGGATTGGTGCCGCGACGACCACCGAAGAGTTGCTGCAGTGTGTTCGCAAGCTTCACTGCGCGCGCTTGCGAAAGCGTGAAAGTACGAAGAACAGGCTTGTTTGTTGGCTCCGTGCCCTTGGCTCCGGCAACGATCTTGGCAGTGGCGTCAAGAATTTGTTCGATGTCGCGCTCGGGCGCAGAAATCACCAGTGTGCCGCCTTGCGGGTCAGCAACCACTGAAGAACGCCTGGCAAGGTCACCAATGCGCCCACCTGCTGGCGTCATCACTGCAACTGTTTGCAACACCACTTCGCGCAGCGCGGTGGTATCCGAACCAGCCGGAAGTTGCACCACGCGCACCACGCTGCCGGATGGAGGGATGGACTGTTGGGCCTGCTGAGCAAGCCGCTGTGCGCGTTCAACAGCACGCTTGGAACCAACAATGATGAGACTGTTTGTCTTGGGATCAACAGTGATCGTGACGCGCGTGTCGTCATCCTGATCGATCGATGCGGACTGATTCATCCCACCGCTTGACTGCGCAAGCGCAGTGGCAAGAAGCGCGGCGGCAAACCGTGGCGTACGTGGTGTCGCCTGCGAACGGGCGTTGGGCTGCACCATCGGAGTGCCGCGTTGTGAAGGAGACGCGGGGGTTGGAGCCGCTTTGGGCGCTGGAGCCGGTGCGGACGCGGGCGCCGGTGCGGTCCGCGCAGGTGTTGCTGGCGGCGAAACAGTTGTCGGAGTCTTTCCTGGCGCTGATTTCGTTGATGATCCATCTGGCATTGTGCCGGACTGTTGGGCGCGTTTCATCAGTTCTTCCATCGTCACCACTTCTGCGCCGCCGCCGCCCTCGCGATTCAAGGATCGCTCCAGCATGCGGGCGAGTTCCGAGGCATCGCCGCGTGATGGGTCAATGGCAACCGTGCGCATCTCGCGCCCGGAAACGCCCGCTGCAGCGTCGACTTGCTCAATCACCAAATCGATTTGCTTGTGTTGCGCTTCGGTGGCGCGTACGACAAGACTGTTGGAGCTGGTGTTCACTGTGACGAGTGGCGCCGCTGCACCGGACGGGTCATTCGCGAACATCTGCGTGATGGTCTGAGCAATCTCCCCAGCCTCGGCATTGCGCAGCGTGACAACGCGCACTTCCTGCGTCCCACCCTGCGGTGCGGATTCAGCATCGAGTTGCGCAACCATCTGATCTGCTGTCTCAAGCACT
>Ga0114966_10005472_pt1 | contig 10739 bp, 9 predicted proteins | sample M_130207_XF_Meta_FD_87029 | JGI IMG/M metagenome (GOLD analysis project Ga0114966, IMG submission 87029) | Freshwater microbial communities from Lake Montjoie, Canada to study carbon cycling - M_130207_XF_MetaG | ecosystem: Environmental > Aquatic > Freshwater > Lake | place: Lake Montjoie...
TCACCGCAGATCGCGCGGGCACCGTGCGCGAGATCAAGGTGGAAAACGCCGAGCCCGTCGAGTTCGGCCAGGCCCTGTTCATTCTCGCGCCATGAAGTTGCTCGTCGCCAACCGGGGCGAGATCGCGGTGCGGGTCATCAGGACCGCACGCGAGCTGGGCATCCCCACCGTGGCCGTGTACTCCACTGCCGACGCCAATTCGCTGGCGGTCGAGATGGCCGATGAGGCCGTCTGCATCGGCCCGCCTGCGGCGCGTGAGTCGTATCTGGATGTGCGCAACGTCATCGGTGCCGCAGAGGTCACCGGCTGCGACGCCGTGCACCCCGGTTATGGATTTCTTTCAGAGAACCCCGCGTTCGCCACCGAGTGCGCCAACAACGGCATTCGCTTCGTGGGCCCTGCGCCCGAGGTGATGGCGCGCATGGGCGACAAAATCCAGGCAAAGGAAGCCGCCGTTGAGGCCGGGCTTCCAGTGCTTGGAGGGTCGGATGGCGGGGTGACCGACGTGGCCGCCGCCATGGCTGCCGCTGAGGCCGCCGGGTATCCGATTCTGCTCAAGGCATCGGCCGGCGGTGGTGGACGCGGTATGCGCCGCGTTGACAGCCCCGACGAGCTCGGGCGCGCATTTGAGAATGCCTCGCAGGAGGCGCTCGCGGCGTTCAACGACGGCTCGCTGTATGTGGAGAAGCTGCTCGAGGGTGCCCGGCACGTTGAGGTGCAGGTGATGGCCGACGGCCTGGGCGGCGTGCTCATCTGCGGCGACCGCGAGTGCTCCATTCAGCGCCGCCACCAGAAGGTGGTGGAGGAGGGCCCTGCGCCCAACCTCATGCAGCACACCCGTGATGGCCTGCATGAGGCCGCAGAGAATGCCTGTCGCGCCTGGAACTACAAGAGCGCCGGCACCCTCGAGTTTCTCGTCGACAAGCACGGCGACTTCTACTTCCTCGAGCTGAACGCCCGACTGCAGGTGGAGCACCCGGTCACCGAGCTGGTGAGTGGGCTCGACATCGTGGCCGAGCAACTCCGCGTGGCCGATGGCCAGGTGCTCAGCCGCACCGGTCGCATTGAGGCCAACGGCCACTCGATCGAGTGCCGCATCAACGCTGAGGACCCGGCATTCGACTTCCGTCCGGCCGCCGGCCGCCTTGACGACTTCCGTCTGGCGTCGGGCCCCGGTGTGCGCGTTGACACGTACTGCCGCTCCGGCGGCTACGTGCCCCCGTACTACGACTCGCTGCTGGCCAAGCTGTGTGTGTGGGCACCCGACCGCCCGCGCGCCGTGGCCCGCATGCGCCGTGCCCTCGACGAGAGCGTCGTGACGGGCTTGCCCACCACGCTGCCGCTGCTGCGAGAGATCTCGCGCGAGCCGGTGTTCGGCACCGGGTCGTACACCACGTCGTATCTGGTGGATCACGCCGACGCGTTGCCGTCGCTCGGGGGCGGCGCGTGACCGAGGCCGTGTCGCGCCGTGAGGCGCGCAGGCAGGCGGTCGTGCTGCTGTATCAGCGCGATGTCACCGGTTTGTCGCTGGCCGAGCTGCGTGAGAACGGAGAGCGGGCGGGCGACTACGCCGGCGACCCGTACAGCGAGGTGCTCGTGGCGGCCGTGGACGGCGACCTTGTGGCCATTGACGAGCGCATCACCAGTGCCGCCAAGGGGTGGACCGCCGATCGCATGGCTCCCCTCGAGCGCAACATTCTGCGCGTGGCCACCTACGAGATGGGCTCCGACGACGTGCCGGCGCCCGTTGCGATTGACGAGGCCGTGGAAATGACGAAGAAGTGGTGCGCCGCCGAGGCACCCGCCTTCGTCAATGGCGTGCTGGGGCGAATTGCGCGCGATGGCGGCGAGGCGGCGGCGTGACCAGCGCCCACTCTGCGCGCGACCAGCTGGCGCGCGTGACGGCACGCCTGGAGGAGCTCGCCGTGCGCATCCGCGAGGCCGGTGGGCAGCCACAGGCGGCGGTGCAGGAACTGGCGCAGCAGGCGTCGGACCTCTCGGCCGAGGCCGCTGAGCTGATCCCCCGGGCAATCGCTGAGGCCGAAGCCGATGCCCGCGGCGGCGACGCCGACGCCAGGCTCGCCGAGGCCCCGGCCACGGACATGCCCACCGCCTAGCGGGAAGGCCCTTCTGGGGCCGCGTCGTTGGCCTGCGTCTCGGCCGCGTGGATCCGGTCGGCCAGATCATCTGCGGGAGCAGCGATCTCGACGCCAGGTGGCAGTTCGCAATGCACCTCGGTGACGGTGTCCAGCTCGATGGTGCCGTGGTCGAGATCGGCGATGAGCACATGGCCGCCCGAACGCCGATCATCCGCCAGCGCATGCAGGTGCCAGCCCGGCACCTCGAGGCCGGTTGCCAGCGAGGGGAATCTGAAGCCCACCAGTACGGCGTCGACTGGGCCGATCTCCCACTCCACCTGCTGGGCGGTGACGGCATCAAGCGGGGGATAGGGCGGGTGCTGCCTGGGCACGCTGCGTACCCGAAGGCGGCTGAAGTGGCCGTGCGCGCGTACGGCATGTACCGGCCTGGTGGACAGGCTGTCGAGCGTGGCGAGCAGCGCATCGTGCGCGAGCCCCTTCACGGGTCGTGGTGTGCCCGGCGCAAACGGCGTGACCACGGCGAAGGGTGTGCGGACGTCGTCGGCAACGGGCGCGACCGAGCCATCCGCCCTGGCCACGAACGCCTGCCCATGCACGACGACCAGTTCGCCGTCCAGGCCGTCGATGGTGCCAAGGCCCAGGTCGCCGTGGGCAAGCAGTTCGCCAACGCTGAGGTCGCCCTCGTAGCGGCTGTCAATGAGGGCCTGCACCGTGGATGTCTGGAAGGCACGGTGGGCGGCGGCCGGGTCGGCCGTTGCGGCCGCGTGGTCCTCCACCGACAGGTGCAGGGCGTGGATGAGTTCCGGATCAATGGCCATACCGGCAGTTTCCCCAAGGTGCCGTCCGCTCGCCCTAGGATGGTCCTGTGACCGACTTCTCCGCTCGATATCCACTGCTGGCGTCACTCGACGGTCCGGCGCCGCTCCACGACATGGATGACGCCGCGCTGGCGGCCGTGGGCGAGGAAATGCGCGGGGTCATCATCGAGACCGTGTCGCAGACCGGTGGCCACCTGGGGTCGAGCCTTGGCACCGTGGAGCTGAGCATTGCGCTGCACGCAGAGCTTGAAAGCCCGCGCGACCGCATTCTGTGGGACGTGGGGCACCAGGCCTACGGCCACAAGCTGCTCACCGGCCGTCTGAGCGAGTTCGACACCCTTCGCCAGCACGAAGGTCTCTCGGGCTTTCTGCGCCGCGAGGAGAGCCCGCACGACATCATGGGCGCCGGCCACGCCAGCACCAGCATCTCGTATGGCGTGGGCCTCGCAGAGGCCATGCGGGTGAGTGGGCGCACCGACCGCCGGGTGGTGTCGGTCATCGGCGATGGCGCGCTCACGGGCGGTATGGCGTACGAGGGCCTCAACCAGGCGGGTCATCTGCAGTCGCCGCTCACCGTGGTGCTGAACGACAACGGCATGAGCATCTCCGAGAACGTGGGGGCGCTCGCCGGCATGTTGCAGAAGGCCAGGCTCGACCCCACGCTGTCGCGCGTGCGTCACGAGCTGGAACGCGGCCTGAAGCACGTTCCCGGCGTGGGGCACCTGGGTGAGTCGCTGTCGAACGCCACCAAGGCGCTGTTTGTGCCCGGCCAGCTGTTCGAGGCGCTGGGCTTTGCCTATCTGGGCCCGATCGACGGCCACGACATCCACGCCCTGCGGGGCGCCCTGCAGCGCACGGCCGACCTGAAGCGGCCCGTGCTGCTGCACGTGCACACGCAGAAGGGGCGCGGATACGGCCCGGCCGAATCGGATGGCGAGGCCATGCACGGGTCCGGCCCGTTCGCCGTTGACAGCGGGCGCGCCGCCAAGCCGTCCAAGCCCGGGCCGGCGTCGTACACCGAGGTGTTCGGCAAGGCGCTGGTGCGCGAGGCCGACAGCGACCCGCGGGTGGTGGCCATTACCGCCGCCATGCCAAAGGGCACCGGCATCAATTTCATGATGGACCGCTTCCCCGAGCGCACCTACGACGTGGGCATTGCCGAGCAGCACGGCGTGGTGTTTGCCGCCGGGCTTGCAATTGCCGGGTACCGGCCAGTGTGTGCCATGTACTCCACATTCCTGCAGCGGGCGTACGACCCGATCGTGCACGACGTGGCCCTGCAGGGGCTGCCCGTGATCTTCGCCATCGACCGCGGCGGGCTGGTGGGCGACGACGGCCCCACGCACCATGGCGTGTTCGACATCGGCTACCTGCGTCCCATTCCAGGCATGGTGGTGATGGCTCCGAAGGATGAGGCCGAGCTGGTGGACATGCTGCACACCGCCCTGCGGATTGATGGCCCATCGGCCATTCGCTACCCGCGTGGCACCGGGGTTGGGGCGACGATTCCCGACCAGGGATCGGCCATTCCTGTCGGCAAAGCCGAGGTGCTGGCAGAGGGCTCGCGCGTGGCGCTTGTTGGCTATGGCTACGGGGTGCAGGTGGCGCTGGACGCCGCAGGCATCGTGTCGGAGTCGCTCGGCGTGCCGCCGACCGTGGTCAATGCCCGGTTCGCCAAGCCCCTCGACGTGGAGTTGCTCGAGGAGATCGCGGCGACGCACGAGGTGATCGTGACCATTGAGGATCATGCGCGCCAGGGCGGCTTCGGCAGCGCGGTGGTTGAGGCCCTACCCGGCGCAGCCGCCCGCATCGAGCGCATCGGTATTCCGGACCGCTTCATTCAGCACGGTCGCCGCGACCTGCTGCTGGCAGAGGCGGGCGTGACCCCCGCCGCTGCGGCCGCCGCCGCGCTCGGCGCGCTGCGTGCATCGGTTGACGGCTGACGCGAATCGTCACGCCGCTGTGACCCTGACAGGCGGGGCCGCGGCTACCATGCCGCCCGTGGCCCGGCAGCGACTGGACGCTGCGCTCGTGGAGCGCGGCATTTTCCCCACCCGAGCACGTGCGCAGGCGGCCGTGATGGCTGGACGCGTGCGCGTTGACGGCAGCGCGGCGGTCAAGCCCGGTTCGCAGGTACGCGACGACGCGGAGATTGAGGCCGATGAGGGCCCTGAGTACGCCTCGCGCGGTGGCCTCAAGCTGGTGCATGCCCTCGACCAGCTGGGTGTCGACGTCACTGGTGCATCTGCCATCGACGTGGGCGCATCAACCGGTGGGTTCACCGATGTGCTGCTGCGCCGGGGCGCGGCCAACGTGATCGCGGTGGATGTCGGTTACGGGCAGCTGGCCTGGGCGCTGCGCGAGGATGCCCGGGTGGATGTGATCGACCGCACCAACGCGCGGGCCATCGAGCCCGCCATGTTGCCCCGCGTGCCCGACCTCGCGGTGATGGATGTGTCGTTCATCTCATCGTCCATCGTGTGGCCGGCGGTGGCGGGTTGCCTCGCCCCGGCGTACCGTGCCCTCGTGATGGTGAAGCCGCAATTTGAAGTGGGCAAGGACAACGTGGGTTCGGGTGGCGTGGTGCGCGACCCGGCGCTGCGGCACTCCGCCGTGCAGGGCGTGGCCGACGCCATGTGCGCCACAGGTGCGTCCATTGCCGGGGTGGCCGATAGCGGCACGCCGGGACCCAAGGGAAATCGCGAGATCTTCGTGCTGGCGCACGGCCCCGGGCTGCCCGATCCGGGCCTCGACGTGGCCGCGGCCATTGGTGCCGCGGTGGCGGAGGGCGTGGCATGAAGCGCGCCCATGAGCCCATCGAGGAGATCACGGGCACCCGCGCCGAGCGCGTGCTGGTGCTGAGCCATGGCGCGGCCGAGGTGACGGCGGGTGTGCTGCCGACCGTGCTCGGAATTCTCGACGCGAACGGCGTGGAGGTGCTGGCGACAGCCGAGGAGGTGGCCAAGCACCCACCGCTCGCCGATCGCACTGTGGTCACGGGCACCGAGCTGCGCCCCGGGGGCGTGGACCTTGTGCTGGTGCTGGGCGGCGACGGAAGCATTCTCCGCGCCCTCTCGGTGGAGGCCAAAACCGGCGCCCCGGTGCTCGGTGTCAACTTCGGCCGCGTGGGATTTCTCGCCTCGGTGGAGCAGGCCGATCTTGAGCGCAGCCTCACCCGTGCGCTCGCCGGCGGCTACATCACCCTGAGCCTGCCGTCGCTCAAGGCCGAGTGGATCGGCGGCACGGTGAACGCCGTGAACGATCTGGCCTTTCTGCGCGGCGGCGAATCGCGCCTTGCCGACCTGTCGTATTCGGTTGACGGCGAGGCCGTGGCCACAATCCGCTGCGATGGCCTCATCTGTTCAACGCCGGTGGGCTCGACGGCGTACAACCTTGCCGCCGGTGGTCCCACGGTGTCATGGCGCACCCGCGCGTTCGTCATCTCGTTCATCGCAGCGCATCACCTGGACACCCGCCCGCTCATCCTCGCGCCTGAGGAGTCGCTGGTGGTCACCAACAGCGCCATCGTGGGCGTATGTGATGTGCTGGCCGACGGCGTGCGCATTGGTGAGTTGCCGCCGGGCCGGTCGGTGACCGTGGGTCTCGGAGGCCAGGAGGTGCACTTGGCGATCTTCCCCGAGTCATCGTTCTTCCGCCGGTACCGGGAGAAGTTCGGCCGGCCGTGATTCGCGATATCGAGATCCGCGACCTCGTGGTGATCGAGCGCGCACACATCGAGCCCACCGCGGGACTCACCGCCATCACCGGCGAGACCGGTGCGGGCAAGACCGTGGTGGCCACCGCGCTGGGGCTGCTGGCAGGTGCGGGGGTTGACCCGAAGGCGGTGCGCCCGGGTGCAAAGCACGCGCTGGTGCAGGCAACGGTGCAGGTGCCGGATGGTTTCTGGGACGCCCTCGAACCTGACGATCCCGCGCTGCAGGTACGCGAGCTGGCCGAGGACGACTCCGAGGTGGTGGTGGCGCGCCGTGTGCCGGCCGAGGGGCGTGCCCGCGCGCTGGTTGATGGCCAGGTGGCCTCGCGCGATGCCGTGGCGTCGTTCATCGGCGGTCTGGTGCGCTTCTCAGGCCAGCATGAGCAGCGACGTCTCGTGGGGCCTGCAGCGCAGATGGGCATCCTTGACGCATTTGCCGATCTCGCTGGCGATGCCCGCACGCTGGCGGGTATGCGTCGGCGCCTGGTGCAACTGGCACGGCAATTGGATGAGGCCCGTGAGGGGCGTGAACGCGCTGCGCGCGAGCGTGACGCGCTCGAGCAGTTGGTGGCCGACATTGACGCCGTGGCGCCGGATGTGGATGAGGAAGCGGCGTTGCTGGCCGAGCGTGCGCGCCTTGGTCATGCGGAGCGACTGGCCGAGGCCACCGCGACGGCCCTCGATCTGCTGGATGCCGACGAGACCGGTGCGGTGTCGGCGACGGGCCGGGCGGTGCGGGCCATCGAGCAGGCCCACGACCTCGATCCCACGCTTGGTGATGCCCTCGCCGACCTGATGGCCGCCGAGTCTTCGCTGCAGGAGGCACTGATCGGCGTGCGCCGGTATGCGGAGGATCTGGGCGCCGAGCCGGGCCGCCTTGAATGGGTGGAGGGCCGCCTCGAGGAGTACGCCACCATTGGGCGTCGCTACGGCCCGGGCACCGAGCTGGCGATGCAACGTGCCGACGAGGCTCGCGCCGCACTTGACGCCCTTGCCACCGGCCAGGCGGGTGACGACGCGCTGCAGGCCGAGCGCACGGCGCTGCTGGCCGAGGCACGTACGTTGGCCGATTCGCTGCACGCCGGGCGCGCGGATGCCGCGCCGCGACTCGCGGCTGCAGTGGAGGCCGAACTGCAGGATCTCGCCATGTCGGGTGCCACCCTGCGGGTGGACGTGACCCGTGACGACGCCGAGGTGCCCGCCGACCGTGTGACGCTGGTAATGCGGGCGAACCCGGGGCTGCCGGAGTCGCCGCTGGCCGATGCGGCATCCGGTGGCGAGCTCTCTCGCGTGCTGTTGGCCCTGCACTCGGTGGCCGCCGCGGCCGAGCCGGGGGTTGCCTGGGTGTTCGACGAGGTGGATGCCGGCATCGGCGGGGTGACCGCCGGCACTGTCGGCGACCGACTGGCCGCACTGGCCGAGGGGCGTCAGGTTGTGGTCATCACCCATCTGCCACAGGTAGCCGCCGCCGCCGATCGCCACTACCGCCTGGTGAAGGGCACCGCCGACGATGGCCGCGCGGTCACCACCATCGAGCCGGTGGAAGGTGACGAACTGGTGGCCGAGATGTGCCGCATGCTCGGTGCGTCGCCCGACGACGATGGCGCACGCGCCCACGCGGGCGAGCTTCTGGCGCGCCGCGGGCGCTGAGAGGGCGGCCCCCGACGCGAGGGGTATGCTGACGGCCCGTACGGTGTGCGGAACGTCGGGGAGGCCGGTCCAGTGGGTGAGCACGGTGAGCGCTACGTCTTTGTCACAGGCGGCGTGGTGTCAGGGCTGGGCAAGGGCATCACCGCAGCGTCCCTTGGGACGCTGCTGAAAGCACGCGGGTTGAAGGTGTCGCTGCAGAAGTGCGACCCCTACCTGAACGTGGATCCGGGCACCATGAGCCCGTTCCAGCACGGTGAGGTATTCGTCACCGAAGACGGCGCCGAAACCGACCTCGACCTCGGCCACTACGAGCGCTTCACCGACGAGGCGCTCACGCGGACGTCGAACATCACCACCGGCAGCGTGTACGACGCCGTGATCCGCCGCGAGCGCCGTGGCGACTTCCTGGGTGCGACGGTGCAGGTGATCCCGCACATCACCAACGAGATCAAAGACCGCATCCGCCAAGCCGCAACGAGCAGCAATGCCGATGTGGTGATCGTCGAGATCGGCGGCACGGTGGGCGACATCGAGTCACTGCCGTTTCTTGAGGCCATCCGCCAGATGCGCAACGAAGAGGGCCGCGACCGCGTGGCCTTCGTGCATGTGACCCTCGTTCCATTCCTCGGGGTTGCCGGCGAACTGAAGACCAAGACGACCCAGCACTCGGTCAACGAGCTGCGACGCATCGGTATCGAGCCGGATGTGCTCGTGCTGCGCTCCGACCGCCCGCTGGGCTCGGATGTGCGCGACAAGATCGCGCTGTACGGCGGTATCCCCTCGCAGGCGGTCATCTCGGCCGAGGACGCCGCCGACATCTACATGGTGCCGCTGATGATGCTCGACGAGGGGCTCGACACCGTTGTGGGCGATCGGCTCGGTCTCGACATGTCCGGTCCGCTCGAGTTGGACGAATGGCGCGCCTTGGTTGAGCGCCTGAAGGGCGCCACGGGCTCGGTGAAGATCGCCCTGGTGGGTAAGTACGTGCAACTGCACGACGCCTACATGTCGGTGTACGAGGCGCTGAAGCACGCGGGCCTCGCACATGGGGTCGTTGTGGAGATCGACTGGGTTGACGCCGACGCCGACGATCTGGCCGACCGGGTGCGTGCCGCCGATGGCGTGCTGGTGCCTGGTGGTTTCGGCGGCCGTGGAGTGGAGGGCAAGATCGAGGCCGCCCGCATCGCGCGCGAAGAGGGCGTGCCGTACCTGGGCATCTGCCTGGGCATGCAGATCGCCGTCATCGAGTATGCGCGGAACGTGTGCGGCATGGACGGCGCAAACTCCACCGAGTTCGACCTTGAGACCCCGTTCCCGGTCATTGACCTGCTGCCCGAACAGCGGCAGATCGAGGAGCGCGGCGGCACCATGCGCCTGGGCGCCGACCCGGTGGCGCTGGTGGAGGGCACCATCGTGCGCGGGCTCTACGGCGACGTCGACAGCATTCAGGAGCGGCATCGTCACCGCTACGAGGTGAACCCGGTGCTGCGCCCCAAGCTGGAGGACGCCGGTCTGGTGCCGTGCGGCACCTCCCCCGACGGCCGTCTGGTGGAGTGCATCGAACTGCCCGATCACCCGTTCTACGTGGCCAGCCAGTACCACCCCGAGTTCAAGAGCCGTCCCACGCGCCCACAGCCGCTGTTCAAGGCATTCGTCGGTGCCGCGGCACGCCGCGCTGACGTGGGTGGGCGCGGCGGTGACGCTGCGACCGCAGCGACGGCGTGATCGACGGGCTCAGCGAGGTCTGCAGCCTCTTCGCGCGGCTGTGCGAGATCCCCTCGCCGTCGGGTGAGGAACAGGCGATGGCCGACGCGGTCATCGACGAACTGGAGCGCATGGGCGCATCCATCACCCAGGACGACGCCGCAGCGATGGTGGCGCCTGCGGGCTGCAACAACATCATCGCCCGGTTCGCACCCACGGCGCCCGGCACACCCATCATGTTCTGTGCGCATGTCGACACCGTGCCGCTGCTGGCGCCGGTGACGGTTGTGCAGGACGGCGAGTGGCTCACCAATGCCAACGAGGCCATCCTCGGCGGAGACGACAAGGCGGCTGTGGCCGTGATGCTGCATGCGGTTGACCGCATTGTGCGCGAGGGCCTTCCGCATGCCGGCATCGAGCTGGTGTTCACCCCGTGTGAAGAGATTGGTCTGCAGGGGGCCGCGTACTTCGACCCGTCGGTGCTGCAGGCCGAGTTCGGCTTTGTGTACGACCACACAGGCGAGCTTGGGGGCATCGTCACCTCCGCACCGACGCACAAGGAGATCGACGCCACGTTCCGCGGCGTGGCGGCGCACGCGGGCATTCAGCCCGAGCAGGGCCGGAGCGCGATCGTCGCCGCGTCGCGTGCGGTGAGCGCCATGCCGCTCGGCCGCATTGATGAGGCCACCACCGCGAACGTGGGAACCATCCGGGGCGGGTCGGCCGACAACGTGGTGCCCGAAGAGTGCACGGTCA
>Ga0114966_10005473_pt1 | contig 10737 bp, 11 predicted proteins | sample M_130207_XF_Meta_FD_87029 | JGI IMG/M metagenome (GOLD analysis project Ga0114966, IMG submission 87029) | Freshwater microbial communities from Lake Montjoie, Canada to study carbon cycling - M_130207_XF_MetaG | ecosystem: Environmental > Aquatic > Freshwater > Lake | place: Lake Montjoie...
GAGATATAAATAATAATAAAAATTTATTTATAAAAACTAATACATTGTTATTTAGAATATATTTACAATATATATAATGAAAAAAACAGTACGTCATAATGTTAGACGTAAACATAATACTACACGAAACAAAAAAAAAACATCACCGAGTAAAGCATCACCGAGTAAAGTATGTTATACAGATGATGATATGGGAAAAATATGTACTACTGGACAATATAGTACATACGAAGGAAACTTTTATAAATCCAAAGAGAATTTAGACAAATTTAAACAGATCAAAGATGAATTTCATAAAAATCCAAAATATAAACATTTAAAAACTCATAGTCAACGCTATACTCAATATTTAAAAGATAATTTTCATCAAGGCGAAATACCTAAAGTAATCCATCAAATACGAAATGATTATTATAGTTATGTAAATGATGAATGGTTCAAGAGTCACGACATTGAAAATCAAGAGAAAAAGTATTATGTTCAAGTCGATAACTTTCGTATTATGCAAGAAAAAGTATATTATAAATTAATCAGTTATGTGACAGATTTTATAAAAGCAAATCCACGTTCACCCAAGGCTATTGCACTTAAAAATGTATATAATTCATTAAAAAATGATACACGTAAAACAATGTTTCAACATGTAGAGTTAGCTTTAACTCGCTTGGCTAATTATGTGGAAAAAGAGGATATGTACGGGTTACTAGCCTTCGTAAATCAAAATGAAACCATTTCGTGGTCTTCGCCAATTCGTTGGTCAATTAGTCCGGATGAAAAAAATGTGAAAGTATACATTAGTCATTTATCTTTTGGGCAACTGGGTATTTACGATTATTTGATTTACATTGATGATTTGCCGACGGACAATGCAGAAACAAAAAAATATAAAAAACTCGTGAAAAAAGAATACTTGCATTATATCGGTGAAGTATTCAAAGCGTGTGTGGGTTCAGCAAAAGCAGCTAAATATAATCCACAGGATGTTTGGGATGTCGAATATGCTTGTCTAATGGAAATGGGTTGCGATGAACATATCAAAAGTGACCCGAACTTTTATAATAAAGTTAGCGCACACGAGATTGAGCATAAATATGAATTTGATTGGAAACTCTTTACAAAGAAATTAGGCTACAGCGAACCACCTCCAAATGTAGTGGTAGGCAGCTTAAATGGATTCAAGTGTATGGTTAAATTATTTAAAGACAATTGGAATTCACCCAAATGGCAAACCTACTGGCTTTTCATACAATTTAGACAAATGATTCGGTTTGAGGATTCATTAAGACATATTCACTACAATTTTTATAATAAATTTTTGGAAGGACAACCAGCCCAAATGCCGTCAGAAATTTATCCTATATTTGGATTGTCGCTGATGTTTAATACTTTCTTGTCTGAACAATATGTTGAGCACAATTATAATCCGTTGTATGTGAATTATGTTAAACATTTAGTAGACGATTTGAAAGAATTATTTATTCAAAAAATATCCATTAATACGTGGTTGTCTCCACCAACCAAAAAAGCTGCTTTAGATAAACTTAAAAAATTACAAATTTTTGTAGGACGACCCGAAAAATTACGTTATGATCCCTTATTAAATTATGTTGCCGATGACCCCTTGCATAATGTAGGTTTATTATTAGAATGGAAATACAAGAAATACATTAAATTAGAAGGAAAACCGGTTATTGATATACCCGATTTTGATTGGAATATATTTAAGATTGTGGGCACGCAATGTTATATGGTAAATGCGTATTATCGTCCAAATAGTAATTCAATCTATGTGCCTTTAGCGTATTTACAAAAACCTTTCATTGATTTAGAAGAGCGAGGTTTAGAATATAACTTGGTCTACATTGGTTATACTTTAGGACACGAATTGTCGCACGCGTTAGATGATACCGGCAGTAAATTTGATGCCGATGGAAATTTAAATAATTGGTGGACTGATGCCGATCGTACAGCTTTTAAATTGAAGATTAAGGATGTTGTTAAGCAATATGAAACATTTGCGGCGCGCGATGGAATTAAATTTGATGCCGAAATGAGTGTCGGCGAAGATTTAGCAGATATTTCGGGTATGGCTTTAGTTGAAATGTATTTGTTAGACAATCAAGTGGTTAATGATGAAATTGTAAATATTAAGAAAATGAATTTAGCCAAGTTGTATATGAATTTAGCTATTCAAGGACAACAAAAAATATATAAAGATGCAGTAAAGGCACAATTAAAAATGAATCCACATCCTTTAGAAAAATATAGAGTAAATTGTGCATTGGCACGTTTGGAATTATTTAAGACAATTTATGGAATTAAAAAGGGCGATGGCATGTGGTGGAATAATGATACTATTTGGTAATTGACACAAATTCTTCTCTTTTTTGTCACAAATTCTTTTTTGGCAATTCTTTTAGCAAATTCTTTTAGCAAATTCTTTTTATACAAATATATAAAGTTATTCTTACATTTATATATTTTTTTTGTTTAATATATATATAAATGCCTCGTCGTTCTGGTTCTCGTAAAGGTTCTCGTAAAGCTTCTCGCAAGGCGCATGCTACCCGAAAACATGCTGTCCGAGCTGCCACTAAAAAGGTTGTTGCGATGGCTCGCAATGCTGCCGCGGCTGCCTCCAAGGCGGCGTCCAAGGCTGCCTCGGCATCTCGTTCTGCCTCGGCGTCCAAGGCTGCCTCGGCTGCCAAGGGTGCGGCGGCTGCTGCCTCCAAGGCTGCCTCGGCTGCTGCGTCTGCCTCCAAGGCTGCCTCGGCTGCCAAGGGTGCTGCTGCCAAGTAAATATCTATAATTTTATATATTATACAAAAAATAATAATAACATCGCATTATTATTATTTTTATATATTTTTCATATTAACGCGCATACATTAATGCTGCATTACCAGCAGTAAACGTTAAAACATTAAATCGCTCTTCCATTACAGTTAAATCATAATTGTAATCATAAATTCGCCAGGTCGGTTTATTAACACCAATAATTTCCCCTGTTGTTTGATTACATATGGTAAATACTTGCGCCGATGGATCAAGCGGGGGTTGAAATGTATTAAATTCAAATTGGATGTTTTTAAATTTACTCAAATTAATAGCCCCACTTGGCTGAAAATCAAATGGGTCGGTATTTAGATTGAAATTATAGCAATAGAGCCCATCGGATGAATTGCCCGACGACCGCGCATATTTTTCCACATAATTAAACACGCCTGCATCAAGTTGATTTTCGCGATATTTGCCATCTAATAATAAGGCCCAATTTTGCATAATGTCTTTTTGATTCGCGGGATTATAACGGCCAGTTACATAAATACTAGAAGGCACATTAAATTGTCCTTCAAAACAACCTGAACCCGAGGGGTCAATTGACGGCGTATAACTGTCAGTACCGCATAAAGTGATTGGTGTATAACCGTTGTTTGCCGAGGGTAATTGTAAATCATATGGCAAATAATCATACGGCCAATTGCTATAATTCGACCATTCATTTCGCAAATAGGCATCACTCCTTTGAAAATACCACATCCAATTTGCCACCATACTCAAACTTTCAAGTGCTACTTTTTTTGTACCAGTCACATTTGGAAAAGAATATTCATAAACTTCTTTAATTAAATATTGCTGATGTTCCGACGCAAACACCTGCATTTCGTCTTCACCTAGAAAAGCATAGGTACTGATTAAATGTATATCGGCTGCCCAATTCGTCCGTTTATCAGCTGCTGTATAATCTAATTGCGGGTTCGGGGGCGGTTGAATAAATCGGTAAAATTGGAATAGATTATCCGTTTGATTCGCTTGTTGATAATTCATATCTAGACTATTCACATCCCGCACTACATAGAGCTCATTGATTGGACGCATTTCGACTTCAATATAGAGTTCATTGTATTGTAGACTAATAAGCGGAAAAGCCATTTTGGCCGCCAGCGTAAACCAAACGTTTAAGGGTATATATAATTTTCTAGCACGAATAGAGGGCTCTGGTCCTAAATCGGTGCCATCGTAATATGCGTTGGGGTAGACATTGATGCGTGTACCCGAATTGCCAGGGTCATTTAATTCAGGCACGTTGCCCGTCATCTTGTAATATAATTTTTTTTTTGATTCATTGAAATCACGCTCTACAAGATTTTGTAAATACTGCCCCGAAAATTTTTGTATAATTTGTCCACCAATCGTAAATTTGACTTCTTTTATCATTTGTGAACCGAGATTTTTTATCCATTTAAATTCATAAGGTCGCCATTGTCCTCTTATGTTACATTCTGGTGGTAAGATTGGACTCCAAACGTTGGGCAAGGATACCACTAAATAGGTGTCCATTAACAGTTCGGCATAACGCGATATTTTGAACCGAAAGGGCGACGATTCATTTAAACGGAGTGTACGCAATCCATCAAAATCGGTGCGAAATTTTTGTAGTCCAAAATTTGTATATTTAGCATATTTACATTTAAACATCGTCTTTGATGGATTACCATTTAAAAAAACATTTTGATTTCCAAAGGCTATTATATTTAATAACCCACCAGGCATATTATATATTGGTATATGACTTTTTTTTATATTATATATAACTTATTTAGTATAAAAAAAAATGATGAGTTAATATAGTTAAATATGCCTGTGTATCCTTTGATTAGCGCGAACCCTCTTGATATTTTACAAATGAATGCTAGAAAAAAAAGAAATAATGATGATATTAGAAACCAGGTAGGAAAAGTTGGTTCAAGCTTTTTACAAGGTATAGCTGATAAAACGTCTGACTTGGCGCAAAAAGTGCGAACACGTGCAGCAGTATCCTTTAATGCTCTTCCTGGTGCCGGCGGTGCAATGAAAACGGTAGGCGATTTAGTTAATACTGATAAAATTAGTCAATTAATGACCATTATTATTGGCTTTCTCTTTTTTATTTTATTTTGGTGGTTCTTTAATAAGATGGATTTGAATGAAAAAAACTGTACTAAATTAGATAAACTATACGACAAGTTTCCACTTATCACCAGTATAAAACCAGATAACCCTACCTACAAAGATAATCGATTGAGAGATTATTATATAAAAACCGCATATAATTGCTGTTCTGGTGGAAATTATAAAAACGATTATGTAAATTTGTGTGCACTTAAAAGCTGTATTAAACAAGGTGCCCGCTGTTTAGATTTTGAAATTTATTCCGTAGATAATTTACCCGTGATTGCTGTTTCATCCGTAGATGATTTTACCGTAAAAGAATCTTACAATAGTGTGCCCTTTGCCAAAGCAATGGAGATTATTTCTATTTATGCTTTTTCAGGTGGCAATTGTCCTAATCCTGAAGATCCCTTAATTTTAAATTTTCGAATTAAGAGTAATATTAAATCTATTCACGACGCAATGGCAAAGGCTTTATATAATACATTAGATGGACGGCTACTGGGTAAACAATTCAGTTATGAAAATTCGGGTAAAAATATCGGCAGTTATTTAATTCGTAAATTAATGGGTAAAGTTATCATTGTGATTGATAAATCAAATCCTTTATTTACCAGCAGTTTATTAAATGAATATGTAAATATTGCATCTAATTCGGCATTCATTCGTCTATTGCGTTACAGAGACGTCGAATTTACACACGATAAAGATGAATTAATTCTTTATAATAAACAAAATATGAGCATTGTATTGCCTGATTTGTCTTCTAAAAATAAAAATTTTTCGGCCGCTTTAGTTCAAACTTATGGTTGCCAAATGATTGCAATGTCCTTTCAAAATTTTGACGAAAATATGCAATATTATACACAATTTTTTGATGACGCTGGTACGGCGTTTGTATTGAGAGATGAGATGTATAGATATAAACCGACCTTTTTAACTCCACCGAAACAACAAGACAAATGTAATACATATCAGTTTAAAACCACAAATCCTTTAGGAGCAAATGGTCCAGCCTCTTTGAATATACAAATATTACCAGATTGTTTGCCAAGTGAATATGCCGGAGAACCACCACCAGCAGCACCAGCAGGAACAGCACCAGCAGCAGGAGCAGGAACAGCACCAGCAGGATCAGCAGCAGCACCATCAGCACCATAACAAAAAAAATAATGATGATACAAATTATATGATAATTAAATAAACGACATATCTTATATATTTTCTTCAAATATATATAAGATGGATGACAAACCTAAACAAAAAAAAATGACATTTGAAGAAAAAGAATTAGAAATATTACGACATGCCGTAGATAAAGCCGAAACGAAGTTGGGAAAAAAAATCAAAATATCGAATGATATAAATAATATAATGAAAATATTAGAAACATTTCTAAGACGTAAAAAAGTGGTTTGTTATGGCGGCACTGCTATTAATAATATATTACCAAAAAATGAACAATTTTACGACAAGGATGTAGAAATACCAGATTATGATTTTTATTCGCCGATGGCACTAAAACACTCCAAAGAATTAGCGGATATCTATGTCAAAAATGGATTTCCTGACGCCGAAGTGCGTTCGGGTATGCACAAAGAAACATATAAAGTATTTGTAAATTTTATTCCAATTGCCGATATTACTCAATTTGAACCACATATTTTTAATGTGATGCTAAAAAATGCCATCAGAAAGGATGGTATTTATTATGCTTCGCCGGATTATTTACGCCTACAAACGTATAATGAACTTTCGCGACCGGATGGAGATGTGTCACGTTGGGAAAAAATATATAAACGGCTTATCTTATTGAATAAATATTACCCCTTTATTGAAAATACCAAATGTTCGCAAGTAAATTTTATGCGCGATTTCACCGGAAATCCTGAATTGAAAGAAACCTTATATGACGTAGTAAAAGATACGATGATTAATGAAGGTGTGGTTTTTATTGGCGGCTATGCTAGCAGTTTATATGGACGCTATATGCCCCCTGAACAAAAAAAACAATTACTGCACGTACCTGATTTTGATGTGTTGGCGGAAGATCCGAAAACAGTGGCTTATATCATAAAAGAAAAATTAGAAGACAAAGGTTTTAAAAATGTCAAAATCAATAGAAAACCGCCGGTTGGAAACGAAATCATTATGACCCATTATGAAATTGTCGTAGATGAAGATACCGTATGTTTTATTTATGAACCTTATGGGTGTTACAGTTATAATACGATACAGGTAAACGGTAAAACGGTAAAAGTAGCCACTATTGAAACAATGTTGCTCTTTTTAATTGCCTTTTTATATTCGGCACGACCCTATTATGATCACGAAAGAATTATTTGTATGGCACATTATTTAATTAATGTTCAAGCGAAAAACCGCTTAGAACAAAAAGGTTTATTGAAACGGTTTAATACAAATTGTTACGGTTATGAAAAAACGATAATTGAATTGCGGAGTGAAAAAGCCGAGAAATACGAACAACTTAAAAATGATAAAAACGATAAAGAATATAATAAATATTTTTATAAATATGTTCCATTAAAAAATACAGTAAAATCTGATTACCATAAAGAAAAATATCATCACAAAAACACAAAAAAAACCCATAGAAAATCAAAAAAAGATAATTTTGTAAATGTATTTGATAAATTTTTTTAATGCATATAGATAGCTAACGCGTAATACATAATATTTTCCAGTCTGAAATGCTATTTATTTTAATTGTTGGGTCTATTTTATTTACAAGGGCACATTTTCCCCTCCAGCGACCAAAAATAATCCATTTATTATCGTAGGCTTTATATTTTTCATTACCATCATCAAAATTGTGTATACTATAAGTGGATGGTTCAACCTCATACTGCCATTCATCCTTATCCATTTTTGTAATATTCATTTTTTTTTATAATATATATTTTATTAATTTTAATATATATTATTTTATTATATAAATGGGGTTTTTTATGTATTTATTTCTCTTTTTATTTATTTCAGTTGTAGCCAGAATATATTATCTTTTTTTCCGAAAAAAGTCCAAGATCAATAATAAATATAAAAAAAATAAGGAAGGTTTTGAATCGTTGACCAATTGTTTAAGTCTAGGCTACCCTGATGATTTTTGCAAACGGGCGCCCTTAGAAGCGTGTATAAGTAATTGTCCTCTCGGGAATTTTACACAAAAGGTCTTTAAGGTTTTTGAATAGAACCTAATCCTAATACTCAAAATAAAGAAAACTATCTTCAGCTTAAGAATCTTGGTGAAAGTATGATGCGTGATATTATGCGTGATTAATTTATTTATTATAATAAGTATGAGTAAAGAATCTTATTTAATGACAAATATAAATTTAGATATCTCGAATAATCTTTTACACACTATAAAACCATATACAAATTTTCATAAAGATCTTATATTGATACCAAATTTTTTATCTGAATCTGAACTTGTTCCATTAGAATCTAAAATACATAATATTAGATCAAATATAGATTTATCATTATTTGATGAACAAAGTGTTGGAATGTTTAATATAAATTCAGAATCTTTCAAATATATTTGTCATCAAAAAGGTCGATATGATATATGGAATATTAGTGATTTTATAAAGATACCTTCGTTTTTAGAAAATTTTATAATAAAATCTATTGGAGCATTGCTTGTTGATTCAAATACTTTGACTGATGGTAAATTTCATAAAGATACAATTGAACTTTTTGATACGATACCAAATCATCAATTACCACCATTTTATTATAATATGTTAATTGCACTTACTGAACAAACTAACGAGAACGGTCCAACTCAATTTCTTATAAATGATACTATATATTGGGTTCCTATGAAAAGAGGAGATGTTATCGTATTTAATGGAGAATTGATTCATAGAGGTTCTGCAAATCGTACAATAAATCATCGTGATATGATATATGCAATTTTTACAACGGTGTGGTATGACGAAGAAAAATTATAAATTTGTTATAATTTTTATCCTCCTATTAGCGGACCATTTCATATAAGTATTTTTTACTATTTTTAATATCCACTTAATTTAATGGAACACCGACAAACAAAATATAATCATCACACCTTATTAAAATTACTACCCGACTATAGTTCGCGAGATTTTTTAAATAAATTCAAAAACGATATATCTCTCTATTTTGTTTTTTTTCATTTATATGATAAACCGCACGACCCGATAAATAAACGTGTATATTATAATGAAATATGGGATATTTATCGGGATAAATATTCCATTGAATATATGACAAAAATGTATGATATTGCCCTCTTTAACCGAGCAAATGATATAAGTTATAAACAAATGATCTATAAAATATATTGTGAGGGCAATTGTAATGCGTGTGAAAATAACGAGTATTGTTTTTAATATTTACACTTTTTTACTTGCTACGCTGTGTATAAATTAAACCAAACAGTCTCTAAAATAGTGGTATTTTTCTTTAAACAAGAGAGATAGTTTAGTATACAAAAACGTTTCTTTAACGCACAAGGGCATATATTTTTGAAGCAGGAGGAAATATTCCATTAACGTTAATATAATAAATACTACATATTTTCGGATTTCTAGTTGTAATAAAATAAAATAACTTTTATTATGCACATAACTACATAATTCATTACCCTTGCCCTTGACAAAAAAATCATTTATTTCAACGACTCCGCGTAATAACCGCGAATACATATTTTGTTCTCGTTTAATATTTAAGCATATGAAGGGTGTTGTAAAATGCATAAGTTGAATAAATAAATTTTGTCCTTTTGAAAAAAAATAAGGCGCAATGCCATCAATATAGCGTCCCTGATATTTAAAATCCTTATTGGTGAGAAACGGTACATGAGAAGAACGAAGAATACAGGTTATTAAATGTGCCCGTGATTTAAATTTTGACACTACACGTTGCTTACATTTTTTCGTATCATAATAATTAATATACAGTTTTTTATGAAGACGCGTCGCCACCTCGGCGTCTGTCTGAAATAAATGATTTACCGAATCTCTCACAATTTTTTCAAAAATGTAGAAATTTTTATGTTCTTTATAATAAGAAAATAACAAGTCATTATAGGCATACAATGTTTCAGGACAGTCGCAGACATACCACAAGCCAATCATCGAGCCAATACTACAACCCGAGACTTTATTCACTTTCAGGTATCCCCCTTTTTCTAAACGGCGTAAATAAAGTGCCGCCCCAATACCTAAAATGCCATTGACGGCGCCGCTATCAAATATGATATTAACACTCGGGGGTAATTTGGCTTTATTTACATTTAAAATCAATTTATCAATATATGTATTTATCATTTCAAAATGATTATCTTTCGGTGAACTCATTGAAGATAGACAGGACAATTAAATTATATAAATTACGTACTACGCCCATTCTAGAATAATACAAGGAATAATCGTTTCAATATCCTGTAAATCATATAGTATTTTTGTATCATATTGAATCGTTGAATCCGGAAAAACATAATAAAGTTCTCTTATTAATTCATGAATATATGTTTTATTCATTTGTAAATACCGATGATTACCCAAGGAAAATATGTATTTGGTAACACCATTTACAGCCGCTTTAATCGTTTCATTATATATATATTGAACGTCTCCTTTTATACAATACATTCTCTCTTGCACTTGTTTGTCATTTTTAAATTTGGCTAATTCTTCTTTATGTAAAGGGCGGATGTTATTCATTTTAAATATAAAATAATAGTTGTTTTTATATTTATATAAAATTGAAATATGTTTTTATTATGATGAAAAAGAC
>Ga0114966_10005474_pt1 | contig 10737 bp, 10 predicted proteins | sample M_130207_XF_Meta_FD_87029 | JGI IMG/M metagenome (GOLD analysis project Ga0114966, IMG submission 87029) | Freshwater microbial communities from Lake Montjoie, Canada to study carbon cycling - M_130207_XF_MetaG | ecosystem: Environmental > Aquatic > Freshwater > Lake | place: Lake Montjoie...
CATCCCTGCGACCTTCCGCATCGACATCACCTTCCACGCCCTCGAACTGCGCGGCTCCGCGAACTTCGTCGGCGGGCGGTAATCGGTCGTGGCCGCGAGCCTCACCACGGTCTCTCCTGCCATGGGCCTCTCGGCCCAGCAGCAGGCGATGGTGGACGTCATCCTCCGCGTGTTTCGCGAGGCTGGGTTCCCCCCTGTGGTCGGGATGGCGGCAGCGGCAAACGCGTACGCGGAGAGTGGTTTCAACCCGAACGCCGTAGGCGACTCGGGTGCGAGCATCGGCCTCTTCCAGTTGCACGAGCGCGGCGTGGGCAGCGGCATGTCTGCCGAGGCGCGTCGCGACCCGGAGACCAACGCAAAGAAGATGGCGGACTGGGCCCGACGCGAGTCGCGCTTCATGGCGGTCGCCAACGACCCCAACGCCACGCTGTCCGATGTGACCCACGCGTTCTGCGTCTACCTTGAGCGGCCTGCAAACGCGGACGCGAAAGGTCGGGAGCGCGCGGGGATCGCAGCCCGAATGTTCCCGCAGGCAACGACGGTATCCACGTCGCAACTCCGGTCATGGAGCGCGGGCCCGTCGCCTGTCGTGCTTGCCCTCACGGGCTCTGCTGCGGCGCTGGCGCTCGTACTCCTGTGGGTGAACAAGGACAAGATCCGCGCACGCATCGGGGGCTGACGTGGCATACCGACTCTCCTCTAGCGGCTATGCGGACTTGTTGCGCACAGAGGGCAACCGTCGTGCCGTCTACGACGACTACACGAGCGGCCCGATCAACTCCTACGAGGAAGCGCGCGGCACGCCTACCATCGGCCTCGGCCTCGCCATCCAGTCGGCGGCCGACCGTGAGAAGTTCCGTCCCTACCTCGGGGGCGTGAAGGCGCCGCAAGAGTTCATCGACGCGGAGAACCAACGAAAGATCGGCTACTTCGAGCGCGCCCTCAACAGCATGCTTGGATCCGCCAAGGTCACGGAGGCGATGTTCGACGCGCTCTTCTCTCTTGCGTGGAACGCGGGCGAGGGCAGTTACGCTGTCAAGAACGCCGTCGCAGCGATTCTCCGAGGCGACTACAAGGGAGCCCAAAAGGCCATCGCAGAAGGCCCAACCCACGGCGTAGGGAAAGGCTACATGCCGGAGTTAGCGGCACGGCGGCAGCGCGAGGCTGCTGCCTTCATGTCGCAGGGGCTTCCCGGCGCTGGCGCAGCCCCTGTCGTCATCGCGGCTACGCTCGCAGGGGTGGCGCTGCTAGGAACGCTGGCGTGGGTCTACCGCGAGCCTCTCCGTGCGCGCGTTGCGCAGTTGAGGGGGTAGCATGAACTTCTCGGGAAAGCGTGTCCTCGTGCTCGGGGACTCCCACACCGACACCTACCCGCTGGCGCGCAACTTGGAAGCAACCCTCCGTGCCGAGGGCGCCACCGTCGTGCGCTACGGCGTCGGGGGCTCTGCCGCACGGGGGTGGCTCAAGGGAGAGCCGTTTCCCGGAAAGCGCATCTCGCTGGAGACCGTACGCGCCTCCGGCCCGTACGACGTCGCGGTGATCGTCCTCGGCACGAACGACGCGGCGAACACCGTCAGAGCCTCCATGGAAGGGGGGCCCGCGCTCGCACAAGGCATGCGGACGGCAGCGGGGCAGATCAAGCAGGTCGCAGACAGCGTCGGAGCGTCCTCGGTCTTCTGGGCGGGGCCACCCACGATGCGGGGTACGACCCCCTACTACACGAACGATGGTGTCGGTGCCCTGTGGGATGCCGCGTCTCCGCTCTTCGGAAGGTACGCCATCGACGGGCGCTTCGTCACCGAGGAACACGCCCCACGCGGCGACGGCGTTCACCTGAACACGGCGGGGTACGCGGCATGGTCTGACCACATCGTGGACTACCTACACCGCTCCTACGCAGGTATCGGCTTCGTGTCCGCCCCCTCGCTGGTCGCGGGCTCCCTCTCGGTCATCCTGTTGGCGCTCGCGTGGCGTTTCCGCGACCGCTTCCGCCGGAGGTAAGCATGTTCGCTTGGCCTCTTCCCTCGACCATCTCGGTTCACGGCAGGCTCGCGGCGCGAGCCGTGTCGTCCTTCTTCGGGCCGCGCATCAACCCCATCACGGGCACAGGGCAGAACCACGGAGCCATCGACATCCCGGTGGACGTCGGAACCCCCATTCTCGCCATCGGGAGCGGCGTCGTTGACCTCGTCGAGGCAAACAACCCCTCTGCGGGCGGGTACGTCCAGATCGACCACGGGAACGGCTACTGGAGCCGCTACCTCCATCTGTCCCAAATCAACATGCAGAAGGGGCAGAAGGTGAAGATGGGGCAGCAGGTTGGTCTCTCCGGTGGTCAGCCCGGTGCCTACGGCGCGGGCCACTCCACGGGGCCCCACCTCCACCTCGACGTTTGGAAGGGGCGCCCCTTTTCCGGAGGCGTTCCCGTTGACCCTCTGCCTCTTCTGACGCGCGAGGCGGCAGGGGCGGCACTGAAGGTCGCTGTCATCGCGGGAGGCGTCTCCGCTTCCATCGCTGTGCTCGCGCTCGCGTGGGTCTTCCGTGATCGCCTGCGCGAGAAGGTGCTGACCATCAAGTCGGACGTCACCCAGAAGATCACCTCGCTTCGCAGGAACCCTCGTACCAAGCCCCGCGCACGCGCGCGCAAGAAGAGGTAGGCCGTGTCCGAAAAGTTCAAGTCCAGCGGCCTCGACATCCCGCCAGAGTGCGACCCGCTCGTCGTTCCGGTGATGGACGCGAAGGCGTACAAACTCTCCGCTTCTCAAATCGCGATGGCGAACCTCATCATGGAGAAGTTCGTCAAGGCGGGGTTCGGTCACCCCGTCGCCGCTGCGGCCGTCGCAAACGCCTTCCGCGAGAGTTCGTTCGACCCGACCGAGGAGAGCAAGCCCGCCAAGGGACAGAAGCACGGGAAGTACATCGGGCTCTTCCAGTTGGGCCCGCACATCCTCGAAGGTGTTGAGGACAGGAAGAACCCGCACAAGAACATCGACGCGATGATCGCCTACACCCGGAAGCGTCGGAAGTTCATGGACATCGCGCGCGTGGAGACGGACATCCCGACGCTCGCTCGCGAGTTCTGCATCCTCGTGGAGGCCCCGGAGGACACGTACTGCGAGGCCGACATCCGAGAGGAGATCGCGAACAAGTTGTTCCCTCTCGACCTTCCCGAGAACGACCCTGACGCCCTCACGCCGGGGGCTCCCGAGTGCTTGCCGGAAGACACGAGCCTTACGAGCACGGAGAAGAAGCAGTTAGCCGCGCTGGTGGGCCTGTTCTTCGGCGTGGTCGGGCTCATCTACTTGCGCGTCGCGAAGAACCTGCCTCCGAGGCAGCCGAGGGACTAGTCCTTCAGCAAGTCCTTCCCGATCCAAAGCAGGCCGCCGAGCACGACAACGGCTCCGAGTCCCATGACGACCGTCTTGGCGACCTTGGCTTGCGCGTCGGCTTGCTGCTTGGCTTGGACGAGCCCGACCTTGACCATCTGCGAAGAGGAGGCGGCGTCTTGCTTGGACTGGAGCATCTGCATCCGGTACATGCGCTCGTCGGCCTTGCTCTGCTCGCGCATGGACTTGGCCTGCACGATGGCGGTGCCGAGGCCTGCGACCCCCGCGATGGCTCCGGCAACGGCACCGACAACGCCGCCCGAGATCGCGCCGCCTGCGACCTTTGCAGCACCTGCGGCGGCTGCGCCGCCCACGCCACCCGAGTCCCCCTCGCCTGCATAGCCGCCGAGGTATCCGTAGTTCCACTCCGCGTTCGTGTGCATCACATGGCTCCAGTCGCGACAGCGGCGGTGATGATGTTTCCGGGAACCATCGCGCCCGTCTCCGCAGCGATGGCATCCTGTACGATGCGCACCTCGCCCTTGGACAACTTCCCGCTCTCGACCACCTTCCTGCCGAGCACGCTGATGGCAACGGAGGTGATCGTTGCCGCGACGCGGCTTCCGAACGGGCTGTTGAGGAACGCCTTGACTGCCTCGTAGGAGGCGCGCCCGTAGCGGGTGAGCGCACCCACCACGCGCGGGCCGAGCACAGCCGTCTCTTCGGCCACCGCGACCGCCGTGGACACCGTGGAGTTGCGGCGGAGGTGGTAACGAGGGTTGCTCACGCGCTCGGCGGCCTTGACGGTCGCCATGGGGTGAACGCCCACGGGGAACGTCGAGAGGTCACTTTGGACGACGGGAGTGATCCTGCCGGGGAACCACGTGTACACCGTCGAAGAGCGCTTCGTGGGCTCCTTGAAGGGGTCTTTGGGGTGCCCAATGGCGATGTGAAGCACGCGCGCCTTTCTAGGGGCGATGTCGGAGATCAACTCGTAGCGGGTGGGCGCGTTCGGGTCGCGGCTTTGGTGGAAGGCCTTTGCGACGCGCACCCGCTCGCGCTCGTCGGGGGACAACTCGCCCCACAGGAGGATCGCTTCGTACGCGGAGAGGCCGCGAGGCACCTCGGCACGGAAGTACCGCACCTTGCCGAACCCCGCGCCCATCGCGCGCGTCTGATCGGTGACTTCCGTCCAGCGGAGGCTCTTGAGAAAGTCAGCGATCTCCTCGGCCCCGACAACGTCCGTCTTGTCGCGGGTCTGCCCCGTGACGTAGGAGCCTGCGGGGCGAACGAGGTAGAGGTAGTTGCCTTGCTGCGCCTTCACGTTGCGAATGGCATCTCGGATAAAGTCCGAGGCAGCGGGCGGGCGCGGATTCCGCGCCTTGCGACGCGCGGGCGCACGTTCTTCCGAGGCCACCGTCTTCGGGCGACGCGAACGGGTCGGCGCACGCCGCAGCGTGAGCGTGACCTCGAAGTCTTCCAGCCGTTGATCGGACTCTCCGGGGCCGCGCGCAGCGTGCAGACGCATCACGCGGTCGATGGCGGTCTGCGAGACGCCCGCAGCCTTCAACTTGCGTTCCACCGTCTTGGGGTTCGCGCCGCCGCGCAACGCGGAGAGTGCCTCGCCTGTGCTGGTGATGCTCGTCCGCGTGCCCGTGCGGGTGAGCGACTCACGGGAGATGTCTCCCTGCTTGCGCCCCACGCCCGTCGCGATGGCAAACGCACGCGACAGGAGCGCATTGACGTCTTCAGCGGAGAGCGTGCCCTTCTCCAGCGCCTTGATGTCGATGCGCTCCCCGTCACGACCTCGGAAGTTCTTGCGCCCGAGGTGCTTCTTGACGAGGCTCTCGTAGATGCCCTGCACCACGGCGTGCTTCTGCGCCTTGGCGGGGTCGTCCTTCTCTTGGGGGTTGTTGCGCGCGAGCAGCGACGCCTCCCTCCGCATCACAAAGGGCACATCCTCGAACTGGACGTCGACCATGTTCCCGCGACCGGGGTGGCCGACGACCACACCGGAGCGAGCGCCTTCCGAGACACGGGTTCCGAGAGAAGGACGCGACATGGCTACTTCAGCGCGCTGCGAGCCAGCACGACGGCGGGCCCGAAGATGGCGGTGCGGACGAGCAGCGATGCGCCGGGGTTGATGCCCGCGCCGTGCATCCTGCCTTCCTCGTTGACGGCCATGACGCGACCGCCCCCGAGTGGGACGAACTCAAGGAGTTCACACCCGATGATGTCGCGAAGGTCGTCCCACGAGAACTTCTTGCCCTTGGCCGTGACGACCTCGTACCCGCCGTCCTCGTGCATCACCTCCGCCATCGCGGGGGCTACGGGGCCGCTCGCAGCACGGCTTGCGGCAGATGCGCGGCGCTTGGCCGGAGCCTTCTTCTTCGCCGCCGGAGCCTTCTTGGCGGGGTTGTCCATGTACTCCTCGGCGGCGTAGGACATGTGCGCGCGGTTCGCCCCCGCGTGCTTGGCCCGCTTGAGGCGATTCTCGGCACGCACGCGCTCCATGATCGCCTGAACCTGCGCAACCTTGCGGGACTTCGAGCGCTTCTTGGTCTTCTTCGCGGGCTTCTTCTTCATCCCAGCCTTCGACTTCAGCATCTCGCGGTACGCCGCCACACCGTTGACGATCATCCCGTCCTCGGAGAGCGGGTTGCGGCGACGAACACGGAGCGCGTCGCAAACCTCGTCGTAGAAGTCCCCGGCGCGCTGGCTAATGATGCCCGAGTCAATGCCTTCACGGAGAATCGCCATCGCCGTCGTGCCATCCTTCATGGCGATGACTTCATCGAAGTCCGTGTCAGTCGCATCACGGAGAGACTCCGCCACGACCGAGAGCCCCTTGTAGGTGTTGAGGTGCGCCAAGATGTCGATGAACTTCTGACCCTTCGGTGCGCGGGGGTTGGTCAGGAAGTCCTCGAACATCCCCTCCCCGAAGAAGGCGTCAAAGACGAGGTTCCCATCTACCTGCGAAGGGGCTCGCGCAGTAGCCCCACGCCGCGCCACGAGCGTGGTGCTGTAGTCAGGGTAGGTGAGGCTGGGGAACGTCTCGGGCGAGAAGCGATCCGAGTAGGGAAAGAGAACGTCGTCATCAGGGTTGCGACGGCGGCGACGGACGGGAAGACGGGACATGGGGAACTCCTGTAGGAAGAAGGCCCGTAGCGGAGTTTGATCTCGCTACGGGCCCTCGGGTTTGCTAGGCGGCGAGGGCCGAGCGCTCACGGCTGCGAGAGCCGAGCGCTCACGGCTGCGAGAGCCGAGCGCTCACGCGCCGCGAGAGCCGAGCGCTCACGCGCCGCGAGAGCCGAGCGCTCACGCGCCGCGCTTCACCATGGCCCACGCCTCGGAGAGGGAGTCGGCCTCGCCGGAACGGAATAGCGACATGGCGCGGGCGGCGTTGCCCTGCGCGCTCTTGGCGGACTTGGACTTCTTCCTGCCCTTGCGGCGGGGGTTGCTCACCACCATCCCGTCCTCGGAGAGCGAGTTGCGGCGCATGCGGGGGTTCACGGCGTAGAAGAAATCCGAGGGCGGGGGAGGAACCTGCTTGCCCTTGAAGATGCGCGCGGGCATCGGCTTCGACGACTTGACCTTGCTCTTCTTACGGCGGGGGTTGCTCACCACCATCCCGTCCTCGGAGAGCGAGTTGCGGCGCATGCGGGGGTTGCTCACCATGCTCTCTTCGAGGAGCGTGGGGTTCTTGCGACGACCCCCGCGAGCGACGCCACGGAGCGCCTCCTGCATCGAGTCGTACTTGCCCGCGCGGTAGGCAGCGGCGGCCTGCTGCATGAGGTTCTGCCCCTTGGCGAGGCCAGCCTTCTGCGAGCGCGTGGACTTGCGGCCACGGCGCGGGTTGTCCATGTACTCCTCGGCGCCGCCCACCGCGCGACGCACGGCAACGGTGCCAGCCACGCGCGCGGCCTCCGCAGCAGCGGTCTCGGCACGGCGCTTGCCCGCCGCAGCCGCACCCATGCGACCGCGACGCGCCATCTCGGCGCGACGCTCGAACTCCTCGCGCTCCTCGAACGACATGACGGTCGGCCGCTCGCCCATCATGGCGATGGTCTCCTCGAAGCCCGTCTCCGCAAGGCGACGACGCGCCTCCCCGGTGCGAGCGGCCTCCTCGGCGGCGCGACGACCCGCGAGGATCGCGCTGCGCTTCTCGCCGATGGTCTGCGTGGGCTTGCCGCGCCAGCCGACGTACTTCTCGAAGTCCTTGATGTCCTCGGTGCCACGGTACATCGAGCCACCCGTCTCCGCCGTGCGCTGGCGGTAGATGCGGTAGTTCTTGTTGTCGGCGGTCATGCCGCTGAAGCCCGAGATCCAGCGCCCCTGCTCGCCGCCCTTGATCATCAGGTGCTTCTCGCGCTTGCCCTGTGCGCCCGGCTTGAGATTGCGCTCCGTGAACGCACGGCGCTCGGGCGGCCCCGCGAGGCCGAGGGGGAAGGACTTCCAGTCCTTGAAGTTCATCTGGAGGATCTTGATGCAGCGGTAGCAGGTCACCAAGTTCTTGTCGGCCTTGTGGATCATGCCCTTGGCGGCCGTGCCCGTGCGCGTGCGCGTGCGCTTGCCGTCGGGGGTGACCACGACGCAGTGCCCCTCGCCCGCACCGCAGAACGCCGCACCCGTCTTCGGGTTCAGCGCGTGCGTCTCGGAGGAGGGAAGCGTGCGGCGCTCGCTGCGACGACCCGGCTTGCCGGGGGTGCGGGACTTGATCAGGCGATGACGAGGCTTGCCCACCATGACGACATCGGACTGATCGTAGGCGAGCGGGTTGACGACGTAGATGGGCATGGCTTCCTCGGAGGGGTTTGTGGAGAGGCGGCGCTCGCGACCGCGAGCCGGAACGGTTGCAGGGCGAGCGGGCCGAGAGGGTCGCACGACCTTCCCGCGCTGTACACGCGAGGAGGTCGCACGCCGCTTGGCGGAGAAGCGAGACTCCCAGAACGAGCGAAGTTCCGGGTAGTGGGTGAGCACGGCCTTCACCACGGTGTCGCGGTCAGCGGCGTTGCTGGGCGACATGACGTAGATGAGGGCGAGTCGACCGTGGTAGAGGTCGTTGATCGGATAGCGACGCTCCGCCGGAAACACGAAGTCGGAGGCCGGAAGACGGCCCCGCGCGCGCTCGGAGAGCACGGACTTCGGGAGGTGGACGGGAGCGTGCTTCATGCTTACACCGGGATGGCTTCGGAGAGGGTACTTCGGACATGGCGCAGGCTCCACGCCGTCCACGCACTTCAAGTGCTACAGACGCACCGACCCTCCGGCCCTTCCAAGCGGAGGACGTGGAGTTCATCAAGCAGAACGACTTCCGCGTGCTCGTGGCGAACTCCCCCGGCACCGGGAAGTCGCCCACGGCGCTCGGCTGCATCAACGCTGCGCGCACGAAGTTGACGCCGACGCTCATCGTCTGCCCCGCCTCCGTAGTGACGAACTGGTGCCGCGAGGCGAAGAAGTGGGTCAAGGGCGCGGTGATCCACGCCATCGCCGACATGTCGACGCCGATGCCGAAGCGCAAGGTCGACATCTTCGTCACGTCGTGGTCGCTCCTGCCCATGCGGTACTTGGAGATCCTCGCGCTCAAGCCGAAGTTCATCATCGCGGATGAGGCTCACTACGTGAAAGGCGGAGAGGATACGCTGCGGGGACAGGCGCTCGCCATCATCGCCAAGCGTACGCCCCACATGATCCTCCTCTCGGGGACGCCGCTGGTGAACCGACCCGCCGAGTTGGAGACGATCAAGGGCATCTTCGGGCAGGAGAAAGAGGTGCCGATGATCCGGCGTCTCCTCGAAGACGTTTTGCCGGAGATTCCGCCCAAGACGCGATCAAAGTTGGTTGTTGCACTACGTCCGAAGGACGAGGCCGAGTACCGCAAGGCCGAGAAGGACTTTGCAGAATGGCTGGAAATGGAGTTGCAGCGCCGCATGGAAGCGGGTGAGGCGCGCGCGACCGCCGAACGCGCGCTTGCCGCCGAGGCACTCGTCAAGACGGGCTACCTCCGACGCTTGCTGGGCTTGGCGAAGGTGCCCGCCGCCATCGACTGGATCAGCCGCGCTGTCCGTGTCGGAGAGCCCGTCATCGTGTTTTGCGAGCACCAAGAGGTCGTTTCCCGCCTGCAGACGCTCTTGACGAAGCAACGGATTCGCCACGTCACCATCGACGGCGGGACGGGTCGGAAGCAACGGCAGGTCGCCATCGACGCGTTTCAGGGAGGCCTTATCCCTGTGTTCATCGGTACGAAGGCCGCGAAGGAAGGCATCACCCTCACGCGCGCACGAAACGTACTTTTTGTCGAGCGCTACTTCACCAGCGCCGACGAGGAGCAAGCAGAGGATCGAGCGAGGAGGTTCGGCCAGAAGTACCCGACGACCGTGTGGTTCTTGCACGGAGACAACACCATCGACGACCGCCTCGCCGAGATCATCGAGACGAAGCGGAAGTTGGTGAGCGAGCATCTCGGCAGTGCGGACATCGCGGAGAGCGAGGAGTCCGCTATCGTCGAACTCATCTCGGCGTGGCACGAGAACGCCGCGAAGCCGCTTCAACCGTCCTCCGAGGCCACCGACCTCGGCCTCGGGAAGCCTCTCCCCCCGATGCCCTCCCCGCACGAGTGCTTCCAGTTGCACTTCAAGCCTCCGCGTTGGACGAAGGCCGCTGCGAAGGCGTGGTCGGCGATGCACGGGTTCCGCACCCCAGAGTTCATGGTGGTGGACGGCGTCCTCCGCGCCACCGTCCACCCCCTCGACCAGTTCGTGTCCGGCAAGTTCTACAAGATGACGGTGAGCGCGGACATCACCGCTACCATGGGCGTGCGGAAGCCCGCAGCGGGCGCGAAGAAGGCTTCGGGCGCGAAGAAGGTGGCGGGGGCGAAGAAGGTGGCGGGGGCGAAGAGGCCCGCTGCGAAGCCCGCTGCGAAGAAACGGAAGCCGAGCATGCCCTTGCGGAGACCTTGACGTGTGGCATAATGTCTTGACAAGCGGCTGCTCCTGTAGCACTCAACCTGCCATGTCATGTGGGACTACCCGAGACGAGGGGTGATAGCGTGAGCACGAGGGCCACCCATGTTCCAGCACCCGTCTCACCGAAGCAATCCCGCAGCCGGAGCCTACGGGTGCGCCTGTGGCTGCGGAACCTGCGGCGACAAGCCGAGCGGGTCGTTCGCGCCCAGCGCCACATCCTACGGGGTGTTCAAGTGGAGCGGAGCCGAGGGCGGGAAGACGAAGTGGGAGATCGACCCGACGTACCTTGAGACCTGCCCCGCTTACAAGAAGCAGTACAACATCTGGCTGAAGGCCGCGCAGAAGTTCGAGGGCACGCGCTCTTTCCTCGGTCTCCGCGTCGGCGGGCGAAACTCCAAGGCCGACAAGGCCTACCGCGCGATGAAGACCGCGAAGCGCAAGGGCGA
>Ga0114966_10005475_pt1 | contig 10736 bp, 10 predicted proteins | sample M_130207_XF_Meta_FD_87029 | JGI IMG/M metagenome (GOLD analysis project Ga0114966, IMG submission 87029) | Freshwater microbial communities from Lake Montjoie, Canada to study carbon cycling - M_130207_XF_MetaG | ecosystem: Environmental > Aquatic > Freshwater > Lake | place: Lake Montjoie...
AAAATCCGTGATCGTTTTGAGGATGTCAGCCTAGGTGACGATAAAGCCAAGGCCTGTAGTGATCCAGAAAAAGCACGTTTTTTCAACTTTGACTATACGGTAGATGGTGACAATCATGGTAATATTACTATGAGTTTGATCGATGAAACCAGTTTAAAAATCTATTTTAGCAAGAACATCAGCGATGATCTAGATAAAGAACAGAAAAAAGAATGGTACAGTTTCTTGCGTGAACTGCGTGAATTTGCCCGCAGAAATCTATTGAGCTTCGAACCACGTGATATAACACGCAGCACACTAAAACATCGCGATATCCAACAACAAAGCAAAGCAGACAGCACCTATGACAAAGATGAAGTAGTAGCTGAAAGCAAGCTATATGGTACTAGTAAATCTAGCTATCAAAAATTTGGTCCAGCACGCATCATCGTCCGTCACGACAAACACGTAACAGACGAATCACGAGGTGAACGCAGTCGCCATATCAACAGTGTTTATGTTGAGAATGATCAAGGTGAACGCTTTAAAATGCCATTCAAGAGCCTAACAGCATCACGTGCTATGGCACGTCATATTTCAGCTGGGGGCACACCGCACGATGACCTAGGTCAACATATCTGCGAAATGGCACAGGAATGCAGTAAATTAAAACCATTCCTAAACAATGTGCGCCATCGCATGTTTGAAGATGAAGAAACCAAAACCATGGTGGAAGCGGCATTTGACTATCACAAACTATTAAAGAATACTCTACAGCGCCTGGGTGGTAAGAAAGGCTACACGACCTGCAAAGAACAATTTGTAGCTACATCAACCAGCTATGTTCCAGAAGATGATGTTGATTTGAATGAAATAAAAGAACGCTTCATCAAGCGTGTGTTTAATGATAAAATGACAGATGCGCTACCATTGGTGCACAAGGCTTATAATATGAAAAAAGAAAACAAATTTACAGAACAATTTGAAACTTGGGCTACAGCTATCAGCGAAGGCACTTGGGCACTTCCAGAAACAGATGAAGACAAGGATAAACTGATCGATATACTGAGCCAAGAGCTACCGGTAGGAGTTGATGCACAGAACGCGACCAATGTATTGTATAACATCTTTGGTGATGATCGATTGTTTGATGCTCTAGAAGAATTATCCACGGTTGATCCTGAAGCAGATGCACGTGATACGATCATGGACCATTTAATGGATAAGAATCCAACTATGTATCAAGCTATCTTAGATGCCATTGGCGATGAAGACACACCAGAACCAGCAGAAACAGGTAGTGAAGGCGGAGACCTAGATGAAGGTGTCGCAGTTAAGCATCTAAGTGATGCTACAGCTAAAGCTATTATCAATGATAATGATAATATAATTTATGATATCTTGTCTGGAGATACCAAAGTCCAACCTGGCGAACAAGAATTACTACAAGACATGTATAATGACATAGCAAGTGATAAAGGATATGCGTCAGATGATGATTTTGAAAAGATCCAAGATTTAATGTATGATTATATCTCACACGATTATAGTCATGTAGCTGAAGGTGACACATACGGTTCAGGTGATGGCGGTATGGACGGTCAAGTAAATGAAGATGATGACAAGGATCCAAAAGAACAAAGTAGAGAATCAGCACAGGCAGCTATTATCCGTAGGATCATGAACAGCCACACAGACGCATTGCTGCATTATGGTCCTGGACTGATCGTAGACGCAGTAGAGCAATACGCTTATAATCTAGATGATCTTGAAGAGATTGGAACCAGTGATGTCAGCATTTGGACAGAACATGTATTAGAAATACTCAGTGATATGGATATGCAAAAACAAGACGATAGAGAAGAGTATCAACAACACCATGCAGGCAACGACACAGAAAATGATCCACAAGTGCGCAATACAGAGTTTGAAGAAAGCAAAGACAAAATCACATACGATCCTAAGACAGGCAAATTAACAGGGTGGGAACACGAAGGTGATTGGAAAAAACAAACTAAGAATAAAGATCCTGTTGGTAAGATACATCACATGAGCGATGTTGCCCGTAAACGCACAGAAAAAATGGCTAAAGATGAAACACTAGAAGAAGCATTTGAACGATTAGTAAACGAAGCAGATAGTAAATTCATGTCCTTCCTCGAACCACTAGTTGGACAAGAAGTATATATTCCGGGTGAAGGAACCACTGGCACAGTTGTAGGACCAAGTCCAAATTCAAAACTTCCAACAGGTATACAGGTAAAATTATCAAACGGACAATTAGTAACCACAGGTCCAGGATTATTTAAATCAACCAAGCCAGGCTTGCTGCAACAGGCTATAGATAAATTTAACTCATTAACAGGCAAAATTGATCCAGTTCCTAGTGTGGCCAAACCATACGGCACAGTAGCAGGACCGATGGATAACCTACATAAACAAGATTGGTCTAGCGTTAAAGAAGACATACTTAAACTAGCAGGCATGAAATAAGATAATATAATATAAGAGCGATACCAAAAGGGCTTAACGGCCCTTTTGTTTTGGCTAAAATATTTGAAAATATCTCTTGTGGAATAAATAATAGTAGCGTATTATGTACAGATGCATAACACGTTTAGGCATATTAAAGACCAACTTAAATTAAAAAGGAAATAACATCATGGCAACATCATTAGCAGAAATCCGTGCAAAGTTACAAGCATCAGAAAACCGTGGCACAGGCGGTAATTCACAAAGTGGTGGCGACAACGCTATCTACGCACACTGGAACATCCAAGAAGGCACAAACGCTCGCATTAGATTCCTTCCAGACGCAGACACAAAAAACACATTCTTTTGGGCAGAACGAGCGATGATCAACTTACCGTTTGCTGGCGTTAAAGGCCAAGCAGACAGTAAACCAGTCACGGTACAAGTACCATGCGTTGAGATGTGGGGCGAAGCATGTCCAATCTTAGCAGAAGTCCGTACTTGGTTCAAGGACCAAAGTTTAGAAGAAATGGGTCGTAAGTATTGGAAGAAAAGATCATACTTGTTCCAAGGTTTTGTGCGTGAGAATCCTATCACAGACGATAAGACACCAGAAAATCCAATCCGTAGATTTATCATTAGTCCACAGATTTTTAACTTGATCAAATCAGCATTACTTGATCCAGAGCTAGAAAACTTACCAACAGACTACCAAGGTGGTTTAGACTTTACAGTTACTAAAACATCAAAAGGTGGTTATGCTGACTACTCAACTAGTAAATGGTCACGCAAAGAATCTGCACTAACAGCAGAAGAAGCGGCAGCTATCGAAACTCATGGCTTATACAACTTGAAAGATTTCCTACCTAAGAAACCAAGCGAAGTTGAACTTAAAGTCATGAAAGAAATGTTTGAAGCAAGTGTAGATGGTCAAGCATATGACGCAGCTCGTTGGGGTAATTACTACAAACCAAGAGGCGTAACGATCGTCTCTGCTGAATCAGCTGCTCCAGCAGCGGCAGCTCCTACAGCAACAGTTGATGGCCATGGTGATGTTCATGAAGTTGAAGACACACCAGCACTGGTGGTTGCAGAGGCTGCACCAGCGGCTCCTACAGCACCGGTCGCAACACCTCCAGCAGGTGGAACAGCACGTGCTGAAGACATCTTAGCGATGATCCGCAATCGCCAAAAGACAAGCTAAGTAGCAAGTAGATGTTAAGTAGGATCGATAATATAATCTTTCCTGACCGTTGTGAAGTTATAGAAATAGCAGCTTCACAACGGTACGTCTACCCCATTTTTAAAAATGGCAGTAGTAGTCTCAATGAATATGCTCAAGCTCAAAAATACAAAATGCTCTTCAATGAGCAGATTAGAAAGTTATCAAATATCAACGTAATTATTAGAAATCCCCAAGAGAGATTTATCTCAGGGTTTAATACCTATGTCTATAATACTTTAAGAGATAATCCCAAATTGGATTTAAATACCGTGATCTATTTTGCTGAAACATATTTGTTTTTGAATAGACACTACGCACCACAGTTTAGTTGGTTAGTCAATCTAACCAGGTACGCTGGCAAAAATACTAAACTACATTTATTAGGAATGGATAGCTTAAAAGAATTTACACCATTGGATACAAAGCTCAATGAAACACGATTGTTATCTGCTGAAGTAGTAGATAGACTAAACAAGAATATACATAATGAAATATATTTACGAATAGACAACTTACTACTAAGTTTAGTTGGACAGTCGATGACATTTGATGAAATACTAAAATATTTAAAAGAACAAGACCCCAAGGCCTGCGAACTTGTACTGTCCTAGACTAGATCATTTTGTACGGTTTAATCCCAATGGTACAGTTGGGTGTTGTGGTCATATGACTAACAATCCTGGTTTTAAATCATATGATGAAATGCAATCTAGTGATTGGTTGACACATATAAAAGATGAAATGTCTCGTGATGCATGGCCTACAGAATGCCAACGCTGTAAAACCACAGAACAAGAATCCAACTCTAGTATCAGACTAGATAGTATCAAGCGAGATACAGTTTTTAAAAAGATACGCAAAGATTATCTTATAGTCGGTGGTGTGCTAGATAATGTATGTAACAGTGCTTGCCTGACCTGCGACGCAGAAAACAGCACGAAAATTGGCAGTTTATCTAACAAAAAGTATATTAAAATTAACAACGCTAACAAGTTCTGGGCACTACCACAAGAACGCATAATTCATTTAGATATCAACGGTGGCGAGCCAAGCCATAGTAAAAACTACAAACACTTACTGGCCAATTTGCCCGACAACGTAAAGTCAGTAAGACTTAATACAAATTGTAGTACAGTCTTAGACGAATTGTTGCCCTTAAAGGCTCGTGGTATTGATGTTACAGTGACGGTTAGTTTGGATGGCGTTGGCGCTGTGCATGATTTCGTACGTTGGCCGATTAAATGGGACAAGTTTTATAAAAATTTAATGACATATAAAACAATGCCGGTAAAATTAAACCTATGGACTACCGTGAGTGTGTTGAACGTAGACGATCTTCCAAATATCCTAGCATTTGCCCAAGAGCATGGTATTGATCATAGCTGGGCTTATCTGACAACACCACAAGAACTAGCAGTTGAAAATAAAGATACATCTGAGAGTTTGGCATACATACAAGAGCAAAAACGATTAAGAGGCATGCTATGAAAATAGCCATTACAGGGCACAGCGCAGGTATTGGGCAAGCATTGACTAATATATATACAGCGCAAGGACATGAAGTTGTTGGGCTTAGCCGACGTAATGGATATAACATTCGTAGTTTGCCTAAGGTAGCAGGCATGATTGAACCCTGTGATATGTTTATTAACAACGCCCAAGTTGGCTACGCACAGACAGAATTACTATTCGAAGTATGGCGTCGTTGGAGAGGGCAACAGAAATATATTATCAATGTTGGCACACAGATGACTAATATACTATTACCACCTAAAGAAGAATGGGATGAATATATCATACAGAAAAAAGCCTTAGACCTAGCAACACAATTATTAGAGCAACGTAGTGAATGGCCAAGATTGCTACTGGTCAGACCGGGTGATATTGCTACACAACCAGGACAAGCACCACCAGACTACATGGATGTTGATGAATATGCGCAGGGAGTAACAGAGTGGATAGCAAAGAATATCTAACTAATAAAAACTTCTGCCCTATTCCTTGGACAGGGTTTATGTATAACTTTGACGGTACCGTAAAGAACTGTATTCGTAATCCCACACATATAGGTAATTTAAAAGACAATACGATTGTAGAAATACTCCAAGGCGACATTAATTTAACAACTAAACACAACATGACATATAACAAACCAGGTCCGACCTGTAATGTCTGTTATGATTTGGAAAAGGACACTAAAGGTTTTGATATTATCAGTGATCGAGTGTTTTATCTCAAAGAACTTAAAGATATCAGCTTTGATACATATAGAAGCATCGATACATTTAATCTAAGTACCATCGACATAAGATGGAATAATACTTGTAATTTTGCCTGCGTCTATTGTGGACCTGAATTTAGCAGCAAGTGGGCTACCGAATTAGGTATTAAATTTAATGAAGTTCCACAACATAGACTACAACAGATGAAACAATACATATTTGATCGTGCTGATCAACTCAAACATGTATATATGGCTGGTGGTGAGCCATTGCTAATGAAAGAAAATTTAGAATTATTAGAATTATTAAAACAAACGAATCCTAATGTTAATCTACGTATTAACACAAATCTAAGTAAAGTGGATACACGGATATTTGATTTAATTTGTACTTTCCCAAACGTGCATTGGGTTATCAGTGTAGAAACTATAGAAGCTGAATATGAATACATACGTTGGGGCGGCAAGTGGCAAGACTTTTTAGATAATCTCAATGTAATTAAAACTTTAAATCATAAGGTCAGTTTTAATATGTTGCACTTCTTGTTAAATTATCAATCATTATTTGGTTGTATCGAATATTTACGTAATCTGGGTTTTCATGACAATAGTTTTATTGTTGGGGCGATGATAATTCCTGAATATTTAAACATTAGACATTTACCAAATACTATGCTACAATCAGTAGAAAGCAAATTGGAAGACTGGATTAATCAGAAATCAGGATTTTTACTTGAAAACGGTCTGAGAAATGTGTTACAATATATAAAAACACCCGTAGAAAAGAATATCGAATACTGTTTAGCAGAGATAGCAAAAATGGATCAAAGACGTAGCATTAATAGTAGGGCAGTATTTACAGAATTATATAATTTAATAGAGGGCAATAAACATGGCAAAACCATTTGATATATCAAAATTTAGAAAGTCAATTACCAAAAGCATCGAAGGCTTGGGTATTGGTTTTAACGATCCCACAGATTGGATCAGCACTGGCAACTATACATTAAACTACCTACTATCTGGTAACTTTGAAAGAGGGATTCCGATGGGTAAAGTTACTGTGTTTGCTGGGGAATCAGGTGCAGGTAAATCATTTATCTGTTCAGGTAATATTGTGCGTCATGCACAAGAGCAAGGAATTTACGTAATCTTGATCGATACAGAAAACGCACTTGACGAAGCATGGTTACACGCACTTGGTGTAGATACTACAGAAGACAAATTACTAAAACTTAACATGGCTATGATTGATGATGTGGCCAAGGTTATCAGTGACTTTGTTAAAGAATATCGCACACTACCAGAAGAAGATCGCCCCAAAGTATTGTTTGTTATAGATAGCTTAGGTATGATGCTAACACCAACAGACGTAAACCAGTTTGAAGCAGGTGAGATGAAAGGTGATATGGGTCGTAAACCTAAAGCACTTACAGCACTGGTTCGTAACTGCGTAAATATGTTTGGTACATTGAATCTTGGATTAGTTTGCACGAATCATACATACGCAAGCCAAGATATGTTTGACCCAGATGATAAGATATCAGGCGGTCAAGGCTTTATCTACGCTTCGAGTATCGTGGTAGCTATGCGTAAACTTAAACTTAAAACAGATGCTGATGGTAATAAGACCACGACAGTTAACGGTATCCGTGCTGCTTGTAAGATCATGAAGACACGTTATGCTAAACCATTTGAAAGTGTTCAAGTTGAGATTCCATATGAAACCGGTATGAGTCCATACAGTGGCTTAACGGACATGTTAGAAGCTAAAAACTTGCTTAAGAAAGAAGGCAATAGTTTAGTTTATACCTTTGCTGATAAAACAACTATTAAACAATTCCGTAAAGCATGGGAACGAAATGAAGACGGTTGTTTAGATAAAGTAATGAAAGAGTTATCATCTAATGTGACCTTACTAAGCACCGAGTCAAAAGTAGTTGAAGAAACAGAAGAGGAGACAGCAGAATGAGCATTGAATTAGATATTGCTAGTGAAGTTTGGCTTACTTGTAAAGAGTATATCGGTCCTAAAGATCGCCAAGCCGCAGCAGATCATGTCATCAGTGTTGCAGCTGATCACAATATCACTGAAAGTGAACTTAAAACCTTTGGCGGAACTGATGCTTATTTGGGTCGTGCTGTTAAAGAGTATCTTGGCGATGAAGAAGATCAAGCGATCGCTGATGAAGAAGATGACGGTGATGATTATTAATGTCTGATAAGTATTTTCCTATTAAAACTGCTACAGCTTGTCAATTAAAATGGGCCTGGAGCACTGTTTTTCTTAATAGCGGAATTACCAGAAGTTGCCATAGAACAGCAGAGTCTGAACTAACATCTGAAAACTTTTTTGATTTTCATAATACTCCTTTAAAATTATCTGATCGAAAGATGATGTTAGAAGGTAAATGGCCCGAAACAAATTGTAGCTACTGTCGAGAGATTGAAGAAGTGGGCGGGTTCAGTGATAGAATGCGTCAGCAGACTATACCAAATTTAACTCCCGTAGAACTCGATGGAGATCCAGAAGCTATAATAATTTCCCCTAGTATAGTTGAGGTATATTTTAATAACGCTTGTAATTTAGGATGTCTGTATTGTAGTGCAAGTTTAAGTTCAACAATTGAAACTGAGAATAGAGAATTTGGCAACTTTGAAAGCCACGGAATTAAAATCATTCCAACACCTAATCATTTTAAAGATCTGGTCCCTCTTTTTTGGCAATGGTTCCCAGATGGTTTTATAAAGGTTAAACGACTACATGTGTTGGGAGGAGAACCTTTTTATCAAAAAGAATTTGATAAATTGTTAGATATGATTGAAAAATATCCTAATCCTGATTGTGAACTTAACATAGTTACAAATTTAATGGTTCCAAAAAAACGCATTGAAGAATTCGTCGATAGATTTAAAAAATTATTAGCAGCAAGAAAACTTAAACGAGTAGATATTACCTGTAGTATTGATTGTTGGGGTATTGAACAAGAATATGTTAGGTGGGGGCTCAATCTTGATTCTTGGGAAGAAAATTTTAAATTATTATTAGACAATAAATGGTTGTATTTAAATATCAATCAGACTATATCTGCATTGACTATTAAAACTATGCCGACATTATTAGCTAAACTTGCCAATTGGCGAAAAGATAGGCAAATTGGGCAATGGTTTAGTAGTGTTACTCCTGGACCAAGTTATCTCAAAGGAGAGATCTTAGGCAAGGAAGAATTTGCAAGTACAGCAGAGGAGATATTAAAATTAATGCCAATGATTACTGATGAAGATAAATCAGCATATCAATATATTGACGGAATTCTAAAACAAATACTAGCAACAGAACAGAATTTAGAAGAGATTACTAAGCTATTAGTATACCTCAATGAAAAAGATAGAAGAAGAAATACCAATTGGAGACAAACGTTTCCATGGTTAATTAAATACGAGGCATTATGTGGTATTCAAAAGTAGTAGCTAGTCTTAATTCGATACCTGATTTCATACAACACTATGAACAGGAATTAGAAGAAGCACGACGAGAAGTTGCTGTATATGGTAACATAGAGAAAAATCTCGCTGGCCTGCCCGGTATAACTGAGCGTCGCTTTAATCAACTGCAAGAGGTTGAAGCGGTGCTTAATTATCTTAATATTAAACTACGAAAGATACGTAGGACACACTTTCAAAAGTATTTAGAAAACTATCAACGAGCATTAACTAGTCGTGACGTAGAAAAGTATGTTGATGGTGAAGATGAAGTGATCGATTTTGAAACTATTATTAATGAAGTAGCCTTGTTACGTAACAAGTGGTTGGGTATCATGAAAGGTCTTGAAAGCAAGAACTTTATGCTTGGACATGTAACACGCTTGAGAACAGCAGGCATGGAGGATGCATCAATTGGCTAATAGGCACGCAACACATATATTAGACACAGTCCGTCAGTACGATACGTTTTTAGAAAGCATACGCACAGTTGCTGATATGGGCTGTGGTGTCGGCGAAGATACCCAATGGTGGGCTACCTTAGAAAATTATAATGACCCCCCAGAGCCATATAATTTTAATGTGTTTGCAGTGGACAAAGATCCTGGTAAAATAGCTCAAGTTCCTAACCTTAAAAATATCAATAAAATATGTGATGTATATGATAAGGAAAATTTATTTCCTATTAGTATAGATCTAATGTGGGCACACGATAGTTTAAACTACAGCACAGATCCGTTAAAAACTCTGCGTATGTGGAACAGTTATATGACTACCAATGGCATGCTATTGATATCGATTCCGCAGTATAACGGAGTTGAATATAATAGATACTACAGTAGGACTTACAGTAGTTGCTATTTCAACTACACTCCTACTAGTCTGATCTATATGTTGACTGTCAATGGATTTGACTGCCGAGATGCTTATCTATTAAAGAAATTTGGTGATCCGTGGATACAGATGGCAGTATATAAATCAGATGTGCCTGTAATGGATCCAGAAACCACTAACTGGTATGATCTAATAGACAAAAATTTACTACATCCTAGCATAGTATCTAGCATTAACACACACGGGTATTTGAAACAAGAAGAGATCGTCATGCCTTGGCTAGACAAAGAAAACTATTTCATTGACTACGTTAGTCAATGGGCGCCAGCCCCAGGGACCGAAGGGCTGACTCCCACAGTTGATGGGGTGTTCAATGAAACAACGCAGTCAACTGAAACTACCATCAAACAAAGGGCCGCAGTGACTAAAGAAACACAGTTACTTAAACCTTTAAAAATCAACTCTACGCCCCCTCCAAGAAAAAGCTATAAATCAAAATGATCAATCGAGTAGTATTATGCAC
>Ga0114966_10005481_pt1 | contig 10733 bp, 10 predicted proteins | sample M_130207_XF_Meta_FD_87029 | JGI IMG/M metagenome (GOLD analysis project Ga0114966, IMG submission 87029) | Freshwater microbial communities from Lake Montjoie, Canada to study carbon cycling - M_130207_XF_MetaG | ecosystem: Environmental > Aquatic > Freshwater > Lake | place: Lake Montjoie...
AATGAGCGACATATTGTTATTCCACAGAAACAGCATGAGGAAAAGGATGTTCAGTTCGCAGGTGCTTATGTGAAAGAACCTATTGTTGGAATGCATAAATGGATCGCATCGTTTGATTTGGATTCCTTGTATCCTCATTTGATTTCTCAATATAATATTTCACCTGAAACCAAAAATAAAATGAGCAAGCGATCCACTTTACGAGTAGATGACATTCTCTATCCTGAATCAGAAGATGCTAAAAAACAATTTATTCGATTTCAAGATCATAAAGAATTTGCCGAAAAGAATAATGTTGCAATAGCAGCAAATGGCGTTTACTTTGATCGAGACAAGAAGGGATTTCTTCCTGAACTCATGGACAACATGTACAAAGAACGCAAAATGTACAAAGAGAAGATGTTAGATTGCAAGAGAAAATTGAAAGAAGAAGCGGATACCTTAACTCCAAAGGAAAAGCGACAACTAGAATTAGATGTTTCCAAGTATCATAACTTTCAGTTGGTTCGTAAGATTCAATTAAATTCTGCGTTCGGTGCTTGTGGCAATCAGTGGTTCAGGTATTACGATCTTGATCTTGCTGAAGCAATTACCACATCAGGTCAATTAAGTATTCGTTGGATTGAAAGATCTCTGAATCGATTCTTAAATAAACTTGTAGCAACAAAAGGTGTTGACTATGTAATTGCTTCTGATACAGATTCCATCTATCTCAGGTTGGATACTCTTGTAGATAAAACCTTTAAGGGTAATGTTCCAGATAATACAAAGGTTGTTAAGTTTTTAGATAAAGCATGTCGTGAAGTTATCAATCCTTTTATTCAAAAAGAATATGAAGAATTAGCAACGCTAATGAATGCATTTGATCAAAAGATGAATATGAAGCGTGAATCTATTTGTTGCAAAGGAATATGGACAGCAAAGAAACGCTATATGTTAAATGTGCTTATGGGTGAAGATAATGTTATTCTTAAAGAGCCAGAAATAAAGATTAGCGGTATTGAAACTACACGAAGTTCCACACCTCTTATTGTGAGAGAGGGATTGAAAAAAGCAATATTATTAATTATGAATTCCACCGAATCCGAACTTATTAAATATAAAGATGATTTCAAAAAACAATTCGATAAACTACCTGTAGAATCTATTGCTTTTCCTAGAGGATGCAACGGAATGACAGAATATAAAGATTCTGCTCGCATATTCAAGAAATCTACACCTATTGCTGTTAAAGGTGCATTATTATTAAATCATCATATACGATTACATAAATTAACTAAAAAATATGCAACGATCAAAGATGGAGAAAAGGTTAAATTCACATATCTCATAGTTCCAAATCCTGTTGGCGAACATGTAATATCTTTTCAGAATATTCTTCCTCCAGAGCTTGATTTGCACAGGTTTATCGACTATAATAAGCAGTTCGAAAAGAGTTTCGTTGAACCTCTTCTTACGATTGTAAATACTATTGGATGGTCTCTTGAAGAACATTCATCATTAGAAAGTTTATTTGAATGAACAGTAATATAGCAGAAGCCATTGTCTCGTTAATGTTTGCTGTGTTATTAATATGGCTAAGTTGCGCAGCATGTTATGAATCATACACTAATTCTAAACGAAAGGAAAAGAAATGAGTTTTATCAACGACATTATTAAGGATTCGGGTAACAAGTACGCTTCTATTGCTAGTGATGGTATTGGCGGAAGCGATGTCATGGGATTTATTGATACAGGATCATACATTTTCAATGCTCTAGTATCAGGAAGTCTGCATGGTGGTATTCCAAACAATAAGATTATTGCACTAGCAGGTGAATCTGCAACAGGCAAAACATATTTTGCTTTGGGTATGGTAAAGAAATTCCTTGAAGATACTAAAGATGCAGCGGTTCTGTATTTTGATACAGAGCAAGCGGTAACTTCACAAATGATTGCAGGTCGTGGTATTGACACCAAGCGAGTAGCAATTTTTCCTGTCTCGACAGTTGAAGAATTCCGTAATCAAATGGTTACCATTGCAAACAAGTATCTTGAACAAGATGAAAGCAAACGAAAGCCGATGATGGTAGTCCTTGATTCTATTGGTAATCTTTCTACAACCAAAGAAATGAATGATACTGCAGAAGGTAAAGAAACAAAGGACATGACTCGGGCACAAATGGTTAAGAGTACATTCCGTGTACTCACTATTAAATTAGGTGAAGCAGGTATCCCGCTTATCGTAACCAATCATACCTACGACTCTATGAGCATGTTTCCTACAAAGGAAATGTCGGGAGGAAGCGGATTAAAGTATGCTGCTTCTACTATTGTATATCTTTCAAAGCGCAAAGACAAGGATGCTGATGGAGAAGTTGTTGGTAATATCATTCACTGCAAGTTACATAAGGGTCGCTTCACCAAAGAAAATAAAATGGTGGATGTTAAACTTAACTACGATAGTGGTCTAAGTAAATACTATGGACTAGTTGACATTGCCGTAAAATATGATATATTTAAGAAAGTATCTACCAGAATTGAACTTCCTGATGGTGAAAAGGTTTTTGAAAAGACCATCAATGAAAATCCTGAAAAGTATTTCACAAAGGAAGTAATGGAAAAACTCGAAGTAGCGGTTGCTAAAGAGTTCAAGTATGGTTCAGATTCAAGCGAAGCGAAAGCAAAAGAATGAATTCAAGAATTGAAAGAGTTATACTAGAAAATTTATTATCCAACGAAATTTACACACGAAAGGTTGTTCCCTTCTTAAAGGAGGAATATTTTCAGATAAAAGAAGAAAGAATTCTTTATAAACTTATATCTGAATTTATATTAAAATATAATAAACTTCCAACGAAAGATATTGTATGTGTAGATTTAACCAATGATAAATCTGTGTCTCAAATGGAACATGATACCATAGTTGATATGGTAGAAGAACTAAATGTAACAAACAAACAAGATGAGGAATGGCTGTTAGATGAAACAGAGAAATTCTGCAAAGATAAGTCAATCTATAATGCTATTCTTGAGTCTATTCATATCATTGATGGAAAATCTAATAGTAAAACAAAAGAAGCACTCCCTTCTATTCTATCTGATGCTCTTGCTGTATGTTTTGATACAAATATTGGTCACGATTATATTAAAGATGCAGAAAAACGATATGAATTTTATCACACATTAGAAAAGAAAATTCCATTTGATTTAGAATTCTTTAATGATATTACAAAGGGTGGAGTGCCATCCAAGACTTTAAATATTGTTATGGCGGGAACAGGTGTTGGTAAATCGTTATTTCTGTGCCATCAAGCAGCAAATTGTCTATTACAGAATAAGAATGTTCTGTATATTACATGTGAAATGGCAGAAGAACGAATCGCTGAACGCATAGATGCAAATCTAATGGATATTACAATGGATGAGTTGAAACAACTTCCTAAAACAATGTATGCTAAACAGTTATTCAATAGCACAAAAGGTGTTACAGGAAAACTCATTATTAAAGAATATCCTACTGCAACTGCTCATGTTAATCATTTTAGGCATTTGGTTTCAGAATTAAAATTGAAAAAGAAGTTTATTCCTGATATTGTTTTTGTTGATTACTTAAACATTTGTGCAAGTTCTCGAATGAAACAAGGTGGTTCAGTTAATTCTTACACATATATCAAATCTATTGCTGAAGAACTTAGAGGTCTTGCGGTGGAACTAGGTGTTCCTGTTTTTAGTGCAACTCAAGTAAATCGTGATGGATTCAATAACACAGATTTTGGTTTAGAAAATACATCAGAATCTTTTGGTCTTCCTGCTACTGCGGATTTCATGTTTGCTTTAATTACAACTGAGGAACTTGATAAGAGAAATCAAGTCATGGTTAAACAGTTGAAAAACCGTTACAATGATGTTGCAACAAATAGGAAGTTTGTTGTGGGTATTAATAGAGCAAAGATGAAACTATACAATCTTGAAGCGTCCGAGCAAGATGGTTTAGTTGGAACTGGTGAAGAACATGATGTTGGGTTTGACTCGGTTAAAAAGTTTAGTGGAAAATTCAAGAAGAAACATGATTGGATCAAAGGAGAATAGTATGTCTAGGTTTCGTGATGATAGAAGTTATCGTAGTCCTGCCCCTTACGCACAAATGAAGCAGGTTCCTCCTGTATTGGAAGGAGATACTCGTAGTGTGGAACAACGAATTACGGATCTTCCGAATATTCGTGAAGAAGAATATCCTGAGTGGAAAGAATGGGCAGATTATAGTTTTGGGAAATAATAATGTCATTAATTGTTGACAAAAAATTTATAAATCTTATTTCTCCCATGTTAAAGAAATTTTCATGGAAGAAAGCAGATCTTGCAACTTGCCGATGCCCTATTTGTGGTGATTCTAAAACAAATAAGAATAAGACAAGAGGTTTCTTTTATACAAAAAACAATGATATGTTTTATCGTTGTCATAATTGTAATGCAAGCACAACTCTTTATAAATTCATAGAAACTGTATCTCCTGCTATCTGCAAAGAGTATTCTCTTGAACGATGGAAGAATGGTGAAACAGGAAAGTCTAATTATAAAAAGCCAGAATTTAAATTTGAGCCAACAGTTTTTAATATCAAGTCAAATGTTCTTGATACATTATTAAAAGTTTCAGATCTAGAAGATTTGCATCCTTGTAAGGTATTTGTCAACAAACGAAAAATACCAAATGATGTTCAAAGTCTTTTATACTATGCAGAAGATTTTGGCAAGTTTGCAAATCTTCTAGATTCGGAAACTGATCTGATTAAAGAAGCAAGATTGGTTATACCAATCCTTGACACAAAGGGTAGAGTAGTTGCTGCTCAAGGTAGAGCATTGACAAATACGAAAAAAACTATAAGATACATTACTATTAAAGCAGATAAAAGTATTGAAAGATTATGGTATGGTTTTTGTAGAATAACAAAGGATGCAAATGTTATTGTTGTTGAAGGCCCTATTGATTCCCTATTTTTAGATAATTGTGTTGCAATGGTTGGTTTGAATGATGGATCACAGATTCCACAATATCTTGAAAATAAGAAATTAATATTTGCAGTAGATAATGAACCTAGAAATCATGAAGTAATTATACAAATTCAAAAATTGATAGATAATGAAAGAACTGTATGCATTTGGCCCAATAACATAAAAGAAAAAGATATAAATGAGATGATATTATCTGGTATAACTAAACAGGATATTCACCAAATAATTACAAATAATTCATTTTCTGGCATGGAAGCAAAACTTAAGTTACAACAATGGAAGAAGGTTTGAATGGACGAGAATACTGAAGAAGAAATTGATTTTAATGGTGATAATCCAATTTTTGCATATTGTTTTGCTATTATGGAATATCTTAAAGGTATAGATGCAGATCTATACGAAAAAGCATGTGAGTATGCTGAAGACTTAACTGGTATAAGAATAACAGATTTTGATATTTACGAGATTGATAATGATAAATCCAAGAATCCTCCTTCAGAAGATATAGATGAAGATGAGGAAGATGAAGAACCCTTTGACGATTAAATAGGAGTATATAATGAAATTACAAGTGCTTGATTTAGGTCATGTTGAATATGTTAATCATATGGGTAGTGATCTTACTGTTGTAAATGCAGCAAGAGTTTCTTTTGGAAAAGAAACCGAAGAGTTTTCTGAAAAAGATGAAAAACTTATTAATTATCTTGCTAAACATGATCATTGGACACCATTTTCACATCCGCAAATAACTCTACGAATCAAAGCCCCTATTTTTGTTCGTACACAACTGTTTAAACATAAGGTGGGATTTACAGAAAATGAAATTTCCCGTCGATATGTGAAATCTAAACCAGAGTTTTATGTACCAAAATGGAGATACGCACCAACAGGCAATGCAAAGCAAGGAAGTGGTGATTTCATAGAAAGTACAGAACATCTTGAAATTCTTTATACCTTAACTGCTCTTGATGCAGTAAATGCATATAATAAATTATTAGAACAAGGTGTTGCACCGGAACAGGCTAGATCGATTCTCCCACAAGGCACTTATACTGAATGGTGGTGGACAGGATCGCTTTCAGCGTTTGCAAGAGTATACAAACAACGAATAGATTCCCATGCTCAATGGGAAGTGCAGCAGTATGCCGAGGCTTTTGGAAAGATCATTGAACCACTATTTCCTGCTTGTTGGAAGTGTTTGGTAGGATAAATAGATATATGCTGAATTTCAATGAATTGAATAAAAAGAAAGATATACCTGTTTTTACAAAGGCGGATCTTTCTATAGGAAATCAAGTAAAATTGACCATTCCTATGTCTTCATATGAAATAGGATCTACCTTTATTGTTGTGGGAGAATCTTTAACTGAAAAAGTTATAAAATTTTCAGGAATAGGTGAAACCTTTTTCGAAGATTCTACGGGGTCTATTATACAGATAAATGGTAATAAATCAATATTATCTTCAATGTTTGAGAATATTGTACAACCAAAACCAATAATAAGAAATGAACCTAAACCTATTTCAGTAGTTTCTCCTAAAAATGGAGAAAAGGGTGAGAAAGGTGATAAGGGGGATAAGGGTGATACAGGATTTTCTGGATTACAAGGTATTCAAGGATTGCACGGAGATCGTGGTGAAAAGGGTGAGAAGGGTGATAGAGGAGAAAGAGGAGAAACTGGTCATACTGGATGGACTGGTGATAAAGGTTTACAGGGTGTAGATGGCGCAGTTGGTGCAAAGGGTGACAAGGGAGATACAGGTGAACAAGGTATCAAGGGTGACAAAGGAGATACAGGTGAACAAGGTATCAAGGGTGACAAAGGAGATACAGGTGAACAAGGATTACAAGGAATACAGGGCTTATCGGGAAAAGATGGATCGGATGGTTCACAAGGTATACAGGGATTATCAGGAGAAAAAGGCGAACAGGGGATACAAGGCTTACAAGGCATTCCTGGTAAAGATGGCAAAGATGGTGAACCAGGTAAACAAGGAATATCGGGTGTAAACGGAAAAGATGGAAAAGATGGTGAGCAAGGTAAAACTGGAGACTCAGGAATTCTTGAAGTTTCTTATCCATTAAAATTGGATAATAAAAGTTTAAGTATTGAACAACAATTTTTTGCAGATCTTGCAGAAAATTCTTCCAAAGGAGCATCTGCTCAAGGCGGTGGTGGAAGTAATGTTGCAATCTTTTCAGAAAAACAAAAATTAATCGGAGTTGTTCGTTCAATTAATTTTGAAGGAGCAGGGGTAACTACGAGTATTGATGGTGGAAGAAGAATTACTGTAAATATTCCTGGTGGTGGAACTACCGGTGATATTGATGGTGGAAGTTTTTAACTAGATACTTGACAATTGATTTAAATACGTTACAATTACATTATAGGAGATTATTATGCATTTACCGACACCGTATCAAGAATTTATTCATCTTTCACGCTACAGCCGTTGGCTTGAAAATGAAAATCGTAGAGAAACTTGGGAAGAAACTGTAAACCGTTATTTTAAATTCTTTGATAGACATTTAAAAGAAAACACAAAGTGTAAACTTGATAAAGAAATTCGTGAAGAACTTCGTCACGCAGTTTTGAATCTTGAAATCATGCCTTCAATGCGAGCCTTGATGACTGCAGGTGAAGCACTTGAACGAGACAACACAGCAGGATATAATTGTTCTTATGTGGCAGTTAATCGTGTTCGTTCTTTTGATGAAATTCTTTATATTCTCATGTGTGGAACAGGAGTAGGTTTTAGTGTTGAACGCCAATACACAGATAAACTTCCTACTATTGCTGAACAGTTTACTGAAAGTGATACTACTGTAGTTGTTCAAGACTCTAAAGCAGGTTGGGCAAAGGCATTCAAGGAAGTAATTTCGCTGTTAATTGGTGGACAAGTTCCTAAGTGGGACACATCAAAAGTTCGTCCTCATGGTGCAAGATTAAAAGTGTTTGGTGGTCGTGCAAGTGGCCCAAGACCTTTGGAAGATTTGTTTAGATTCACCACAGAAACTTTTAAGAATGCTGCAGGTAGAAAACTTTCTTCTATTGAATGTCATGATATTGTTTGCAAAGTTGCAGAAGTAGTTGTGGTTGGTGGTGTTCGTCGTTCTGCACTTATCTCTCTTTCAAATCTAACAGATGAAAAAATGCGAGATGCAAAGATGGGTGCTTGGTGGGAAGCCAATCCGCAACGAGCATTAGCAAACAATTCTGTGTGTTACAATGAGCGTCCTGATATTGGAACATTCATGGAAGAATGGGTCTCTCTCTATAAATCAAAGAGTGGTGAGCGTGGCATCTTTAATCGTGCTGCTGCGCAAAAACAAACAGGAAAATTAGGTGATCGTCGTGATGCCACATATCAGTTTGGTACTAATCCTTGCAGTGAAATTATTCTTCGTGATCGTCAATTCTGCAATCTTACAGAAGTTATTATACGATCCGATGATACTGTAGAATCATTGGCGCGAAAAACTCGTCTTGCTGCCATTCTTGGAACCTTTCAAGCATCATTAACATATTTTCCTTACCTTAGTAGTGAATTTACTAAAAATTGTGAAGAGGAAGCATTACTTGGTGTATCTCTTACAGGTATTTTAGATAATCATATTATGCGTGGAGAATCTCAAGATGATATTTCTGTGGTGCTTAAAGATCTAAAGGATATTGCAGTTAATACAAATGGGGAATGGGCAAAGAAGTTAGGAATTAATCCTGCAGCGGCTGTTACTTGTGTAAAACCATCAGGAACAGTATCTCAACTTGTAGATGCTGCTAGTGGTATTCACGCTCGTCATAGTGAATACTATATTCGTACAGTTCGTGCAGATCGCAAAGATCCTCTGTGTCAAATGATGTTGGAAAAAGGATTTCCTGCAGAACCTGATGTTACAAAGCCTGATCATGTTATGGTATTTTCATTCCCTATGAAAGCGGAAGGATCTATTACTCGTAATGATATGTCTGCATTGGAACATCTTGAAGTATGGTTAACATATCAAAACTATTGGTGTGAACATAAACCTTCCATTACAATTACGGTTCGTGAAGAAGAGTGGATGGAAGTTGGTGCTTGGGTATACAAACATTTCGATGAGGTTAGTGGTATTTCGTTTCTTCCACACTCAAACCATTCTTATCGTCAAGCACCATACCAAGAGTGTTCAAAAGAAGAATATGAAGCATTTTTACTAAAAATGCCAAAGGATGTTAATTGGAGTGATCTTAAAAACTATGAAAAGATTGATTCCACAACAGGAACTCAGACTCTTGCGTGTACAGGAAATTCATGTGAACTTGTTGATTTAACAAATTAATATGTTAGAATCGGTAATTGAATCTTGTGATTATTTTCACTATACTATAGGAAAGGTATCTACTGATAAATCATTTAGAAATCCAACCTATAAATCTGTTAAAGAGTTTTTTCAATGTATAAAAGACAATACTAATATATTTGAAAAATATAAATTGCAGATTATAGGTGGATGTCTTTATGATTTTTCCGAAACTGTGGATCTTGATATTGCACTTATTGGTGATATCTTATCATATGAAGATCTAGAAAATGATATGAATACATTATATGATTTTGCTTTTAATGTGTTCAGATTAAAGATTGATATTCAGTGGTTAGATGCTGAAGATGAAATTATAACATATCATCAGTTAAGTTTATATAAAATGAAAAATATTTTATTTAAAAACAATTTAGGATACTATTATGTGAATCCTAAAAAACAAGAACAATATTTAATAAAATCTAGAACATTTATTAAAATAGGATATCTTGAATATCAAATCAATAATCAATTAACTATTAAAGATTATCGGTATAGATATAAAAAATTAACAGAGTTTTTAATAACAGGAACATATCCAACTTACAATAATAAAAAACTATCATATGTTTCAAATAATCCTAATAGAACTATCAAACCATTTTTTGATGCAGAAACTCTTTTGCATACGGATGAACAATACTATATGGATAACAGTAATTTTGGAGCAAAGTCATATAAACTTGGTCTAAATAATAGAGGAGAACAATCATGAAAAAGTATGTTATAGCATTTATTGTAAGTCTGTTTATTTCAACTATTGCAAATTCTCAGGTATTTGTGGGAGTTGGTGGTTACGGTGGCGGTGTAGCCGTCAGTGTAGGGGGATATGGTGGCTATGGAGGATATTATGGTGGTTATAATTCATATTATCAATATCCTGTATATTACCCTCAACCAGTCTATTATCAGCCAATGTATTACCCACAACCTGTGTATTATCCTCCTGTACAAACAGTAGTTTACCAACAACCCATTCAAGTTACAGTTCCTGTGCAGGAACGCACCCAGAGAGATCCTGGTGCGTGTAATAGCAGTCAAAAATGTGGTTGTAGTTGTAAATAATCAATAAATTTAATATTTGTACATAAAATACCAACTTCGGTTGGTTTTTTTATATAAATATATGTAGAATGTTTAGACTCCCATTAGTACTGGGTCTATGCCTCGCAATAACATCTTGCAAAGTTGCACCCGCAACACAGCAAGTTCAAGAAAAAACCCCACCCTCTATACTGGACATACTAAGCCCACCTGAAAAACAGGAATTCGCTGGATTCACTGTTATCCATGAAGGTGATGAAGATCCCTATAGTTGCGTGGGTGAGTTATATGTTGGTGAAAAATTTATAGGAAGTGGTACTCTTATAGCACCAAATGCAGTTCTTACTGC
>Ga0114966_10005482_pt1 | contig 10733 bp, 7 predicted proteins | sample M_130207_XF_Meta_FD_87029 | JGI IMG/M metagenome (GOLD analysis project Ga0114966, IMG submission 87029) | Freshwater microbial communities from Lake Montjoie, Canada to study carbon cycling - M_130207_XF_MetaG | ecosystem: Environmental > Aquatic > Freshwater > Lake | place: Lake Montjoie...
CGCTACCAGCGGTTCATGGACGACTATGTGACCTTCGCCAGGACCCGCAACAAACTCAAGGCAACAATCAAGCGGATGTACGCCGTACTCGCCACCCTCCAACTTACCGTCCACCCGGACAAACGCTACATCGGCAAAACTGAAAAGGGGTTCGACCGAGTTCTGCGAATTTCTAATTTCTCAACGTGTGCGGTTGTCTGCATTATCCTTTTAGAGTGGGTTGGGGTGCCTGATTAAGGTTATACCTCCGCTGCGGAGCCGTATATATTATTCGCACCACTTCTGTGCATTAATACCGTTTTTGTTACTTTTAACGACTTTTGCCTTGTGCTAAATGCTCAGACGAGGGTTGATTGACGCGCATAAAGCGGTGAACTTGCTCCATTACCCCAGGGCGCAGGATCGCCACCGGCACCCGCTCCCGGGGTTTGCCCCCCCCCGTGATACTTGGCACCGCAGACCCAGAACAAGTCAGCTTGCGCTTTACCCGCTGATGCTGTGGGCTTGGCGCTGACCTCACGCCACAGTTGCCAGGCGCCCCAGCGCGAACGGGGGGCTTTCTTTGCGGGTGATTGATGACGGCGGCAGAACCGAGCGTCGCGCCGGGCGCAGTGATCCAGTGTTGGACCCGGGCGCAGATAGGCCGGGTGCCAGGCGCTCAGGCCGTCCTCGTCGAAGGGGCGGAATGCTTACGTGAAAGCGCGCACGACGAGCGACCCGCCGCTCAATATCAACAGTGTGCCTATCACCTGCAGCAGGCGCCGGCGCGACAGGTTGACGTGCATGTGGTGGCCTATCCATAGGCCGGCAAGCATGGGCAGCGCGAGAGCCGCGGCGGAAGTGAGTATCCCGTCCTGTGCGAAGAGCCCCGCGAACGCGAACAAGGTAATGCGCGTGCCCGTGGTGATGATAAAGACCACTGACATAGTTGCGCGCACTTGCGCCGGGTCGAGGCCGCGCGCGCCGAGATAAATCACGTACATGGGGCCGGCGGCACCGAACAGCGCCGAAATCACACCACCGAAAGCGCCCACCGGCAGCGCCCACAGGCGGCGCAGCCTGAGAGTCGGTTCGCGTCCGCTCGCGGCATAGGCACCGTAGCCGAGCACGAACACGCCCAGCGCAGTGAGGATCAGTTCGCCCGGCAAGCTGACGAGCAGGAACACGCCCGCCGCAATGCCCGTCAGCATGGACGGCGCCAGCCACGCGAGTTCGCGCTTGTCGATGGTGGCGTGAAACTTGAAGCCGGTGCGCAAAGCCGCGCCGAAATCGAGCAGCACGAACATCGGGATCACGAACTTGAGCGGCAGCAGGTGCGCGAGCAGCGGCACCGCGAGGATGGTCGAGCCGAAGCCCGTCAGGCCGAAGACTATGAAAGCGCCGGCGACGACCAGTGAGGCGATGACGAGCGTTTCAGGAGGCAACGGCATATGGTTTGTATTTTGTTTCGAGTATAGCGCTTGACAGGTAAAATGCCGTTTTTCCACGGTACGCTGCAACCAATCCCGCGCGCCGAGTTCCAATCTTCATCCTTCATCCTTCATCCTTCATTATTCGCTACTCATGTCCAAACTCATCCTCATCCGCCACGGCGAAACCGTGTGGAACCGCGAACGCCGCATGCAGGGCCACTCCGACAGCCCGCTGTCGGACACCGGCGTGCGCCAGGCGCAGCTGCTTGCGCAGCGCCTGAAGCAAATGACATTCGGTTCGCTTTATTGCAGCGATTCGGGACGCGCCCATCACACCGCGCGCAGCGTCGCCGAGGTGACGGGCCATCAACTGATTGTCGAGCCGCGCCTGCGCGAACGCAATTTCGGCGTGTTCGAAGGGCTCACCGGGCCGGAAATGCAGGCACAGCATCCCGAGGCCTATACGCGCTTCAAGAGCCGCGACCCTGATTACGCAGTGCCTGGCGGCGAGAGCGCGACTGCATTTCGCGACCGCGCGCTGGCCTGCCTGACCGAAATCGCCGGGCGCCATGCCGATGAACTGGTCGTCGTCGTCACGCACGGGTTGGTGTGCGATGTCGCCTACCGCGCGGCGAACGGCATCGACCTGATGGCGCCGCGCGACTTCGATCTCGTCAACGCGGGAATCAACCGGTTTCGCTTCGAAGGCGGCGCGTGGCATGCCGAAGTGTGGGGCGACGCGAGCCACCTCGACGCCGGCCTCACCACAGTGACCTGATGGGGGGCGGCGCCTGCATGCAGGTGGACTGATGGCTGCCGCGCGCGCAATCACCGTGCTGGTCCATGGCCTGTGGGTGCATGGCGTGCTGATGGAGCTGCAGCGCCACTATCTGGCGCGCATGGGTTTCGAAGCGGTGTGCTACTCCTATCCGTCGGTGCGGCTGACGCTTACCGAAAACGCGCACCGCCTTGCGCAGTTCGCGCGCGCGCAGACCGCTCCCGTCATCCACTGGGTCGGCCATAGCCTCGGCGGTCTCGTCATCCTGCGCATGCTCGAGCGCGAAACCGGGCTGCCGCCGGGGCGCGTGGTATTGCTCGGCACCCCATACGGCGGCAGTCATTCCGGGGCCGCGCTTGCCGGCAACGCGCTGGGTGCGCGCATGGTTGGCCGCAGCATCCGCGAGTGGCTGGAAATTAAAAAGCCGACGCTCTTTCCCGGGCGCGAGATTGGTGTCATCGCCGGCACGCTGAGAATGGGCCTGGGACGCGTCGTCGCGCCCGATCTGCCGGTGCCCAACGATGGCGCAGTGACGGTCGCCGAAACGCGGCTCGCCGCTGCGGCAGACCACATCGAGTTGCGGGTTTCCCACACCGGCATGGTGCTGTCGCACCCCGTCGCGCGGCAGGTCGGCGCTTTCCTGCGTGATGGCAGATTCGAGCGCGGCTGATATGAAGGCTCTCGCTCTTGTATCGCTGATTGCTGCGGCACTCGTCGCCGGGTGCAGCAATTTTGGCTACTACCTGCAGTCGATCGAAGGGCAGTTCGGTCTGCTGCAGAATCGCCAGACCATCGCGCAGATGCTGGCCGACCCGGCGACACCGCCCGATCTCAAGGGCCGGCTCGAGCGCGCGTTGACGATACGCGACTTCGCCAGCAATGAGCTGAAGCTGCCCGAGAACGAAAGTTACCGCAGTTACACCGATCTGCAGCGCCCGTACGTGGTATGGAACGTGTTTGCCGCCGCTGAATTCTCGATCAAGCCCGCGCAATGGTGTTTCCCGATCGTCGGCTGCGTCGGTTACCGCGGCTATTTTAAAAAGGCGAGCGCAGAGGAGTTTGCCCGGGAATTGCAGGCGCAGGGGCTGGATGTATTCGTCGGCGAGGTGCCGGCGTATTCGACGCTCGGCTGGTTCAGCGATCCGGTACTCAATACTTTTATCCGTTACCCCGACCAGGATTACGCGCGCCTGATTTTTCACGAGCTTGCCCACCAGGTGGCGTATGCCAGCAACGACACCGAATTCAACGAGTCGTTTGCCGTCGCGGTCGAAACCGAAGGCGTCACGCGCTGGATAGCGCGTTTCGGCGACGAGAAGATGCGTGAGAATTTCTTGCGCTCCCAGCAGCAGCGCGTGCAGTTCGCGGCATTGGTGCTCAAGCACCGCCGCGATCTCGGCGCGCTGTATCTCACCCGGCTCGCACCCGCCGCGATGCGCGCGCGCAAGGCCGCCATCTTTACCGCGCTGAAAGAGGATTACCAGCAGCTGAAAAAAACCGAGTGGGGCGGCTATGCCGGCTACGACCGTTTTCTCGACGATCCCAACAACGCCAAGCTCGCATCGATTTCGATCTATAGCGCGCTGGTGCCGCAGTTTCAGCAGATGATTGCCAGGCACAACGGCGACCTCGCCGCGTTTTACGCCGAGGTCAGGGAACTCGCCGCGCTCGACAAAGACAAGCGCGCATTACGGATGGGAATCCCGGTCCCGGAACGCGCAGATTTGTAGAACCCATCTCAAAAATACAACACTGACAAGCAACCGCCGATGAATTTTTTTTAATACCCCCTTGAGGGGTACGCCGATTGACGCCGATATAAATCCGCACCTTTCCCCGAATCAAGGCTCAAATCCCTTGAGCTGATCTGCGTTGATCCGCGTTCATCGGCGGTTCCAAACTGTTTTTGAGTCAGCTTCTGGTTGTTTTCAAGGGGCGGGAGCCGCCCCGATATGCGCAATCGGGCGCGCCCGTGCGCTACAATGCGGCGCGCCAAACCAATAATCCATGCCCCGATCCCGCCCCGAAGACCTGCAACGCCGCCTTGCCAATATTCCGCGCCCGACTTATCCCGATGAGTTGCCGGTGGTGGCGAGACGCGACGAGATCGCGCGCGCTATCGAGGCCAACCAGGTCGTCATCGTGTGCGGCGAGACCGGGTCGGGCAAGACCACGCAACTGCCGAAAATCTGTCTCGACATCAAGCGCGGCGTCAATGGACTGATCGGCCACACCCAGCCGCGGCGCATTGCCGCGCGCACGGTCGCGTCGCGCATCGCGCAGGAGCTGAAAAGCCCGCTTGGCCACGTGGTCGGCTACAAGATCCGTTTTTCCGACCGTGTCTCGGCGGATACTTATATCAAGCTGATGACAGACGGCATTCTGCTGGCTGAAACGCAGGGTGACCGCCTGTTAAGGGCATACGACACGCTGATCATCGACGAAGCGCACGAGCGCAGCCTCAACATCGACTTCCTGCTTGGCTATCTGAAGCAGATACTGCCACAGCGTCCGGACCTCAAAGTGATCGTCACTTCCGCGACGATAGACGCCGCCCGCTTCGCCCGGCACTTCGCCAATGGCGACAAGCTGGCGCCGGTGATCGAAGTATCGGGACGCATGTACCCGGTCGAGCTGCGCTACCGGCCGCTCAAGTCCAAAGACGAGGACGAAGAAGGCCAGGACATGGAAGATGCCATCGTTGACGCGGTGGACGATTTGGCGCGCGCGGGACCCGGCGACATACTGGTATTTCTGCCGGGCGAGCGCGAGATCCGCGAGACGGCCGAACTGCTGCGCAAGCACCATCCCAAGGGCGCGGAAATCCTGCCGCTATATGCGCGGTTGTCGTTCGAGGAGCAGGACCGTGTGTTCAGGGAGCATGGCGCGCGCCGCATCGTGCTGGCAACCAACGTCGCGGAAACTTCGCTGACAGTGCCGGGCATACGCTACGTGATCGACTCCGGCCTCGCGCGCGTCAACCGCTACAGCTACCGCAACAAGGTCGAGCAACTGCAGGTCGAGAAGATTTCGCGTGCCTCGGCCAATCAGCGCGCCGGCCGCTGCGGGCGTGTGGCGGCAGGCATCTGCGTGCGGCTCTATGCGGAAGACGACTACGCCGCGCGTTCCGAGTTCACCGATCCGGAAGTGTTGCGCACCTCGCTGGCGGCGGTGATTCTGCGCATGAAGTCGCTGAAGATAGGCGAGGTCGAGCGCTTTCCTTTCCTCGAAGCGCCGAACTCGCGCATGATCGCCGATGGCTATCAATTGCTCGCGGAGCTCGGCGCCGTGGACGAGCAGAACGCGTTGACCGACGTGGGCTGGCAGCTCGCGAAGTTTCCGATCGACCCGCGCGTTGCCCGCATGATATTGGCGGCGAAGCAGCAGAATTGCCTGTCCGAAATCCTTATCATCGCTTCCGCGCTGTCTGTGCAGGACCCGCGCGAGCGGCCGTTCGAGCGCTCCGAAGCGGCGGATAAAGCGCACGAGCGCTTTGCGGACGATCGTTCGGACTTCATGGCCTACCTCAAGCTGTGGGAGTTTTTCAGCGAGGCGGTGAAGCACAAGAAATCGAACCGCAAGCTGATCGACGAGCTGCATGCACTGTTTCTCTCGCACCGCAGGCTGCGTGAATGGCGCGACATTCACGGCCAGTTGCACTCGCTGGTCGGCGAACTGAAGATGAATGTCAATGGTACGGCGGCGACTTACGAACAGATCCACCGCGCACTGCTCGCGGGTCTGCTTGGCAATATTGGTTTCAAGGGCGAGGAGGGCGATGAGTATCTCGGCGCCCGCGGCATCAGATTCGCGATCTTCCCCGGCTCGGTACTGCGCAAGGCCAAACCCAAGTGGATAGTCGCCGCCGAGGTTACTGAGACGACGCGTCTTTACGCGCGCTGTGTCGCGAAGATAGAGCCTGAGTGGTTGGAGGCTATGTCCGGCCACCTCGTGAAAAAGCACTACTTCGACCCGCATTGGGAGAAGGAGCGCGCGATGGTGACGGCTTTCGAGCGCGTCACGCTTTATGGCCTGACCATAGTCGCCAAGCGGCGCGTGCATTACGGGCCGCTCAACCCGGAGGAAGCTCGCGGGATTTTCATCCGCCAGGGCCTGACCGCCGGCAACTTCGAGACGCGCGCGCCGTTTTTCGCGCACAACCAGCGGTTGGTGAAGGAAGTGCAGGAACTGGAACACAAGGCGCGCCGCCGCGATGTGCTGGTCGATGAAGAGACGATATTCCGCTTCTACGATGCGCTGATACCGGCCGACATCTATAACGGCGCCGGTTTCGACAAGTGGCGTAGCGACGCCGAACAGGCCAATCCGAAATTACTGTTCATGACGCGCGAATATTTGATGCGCCAGAACGCGGCGGGCGTCACCGAGGAGCAGTTCCCGGAACAGCTGACCGTGGACGGCATCCAGTTCAGGCTGCGTTATCGCTTCGAGCCTGCCCATGCGCTCGACGGTGTGACCGTCACCGTTCCTTTGGCACTGCTGAATCAGCTGACCATCGCGCATTTCGACTGGCTGGTGCCCGGGCTGATCCGCGAGAAAATCGGCGCTTACTTCAAGGCGCTGCCGAAAGCCATCCGCAAGCAGTTGCTGCCGCTGCAGGACCAGGTGACGCGGTTTCTCGAAGAGCAGGAGAGCGGCAGCGGGTCCAGCGCTTCGCTCGCGGCGGCGCTCGCGCACTACGTCAAGATGCGCAGCGGCGAAATCATCTCCGCGGATACATGGGATGACGCCGATATTCCCGTTCATTTGCGCATGAACTATCGCGTTATCGACGATGCCGGCCGCGAGCTCGCGACGGGGCGCGACCTTGCCGCGCTCAAGGCGCAGCTCGGTCAGGCAGCGCAACTCACGTTTGCCAAGGCTGAGCCCGGCATCGAGCGCGCGGGTCTGACGTCGTGGGATTGCGGCGACGTGCCTGCGCAGATTTCTTTCGAGCGCACCGGGCGCAAGCTCACCGGCTATCCCGCGCTGGTCGATGACGGCGACAGCGTGGCGATTCGTCTCTTCGATACCCGCGAAGCCGCGGACGCATCGATGCGCGCAGGCATCTGTCGCTTGCTGCGCCTCGAGCTCAAAGAGCAGATGAAGCAACTCGACAAGACGTTGCCGGGACTGACGCAGGCAGTCATGCAGTTGCGCGGCATCGCCAACGCGGACGATCTGAAAGCCGACCTCGTGACGGCGATTTGCGACCGCGCGTTCATCGGCGACGACGAATTGCCGCGCAACGAATCCGCATATGCGGCGCAAAAGCAGCGTGCCCGCACCCGCCTGCCGGCGGTGCGGGAGGCCGCGTGCCGCATGTTTGTGGCAATCGCCGAGGAACACCATCGCGCCAGCCTGCGGCTGGGCAGCACGCCGTCAGCTCTCATTCGTGTCGCCGCCGATATCCGCGCGCAACTGCAGCGGCTGGTCTACAAGGGGTTCTTCAGCGCGACGCCGTGGGAGCAGCTCCAGCATCTGCCGCGTTATCTCAAGGCGCTGGTGGTGCGTCTCGATAAATATGCGGGCAATCCGGAGCGCGATGAGAAACACGCCGTAGAGATCGCCGCACTCTGGAAGCTTTGCCAGGAACGCAGTGACAAGCTGCAGAAGGCGGGCGGCTTGGAGCCTGCGCTCGAAGACTTCCGCTGGCAGATCGAGGAATTGCGCGTGTCGCTGTTCGCGCAGGAGCTGAGGACGCCTTTTCCGGTTTCCATCAAGCGCCTGAAGAAGATATGGGAATCGCTCGTGCGCTAGTGGTTCGGCGTCTGGGTGATTTTCTCGGTGTAGGCGATGGCCATGGCCGACGCGAGAAACGATAGGTGGGTGATGGTCTGCCACAGCAGTGTTTTCTCGTCGTAGTTCTGCGCGTTGATGAAGGTCTTCAGCAGGTGGATGGACGAAATGCCGATGATGGCGGTGGCGAGCTTTACCTTAAGCACCCCGGCGTTGACGTGCGACAGCCACTAGGCCGAGCACGACCAGCATGATTTCAGCCGCGGAGACTCCCTTGGTGGCGGTGATCTGCAGCAGGTGCACCAGCTCGACCCAGAACGACTAGACGTAGACGCCCTGAGCGACGATGAGGCCGATACAGAGCGGCGCCTGCAGCCAGCGGCTCATGAATATCCAGCGTGGCAGCGGACGCGGTGCGGCGTCTATCCTCTCGGGCGTTTGTGAATTCGTGGCAGGATTTCCTCGGGTATTTTTATGGCGCCGTTTGTAATCGAAACGGATTGTGTTTGTACTCCCGGTGGCGGCGCCGCGGCGAGATAGCGCATTGCGGTATCATTCCCGGCTTCCAGTATTGCGTATTCGTAATACGCCAGCCAACCTTTTAGGGAGAATCGATCGATGGGCGTTACCGAGCAGCTTGCGCGATTTGCAGTGGATGTTTCCGGCGGCAGCATACCGCCAGCGGCAATCGCCTCCGCGAAATTGCGGTTTCTGGACACGATAGCCGTGATGATTGCCGGCTCGCGCCACCCGTCGGCGCTGATTTCGCTTGAGGTTGCGCGCCAGATGGGCGGCAACCCGGTGGCGAGCGTGGTCGGGCACAAGGACAAGACTTCCTCGCCACTGGCGGGGCATCTCAATGCGGTTTCTGCGCATGCACTCGAGTACGACGACTACACCAAGAGCGTCACCCACGCGAGCGTCTGCATGGTGCCGGGCTCGCTCGCGATCGCCGAGCAGCTCGACTTGTCAGGCGCGCGCATGCTCGACGCCTTCATTGTCGGTTTCGAGATCGAGTCGTGCGTGGCCAAGGGGCTGCGGCCGCAGTTGATAGACCACGGCTGGCATCCGAACGGCATCCTGGGCGCGATGGGAATCGCCGCGGCAGGCGCGCGCATGATGGATTTCGATCAGATGAAACTGCGCATGGCATTCGGCCTTGCCGCTTCGCAGGGTTCAGGCGTGCGCAAGAACGTCGGTTCGATGTGCAAGGCATTCCATGTCGGCCACGGCGTGCGCTGCGGTATTTTTGCCGTGCTGCTAGCGCAGGCGGGCTTCAAGGTGGACCCCGACATTATCGAGGGCGTGGATGACAAGGGCGTGAACGGCCATGCGCGCTTCGGCATGGCGGACACCTTCAACGGTGTCGGCAACTACCGCTTGGAGAAGATGGTTGAGAGCCTGGGCTCGCATTGGGAGCTGGCGGAGAACACGACGCTGGTGCGCATGCATCCGGGTTCGACGGCGCCCGGCGCCGCCATCGACGGCATGATAGATCTGGCGAAAGCCAATGACCTCAAACCCGAACAGGTTGAAGCCATAGAGCTCGAATGCACGCCGCAGATGCAAACGATAGCGCCGTATGCGACCGCCAACGACGGGCACAAGGCGCGCTTCTGTCTGCCTTACAGCATGGCGATTTCCCTGATCGAGCGGCGCGCCGGCGTTGCCGAGTACACCGACGAGCGCGTCAACCAGCCGGACGTGCAGGCGCTGTTGAAACGCGTCAAGGTCATCGAGCCCGAAGACCTCAAGAAACACCGCGGCCAGTGGGGCGAGGCCGGCGTCAATTGGGGCGAGATGCGTCTCACCGTGCGCATGAAGGACGGCAAGACGTTCAAGATCCAGCGCTCGCACGCGCGCGGCTGGTCGGAAGACCCGGCGACATGGGACGACCTCAAGGGTAAATACGAGGAATGCTCGACCGGCATCCTTTCGCAGTCGCAGGTGAACGAAAGCCTCGCGATGATCCGTGATTTGGACAAGTTGCCGAAAGTGAAGCAACTGATGGCTGTGCTGCAGGCGTGAGCAGCCTTCGCGAGAAGGTGGAATACGCCCTCGCCCCACGCAAGTGGGGAGAGGGCGGGGGTGAGGGGCGCCTGAGATTCCGTTTTTTTCTTGCTGTATATGCCTTAAGCCTTGCTTTTCCGGCGGTCGCCGAAACCTATCCCTCTCGCCCCATCCGCTTCATCGTGCCGTTCGCGCCGGGCGGCGGCGGTGACGTAGTCGGCAGGATTATCTCGCAACGGATGTCAGAACGCCTCGGCAAGGCTATGGTCGTCGACAATCGCGGCGGCGCGGGCGGCACGCTGGGCGTCGACATAGCTGCCAAGGCCGCGCCCGATGGCTATACCGTATTGCTTGGCAATACGGGCCCGATTGCATTGAGCCCGTCGTTGTATTCGAAATTGCCCTACGACCCCATGCGCGATTTGGCGCCGGTCACGATGATCGCCTCGTTTCCCAACATATTAGTCGCTAACGCCAGTCTGCCGCTCAAGTCGGTGCAGGAGTTGGTCGCCTACGCGAAAAGCCGGCCGGGCAAACTCAACTTCGGTTCTGCCGGCAGCGGCACGTCGACGCATCTTGCAGGCGAGCTTTTCAAACTGGTTGCCGGCATCGACGTCGTGCACGTTCCCTACAAAGGCGGCGCCGCGGCATTGACTGACGTTATCGCCGGGCAGGTCGCATACTACTTCGGCACTTTGCCGAGTTCCCTGCCTTTGGCAAGGGCGGGCAAGGTGCGTGCGCTCGCTGTGACGAGTCTGCAGCGCGCCGCGGCTGCACCTGAGCTGCCGACGATA
>Ga0114966_10005484_pt1 | contig 10732 bp, 10 predicted proteins | sample M_130207_XF_Meta_FD_87029 | JGI IMG/M metagenome (GOLD analysis project Ga0114966, IMG submission 87029) | Freshwater microbial communities from Lake Montjoie, Canada to study carbon cycling - M_130207_XF_MetaG | ecosystem: Environmental > Aquatic > Freshwater > Lake | place: Lake Montjoie...
ATAGTCCCGATTCGCTCGAGGACGCACGTCGTTCGAACGATCGTCTGCGCGAGGCACTGCGCCGAGCCGCTCGTACGAGCGGTGCGGCCCCAGCCGCCAGCGGAGGTCCACTGGCTGAGGCTGCAGCAGAGGTCGATAGTCGCTTCCGCGCCGCGCTCGATGATGACTTCGCGACGCCCGAGGCGCTCGCCGCCTTGTTCGATCTCGTGCGTCAGTTGAATGCCGCGATCGACGCCGGCGATGCCGATCCTGCCGATGTCGCACAGGCTCGGAGCGTGCTGGTTGAGTGTCTCTACGTGCTCGGTCTCGATGGGCTCGCAGCGTCGAGTGAGGGCCCACCTGCCGAGGCCCTCGCGCTGCTTCAAGAGCGTGAAAACGCCCGTTTAGAGCGAAATTTTGAGCGCGCGGACGCCCTGCGAGACGAATTGCTCGCGCTCGGCTGGGTTGTTCAAGACCTGCCTGATGGACCCGAGTTGGCGCCCGCGTGAGCGCCGATCTGATCTACGGAAGGCAGCCGGTCCACGAGGCGACGCGCGGCCGACGCAACGTGCAGGAGATCCTCGTGACGGACAAGGCCAAGGCTTCGCTGCCGTGGCTTCGTGGTCTCGACGCGCCCGTGCGCGTGACGGGCGCGGACGAGATCGGCGCGCTGATCGGCAACTCCGATCATCAGGGCATTGCCGCCCATGTCGATCCGTTTCCGTACATCGATGGCGACGAGCTGCTCGCCATCGAACGCCCGCTGATCATTGCGCTCGATGGTGTCAGCGACCCGCGTAACCTGGGAGCGATCGTGCGCAGCGCCGAGTGTGCCGGGGCCGATGGCCTCGTCGTGCCGCGGCATGGCAGCGCGCCGATCACCGCCGCCGTGGCCAAAGCCAGTGCCGGCGCGGTTGAGCATTTGCCGATTGCGATTGTGCCGAATCTCGCGGATTGGCTGCATCGCGCCAAGCGACCGGGGCTCTGGACCTATGCGGCGGCTGCTGATGCTCAGATGGCCTATACGGACGGCGATTATCGCGATGGCTGCATCTTTGTGCTTGGTGCCGAGGGCTCAGGCGTGCGTCCGCGTGTCCAAACGGCCTGCGATGCGATCGTCTCACTGCCGTTGGCGGGCAAGATCTCGTCGCTGAATGTTTCGGTCACCGCCGGCATTTTGCTGTTTGAGGCCGTTCGGCAGCGCCCGTAGGTTTCGAGGGTGACAGAGGTCGCCGGGATAGGTTCGTCCCTATCAACCACGTGCAATCCCGCTGGTAGAGCCGATTCTAGGCCGCGTGGGGGGCGGCTAAGAATGTAACGGTTTGCAGGCAAATTAGGGTTTGTCCTATCAATTGTGAGATTGCCCTTGTAATTGCCTAGGCCGTCGGGCATAGTGCGGATGTCAGGCATAAACCTCAAGTACACAATGAGGTTGATGGAGCGTCATGGAGGGTTACCCCGTTATGCAAGCAGCACGAGCAACTACCACCCGCACACTGGATCCAGCAGCGCGGCAGAAGCGCGATCAGGGTGATCTCTCCCTTGTCTTGCGTGCTCGCAACGGTAATGACGCCGCTCTCGACCAGCTGATTCGGCGCTACCAGCCGTTTGTGCGCCTCAAGGCCTCGAGTTACTTTCTGGCCGGCGGCGACTCTGACGACCTTCAGCAGGAGGGCCTGATTGGCCTCTACAAGGCGATCCGCGACTACCGCGTCGATCGTGAGACCTCGTTCCGCTCATTTGCCGAGCTGTGCATCACGCGCCAGATCATCACGGCGATCAAGGGTGCGACCCGCAACAAGCATCAGCCTCTCAATGGCTACATCTCGTTCAGCCACACGCCTGCTGGAGCCGATCCCGAGGGTGGAGAGTGCACGCTTGGCGATGCGATTGCTGGTTCGCCGACGCTCGACCCCGCTTCGCGCGTTGTCTCGAGTGACGAACTGGATTCGCTGGTCTCGATGCTCGGCAAGGCGCTCTCGCCGCTCGAATCCGAGGTGCTCGCCTCGTTTATGGCCGGCGAGTCGTACGAGGCGATCGCCGAGCGGGCAGGTTGCGACCCGAAGGCCGTCGACAATGCTCTCCAGCGCGTCAAGCGCAAGATCGAGCAGCACCGTGCCAGCCGCGAGGTTGGCGAGACCGCCTAGATTTTCGGTATGTCTGCCGGTGACCTCGTATTCGCCGGCTTGGCCGCGCTCGCTGCAGGAGTCATCAATGCCCTCGCCGGTGGCGGCACGCTGATCTCATTTCCCGTGCTCTTGGCACTCGGTGTGCCACCGATCGCGGCCAATGTGACCAATACCGTGGCACTCGTCCCTGGCTTCCTCGGCGGAACGCTTGCGCAGCGAGGCGATCTCGTCGGCCAGGGTCGCCGGATGCGGGTCTTGTTGCCGCTCGCGGCGCTCGGCGGCCTCGTCGGCGCAGCACTGCTCTTGATCACCCCGGAGAGCGCCTTTGAGGTCCTGATTCCCTTCTTGATCATCGGCGCGGTTGTACTGTTGGCGCTCGGCAATACCGTCAAAAAGCGCGTAGCAGAGCGGATTTCTCACCTACATGGGGGACATGAGCGGTTGCTGGGACCGGCGATCGGCATCTTTGCAGCCGCCATCTATGGTGGCTACTTCGGCGGCGGCCTCGGCATCATTGTGCTGGCCGTGTTCGGTGCCGTGCTCGTCGACACGCTCACGCGCATCAATGCCCTCAAGCAGTGTTCGAGCCTCGTTATCAACGGTGCCGCCGCACTCGTCTTTGTCTTCTCAGGGCACGTCTTGTGGGTGACCGCGGTCGTGATGTTGATCTGCGCACTGGGCGGCGGCTACCTTGGTGGACGCCTCGCCACGCGTCTGCCCGCTGTCGTCTTACAGCGTGTCGTAATTGGCGTCGGCGTCGTTGTCGCGGTGGTCTATAGCGTCCGCACGTTCGGCTGAAAAACGACGCAGCTACGCAGCGATGACGGTGCGCTGCGTCGCAGCAACCCGGGCGGGGTCCGGCACGTTTGTGCAGATGCCGTCGACGCCCATGGCGCAGAGGCGCGCGATCGTGGCTGGGTCGTCGGGTGTCCAGACCCAAATCTCGCCACCACCACGATGGACCTGCGTCACCAATTTAGGCGTCACGAGGCGATGCTGAACCGTTACCAAGTCGATGCGGTAGGCCTTCATCAGCAGATCGACACGGCCAGTCCAGGCGAATCGCCAGAGGCGATTGGCGGCCCAGCCAAGCGCGCGCACCCAGTCGTGGTGCCGGCGCGGGATCGTGAAGCCAACGCGAATTCGGGGCTCGAGGTGGCGGACCCACAGCGCCTGCTCCCAGCCGCCGCCGGTCAAGACGACACGATCAGTCATCTCGCCCTCGCGCAAGACTCGTACGAGTTGCTCGGACAAGCCATTCTGTTTGAGGTCGAGATTGAGTGGGATATTGGCGTGGCGCGCCAAGGCCAACGCGTCGCGGAGGAGCGGAGCAGTCAGGTTTGCGCCCTTCTCGTGTGCGAGCACCAGTTCGCCATCGGAGCCGCGGCGACGAACATCGACTTCGACCATGTCGCAGTCCAGTCGGATCGCCTCGGCAATCTGCGCCAGCGTGTTGTCACCAAGCCCGGTGCGGTAGCCGCGATGTGCGATGTGCAGGTGCGTACCCATATGCCTAGCGTAGCGCTCAGCCATGGCAATACGGAAGAAATTCACCGAATCGAAATATCCCCTCAGCAGGGAAAAAGCATGATTTTCAAGCCGACGCGCGGACTCGAACCGCGGACCACTCGCTTACAAGGCGAGAGCTCTACCAGCTGAGCTACGTCGGCAACCTCTGCAGCGTAGCGACCGATCGATGCGGCATCGTAGGTTCCATGTACGACTCGCTTCGCGTCCTCGTGGTCTCCAACATGGTCCCATCGACTGAGGTACCGCAATATGGCGTCTTCGTGATGCGCCAAACGGCGGCGCTCGAGCAGGCTGGCTGCACCGTGGAAGTGGTCGGCATCGAGCAGCGCACGACCGGATTGCCGGGCACGCTGCGCAAGTACGCGAGGCTTCGGAGCCAAGGCGCGCACGCGGCAGATCGCATGCAGGCCGACGTCGTCTTAGGGCACTACCTCGTGCCGACCGCGCTGATTGCTCGGCGTGTGGCACGCTCGGTTGGTGCTCCGTACGTGCTGGTCGCGCACGGAGGTGACGTTGGCCATCTCGAACGGTCGAGGCCGTTGCGCACCGCGGTCCGGCGAGCGGTCTTTGGGGCGGCGGCTGTGGTCGCCGTTTCGAGCGAGCTCGCTGCGCGCCTCACGGCGGTCTATCCCGGGCTCCTCGTCGAGGTCATTAACACCGGTGTCGATCGCGCACTCTTTCGCCCAGGTGCTGCGGACCTTTCGCTGTTCGGGGCTGCTCCGAGTCGGCCGCTGATCGTGCAGATCGGCAACCTGATCGAGCGCAAGAACCCCGAGCGTCTCGCCGCGGCGGCGGCGCGATTGTTTGCCGAGCGCGGCGGTGGCGAGCTGTGGATTGCTGGCACGGGGCCACTGGCAGAGCAGCTCGAGGGATTGCCGCACGTGCGCCTGTTGGGGGCCGTCCGTCCCGATCGCGTGCCCGCGTTGCTACGTGGTGCAGACGTTGCGTCGCTCGTGGCGCTCAGCGAAGGCTACGGACTCGGTGCGCTCGAAGCCGTCGCCTGTGGCGTGCCCGTGGTCGTCTCGCAGACAGCGCCGGTAGCGCGCGACTTGCCGGCTTCCGCTGCGGTGCAGGTCGATCCATTCAATGAAGACGCGATTCTCGCTGGACTCCGTGTTGCGCTCGAGTTGGCGCGCGATGACCCTGCCGGTCAGGCCACCGCAGACGCGCATGCAGACGTTGTCCAGGCACGGCGCTTGGCCGATCTGCTCGAACGGGTTGCGCGTACGCGCACCGCATAATCGAATCTAGTCGGCGGTAACTGTCGACGTCTCTTCGACGTACGGGGCGACACCAAAATCGTCTTCCCAGAGGTCTTCGACGGTGCGAAACTCCTCGTCGGTCAACGGTGCGGTGTCGGAGGAGGCGGCAAACTCGTCGATCTGCTCGACGTTGTAGATATTCGGCAGCACGGAGGCGACGACGTTTTCGTGCAGCAGCCACTGGATCGCGGCCTGGCCCATCGTGCGGTCTTCGCGTTCGAGGAACCGCACCTGCTCGACCTTCTGTACACCCTCGACGAGCCACGACTTCGGGCGGTGCCTGCGGTGATCGTTCTCGTCGAAGACGGTCTCGAGCGTGTACTTGCCTTCGAGCATCCCGGACGAGTGGGGAACGCGCACGACGATCGAGGTGTCGTTGTTCTTCGCACTGGCGATAAAGTCGCGGCCCGGCTGCTGCTCGAGCAGGTTGTGGATCACCTGGATCGCATGGATCGGTCGATTCTCGATCGCCCACAGACCCTCCGTGCGCCAGCCGATGGCGGGGCCGAGGGCGACGCCGATCGAGCCGATCGTGCCTGCCTGGACGAGACCGTCGAGCATCTCAAACAGCCCATCGTCCTGCAGAGCATCAAGGCGCGGATTGTGGAGCTGATAGAAATCGATGTGGTCGCGGCCGAGGCGACGCATGCTCTGCTCAAGTGCATATTTGACGAACGCAGGCGTCCAGTCGTGCGGGCGCTCGACGTGGCCCTTGCGCTCCCAGGGCGAGTAGATGTCGTAGCCAAACTTGGTGCCAATGACGACGTCGGAGTCGGCGCCGAATGCCTTCTCCAGCAGTGTTTCCCCACGACCCTCACCGTAGGTGTCGGCCGTATCGAAGAAGTTGATGCCACGATCGCGGGCATGGCGGAGCAGAGCAACAGCCTCGCCATCGGAGTACTCGCCCCACCAACCGGTGGCGACGGTCCAGACACCAAAACCGACCTCAGAGACGTTGACACCACTGGATCCGAGCGCACGCTGTTTCATACTTGGAGCGTAGCGCGGGTTCCTCGTGCTGCGCGAGGTGTCAGCTTTTGTACAGTGGATTGTCCTACGTCGGGAGGCACGCGTGTCGAAGCAGGGACTGGTGCGGTGAGGCTGTTGACCAATCTGCAGTGGCTCGACGTTGACGGTGCGCTCGCTGACGGCTGGATCCTGATCGAACAGGATCGGATCAGCGACTGTGGGCACGGCGCTGCGCCGCAGCTGGCGGAGGCAACTGTCGAGTCGCTTGAGGGCGCGATCGTGCTGCCGGGCTTTATCGACCTTCACTGCCACGGTGGTGGGGGAGGGTCGTATCTGTCGGGCTCGACGGAGGAGGCGCACCAAGCGGCGCTGACGCATCGCCGACATGGCACGACGACGAGCCTTGGCAGCCTGGCTTCGGCGTCGCACGGCGACCTACTGCGACAAATTGAGGCGCTGCTGCCGCTCGTCGCCGACGGCACGCTCGTTGGTATCCACCTCGAGGGGCCATGGTTGGCGCCGGCCTACTGCGGCGCACACGATCCCGCCGCTTTGCGTGGGGTTGCCGACGATGAGTTGGCCGAGTTGCTTGCCAGCGGCGAGATCGCGATGGTGACCTTGGCACCGGAGGTCGATGGCGCGCTCGCTGCGATCCCAAAGCTCGTCGCTGCCGGAGCAGTCGTGGCGATTGGACACACCGGTGCGGACCCGGCGGTCATCAAGCAGGCCATCGATGCTGGCGCGCGTGTTGCAACCCACCTCTTCAATGCGATGCCACCGTTGCATCACCGGCAGCCAGGACCCGTCGCAACGCTCCTGCTCGATCAACGCGTGACGATCGAGTTGATCGCCGATCTTGAACATGTCGCGCCAAAGATGTTGGAAATGGCCGTCCGTATTGCCGGCCCTGACCGCGTTGCGTTGGTCACCGACGCAATCGCTGCGGCTGACGACGGCGATGGCGATCATCGGCTCGGCGAGATGGATGTGGTCGTCTCCGGTGGCGTTGCCCGCCTGCGCGATGGGGGAGCGTTGGCGGGGAGCACCCTCACACAGGATGTGGCACTGCGGCACCTCGTCGAGGTCGTTGGCGTTGATGTGTCGGCAGCCTCCACGATGCTCTCGGCAACACCTGCCCACGCGCTCGGTCTGACCGACCGTGGGCAGATCGCGCCAGGCCTGCGTGCCGACCTCGTCGTGCTGACACCGGCACTCGAGGTCCTTGACGTCATTCGCGCCGGCGTTCGCGTGGACTAGCGCTGCGAGAGACGATCGCCGGCGACGAGCGCGGCACCAAGTGCGCCACAGTCGTCTCCGAGTTCGGAGAGGACAATCTGGCTTGCTACGTTGGAACGAAGTAGGACTGGCTGCGCGGCGGCGCGGACGTCATTGAGGAAGTGATCGCCAAGTCGAGTCGCCAAGCCACCGCCAATCACGACACAGTCGATATCGAGCAGATTGGTGGCGCTGCCAGCCGCCGTACCGACCGCATGTGCGGCCTGTGCGATCAGTTCTAACGCGAGCTCGTCTCGTTGCAGGCAGGCATCGAGCCAGACGCGGCTCGTCAGGCGGGACCGTCCCTGCTGCTCCATCAATTCAAAGAGCATCGTGGGGCGGCCCGCTTGATGCTGTTGGCGCGCGGCCTGCTCGAGTGCGCCGCGTCCCGCGTAGGCCTCAAGGCAACCGTTGCGTCCACAGCCACAGCGGTGCCCGTCTTGGACGATCACCGTGTGGCCGATCTCACCTGCGGCACCAGTCCCCAGCCAGAGGTCGTTGTCGAGAATCAATCCGCCGCCAACACCCGTGCCGCAGAAGATGCCGAGCAGGTTGGCTCTGCCGCGACCAACTCCGAGTCGATGCTCAGCCACGATGCTGGCTTGGACGTCGTTCGCGAGTGCGACCGGCACGCCAAACATGTCGCCGACAATCTCACTGACCGGTACGGGCTGGTCCCAGCCTGCGACGTTAACGGCTTGCAGGACGATGCCCGCGGCAACATCGATCTGGCCGGGCGCGCCAATGCCGATCGTGGCGACAGCAGATGCTGGCTGATCGGCTCGGATGAGGAGCTGTTCGATGGTTTCCTTGACGGCCGCAAGTACGGCACTCGGGCCACCCGAGATAGGGGTTGTGCCCCGCTTGCGGGCTACGATCGAGTTGTCGTCGGCGACAAGTAGCGTCTGGATCTTCGTCGCACCAAGATCGACGCCCACGCGGAGACTCATCGGTTCGTTCCCGTCGTGTGCTGAGAGCAATTCCTGTCCACGCGGGACGACGTTACCACTCAACGGTAAAGGCCCGGCAGGAGAATCGGCGTTCGATCAAGATGATCCGGGTAGACTGCGCGCATGCTTGAAGGCGTCTTTGTTGCACTGCAGGTCATCCTTGGGATCCTCGCGATCGTGCTCGTGCTTGCTCACTCGGGCAAGGACACGGGTCTGTCGGGTGCCTTCGGCATCGGGCAGTCGCAGTTCGGGGCGACGCAGGTGATGGAACGCAACCTCACGCGCTTTACCGTCATCATCGCGGTCCTGCTCGTTGCCAACACGATCCTCTTAGGTTTCCTGCTCGCATGAGTCCAGAAATGCGCGAGACCCGCGTAAGCGGGCCTCGGCGTCGTGCGGGAGGAGAGGAGGGTGTCCGCGAACGTCTCGCGGTGGAGATCACCGTTCCAGTGGAGCATCAACCTCTTCGCACGAGTCGAGCACGTCGGATTACTTGTCATCATAATTGTGTCGTTCGGTTTTGCACATGATGCAGCCGCGTCTGATCGCCTCCGATCTGGATGGCACGCTGCTGGACCCTGAGGGCGAGGTCAGCGTCCGTACCCGTCGGGCGCTCGACCGCGCGACGGCGCTCGGGATCGACATCGTGCTGGTCACTGGGCGCCCGCCCCGCTGGGTGCGCGACCTACCCGCTGCAACCGGCGCTCATTCGATTGTGGTCTGTGCGAACGGCGCGTTGCTCTACGACGTTGACGAACACGTCGTCATCGACCACCTACCAATCGCATCGCCGCTCGCCGTCGAGCTCGTCGAGCACCTCCGCGAGGACGCCCCGGACTGCGTGTTCGCGTGCGAAATGACGTTTCAGTTCGGTCGTGACACGGCCTATCCCACGCGCTACAACACACCAGAAACGCTGATTGGCGATGTCCGCGAGATGGTTGCGGCAGCCGAGACGACGAAGCTGATCGTTCGCGACGACGCGATCGGACACGACGAGCTGGTGCGGATCGTCGCGGCCATTGTTGGCGACCGAGCCGAGGTGACGCACTCGGGTTATGGAATCGTCGAGATTTCGGCGAAGGGCGCCGACAAGGGTCGTGGTCTGCGCGTCGCCTGCGAACGCCATGGCATCGATCTCGCCGACACGATTGCCTTCGGCGACATGCCGAACGACCTGCCGATGTTGCGCATCGCTGGGCACAGCGTTGCGGTTGCCAATGCGCACGCGGACGTGCTGGCGATCGTCGACGAGGTCACGCTCTCAAACGCTGATGATGGCGTGGCCGTCGTGCTCGAACGTCTCCTCGAGACCTAAAGCACGCCGGCGATCAACTTTGCTTTGGGGTCAGACCCCTAAGCAAAGTCGGACGGTTATGCCAAGACGATCGCTTAGGTCAACTTTGCATAGGGGCCTGACCCCAAAGCAACGTTGATCACGCCATCTGACGCAACACCATGGGGAGGATTCCCCCGTGGCGCAGGTACTGGATCTCGACCGGCGTATCAACGCGGGCGAGTGCGGCGAACGACTCCTCCGAGCCATCGGCGCGCGTGATCGTGACCTGGATCGAACCACGCGCCTCGAGCGTCGGCAGGCCCGAGACGGAAATCGTTTCGGTGCCATCGAAGTTGAGCGTGGCGCGCGAGATGCCGTCGGGGAACTGCAGCGGTAGGACGCCCATCCCGACGAGGTTCGAACGGTGGATGCGCTCGTACGACTCGGCGATGACGACCTTGACGCCGAGCAGCAACGTGCCCTTAGCGGCCCAGTCGCGCGACGAGCCCGAGCCGTACTCGCGGCCCGCAACGATCATCAGCGGCACACCTTCGGCCTGATAGCGCTCGGAGGCGTCATAGATCGACAGCACGTCGCCCGATGGCTGGTGAGCGGTAATGCCGCCCTCGGTACCGGGGACGAGTTCGTTGCGGAGGCGGATATTCGCGAACGTGCCGCGCACCATCACCTCGTGGTTGCCGCGGCGCGCGCCATACGAGTTGAACTCGCGCTGCTCGACGCCATGCTCCAAGAGCCAGCGACCAGCCGGACCGTCGGGCTGGATCACGCCAGCGGGCGAGATGTGGTCGGTCGTGATCGAGTCGCCCAGCACGGCGAGTGTGCGCATGCCGGCGATGTCGGTCAGATCGTGCGGCTCGGCAGCCATGCCGGTAAAGAACGGCGGCTGGCGGACGTACGTCGAATCGGCATGCCAGTCCATCGTCTCGCCCGTGGGGGCAGAGAGGGCGCGCCAATGCTCGTCGCCATCCCAGATTGCGCCGTACTCCTTGGCGTAGAGATCCTCCGTCAAGGACGAGGCAATGACCTCTTTGATCTCCTCCATCGACGGCCAGATCTCGGCCAGCATGACGGGTTCGCCGTCAGACCCAATACCGATCGGCTCGCTGGTCAAATCGATGTCGAGCGTGCCGGTCAACGCGTAGGCGACGACGAGTGGGGGCGAGGCGCGGTATGCGGCACGCACCTTCGGGTGCACGCGGCCTTCGAAGTTGCGGTTGCCCGACAGGACAGCGCCAACGGCGAGCCCGTGCTCGGAGATTGCGGCATCGAGTGCCTCAGGCAGCGGACCCGAGTTGCCGATACAGGTCGTGCAGCCATAGCCGCCGAGGTTGAAGCCCA
>Ga0114966_10005485_pt1 | contig 10730 bp, 7 predicted proteins | sample M_130207_XF_Meta_FD_87029 | JGI IMG/M metagenome (GOLD analysis project Ga0114966, IMG submission 87029) | Freshwater microbial communities from Lake Montjoie, Canada to study carbon cycling - M_130207_XF_MetaG | ecosystem: Environmental > Aquatic > Freshwater > Lake | place: Lake Montjoie...
GAGTCGGATTCGAACCGACACTATGCAGTGTTTGAGACTGCCCTCTCTACCGTTGGAGTACCGAGGCGCTACTGGTAAATCTTAGCGGTAGGCAGGAGCGGCGCCACCAACGGCATCGCCCACACGGTGAACGCGCATCGCATTAGTCGAGCCAGGTATTCCTGGAGGAGAGCCAGCAACAATCATCACGTTATCTCCGATATCTGCTCGACCAGAGTCGATTAAAACTGTATCGACCAACTTCACCATCTCATCGGTTGCACCAACGATGGGAGTAAGCATCGATTCGACTCCCCATGAAAGAGATAAGCGATTGTATGTTCCGACTTCAGGAGTCATTGCAAGAATTGGAATGGGAGAACGCAGTCGTGACATGCGGCGTGCTGAGTCACCACTTTGCGTGAATGCAACCAAGTACTTAGCATCAACGATTGCACCGACCTCTGTTGCCGCCTTTGTAATAGCCCCACCCTTAGTGCGAGGAGCGGTTCGAATAGGGCGGATTCGATCGAGACCACCCTCCTCTGTCTTTTGAATTATTCGCGCCATAGTTTGGACAGCTTCAATCGGAAACTCACCAATACTTGTCTCACCCGAGAGCATTAATGCATCTGCCCCATCAATGACGGCATTAGCGCAGTCTGTAGCTTCTGCGCGCGTTGGACGTGAGTTAGAAATCATTGAATCAAGCATCTGTGTAGCAACAATCACCGGCTTTGCCATATCGCGCGCTAGTTCGACGCAGAGTTTTTGTACAAGTGGCACATCTTCTATGGGGAGTTCAACACCTAAATCACCACGAGCAACCATAATGCCATCAAATGCATCAACGATTTCAGCGATATTTTCAACGGCTTGAGGTTTTTCAATCTTGGCAATTACTGGAATGCGGATACCTTCTTCATCCATAATCGCATGGACATCTTTAATATCGGCGGCGTTTCGAACAAATGAGAGTGCGATGAAATCAGCACCTGCCCTAAGTCCCCAACGTAGATCTTCAATATCTTTTTCTGACATGGCAGGAACAGAGACGGCAACCCCTGGAAGGTTTATTCCTTTGTTATTGCTTACAGCCCCTGGCTCAATCACCTTAGTAATTACATCGTTGCCCTTAACTTCTAGAACCTGCACTGTCACTTTTCCATCATCGATCAATATGATATCTCCGGCCTTGCAATCTCCTGGTAGTCCTTTGTACGTGGTACCAACACGATCTTTTGTTCCATCAACTTCATCGGTAGTAATAGTAAAGATATCTCCGCGCGCTAATTCGTGTGGGCCGTTAATAAATCTAGCCAGACGTATCTTTGGCCCTTGTAAGTCCACAAGGATTGCAACGGGACGCCCTGCCTCTTTTGCCGCTGCACGTACTTGATCTAAGCGACCTTGGTGCTCTTCATATGAACCATGTGAGAGATTGAGTCGAGCCATATTCATACCCGCGGCGATAAGCTCTCTAACTTTTTCAGCAGATTCAACGGCAGGACCCATCGTGCACACTATTTTCGCTCTACGCATGGGGCAACCTTAAACCATTAACTGACGGGTGGTGGGTTCGATTGGAGATGGAAGTTGTGTGTCACCAGTGAGATATACATCCACTGCCGATGCAGCACTTCGCCCTTCGGCGATTGCCCAGACTATAAGAGATTGACCACGCCCAGCATCTCCAGCAATAAAAACACCGCCATCATTTGCTGCAAAGTTCGCGTCCCTGATGATGTTGCCACGATTGTCAATTCCAACTTCAAGTTGATCGAGTAAAGGCGATTGCTCAGGGCCAGTAAAGCCCATCGCTAGAAAAACGAAATCTGCAGGAATCTCTTTTTCAGTTCCAGCAATTGGTGCAAACTTTCCATCAACGAATTGGGTTTCAACGATTTTAATAGCACGGAGATTTCCCGCTCCATCACCGAGAAACTCTTCAGTGCTCACGGCGAAGAGTCGGTTGTCCTTTTCTTCGTGCGCACTGGAAACCCGATAAATCATTGGATACATTGGCCACGGCTGTGAATCAGGACGCTCATCACTTGGACGTGCCATGATCTCCAACTGGGTAATGCTCGCAGCGCCTTGGCGAATTGATGTACCAAGACAGTCTGCTCCCGTGTCACCACCACCCAGAATTACTACATGCTTGCCATCTACATTGAGGGGTGGGGTTAGAACCTCACCCAGGGCCTGTTTATTGCCCCAGGGCAAGTACTCCATGGCCTGATAGATGCCTTTGAGCTCTCGACCAGGAATCTCAAGATCACGCCAATTGGTTGCACCTATGGCGACGACAATTGCATCGTATTTCCTGCGCAGATCCGAACCAGTTAACTCTTCGCCCACGTCGACTCCTGGACGAAAACGTGTACCCTCTTTTTCCATCTGCTCAAGGCGCCGATCTAGAATATGTTTTTCCATTTTGAATTCGGGAATTCCGTATCTGAGTAAGCCGCCAATCTTTGCTGCCCGTTCGTAAACCGCGACAGTATGACCCGCACGCGTTAACTGTTGCGCTGCAGCTAATCCAGCCGGTCCTGAGCCAATAACCGCAACAGTCTTTCCCGTCAGGCGATCTGGGATGAGTGGCTTAACATCTCCCGCAGCAAATGCCTCTTCGATTGTACGAAGCTCTACCTGTTTAATGGTCACAGCGTCTCGATTAATTGCTACAACGCAAGCTGTCTCGCAAGGTGCAGGACACAAGCGTCCAGTGAACTCAGGAAAGTTATTTGTCGCATGGAGTCGGTTAATCGCCTCGTGTGTATCCCCACGCCAAATAAGTTCATTCCATTCAGGGATGAGATTTCCTAATGGGCAACCCGAATGACAGAAAGGGATGCCACAATCCATGCAACGACCCGCTTGCTTTTGCAGATGCTCAAAACTCTGTGGCTCATAAACTTCTCGCCAGTCTTGAATGCGAACATCCACGGGACGTCTTTGAGGAGTCTCACGTGGAGTTGTTATAAATCCCTTTGGATCAGCCATTAAACAACCTCCATCACAAGTGCATCTGCAGGTAGACCCTCACGGGTAGCTCGGGCCATAGCTTCTAAAACGCGAGCATAATCTCGTGGCATCACGAGAGAGATGCGATTAATAGATGTGCTCCAATCAGATAAGAGCGATTGAGCAATCACCGACTCTGTATTTAAAGCAAAGCTAGTGACTACCGCTTTTAAACTCGCCCTATCCTGCTCAGGAACTGCTATCACATCGACCATATCCATATTCACGTTTGCAGGATTTATATCAAGTACAAAGGCGCGTCCACCAGACATGCCTGCAGCGAAGTTTCGTCCGGTCTGTCCAAGAACAACAACCATTCCACCTGTCATGTATTCACAGCCATGATCTCCAATGCCTTCAACTATGGCAGTTGCGCCTGAGTTTCGAACACAGAAACGCTCACCTACAACTCCACGAATCATGATTTCGCCAGATGTTGCGCCATAACCAATAACATTTCCAGCAATAACATTTTCATGAGAGTTAAAAGTTGATGCACTATCTGGACGCACAATGACGCAACCACCAGAGATTCCCTTGCCTACATAGTCATTTGAATCACCAAAAAGTCGGAGCGTTAATCCAGCTGGAATGAAGGCTCCCAATGATTGTCCAGCCGATCCGCGCAGCGTGATATCGATAGTTCCATCTGGCAATCCTGCGCCACCATGTAGTCGAGTAATTTCTGCACCTAGCATCGTTCCAACGGTTCGATTCACATTTCGAACTGGTACATCAATTCGCACCAACTCTTTAAATCTTAATGCGGGCTCTGCTAATTTGATGAGTTCATTATCAAGGGCTGCATCTAATCCATGATCTTGAGATGAAGTGTTAAATAGAGAGCTTGAAGTTTGCGGACGAACAAGAAGAGGCGAAAGATCGAGGCCGCTAGCCTTCCAGTGTTCTACCGCTTTTCTAGTCTCTAAGTATTCGACATGGCCTATCGCTTCCTGCAGAGTCCTACAGCCAATGCTTGCTAGGAGCTCTCTAACCTCTTCGGCGATGTACTCAAAGAAGGTTTCAACAAACTCGGGTTTACCAGTGAAGCGTGCACGTAGCTCGGGGTTCTGCGTTGCGACTCCGACTGGGCATGTATCTAAGTGACAGACACGCATCATGACGCAACCTGAAACCACAAGTGGCGCAGTCGCAAAACCAAACTCCTCTGCGCCAAGCAGTGCTGCAATTACAACATCGCGTCCAGTCTTTAATTGGCCATCGGTCTGAACAACGATGCGATCACGAAGATTATTAAGAAGCAACGTTTGCTGAGTCTCCGCCAAGCCCAGCTCCCACGGTGCACCTGCGTGCTTGAGGGATGTCAGAGGTGAAGCGCCAGTGCCGCCATCGTGGCCAGAGATCAAAACAACATCGGCATGTGCCTTACTCACTCCTGCAGCGACAGTTCCAACACCGATCTCCGCAACAAGTTTGACATGTATCCGTGCATTTTTATTTGCATTCTTCAAATCATGGATGAGTTGAGCTAAGTCCTCAATAGAGTAAATATCGTGATGTGGTGGTGGTGAAATCAGACCCACTCCAGGAGTTGAGTAGCGGACTTTTGCTATCCATGGATAGACCTTGTTACCTGGAAGTTGTCCGCCTTCACCGGGCTTTGCACCTTGTGCAATCTTGATCTGAATATCATCGGCATTTACTAAATACTCACTCGTGACACCGAAGCGACCTGAAGCAACTTGTTTAATTGCCGAGCGCTTTGAGTCACCGTTCTCCATCGCAATAAAGCGTCCTGGGTCTTCTCCGCCTTCTCCTGTATTTGATTTTGCGCCTAAACGATTCATCGCAATGGCGAGAGTCTCGTGTACCTCTTGCGAAACGGATCCATATGACATGGCACCTGTTGAGAATCGTTTGATGATTGCACTCGCAGGCTCTACTTCATCGATCGAGATCGGGGTTACCTGAGTAAATTCAAATAATCCACGAAGTGTCATAAGTCGTGTGCTTTGATCATTGACTCGATTCGTATAGCGCTTGAAAATGTCGTAGCGCTTATTACGTGTTGCATGCTGAAGGGCGAATACTGTCTCAGGATCAAATAAGTGCGGCTCTCCTTCTCGGCGCCACTGGTAATCGCCACCGATTGGAAGTCGTTTTGTTCCGGGAACCTCTCCCCCAGGCGGATAAGCGATATTGTGTCGAGCAATCGTCTCTTCTGCGATGACATCGAGTGAAACTCCGCCTAAGCGAGATGTTGTCCCCACAAAGAACTCATCTACAACTTCAGAGCTCAGACCAATGGCTTCAAAAACTTGCGCCCCTGTGTATGAAGCAATTGTGCTAACGCCCATCTTTGACATCACTTTTAAAACACCCTTACCAAGGGATTTGATGAGGTTTCGGACCGCCTTTTCGGGAGTAATTCCAGTGATTACACCTTGAAGAACTAAATCTTCAGCGCTCTCCATCGCAAGATATGGATTAACTGCCGCCGCACCATATCCAATCAACAGTGCGACGTGATGAACCTCGCGAACATCTCCAGCTTCGACAACTAATCCAACTTTCGTGCGGGTTTTTTCACGAATCAAATGGTGATGAACTGCAGATGTGAGGAGAAGAGAAGGTATTGGGGCCTCTTCGGTATCGCCATCTCGATCTGACAAGACAATGATTCGTGCACCGTCGATAATCGCTTGTGAGACTTCGGCTTTAATCTCATTAATGCGATTACGAAGTGACTCTCCCCCATCGGCAACGAAGAAAAGCCCGCGCACGACATGGGCACTTAGTCCTGGATAGTCTCCATCAGCATTTACGTGAATTATCTTTGCAAGTTCATCGTTGTCTATGACTGGGAAAGCAAGTGACATCTGTCGACACGATGATGGTCCAGGATCTAAGAGATTGTGCTCTGGCCCCATCGCCGTTCCTAAGCTTGTTACTAACTCTTCACGGATTGCATCCAAGGGTGGGTTAGTGACTTGGGCAAAGAGCTGTGAAAAATAATCAAAAAGTAACCGCGGCTTATCTGAAAGTGCGGCGATTGGCGTGTCAGTTCCCATCGAGCCAAGAGCCTCCATACCGTTGCGGGCCATTGGCGTAACTAGCATGCGAAGCTCTTCTTCGGTGTAACCAAAAGCGCGCTGTCTGCGAACCACAGATGAGTGTGGATAAACGATATGTTCGCGGGCTGGAAGCTCGCTTAACTTAATCATTCCAGAGTGCAACCAATCACCATAAGGGGCTGCACTTGCCAATGAATCTTTAATCTCTTCATCTTCAATGATGCGACCAGCTTCAATGTCTACTAAAAACATCTTTCCAGGTTGTAATCGACCCTTGCGAACAATCTTTTCTGGAGCTATATCTAAAACGCCGACTTCAGATGCCAAGACAACAAGCCCATCATCAGTGACCCAGAATCGTGAAGGACGAAGTCCATTCCGATCTAAAACTGCACCAACTTGATGTCCATCAGTGAAAGTGACACAGGCGGGACCATCCCAAGGCTCCATGAGTGAGGCATGGAATGCGTAGAAATCGCGGCGCGAATCCGACATTGATGTGTGGTTTTCCCACGCCTCAGGAATCATCATGAGGACTGCATGCGGTAGCGAACGGCCGCCAAGGTAAAGAAGCTCCAATACTTCATCAAATGATGCAGAATCACTGCCCGACATCTGCACGATTGGGAACAAGCGATTTAAATCACCTGGGATTAAATCACTTTGCAGAAGTGACTCACGCGCACGCATCCAGTTGCGATTTCCCTTGACCGTATTAATTTCACCATTGTGCGCGATAAATCGATATGGATGAGCTAAAGGCCATGATGGAAAAGTATTTGTAGAAAAACGAGAGTGAACTAATGCCAATGGCGATACAACACGATCATCGCTGAGATCTGGAAAAAACTCTTCTAACTGGCCAGTGGTGAGCATGCCTTTATAGACAACCGTCTGCGATGAAAGAGATGGAAAATAGAGAGGCAACGCATGTTCTGCGCGTTTGCGTAGGCAAAATGCCATGCGCTCTAGGACTATTTCGCTCTCATTATTTTGACCAGCAAGGAATAGCTGCTGAAAATCTGGCATGACCGATAGCGCAGTTTTACCAAGTCCGCGCGAATTAATCGGTAACTCACGCCAGCCGAGAACCGTTAAGCCCTCCTCATGAGCAATACGTTCAATCTCAGCTTTGACTTCACTACCCTTTTCTATGAAGGCGATGCCGGTGGCATAAGAGCCCTCTGCTGGGAGTTCAAAATCAGCAACTTCCTTGTAAAATCCGTGAGGGATTCGAATGAGAATTCCAGCGCCATCGCCACTATCTGGTTCAGCCCCAGATGCTCCACGGTGTTCAAGATTGCGCAACGCTGTGAGCGCTTTTTCAACAATCTCATGTGTAGCAACTTTGTTAAGAGTCGCAACCATCGCAACGCCACATGCATCGTGTTCTTGGGCAGGGTTATATAGCCCCTGTGCATCTGGATAGTTAGATGTTAAAGCCATACTCGTTGAGCTCCGATTGTCTATGCGTGTTGCGGGACAACCTTGGCCCTATTTTTTAATACTTTCCAGTGCAAAGAGTAGCAAGAAAGCTCGCGATTGCTAGTGCTTATATGCCAGCGAATTGAGCGAACTGCCCGATTCCAGCGGTGATGAGCATGCCGAGACAGCCACCAATGATCACTCGCCGAGTTGTTCCAAAAACCTTTGCACCTGCTGTGCGTGCGCTGACTATCCCAGTCACAACTAGGCCAGCGATGGTAAATCCCACAATGCTCCATGCTGTGGCCCCGAGCGATGGAGCAAATGCCCCCACAAATGGAATCAATCCCCCTGCAGTAAATGAGATTGCAGAAGCAACCGCTGCCTGCACGGGGCGAGCTTTGGTATGGGGATGTTGTCCCAATTCATCTCGCAGGTGTGCAGCAAGAGGATCCTTTGCATGCATAGCAACCGCAACTTCAAGGGCAAGCTCTGGAGCCAGGCCACGATCAATATAGATATGTTGGAGTTCTAAGAGCTCGCCATTTGGGTCGGCAGCTAAATGTTCAATCTCAAGAATGCGATCAGACTCTTCAACATCATTCTGAGAGCGCACTGAAACATACTCACCAACCGCCATAGACATTGCACCAGCAGTGATTCCAGCCAATCCTGCAGTAACTAAGAAATCATTCTTTCCTGCAGCGACAACACCAATCATTAGTGATGCAGTTGAAACTAAACCATCATTTGCTCCTAAGACAGCGGCACGAAGCCAACCGGCACGATGAGTGCGGTGGTGGAGATTTCTCGCATAAACATCCTCTAGAGCCATATTCAGTAGTCTACCCGAGAACTTCGCCCTGATGTTTACTCTGCCGCATGAACATCACTAATGCGCCAATCCCAACCAGAAGCCCTACCCACACATTTAGTCGGAGCCCAAAAATTTTATGGGCCTCATCGATTCGAATCGATTCGATTGCAACACGGCCAATGCAGTATCCAACTACGTACAGGGAGAAAATCTGACCTGCGTGAAGTTTATTCCCGAATTTTATCAGGAGCACCGCAATGAGAATCGACCATAATGCCTCATATAAAAAAGTTGGGTGAAAGGTTTCGAACTGGGTGTATCCATTGGGGCGATCTATGAGTGGAACCGATAAAGCCCAAGGTGCATCAAGGGGTCGTCCAAAGAGCTCGACGTTAAACCAGTTTCCAAATCTTCCAACTGCTTGAGCAAAGAGAACTGCAGGGGCTAACGCATCCATAAAATATAGGAAAGATGGGAGTTCAATTCGTCTGGCTAGAGTCCCGTATCGAAGCCACGCCGCGAGAGTGCCGAGCGCGATTGCGCCCCAGATTCCCAGCCCACCTTGCCAGATTTTGAACGCATCTAGCGGATGCCCTCCGCTACCGAAGTAGGCATCGGGAGAGGTAATCACGTGATAAATCCGTCCGCCAACAATGCCACAAGGAACAGCAGTAATTGCTACCTCAGAGACAATCAATGCACCATGGGGTGCGACTGCTCTAAATCGGCGGTCTCCTAACCAAATTGCGAGAGCGATTCCCAGCATGATGCACAAAGCATAGAAATGAATCGTGAGGGGTCCGATTTCAATCGCCGAAGTGGGTGGCGATGGAATCGAACGAAACAATTTTTAGCCAGCCTCTACTGCAAGTCGGAACTCATTGATGTCGAAGTTTCCGGATTTGCGAACCCAGAGTTTGTCATTGATAAATACTGTTGGAGTTCCGGTAACTTTGTACTTCGCCATCGCATCCTCTTGCGCTTGAACTAGCGCCGCCTTTGAACCCTTCGTGACGCAATCTGTAAAACTCTGAGACTTCAACCCTATGTAACTACCGATCTTAATTAAGTTCGGACCGGTGAAGAATCCAGAGTTTTCTAGCGCTGGCTGGACAATGTACATAGCTTTATGAAAATCTAAGTAGTGACCTTCATCTGCGGCACACATCGCAGCATTTGCTGCGCGGATTGATTCCCCACCCAAAAATGAAAGGACATGGTAAACAACAGTGGCTTTCTTTGTCCGAACTAAGTCATCGATGTATGCCCCATTCGCCTGCTCAAATGTACGACAGATTGGACACTGCGGATCTTCCCAGAGATCGATTTTTACCGGAGCACCCGGATTAAGAACAAGTCCTGAACCTTGCGCCGTATCAACAGTTGCATTTACTTGCTCTCCGAGTGTGTAACCCTTCAACGCAGTAAACGAAGCCTCTGCTTTGGTTTTAGAGCTGGTAACAGAAAAAACTACACCGGTAACAACGACGAGAGCAACCATGCCAATGACCAACCAGCGAGTGACGTGGTCTCCGCCTTGAGTAGCCTTTGCTTGCTTTGCCATTTATCTCTCCTCGATGGGTGCGGCTGATTTCTCAATTGAGAATAGTCCGTAAGGGAAAAAGTATAGATACAGCGCTATAAATGCCAAACCTAAATCTCGCAAGATTTCTATGAAATACGTCCTATGTACCGATGCAGCCAATGAAGGATCGATTACACCACCCCCACCAAAGCAACCGCAGTCAATGAGCAACCCCCGAGCCCAGACGCTAATTATTGAAACTACGAATAGAAGCATGACTCCGCCAGAAACAACTGCCGCCATTCGTATTGACAGGCCAATAATAAGGAGCAAGCCAATAGCTATTTCAAACCACGGTAAAGCGTAACCCGCGATATGGGCTAGTTGAGTCGGCAGGATTTTATAGGCTGCAACTGCGCTAGCCGCCTCTGCCGGCTTAAAGGCCTTTAATCCCCCTGCAACTAAGAAAACACCGCCGAGCAGCAGACGTCCTACTAACGTCAGAAGGGTTTGATACCTGTTATTTAGCTTTTTCATCGACCTTCGCGTACTCCCAAAGCCAACTCTTTTGCAAGAAGTGATACCGCCTCTAATCCACTCTCTTCATCGTTCGAGTTGAGCAGTAGTTTTATGAATGCAGAGCCGACGATTACACCATCAGCGTACGCCGCGACAGATTGTGCCTGTGCGCGAGTAGATACTCCCAGACCAACACACACCGGAAGTGAGGTAACTGCACGAACGCGGCTTACCAAATCCTGTGCGTCGACTGAAACACTTGATCTTGCTCCAGTAACTCCCATCACACTTGCAGCATAAACAAAACCACCAGCCTTAGAAGTGACGTGAGCAAGCCTTTCGTCACTTGAACTTGGGGCGACAACGAATATGGGACTAATGCTCTGGGTCGATGAGGCAGTTA
>Ga0114966_10005486_pt1 | contig 10728 bp, 7 predicted proteins | sample M_130207_XF_Meta_FD_87029 | JGI IMG/M metagenome (GOLD analysis project Ga0114966, IMG submission 87029) | Freshwater microbial communities from Lake Montjoie, Canada to study carbon cycling - M_130207_XF_MetaG | ecosystem: Environmental > Aquatic > Freshwater > Lake | place: Lake Montjoie...
CCAAGGCCTCGCTTGGCATGGCCGTGACCTGTGGGTTGGCAACTCGCCCGACCTCACGATTCTGCGCGACTTGGATGGCGACGATGTGGCCGACGAGTATGTCAAAGTTTTCACTGATCTCGGAAATATCGAGCACGCCGTGCACGGTCTTAATTGGGCGCCCGATGGGAAGCTGTATCTCTCCCAAGGCACTTCCAAGGGGTTGACGCAACCAGGGCGGATGGCCCCGAAGTCGTTTCGAGATCTATGGGATGTGCGGGCGCCGGCGGGTACCCCAGACTTGGCGCCAGCGCAGGTATTTAAACGGGCCGACTATCAGGCGACCTATCAGGATCCCAGGGACGATTGGGGCCGGGAGGGCGGGGTACTCCGCTGTGATGATCTCGGTGCAAATTTGGAGATTGTCGCGCGGGGGCTGCGGAACCCGTGGGATCTGGCGTTCGATAGTGGCTTCAACTGGCTCAACACCGACAATGACCAAAGCGAGGGCGATCGCATCACCATGCCGTTTTTCGGCGCGCATTTCGGCTGGGGTCACGTTTGGAGCACTCATTGGACGGGCCATGATCATCTGCCCACCGTGCCCATCAGCGGGCCGGTTTTTGACGGTTCCGGTACGGGCATCGTCTACTACGACGCCCCCCAGTTGCCGCCCGCTTATCGCGGCGTTTGGTTTTTTAACGATTGGTTGCGTAAGTCGACGTTTGTGTATCGGCCGCGCTGGGAAGGCGCGCTGCTGCAGCCCGTCGGTGGTCGCTGGGAGCCGCTGGCCCGAGGGGGCGGCGCGGGCCGTTCCGTCAGCGGCTACGGTGGCAAACGCGAGGCGGACGCCGCCGCGCCACCCACTGCCTTGTACAAGCCCGTGGAAATCCTCGTCGGTCCGGACGGGGCCCTCTTTGTCTCAGGGTGGGGTGAGCAGACGGATCTCGTTTTAAAGGATGGCCAACAGATTAATGAAGGGCGGATCTTCCGGATTTCATGGCCCAGCGCGCCGGCCACAACGTGGAAAGCGGCCAAGCGCACCAAGCCCCTCACGCAGTGGTCCGTCGCTGAACTCGTGGAAGATCTCGGGGCGCTATTGCCGATCTGGTCGGTGGATGCGCAGGATGAATTAGTCCGGCGGGGCGGCGCCGCGCGGGCCGCGTTGGTTAAGCGTTTGTCTGAGCCGGGTCTCACAGAGGCGGGGCAAACGTGGGCGCTCTGGACCCTCGGGCGAATCGCGCCGCAGGATCGTTCGCTGGACTAGTGGTTCGCGGCGACCGGTCATAAACTCTCGCTCAATGCCCGGATCCAATCGATCCGCATTGCCGCTCATCGTATCCGCGAGCATCGACCAGCGGACGCGATCGCCACCGCTGTGGTCGCGGCGTTGCAGGCGCCTGAACCCCGCGTGCGCTTTGCCGCCGTCCAGGCAATCGCCCAAGCGAAGCAACGGCACCACGTCCCCCAGCTCACGGACGTGGCGGCCACTGAATCCGATCGGGTGACATTTTATGCGGTGTGGCAGGCCCTGCGGGAGCTCGCGGCGCCCCCGGCCCTGCAGGGCTTGCTTAAAGATGGGCGGGCCGGTGTTCGGCGCGCCGCTTTACTTGCCCTCCTCGAAAGTCGCGCTCTGGCCGCCCCGGCCGTCCAGCCTTTCGTGCAAGACAGCGATCCGGTCACTGCGGGCATTGCGGCAAGTTGGCTCGCCAAGTCGGCGGGCAATCCTCTCATCGATATCTACCCGAAGCCCGGCGATTTCTTTGATTCTGTCAACGTGAGGCTCACCCCTGGCATCAAGCCGGCGACTCTTCGTTATACGCTCGACGGATCTGAACCGACCGCCCGGTCGGAAAAGGGCGGGCCGGGGCGCTTCACATCGACGACCACGCTGAAGGCGGCGTTGTTCGTTAATGACCAGAAGGTCGGCAACTCGGTGGGCGGAGTTTATCGCAAGCGTGATTCCCATGTGAAATTGCCCGCTCTTGGTGGCGTCGATCAGCCTACCACGGTGAGCCAAGTGCTGGCGTTGTTGCCCACGGCGAATCCACAGCGAGGCCCCGATCTTTTTACCGCTGCCGCGTGCGTGGCTTGCCATCGCGTAGGCGACACCGGGCGGACCGTCGGACCCGATCTCAGTGCCATCGGTGACCGCGACGATGCTGATTCTGTGATCCGCTCGATCCTCCTGCCGAACCAGATCATCGTTGAAGGCTACTCGCTCCTCACGGTGACCACCAAGGACGGGCAGGCGTACGCGGGGATTCTTGAGTCGGAAAATGACCGCTCGCTGAATGTCGTCCAGCTCAACGGTGAGTCCGTCGCCATCGACCGCGCGACCATCACCAACCGCCAAAGTATTCACCAGTCGCCAATGCCCGCCTTTGATCGAGTCCTCGCTCCGGCGCAACTTGCGGACCTCGTCGCCTGGCTCATGGCTCAGCGGGCGTTACCCGAAAAAACCGAGACCGTCACGCCGCGCGCAAAAAAATCAGCCGCCGTTTCCCCGGGACTCACTTGGGGACTTAAGGCGGAACGCCTCGCCATCCATCACGACGGCGGCCCCGCCGCGGATGCTATCTTTAAAAATGACCAGACCGTGCGTCCGCAGGTTCAAAATCTCCCCGCGCCGAGCGGTCAACCCGGCATGCGCCAGCCGCCGCCAGCCGCGACCGCGCCGTCCGCTCACGCGCCCATCCACCCAGGCCGGTGGCTCGCGTTTGGTGATATTAATGGCCAGGATTTTTGGAGAAATCAGGGGCGGATCGAGCACGTAAAATGGGCGACCGCTCCGGCGCTCAGCGGTGGTCACATCACTTTTGCCACTGAGAATCCTCTCGTGGGCGCGGACGACCAGACGCCCGCCGTGCCGCCGTGGCGCCTCGCCCTCAGTCTCTCCAAGGGGCACGCCTTTCTGCTCACGTGGGCCGCGGATTTTATCAGCGCAGGGACCGAACGGGTTTGGGGTGACCAAGAAGAAATGGGCCTCGGCGGGCGGTTGGCGACCTCGTTCACGAAAAAAAATGGCGGCGCCGTCGTCAACCGCGCGGGGTTGCGTGGCGCCAAGGCGGCTTGGGGCAAACCCGCCGCGTGGGCGGCCTACTCGCGAGAAATCAACGGCCGAGTTTTAGGTGCGGCGATTTTTTCCGCGGAAGCCAACCCGACGCCGATTTGGTGGCAGCGTCGTGACGACGGTTTGATGGTCGTCAACGGCTGCGTTCAGCGCGTGCGGCTGCCCGCCGCCAACGGCCCATCGGTGCTGAATACACCTGATTCTCTAAAATTACACTCCGGGCTCTGGCGGTTGGCTACTCTCGACTCCGCCACGATCGATTTCTCAAAAGTGAATTTGGCGCTCTAAAAAAAAGAGCGTTGAATCCGTCATGAAAAAAATCCCTCACCCCATCAACCGGCGCCAATTTCTCGCGACGACCGTGGCCGCCTCGGCCGTCTCCTCCCTGCAAATCGCGGCGGCGGCGGGACCGGCGGCGCCATCTTCCCGACCGCCTTCCCGGATTGATTGCCAGAGCCATCTCTTCTGCCCGGATCTTCTGACTCTGATGGAAAAGCGCTCGACCGATCCGCGCGTTTTTACCAAGGACGGTATCCGTTTTCTTCAGATGGGCGACTGGCTGCGCAAAGTTCCGCCGCTCTACACCGACGTCGCCGCGAAGCTCGCCACGATGGATGCCGCCGGCATCGCGCTGACCGCCCTCAGCATCAATGATCCCGGCCCCGAGTGGTTCGGTGCGGACGGGCCCGCCGTCGCCCAGTTGCTCAACGACTACATCGCGGGCCTCGCGCGCCAGCATCCCACGCGTTTCTTTGGTCTTTGCGTCCTACCCACCCAAAATATCCGGGCCTCGCTCGCCGAACTCGATCGGTGCGTGCAAAAACTCGGAATGAAAGGCTGGCTCCTTTACACCAATCTCGCCGGAAAATTTCCCGACGAGCCCGAGTTTCGCCCGCTCTTCGCGCGGGCGAGCGAACTCGGTATCCCCGTGTTGTTGCACCCGGCCAAGCCGATCACGACCGACCTCGTGAAGGCCTACGAGATGACCAGCACGCTCGGTAACATGTTCGAAAACACGATCGCCCTCACCCGTATCGTGATGTCCGGCCTCCTCGATGAATTTCCCAAGCTCAAGCTGGTCTGCCCGCATCTCGGCGGCACGCTGCCGTACATCGTCGGCCGGCTCGATCACCAGGTGACCGTCCTCAAGCGCGGTCCGCAGAATCTCAAGCGCAAACCCAGCGAATATGTGCGCTCGATCTATATGGATATCGTCTCGCCCTTGCCGGAGGCGATGCGCTTCGCCCTCGATTTCAGCGGTCCTGAAAAATTGCTCTTTTCCAGCGACCATCCGTGGGTGCAACCCAAGGACATTCTCGATCCGTTCTTCAGCCTGAAACTTCCCGCCGCCACTGAGGAAAAAATCCTCGCGGGCAACGCCCGTGCCCTCTTCCGCCTCTGAACCGCTCCCAACCATGAATCGCCGCCAATTTCTCGCCACTACCGCCACCGTGGCTGCGACCGCCGTCATCACCGCCCCTCCGACACTGCGCGCGGCCACCTCGGGCGCCCGCATCCCCATCGGGTTTTTCGGCGCCACCTACTCGCACGGCCCCGGAAAAATCGAACTCGCGATGAAATCACCCGACTGGGACTTCGTCGGCGTCTGCGATGCGTCCGCCGACGGCCGCAAAGCCTGCGAGAAACTCGGCGCAAAAATGATCTCACAGGACGAGCTGTTCGCGCGGGCGCGGGTTGTCGCGGTTGAATCGGATATCCGCGATCACGCCGCCCAAGCGCTGCTCGCGCTAAAGGCCGGCAAGCACATCCACCTCGAGAAACCGTGTGCCGCCACCCTCGCGGATGCCCGCGCCGTCTTCGCCCTCGCCCGGGAGAAAAAACTCTTGGTGCAGGGCGGATTCATGTGGCGCTACCATCCGGGCTTCCGCCTCATCTTCGAGGCCGTGCGCTCAGGCTGGTTGGGCGACGTCTACCTCGTGCGCGGTTTCATCAGTAACCAGCTCCCCGCCGCGCGCCGGTCCGAGTGGGCCGAATTTGCCGGCGGCTCGATGTTCGAACTCGGCTCGCACTTGATCGATGCCGCGACGCGATTGCTCGGAAAACCACAATCGATCACGCCGTTCCTTGCTCGGCACGGAAAATTCGACGATGCGCTGCGCGACAATAACGTCGCCGTCCTCGAATACGCGCGCGCCCGCGCCGTGATCTTTAACACCGCACTCCAGGCCGGCGCGTCCCCGCAACGTTCCTTCGAGGTGCTCGGCACCAAGGGCAGCGCGACCCTTATGCCCATTGAGTCAGGCAAGCTTATCCTCGAACTCACCGTCGCCGCCGGTCCCTACCGGAAGGGCGCGCAGGAAGTGCCACTCCCCGCTTACAAACGGTATGCGGACGACTTCGTCGAACTCGCCGCCGCCGTTCGCGGTGAGAAAAACCTCAGCGTTTCGCTCGACGAGGAATTACTCGTGGCCGAAACCGTCTTGCGCGCGAGCGGCATGGCCTGAGGCGTCCTCCGGCCTTTTTATCTCATGCTCCTATCCATTCGCCTCTGGCTCCTTTCCGCTCTGCTGGCTCCTTTGCTCGTCGCCGCGGATCAGGTCACCTTCACCCGCCAGGACGACCGCGTGCGCATTGAAATTGGCGGGAAACACTTTTCCGATTACATCCACCACGGCTGGCCTAAGCCCTGCCTCTACCCAATCCTCGACGCCGACGGCACATCCTACACCCGCGACTTTCCGTTCAGCAAAAATCCCGCCGAAGTTCCGGATCATGACTGGCACCGCGGCGTGTGGTTCGCTCACGGCGCGGTCAACGGTCACGATCTCTGGCGCGAGATTCCCGAGAAGAAGACCGGCCGGATCGTGCTCGATGCCATCCTCGAATCGCGCGATGGTCCCGCGGGCGTTCTCCGTCTTCGTCAGCGTTGGGAGAGTTCCGCAGGCGCGATTCTCCTCACCGATGAAACCACGCTGCGGATCGCGCGCAACTCGGCGGGTACGGTCCTCGATTACGAAGTGAAGCTCCTCGCCAGCCACGGCGCCGTTGCGCTCGGCGACACCGAGGAGGGCACGATGGCGGTGCGCATCAACGAGGCCTTGCGCGTCACGCACGGCAAGAACAAGGACAAGCGCGCCGGTACCGGCCACTTGGTTAATTCCGAAGGCGTGCGCGCCACCCCGGTCTGGGGCAAGCGGGCCGCCTGGTGCGACGCTCACGGCCCGCTCGCCGACGGGCGGATCATTGGCATCGCGCTCTTCGATCACCCGCAGAACGCCTCGCACCCGACGTGGTGGCACGCGCGCGACTATGGCCTGCTCTCGGCCAATCCCTTCGGCCGGCACGATTTCGAGAAGCTGAAAGATCGGCCCGACGCCGGCACGCGCGTCATTTCCGCCGGAGGTCAACTCGTCCTCCGCTATCGCCTCGTCTTTCACCGCGGCGATGAGAAAGCTGCCCACATCGCTGAACAATTTTCCGCTTACGCCGCCGAGAAATAATCGTACGACAGTGCCGCTTCGGCTCCCTTGCTCGCTTTTACTCCCACTCGCCGTCTCCCTCTCGGGGCTGGCGGCGATTCCCGCCTTCCCCGGCGCTGAGGGCGCGGGCGCCTTCACCACCGGCGGACGCGGCGGCGAGGTCTTCACCGTCACCAACCTCAACGCCTCCGGGCCTGGTTCACTCGCCGATGCTGTCAGCGGGCCTGATCGCATCGTCGTCTTCGCCGTATCCGGCATCATCGATCTCGCCCGCGAGGGTAAGGGCGGTCACCTCGTCGTGGCTTATCCCAGTATCACTATCGCCGGACAGACTGCGCCGGGAGAGGGGATTTGTCTCCGAGGCGGATCGCTCGATATCCATGCGGGCAACGTGATCGTTCGCCACCTCCGCTCGCGCCGCGGTTATGTCGCCGAGGGCGACATGGGCGACGCCATCACTGTGAAACCGATGGCCACCGGCGAGAAAAAAGATGCCGGCGGCCGCACCGAAGCGACCTTCGAAAAAATCCGCATCAAAAAAATCGCCCGCGGCAAGCAGGTGAGCGCGTTCTCCGATATCGACCACATCCTCATCGATCACTGCTCCACCTCGTGGGCCACCGATGAAAATCTCACCGTCACTCACGCTGGATTCTCGACCGTCTCGTGGTGCATCGCCGCTGAAGGGCTCGACTACGCCAACCCGAGGCAGACGCCCCCGCGCCATTCCGAGGGCGGGCTCTGGGGCAGCGCCGCGCCCGCTGGCCGGGCCACGTTGCACCACGTGCTCTATGCCCACAACCGGCTGCGCAATCCACGAACCACCGCCGGCGACGAGATTCCGCCCGTCCTGACGCTTTACAACAACGTCGTGTATAACTGGTCTGAATACGCCACGCACACGGGTAGTCAGCGCGTCAACGTCCAGTGGCTGGCCAACACCTACCTGCCCGGTCCCGATACGCCGTCCGCGATTCGTGCGACCGGCTTTAGCTTTCACGGCGATCCGCGCGCGCGGGTGTTTGCCCTGGGTAACGTCTTCGACGGTGCGCCGGCCGCGACCGCGGACAATCGTCTCGCCGTGGCCTACGCGCCGAAGCTCTCTCAACTGACTCTCGCTCAGAAAGCCGAGATGATCGCCACCGCGCCGTTCACCGAGTTGCCGCCCCAGCTTTCCTCCGCCGATCTCGCGCTCGTGACCGTGCTGGCCGACACCGGTGCCACCCTGCCGGCCCGCGATGCCGCCGACGCGCGCCTGGTCGCGAGCGTGCGCACCCGCACCGGCCGCGTGATTGAAAAAGAAAGCGACCTCGCTCCGGCCGACCGCTGGCCGGACTACCGCTCCCTGCTGCCACTCGCGGACTCCGATCACGACGGCCTCCCCGATTTCTGGGAGACCCAGTTCGACCTCGATCCACGCGATCCCGCCGACTCGAAGAAAATCTCCGCCAGTGGCTACGCCCACATCGAGCATTACCTCAACAACACCGATCCGCGCTCCCCCGATTCTGCTTTGGGCGCAAGCGTGGCCTTCATTGCCGGCACGGTGACCCGCGCCACGCTGGCTGATCCCGGCGAGTGGCGCGTGTCCCGCACGGGCGACCGCGCGTTGCCACTCATTGTACGCTACTTGGTCAGTGGCGACGCCACTGCCGGACGCGATTTCGTGCCGCTGCCCGGCCAGATAACCATTCCCGCCGGCCGCCCGTCCGTCGCGCTCCCGCTGGCCGTTCTACCCACCGCGAGCGACAACCGCACCGTCGTCATCACGCTAACTCCCGGAGCCGGCGATCACTTCATCGGTTGCCCGTCGCAAGCACTCGTCGTGATTCGTCGTTAGGCGGGCGCCCTCCACCAACCCCATCCGGCCATCCGCTCCCGCGTGGCGCCAATCCGCCCCGGGTTGACGAGAAATTGCTGGGTAAACCATGCCGGGAATTATTTCGTTGGGCACCGCCTGACGAAACTTGCCTACCTCATTAAAAAAGCGCCAAGGTACATTCCCCGCTCCATCGTTGCGCCCTCTACGCACTATGAAAACCCGTCACCTCGCGCTCATTTTTGGTCTGGTTGCGCCGCTGCTGTCGGCTTCGTCTCGCCCGCTGAATATTCTCCTGATCTTCGCGGACGACCTTGGCGTTACTCCCGTCGGCGCTTACGGCAACGCGTATTATCAAACGCCCCACCTTGATCGGCTCGCCCGCGAGGGCTTGCGATTCACCGATGCCTATGCGGCGTGTCCGGTGTGCTCGCCGACGCGCTCGGCCTTGATGACGGGTAAGTATCCCGCGCGCACGCACGTGACTGATTTTATCGCCGGCGGGGTATTTCCGTGGGCGCGTTTGACGCAACCGGAATGGCAGAAATTTCTCCCGCTCGCCGAGGTGACCGTGGCGGAGGAGTTGTCGGCGCGGGGCTATGTCACGGGTCTTTTTGGCAAGTGGCATCTCGCCAAGGGTTACCTGCCGCCACAGAGCGTCGCGGAAGGACCCGATCGCCAGGGATTCGCCGAGACGTTTATCACCCACAAACCCAAAAGTTCTGATGACCCCGAGCAAGACGCGCACGGCGTGGAGAAAATCACCGAGCGGGCCTTGGCGTTTCTCGAGAAGTACCGGGCCAGGCCATTTTTTCTCGAACTGGCGCATAACTCGATCCACGCGCCGATCATGGCGCCGAAAGCCGTCGTCGAAAAACATCGGCAGCGGGCCGGCGGCGATCGGCGCGAAAACAATCCCGTGATTGCGGCGATGATGGAAATCCTCGACGACTCCGTCGGACGGGTACTCGCCAAACTCGATGCGCTCGGCCTGCGGGAGAACACGCTGGTGATATTTTATTCGGACAACGGCGGGCTTTTGAAAGATGGCGCGCAGACGCCGTTTCGTGGGGGCAAAGCGCAACTCTACGAGGGCGGGATTCGGGTGCCTCTCGTCGCGCGATGGCCGGGCGTGATTGCGGCTGGTCGCACCAGCGCTTTTCCCGTGACGAGTGTGGATTTTTTCCCGACGTTTCTTGAATTATCCGGTCGACCGGCGGCGCGCGGCGCCGTGCTCGATGGTATGAGCTTGGTGGGTTTGCTGCGAGGTGAGCCGGCCCCGGCGCGTGCGGCGATTTACTGGCACTATCCTCATTACCATGCGGCGGGCGTGCACGGTCCCGCTGGTGCGATCCGGGCCGGGGATTGGAAGTTGATCGAATATTACGAGTCCACGCTGACCGGAAAAGGGGCGGCGCGGGAACTCTTCAACCTGCGGGATGATCCGGCGGAAACTCGTAACTTGGCGGCTTCAGAGGGTGGCCTCGTCGAGGCTTTGCAGGGGCAACTCCGGGAGTGGCGTCAGTCGGTGGGCGCGCAGATGCCGGTGGTTAACCCGAAGTATGATCCCGCCAAGGCGAGCCAAAGTGGAAGCAAAGGCAGCGATTGAGGCACCCGCGCGCGGGTGTCCTCGGGATTTGGAAAAGGCCAGGCCGACCGCGTCACCTTGCGCCCGTGGCAGGTAATCCGGACCGCTCTCCTTGTGGTCTTTCTCGCCCATCCCCCTCCAGCAGATCTCAGCGCCTAGCGTGTGCGCCCCGCCCGCCGATGCCGATTTTGAGCAACGTGCTCATCGACTGGCAGATCTCAGCGCTCAGCGTGTGCGCCCCGCCGGTCGCGTCGGTCGCTGCTTTGTACCGTCCAGTCGCCTCACGTTCCTAGAGCGAAGCCATCCTCCGGGCCAACCTGCGCAGGGTCGGCCCCGGTGCGGTTCGTGCCGCTGCGCGGGTTGTCGAGCTCGATCACGCGCGTCAGTTCCAGCCGGCTCCGTTTGCCGCCCAGTTCGAATCGCCGGAGTGGTTCCCCGGGACCGTAACGACCGGGGTGCTCGCGCGGGTCGAATCGAGGGCAAACCCATCCTCCGTCGTCTTCTTGGCCACCGCGTAGCAGCCAGTGCGCGCACTGCCGTTGCGGGTTTTATCGAGTCCGAGTACGCGCGTGAGTTCGAGCACGCTGATGCGAAAATAGGAATCCGTGATTGTTAATTACGAGGTAACTGGATTTGCGGGCGGGTGGGGCAACGTGAGCCTTTCGCGGCAAAAGTTCACAATTCTGACGACGCCCGTGACGGACTTGCCGAATTTCTGGAAAAACTGCGCGTTGAATTTTTTGCCGCGCCTGGTGCCGCTGACGTCAGTCCCGAAGAGCCCTACGATGCGGTGAGCGCAATATTCTCGGGGAGCTTGGCGGCACGGGAA